>Ga0208127_1000076_pt1 | contig 47260 bp, 54 predicted proteins | sample ETNtaG_6_FD_185751 | JGI IMG/M metagenome (GOLD analysis project Ga0208127, IMG submission 185751) | Marine microbial and viral communities from oxygen minimum zone, Eastern Pacific Ocean - ETNP201306SV45 (SPAdes) (version 2) | ecosystem: Environmental > Aquatic > Marine > Oceanic ... | reverse complement strand
AAAACCCTGTAGGAACCTTCCTTAATCGTGTTCACTCATATGAAGTCACACCAGAAGAAGGAACTCCCCAATTAGTACACTTTCCAAAGTCTTGCCTACATTGCGAGGATGCCCCATGCGTTACAGTTTGTCCTACCGGGGCAAGTTATAAGAGATCTGAAGACGGTATTGTACTTGTTAACGAAAGCGATTGCATCGGGTGTGGTTTGTGTGCGTGGGCATGTCCATACGGCGCACGTGAAATGGATAGCGTCGAAAAAGTAATGAAAAAATGCACCTTGTGCGTAGATCGAATTTATAATGAAAATTTAGAACCAGATGATCAAATTCCTGCATGTGTTCGTACTTGTCCAGCCGGGGCTAGACACTTTGGCGATTTCAATGACCCTGAAAGCCAAGTGAGTAAATTAGTAACAGAGCGTGGTGGAATTGATTTGATGCCAGAACAAGAAACAAAACCAGTAAACAAATATTTGCCACCGCGGCCAAAAGATACTTTGGAAGAAATAGATATACTCGCACCATTGCTTAAGCCTGTTGCAGAGAAACCCGATACTTTCATTGGTTGGCTGAATAAACAATTGGATAAGATTTAATGCACCCAACTCCATCCGTAATAATATTTACAGCACTTTCTGGTCTAGGATTTGGTCTTTTAGTATTTTTAGGCTTACAAATGCCTGATGTGACGGGTGGTGTTGCATTTATCTTTTTTGCTATCGGATTTGGGCTGGCCGTTGGTGGTCTTATTTCATCAACTTTCCATTTAGGACGGCCTGAAAGATCACTAAAGGCATTCAAACAATGGAGAAGTAGTTGGCTCAGCCGGGAAGCTATAGCAGCACTTTTTACACTTTGTGTAATGGCAATTTATGCGATAGGTAGAATATTTTTCGACTATGACATTCGAATACTTGGAGTTATAGGCGCAATTATGTCCCTTGTGACAGTATTCACTACTTCAATGATCTACGCTCAATTAAAATCGATACCAAGATGGAACACAAAATTAACTCCTGTATATTTTTTATCATTGTCCGTGGGCGGTGGTGCACTTTTGGCAGGCCAAATTAAAGTTTGTCTTTTCTTACTTATCATTGCAGGCTTATCTCAGTTGATTGTTTGGATAAAAGGTGACCGGGCATTGGCGTTATCTGGAACAACTATTGGAAGTGGTACTGGTTTGGGTACCCTTGGAGACGTTCGTGCTTTTGAACCGCCACACACTGGTACCAATTATTTGCTGAAAGAATTTGTTTACATTGTTGGTCGTAATCATTCCGCGAAGTTGAGAATAATTACACTTATTTTAATGATTGGGACACCGGTTTTGCTGCTTTCGTTACCGTTTTCCCATCTACTCGCTGCACTAGCAGTTATAAGTCATGTAGTGGGTTTGTTCATTTCTCGTTGGTTATTTTTTGCCGAAGCTGAACACGTGGTCGGGCTTTATTATGGGAAACGATAGGCCCATCTAAACTTTTGCAAGCACTATCGCTCTATGCAGAAAATGATATTTAATCTTAGATTGCAAAACTAAGGAAGCAACTAGCTTAAATCGTCTTGCTTATTTAATGAAGTTTATTTTCGATTTCTAAGATTCCAGCATCAATGAGCTTATTGGAATCGGTTGACGTAAGCTGTTTCGCAACCACGTCGCTTGCAGCCGCTATAGCAACTTTAATTGCAGCATCCCGCACTTCTTTCTCAGCAGATGCCTGTGCTGTTGAAATACGCTCTTCAGCAGCAGCCATACGCCTTGCCACAGAATCTTTGAGGTCAATCTTAGCTTGCTCAGCTGCCGCAGATGCATCAGCCTTTGCAGTTTCCAGAATTCGTTCGGCTTGCTCCATTGCTTCTTTCTGTTTGCGCTCATAAGACGCCAGAAGAGACTGAGCTTCGTCTCTTAAAGACCGCGCTTCATCAATTTCTACCTGGATACCAGCAGATCGCTTATCTAGCATTCCCCCCAATAACTTTGGTACTTTAAAATAGAAAAGAATTGCTACGAATAATAAAAATGATAATAAAACTACAAAATCCGTATTTCTCAATGAAAAGAATGGACCTGACGCAGCAAATAGCGGACTCGCTATAACTGAAAAAGAGAGTAAAAAAGTGTAACGCATGTCTAGCCCTTCATTTTTGAGGAAACAGCAGCATTGATTGTTTTAGCGTCAGCTTTGGTACCCAAAGCTACTACGATTTCTTTAGCGGTATCTTTTGCGACCTTCTCAATGCTAGCCATAGCGTTCTTTCTAATTTCGGCTATTGACTTCTCACTTTCACCGACCTTAACGCTTATCTCTGCATCAGCCTTGTTAATGGCAGCCTGCAATTCTTTTTTCATTTCTGCTTTTGAGGCGTCCAATAAACGTGAGGCCTCGCTGCGTGCATCATTTAAAGCCTGCGTGTAAGCGCGCTCCGCCTCTTCTGCTTTTGATTTTAATTCTTCAGACGCGGTTAAATAATTGGTAATTGTGCTTTGCCGGTCTGCCAGCACTTCTGCAATGCGTGGCAACGCTATTCTCGAAAGAATTAAAAAAATTATTACTAGCGTAACAACTAACCAAAAAATTTGGTTGGCCATCCAATCACCACAAAGTTGCGGCATACCAATGGCACTACCGTACCCGTCAATACATTTACTAGCAACCTGATCTGTACTCGCAGCCATAACAAACTCCTGTACTACTTTTTGCAGGACAGAGCGCAGACTGGCTCGTGTCCTTGCAAAGTAGAAACCTTATACGGCAAACATTAACAACAATGCTACTAAGAACGAAAAGATTCCAAGTGCTTCAGCAAACGCTATACCGATAAACATTGTGGCCGTTTGGCCAGCTGCTGCTGAAGGGTTTCTGAGTGCGCCAGAAATGTAGTTTCCTACAACATGACCAACACCGATAGCAGCACCACCCATGCCAGTACAAGCTAAACCTGCACCCACATAAGCACCCATTTGAACTATATCGCCTTCCATTCGAATTCTCCTTGATTTTTAAACTGATTAATGATGAGGGTGAAGTGCATCCTTAAGATACACACATGTTAAAATCGCAAACACATACGCTTGTATAAAAGAAACCAACGTTTCAAGGGCATACATTGCTGTTATAGCCACCACAGACAATGGCGAAATCAATGCTACACCTGCAAATGCAGCAAAGACCTTTATAACGGCATGACCTGCCATCATATTTCCAGCCAGTCGAATTGAATGACTAACTGGTCTAACAAAATAAGAAATAATTTCTATTAGGGCCAATGCCGGACGAAGTGCTAGTGGCGCTGAAGATATCCAGAAGAGAGAGAAAAACCCAACGCCGTTTTTCACAAATCCAAGGACTGTAACGGCAAGAAAAACGGCAATTGCCATGACTGCAGTGACCGCTATGTGGGATGTTGTTGTGAATGACATAGGCAAAAGACCTAGGAAATTCGATAGAACGATGAACATAAACAACGTCATTATGTACGGAAAATATGGAACTGCGTCACGTCCCGCTACGTCCTCTACCATTTTATGCACAAATCCATATGCAAGCTCACCAATAGATTGTGCTCTTCCTGGAACTAGCGCTCTTTTGGATGTCCCTACCAACATTACTAAAACAAGGGCAACTACACTCAAACCCATCCACAAAGTCACATTTGTAACAGTATACCAATGAATAGGACCTGAACCAAATAGAGGTTCTACAATAAATTGATCCATTGGGTGAAATACAAGTCCATCCGATTTTTCTGACGGTTGCGCTGATGCAGCCACTTATTTATTCCTCTCACTTTTCTCAGATCGATTTATGACCTGGTCTTTTTGAATCTCTCGCGCCGTTGACAACATGGTTCTAACACCCGCCACAAAGCCAAGCAGCGTAAAAACAATCATAAATATGGGCAACGTCCCAAATAAAACATCTAATCCATACCCAAGACCAAAGCCAATAGCCATGCCGCTTACCAGCTCAATTACCATCCTCCAGGCATGTTGCAACCCCGAATGGTGGTCTTCAACCTTTGGCTCGTCTTCATAACTCTGCTTAGCCGACTGAATCCTTTGCCCTAGGTCTCTTAATGGATCATTGTCCGACATGAACGAATTTCCAAATTTACTTCGTAGTTATTATTTCATTCGATTACTGTCAACCTCTGGTTTAAGCTTATCCTTCAAATTTTAACCGATTGTTTTTATTTGGTTTTTTTATAAAAAAGTGTACCCACCTGCAACTTTTTCAATAAAGTTGAAATTTTATTATATTTAACCATATGGTTAAGTATTGATAAAAGGATCAGACCAGCATGCAAGCAAAGTTAAATGAGCTATTTTCTGCACTGTCAGATGTTACCCGCAGAGAAATACTTATAATGTTGTTGGAGGACGATATGGCAGTAACCGACGTAGCACACCCATTTGATATGTCGCTGCCAGCCATATCCAAGCATTTAAATATCCTTAGTAATGCAGGTCTTATTACACAAGAAAGGCGCGGAAGAGTGAATTGGTGCAAACTAGAGCCAGATGGACTTCGTGAAGCTAGTGTTTGGATGCTTAGTTTTGGTCAATTTGATATTCCAGATATTGAAGACCTTGAAAGGCTAATTGAGTCACACATCGACCTAACACAAACAAATTAGATGTCACTAAGTGAATAGAATGGAAAAGTTTACTCTGCTTCAAGCCTTGACTTGATACTAAATCTGGAATAAGCGGCAAGTAATCCAGGGAAGTGTGAAACTTCCGGTTCTGTCGAAGATGGAATCGACCCCCGTCAGCGAGTTTCGCCCACGGGGGCATTTGTTGTTTCACATCCAGAGTACTAAAGGTGACAGATAGGTTTAAAAAGGTCAGTACATGTTTGAAAATTTGTCAGAACGGTTATCTGGCGTATTCGGTCGCCTCACCAAGCAAGGTGCTTTATCAAACGATGATGTGGTGACCGCACTTAGAGAAGTTAGGATAGCACTTTTAGAGGCTGATGTTTCCTTACCAGTCGCCCGAGATTTTATAAAATCTGTTGAATCTAAAGCAACTGGTCAGAATGTAACAAAGTCCGTCACACCTGGTCAGCAAGTGGTAAAAATTGTTCATGACGAACTGGTAGCGATGCTGAGGGGCACGGGTACAGATGAAAATTTAAAAATTGACCATCCACCATCACCAATATTGATGGTCGGCTTGCAAGGATCTGGCAAGACAACCACGTCGGCGAAATTAGCCAAACGTTTAAGAGATAAAGATAATAAGCGCGTTTTAATGGCTTCACTTGATGTAAATCGGCCCGCTGCAATGGAACAATTACAAATCCTTGGCTCACAAATCGGTATCGATACACTACCCATAGTTAAAGGCGAGGACCCCCTAACCATAGCAAAAAGGGCTAAAACTCAAGCAGCGCTTGGAGGCTATGACGTATATTTATTGGACACTGCTGGCAGGCTGCACATTGATCATGAGCTAATAAATCAGGCAGCAGCAATCCGCGATATTGTAAAACCACGAGAAACCTTGCTCGTAGTTGACGGCTTAACAGGACAAGACGCTGTCAACGTGGCTACAGAATTTAACGATAAAATAGGTGTTTCAGGCGTCATACTGACAAGGATGGATGGCGATGGACGTGGAGGAGCTGCTCTGTCGATGCGTGCTGTGACGGGTCAGCCAATTAGATTTGTAGGCGTTGGCGAAAAAGTTGACGCTCTCGAGACTTTTGAACCTGAACGCATCGCCGGTCGAATACTGGGTATGGGTGATATCGTAGCCTTAGTCGAAAAGGCTCAGGAAACAATTGAAGCCCAGCAAGCCGAAAAAATGATGAAGCGATTTCAAAAAGGCCAGTTCAATATGAATGACCTTAAGTTACAGCTTGAGCAAATGATGAAAATGGGCGGCATGGAAAGTATTATGGGAATGATGCCTGGTGCTGCAAAAATGGCTAAACAAGCTTCTGAAGCAGGTATGGATGATAAGGTATTTAAGCGGCAAATTGCCCTGATTAACTCCATGACAAAAAAGGAAAGGGCTAACCCTCAAATTTTACAAGCCAGTAGGAAGAAAAGGGTTGCGATAGGTTCCGGCATGGAAGTTAGTGAACTAAATAAGCTTCTAAAGATGCATCGTCAAATGTCGGATGTAATGAAGAAAATGGGTCGAGGAGGAATGCTCAAACAGGCCATGCGTGGGATGTTTGGGAAAGGTGCTGACCTCGAAAACTTTAATCCTAAAAATATGGATGCGAAAGACCTGGAAAAAGCTGCCAAACAATTAGGGGGAAGCCTTCCATCGGGGAAATTACCCGGTTTAGGTCTTCCACCAGGTCTCTCAGGGTTCGGTAAAAGAAAATGATTACCTTTTTAATTGCAAATTGGTCTTTAGGTCAGGTTTCGCCAGATTTCTCTAGAGTTAGAAAATAATATAATGTCACTAACAAACTCTCCAGTAATAGAAACTCAAAATTTAATCTTACGTGGGCCCGAAAAGGTCGACATAGAGCCGACCATAGCTTTTTTACAAAACGAGGATCGCTCGATCTTTTTTGGTGCTTTGTTGAACCGCGGAGACGCATGGCGCTGGTTTGCATTAAATATTGGACACTGGCATCTGCACGGTTTTGGCTATTTTACAATAGTAACGAAGGGAAAAGAAATAGCCGGTCTCTGTGGGGTATGGTTTCCCGAAGGTTGGCCAGAACCTGAGTTAGGATGGGTTGTTTTCGAAAATTTTGAAGGGAAAAGTATCGCGTTCGAGGCTGCAAAAGCAGTGAGATCTTGGGCCTATTCTAAGTTAGGGTTCACCACGATAACAAGTAACATTGTACCAGACAACAAACGTTCAATTGCTTTAGCGAAAAGACTAAATGCTACGTATGAGAAAGAGTACCAGAATGACAATATGGGGCTTTGCTACATGTATCGTCATCCCTCCGCTGAAGATATAAAAACTAATTAAATTTATTATGACCAAAACAGTAGCATATTACTTAAATTTTTATTTTTGCTCTACCTTAAGGATCTAAGACATTGACAATAGAAAATAACTCAGAAAGAGCTGAAAGAATTTTAAAAGATCATAGGAAAAGTATAGATCGGCTAGACGCAATATTGATTTATACTCTTGGTGAAAGATTTAACCACACAAAGGCTGTAGGCAAACTAAAAGCCGAACACAATCTTCCACCATCCGATCCACTTCGAGAAGAAGAACAGATCAAACGTCTTTCGCAACTTGCAGTTGAAGCAGACCTAGATCCTAAATTTGCAAAAAAATTTCTGAGTTTCATTGTTGAAGAAGTTATTCATCACCATAAACAACAACAAAATTAATTTACATTTCTGAAGGAGATAAACAAATGTCAATGAAAATTCGCTTAGCCCGAGGGGGCAGTAAAAAGAGGCCATTCTATAGAATAGTTGCTGCAGATAGCCGCATGCCTCGGGATGGTCGTTTTATAGAAAAGCTTGGGACGTACAACCCACTTTTGCCCAAAGACAGTGAAGATAGGGTGAAAATGGATATGGATAGAATTAAACATTGGCTGGGTCACGGAGCTCAACCCACAGATAGAATAGCACGGATGCTAGAAGCAGCAGGTGTTCTTCCCAAAACTGAAAGAAACAATCCAAAGAAAGCAGAGTTGGGCACTAAAGCAAAAGAGCGCTTAGAGGCAAAAGCAGCAAAATCTGAAGAAGCAGTTGCAGAGGCGCCAGCAGAAGAAACAGCAGCAGAGGCGCCAACAGAAGAAGCAGCTGCAGAAGCACCGGCAGAAGAAGCAGCTGCAGAGGCACCGGCAGAAGAAGCAGCTGCAGAGGCGCCAGCAGAAGAAGCAGCTGCAGAAGCACCGGCAGAAGAAGCAGCTGCAGAGGCACCGGCAGAAGAAGCAGCTGCAGAGGCACCGGCAGAAGAAGCAGCTGCAGAGGCGCCAGCAGAAGAGGCGTCGGGAGACAATAAAGAGGCAGCCGCCACTTGAAGCAAATAGATATGCTTTAATCCATATCTCATCCATGCTTATGATATTTTTAGGCTAACTGATCTTACGTATAGAAATATATTAAAGGTAAATTATTGATAGATGGGTCTAAATTAATATGTGTTGGCGCTTTGGCTGGAGCTTTCGGAGTAAAGGGAGAGGTGAGACTTAAATCCTTTACTTCGAACCCAAACGATATTGAGAATTATGCTCCATTACTTACAGAAAATGGAGATAAATGCTTCGAGATTGTGGTCACTGGGCGGTTGAAAAATGGCCTGGCGGCCCGTCTCTCTGGCATAGTGAATAAAGAACAGGCAGATGATCTAAAGGGCACAAAGCTTTTTGTTCCACGCGATCGATTGCCATCGTTGCAAGAGGATGAATTTTATTACAGTGACCTTATTGGAATGATAGTTTACGATACTGGAGGGAATGAATTAGGCAAAGTTCAGGCTGTCTTAAACCATGGCGCCGGAGATCTTTTGGAGATTCATGGAGTAAATTTGAAAACGAGTATATTGATCCCGTTTACCAAAGAAGCAGTCCCCACGGTAGACATCGCGGCTCGGCGCATTGTAACTGATCCACCCGATGGGCTGTTGCCGGGAGTTTAGCATAGTGAAACAGCCAAAATCCCACGGACTTAAAAGGATAAGTTTATCCGAAAAACCGACATCGCTAATTACCAACAATGAAGTTATAAACGGCGCATGGAATGTACAAATCATTACTTTATTCCCCGAGGCATTTCCTGGAGTTCTGGCTTTAAGTCTGACCGGAAAAGCTTTGCAACAGAGAGTCTGGACTTTATCTACTATCAATCTGCGAGATTTTGGCATTGGGAAACATAAAAAAGTTGATGATACTCCAAGTGGTGGTGGTCCAGGACTAGTCATACGGGCAGACGTTCTGGGACCAGCTATAGAAAAAGCATTATCTCGCGCAGGAGCCTCTACGCCATTGGTATACCTATCGCCTCGTGGAAAAACTTTTAATCAGTCATTGGCACAAAACTGGTCAAAGACTGAAGGCATCATTTTAATATGTGGTCGGTTTGAGGGAATAGATCAACGTGTTATAGATCACTACGGGGTTGAAGAAGTTTCTATGGGTGATTTTGTGATGACAGGTGGTGAGATTGCAGCTCAGGCTATGATCGATACCACTGTTCGATTATTACCAAATGTAATAGGGAATCAAGATAGTCTGAAGACTGAAAGTCATAGCAGCGGTCTATTAGAACATGATCAATTTACGCGCCCAGATGATTGGAAAGGGCAAAAAGTACCGAAGATACTTACTTCTGGTCATCACGGCAAAATCGAATCTTGGCGAGAAAATCAATCAAAATCAAATACTAAGAAATACAGGGCTGATATGTGGGAAAAATCTAACCCAATAAAACCCAATAATTAGTAAGGGTTAGAACTTATCGGATAAACGTTTATCAAGATTTTACAAAGTACTTGTATTTTTCATTTGCGGCTACTATACGCTGTCGAACCTGAGTGAGCTTTGTGTATGCATTCTTGGGAGCAATGAGCTTAATGCTTTCTTCGGCATAAAAGGGCGAATTGTGATGAATTAATAATGGTTGTTTTATCTCTGGCGGACTGGCTTAATGTTGGGATCCGAATGAAGACCAAGAGCTCTTGAACACTTCAATTTTGTGGGCAAACCACATATCGACAGGAGATCACAATGGATCTTATCGCTAAACTAGAAGCCGAACAGGTAGAGGCGCTTGGGAAAAAAATTCCAGATTTCAAAGCTGGCGACACAATTCGTGTTGGTTACAAGGTAACCGAAGGAACTAGAACAAGAGTTCAAAATTACGAGGGCGTTTGTATTAGCCGCAAAAATGGCGGTGGAATAGCCGGTTCGTTTACTGTAAGAAAAATTTCATTTGGTGAAGGCGTTGAACGTGTTTTCCCTTTACATTCTACGAACATTGAGAGCATCACTGTTGTAAGACGAGGTAGAGTGCGCAGGGCAAAACTTTATTATTTACGCTCTCGGAGAGGTAAATCCGCAAGAATTGCTGAAGATTCAAATTACAAACCAGCCGATAATCAAGCCTGAGGAGTGCGGCTATGAAAAAAGATATACACCCAGACTATCATTTTATCGATGTAAAGCTTACCGATGGCACAATTGTGAAAATGCGATCTACCTACGGTAAGGATGGAGACACACTTTCGCTGGATATTGATCCCAGCTCGCATCCAGCTTGGACGGGAGGCAATACTCGTTTAATGGATCAAGGCGGACGGGTGTCAAAATTTAAGAAAAAGTACGAAGGTTTGGGATTTTAATTTAATATTCTCAAAAGGCCACCATCGGGTGGCCTTTTCTACGCTGATAGTATGAGTTAAAAACCCTTATGCTACCAACTAACTTCAAAGATATAAACAATGCTAGCTCCAAAGTTTTGGTATCCAGAAAACAATGAAAAAAGTTTTTCTAGCCTAGCACTTATCCCTTTCGGGCATATCTATTCACTTCTATCAAAGTTAAGAATGTCAAAAGCTGTAAAGAAGCAATTTGATATTCCTATTGTTTGCATAGGCAATCTAAATGCTGGCGGCACAGGGAAAACTCCAACAACCATTTCAGCAGCTGAGTTTTTAAGAGACAGAAAGTACAATGTTCATATAGTTTCCCGTGGATATGGGGGTAATGCCATGGGACCTCTATCTGTCAATGACAAAGAGCACTCAGCAGATGACGTAGGCGATGAAGCCTTGATGCTATCAGCCTTTGCACCCACATGGGTAGCCACCAAACGGTCAGATGGAATACAAAGCGCAATTAAAGAAGGTGCTGACATAATTTTGTTAGACGACGGTTTTCAAGATCCAAGTGTTTACAAGGATCTGTCTATTTTGACCGTAAATGCAAAAAAAGGTTTCGGAAACAACCGATGCATTCCTGCTGGGCCATTGAGAGAAAAACTAAGCAATGGCTTGGAACGGGCAGATGTTTTAATTTCAATCGGGACCGAAACATCTCAGAGAACATTCAAATCCATATATAAAAGCTACATTAATATGCCACTAGGAATAGCAACTCTTGAGGTTTTAAATACGGGTTTATCTTTAGAAAATATGAAAGTTTTGGCATTTGCAGGAATTGCTCATCCAGAAAACTTCTTCGATACGCTCCGAGCTCAAGGCGCAGAGATAGTTGACTATCAGGCTCTAGCGGATCACCAGAAACTTTCTTCAACAATTATGAAGCGCTTGATCGTAGACGCTCGAGCAGAAAATGCTCAACTTATTACCACGGAAAAGGATTATGTGCGATTACCAAAGGAGTTTAGAAGCGAGGTAATGACCTTGCCAGTTAGAATTAAATTAAAAGAAACTTTGAGCTGGGAGAAAATTTTCAAACCTATTTTAAGTTGTCAGGGAAAATAACAGAATTATGTTCGCCCAAATTTGGGGACGGCTTATCTAAAACTAAGTCACTTTCGCTGAACTTTATGGGGCTACGGATACTGGGTATACCCTCCAAACTAAGCTTCATTCCACGATGGATGATATGCTCATCTGCAAAAACTTCATCTAATGAATTAATCGGTCCAGCTGGAATACCATTTTCCTCACACTGTTTTAATAAATGCAACTTTTCCCAATTTCTTGTTTTTTGACTAATAATATCGTCTAGCTCATATCGGTTTTCCACACGCTTGGCATTAGTTTCATATTTAGGATCTGTAGCGTATTCTGGACATTGAAGAATAGTGCAAAGCTTTTGATATTGTTGATCATTTCCCGTCGCAATTATAATATGACCATTGGAACATTCAAAAACTTGATAGGGACTAAGGTTTGGATGAAAATTTCCAATTCTACCTGGAGGGCTTCCGGTAGATAGGTAATTCATGCCCTGATTTGCTAAGATGGCCACTGCAGAGTCTAAAAGCGACATATCAATATGCTGACCCCTGCCTGTTTCTGCGCGTTGGTGAAGTGCTGCGAGTATGGCCGTTGAAGCGTATATGCCAGTAAAAATATCTGTTACTGCAACGCCTGTCTTCAAAGGACGCCCACCCGGTTCGCCTGTTATTGACATCAGACCTGACATCCCTTGGATTATATAGTCGTATCCTGCTCTTGTGGCATAAGGACCATCCTGACCGAACCCCGTTATTGAGCAATAAATAAGCCCTCTATTAATAGCATTCAGGTTTTCATAGTCTAAACCGTATTTCTTTAGACCCCCTACTTTAAAGTTCTCAATTAAAATATCAGAATTTTTTACCAATTCCTTGATGCGATCTTGACCTTTTGAGGTACTTAAGTCGACAGTTACGCTTTTCTTACCTCGATTGCACCCATGAAAATAAGAAGCTGAAATGTCATTCTCTCGCTCAATAAATGGCGGGCCCCATGCCCGCGTATCATCACCTTTTTCTGACTCAACCTTGATTACATCAGCTCCAAGATCCGCTAGCAACTGGCCCGCCCAGGGTCCGGCCAGAATACGAGCTAATTCAACTACTTTTATTCCTTCAAGTGGAGCTGCCATTACTGGGAAATTTTACTTTCTATAATCGACGAGAATTCATCATAACCCATATTTGAAAACTTTTCTCCATTAATTACAAAAGATGGAGTAGATTTGATTTCATCATTTGAGGCGTTTGTCTTGAACCACTCAACAAGCGCGCGTAATTTTTCCGTATCTTCGAGACAAGTATTGATTTTCTGGTCGTTTAGCCCAGCAACTCTCGCCAATTTAGATAGCTCGTTTACAATTGCAGCATCATCACCAGCTCGGGTCCATTTTTCTTGTGACTTATATATAAGATCTGTTAAGCCAAAGAATTTTTCTGGACCTGCACAACGCGCTATCATAGAGGCCCATAATCCATATTTATCAAAGTAAACCTCTCGGTATGTGAAACGGACTTTACCCGTTTCAATATAGTCCTTTTTTAACCTCGGATAAATTTCGGTATGAAATGTGGCGCAATGCGGACATGTATACGAAGCATATTCCACAATATGTACTTCTGCCTCCTCGCTGCCCAGTGTCATCTCAGCGATAGTCACCTCAACATTTTCATCAGCAAAAGCTAGTAGTGATGAATAGTTTTTGTGATTTTTTCCAACCGAATTTAAATTTGGCTGTTGTAACCAAAAGATGGCGCCGATCACTAAAAAAAATAATCCTGTAGTTCTTATAACTTTAAATCCCATACTATTGCTTTCTAGATGATTTACTTTCTTCCAATTTTGTTAATACTTTTTCTTCTAAATCTGCAAGAGCTTCTCTTAAGTCTTTGTCTTGCACACTTTCTACCTGTTGACTTGTTTTTACCTTCTTACGAATAATTGACGAATTTGGATCCCAATCCTGTCCCTCACTAGACACACCAAGCTTTGTAAACTCGAAGCCTATTCCGGCGGTCTGTGTAATATTTATTCTTGTTACTGCATTATATCCATATGCAGCATTCACCTTTTCTTTGATTTGATTTTTCATCATTTCAACCTCTAAAGCGTGAGGGCCTGTCGTTAGTATCGTTAGGGTAGCTCCTAATCCGCCGGACGAAAAACTAATTTTTACTGGATGTGTTTTTTCTGCAAGGCCATTACCTACAAAACTACTCCAATGCGTAAGGAGCCTAGTCTCAGAAAAACCCCTTCCCTCACTAGCTTGAGTTATCCTCCGCTTTAGAAGCTCAGACGTTCTTTTAAATCCACCAGATTTTTTACCTGACTTTTGCATTTCAACATTCCTGCTTTACATGTACCTTAAGCAAAAAAACTCGTTATGACAAAAAATATAAGAAAATGAACTTAAAAGTAAAAACTCCACTACTTTTAGATTGGTATGATACAAATGCTCGAGAAATGCCATGGCGTATAAGTCCCTCAGATAGGATAGCGGGTGTCACCCCCAATCCCTATCATGTATGGTTGTCAGAGATAATGCTTCAACAAACTACTGTTGCTACCGTTAAAAGTTACTTCATTAAATTTATTAGTAAATGGCCAACACTAGAAAAGTTGGCGCAAGCCGATGAAGGTGAAATTACGGGAGCATGGGCTGGGCTAGGATATTATGCAAGAGCCCGTAACTTACTTAAGTGTGCCAAAATAGTATCTTCTGATTACGGTGGTAAATTCCCAAGCGACTACAAAACGCTCCTAAAACTGCCAGGTGTAGGCCCCTATACAGCGGGAGCTATTGCTTCTATCGCCTTCGATAAAAAAGAGGTTGTTGTCGACGGTAACGTAGAAAGAGTAATTTCAAGATTGTTTGATATCAAAATACCTTTGCCAGAGTCTAAGAAGGAGATAACAAAAATTGCCAAAAACTTAACGCCTTCAGTTAGACCAGGCGACTACGCCCAAGCGGTGATGGATTTAGGCGCAACTGTATGTACTCCCATTGCACCTAAATGTTTGGTTTGTCCGCTTCAGCAGCATTGCCTCTCCTACAAAAATGGATCACAAAATTTAGTACCTTACAAACGCAAGAAGGAGAAAAAGCCAACCAGATATGGATATATGTATATTGTCAAACGAACTGATGACGCCTATCTTTTAGAAAGGCGGCCAGACAAGGGCTTATTGGCCGGCATGCTCGGATGGCCTACTTCTGAATGGTCGCAAAACCCCAAAGAGTCTCCCCCAATCGTCTCTGAATGGAAAACTTACAGAACAAAAATACGCCATACTTTTACGCATTTTCATCTTGAAATAACGCTTAAGACTGCTTTCGTTAATCTCAATTGTAAACCTAAAAGAGGTTTTTTTGCACTTGTAGGTGAATTTAATTCTAACGAATTACCAACCGTTTTTAAAAAAGCTTTCGACGTTCATCAAGAGGCATAGACAAAACTAGACTGCAACCATTTCATCACGAATTTGTTTACGCAACTGGTCAATCAAAACCCTTTTACCATCCCGTTTGAAACACCAGTAAGTCCAACCGTTACAACTCGGAGCACCCTCCAGTTTTGCACCTACTTGATGAATGGAACCTACCACACTATCGCCAGCAAGAGTTCCGTCAGCCCTTACTTTTGCTGTAAAACGCCCGTTGTTGGACATGAGCCGTTCTCCGGGTCTAAGCATTCCTCTTTCTAACAGCTGACCAAAAGGTATTCGCGGTTCTGAACGTTTTCCCGCTGAAACCTTCAGAGATGAGTTATCTAAGGATCTAGTATTTTTAATTCTCTTTTCTGCTACTTTTGCGTAACTTTCCTCACGCTCCAACCCAATAAAATTACGACCTAGCATTTTGCACACTGCACCAGTCGTACCCGTGCCAAAGAAAGGGTCTAGAACAAGGTCACCCACATTTGTTGTCCCGAGCAAAACACGATAAAGTAAACTTTCAGGTTTTTGGGTTGGGTGAGCCTTTTCACCTTTCTCATTTTTCAAACGTTCGTGACCAGTGCATATGGGCAGCGTCCAGTCACTTCTCATCTGCGTACCCTCATTAAGCGCCTTTAGTGCCTCATAATTGAAGGTATATTTTGACTTGTCAGATTTAGATGCCCAAATTAAGGTTTCATGAGCATTTGTAAAACGCATACCCCGAAAATTAGGCATTGGATTGGACTTTCGCCACACAACATCGTTTAAAATCCAAAAGCCTTGATTTTGAACAGCGGATCCAACTCTAAAAATATTGTGATAAGAACCAATGACCCAAATAGCTCCATCTTTTTTTAAAATTCTCCTGGCAGCTGACAACCAAGCATTCGTAAAGTCATCATAAGCTCTAAAACTATCAAATTGATCCCAATGGTCGTTTACTGCATCAACGCGCGAATTATCTGGTCTATGTAAATCGCCTTTAAGCTGAAGGTTATATGGTGGATCTGCAAAAATTAAATCTACTGAACATTCCGGAAGAGAATTCATTAATTCTACGCAATCTCCAACCAAAATCCGATCAGTTGGAAGGCTACTCGCCATCCGCTGCAAAGGTTTACTCATTTTACTGCCTCATTAACCGGCGCTTATGCGCTCTTTAATTGTCACTAAAATGATTCATCGACACGAATCCGTCAATTCGTTTTTGAATTAAATCTCTGATTGTTTTAACCACACAAGATCTTGTGTATCGGCTTAAATGAACGTCTATGATGAGGGGTAATACCATACTTAAGTATTGCATTCATGTGACACTTTGTGGGGTATCCAGAATTCTTGGCCCACTCATAAACAGGAAAGTCTGAATCCAGATCACGCATTAACCTGTCTCTAGTTACTTTTGCAATTATTGAAGCGGCTGCAATTGATGCAACCTTACTGTCTCCCTTGACTATTGCGGTGGCCATACCACCTAATTGTTCCGGAACTTTATTTCCATCAATTAATATGTGGTTTGGTGTTACGTTTAATTTAGAAACAGCATTTACCATTGCCAACAACGAAGCTTGCAAAATATTAAGTTTATCAATTTCTTCAGGTGAGACGTGTGCAATTGCAAAAGTAGAAGTATACATAAGCTCTTCGTATATTTTTTCTCTTTTTTTCAAACTTAATAATTTTGAGTCATTTAAATTTTCCGGAATATTTAGCGGGTCTAATATCACTGCTGCGGCAGTGACAGGACCTGCTAAAGGTCCTCGGCCAACTTCATCAACACCTGCAATTATTGAGTAACCACTGTGGATTAAATCTTTTTCTAATAAGAAATTTGGAGACACGTTTAAAATTCTTTCACGATTTTATAATCCAATCCTAACTCTAATAGATAGAATAATAAAAGTTGAGTTTAAATCAAATTACTACCGCATTATGAACCAAACCTTTACCCTCTAATATGGGAAATATATTTGACAGTCTCGCCACAGAAGTAATAGATTTATTTACCGCGTGCATCGACGATGGTGTGCTACCAATAAATAGTTTCCATTCTCTTGGGAAGTTCCAAAAATGCCAAATGACGATTTTCATGCTTGGTCCTATTTTAATCCAGTGAATATAAAATTTAATGTGTCCGCCAGCACTGAATTAGTAACTGAATTAAGAGGCCATCGATATGCTGTTGTAACATATGATGAGCCATATTTTGCCAAAATTTGTAAGGAATTAGAGGATTTGGTAGGGCCTGCTGAATGTACAATTAATGATGTGCAGCCTAATCCTGATTGCCAAATACTGCATGAGCAATGTGAACGGCTAAACTCGAAGGTGACTAATATAGAAATAATTGTGGCACTAGGCGGCGGTTCAGTAATCGATACAGCTAAAGTGCTTTCCGCCTCAACTCTAGGATTCAGCAAAGTTTTAGACTTTGTTACCAATGAAAAAAAAGAGCTAAATCTGCCTTCTATTCCAATTATTGCTGTTCCCACTACGGCTGGAACTGGCAGTGAAGTTACATGCTGGGCAACAATATGGGACGAAACAGAGCAAAAGAAATATTCACTAGCTGATCCTGATCTATACCCAAAGTATGCTATTATAGATCCATCCCTCATGGTAAATAAACCAGTTGATCTAACAATGGCGACCGGACTTGACGCTCTGTCACACGCGTTAGAGAGTATTTGGAATTGCAACGCGAATCCAGTTTCGGCACGTTACGCTATATTTGCAGCAAAAACCATTATACGCGATTTACCAGAATTGCTTTCGATGCCAAAAAATCTAGCTCTCAGAGAAAATCTCGCTGAAGCAGCATTAATGTCGGGATTGGCATTTTCAAATACAAAAACAGCTATTGCCCATAATTTGAGCTATCCCATTACTCTAAAGTATGGCGTGACACATGGAATTGCATGTTCATTCACACTTCCAACAATTCTAAGGTCAGTTGCTAAAATTGGTGGATTTCGTGGAGAAGCTTTGCAAGAGATCTTTGGCACAAACCTGTTGAAGGGAGCTGATATGTTAACTTCAACCTTAAGTGCTATGCAAGTAAAGATGCACTTCAGGGATTATGGAGCAAACCAAGAAGAGACTACCAATATTATAGATGCAGCTTTCTTAGGTCAGCGGGGTAAAAACTTTATAGGTAGTAAAGAAGATTTTTTAGTTTCGGCACGAGCGGGCAACGTAGTTTGATGGCCGATCAAAATATTTTTTAATACATACTACTTGTTGGCGACCCCGGCAGGATTCGAACCTGCAACCTGCCCCTTAGGAGGGGGCTGCTCTATCCAGTTGAGCCACGGGGCCTTTGGTAAGGTATAAATACAAGAAGCTTCAGTCACAATAGCAGTTAGGTTTATGCTTCGTTCTGAGGATTATAGGATTCTGGTAAATTTAGCAGAGTTTGTCTATCTAAATAATCCCACAATAAATAATTAGATCCTCATTTTACTTTGACTTGTAATGTTTGATCTGTTTGATCTACAACTAAACAATAAAGACAATCTCACAAAGAAAAGGACAAGATTTGGCATCAACGAGCAAACGCCCACTTACGCTAAGGGATGTTTCAGAAGCTTCAGGTGTTTCAGAAATGACCGTTAGTCGAGTATTAAGAGGAAGAGGCGACGTTTCTCAAACTACGCGAGATCGAGTTCTACAAGCTGCAAAGGATTTGGGTTACGTACCAAATAAAATAGCCGGGGCACTGGCAAGCCAGCGTGTAAATCTGGTGGCCGTAATTATTCCAAGTATGTCAAATATGGTGTTTCCTGAAGTCATGATGGGAATAAACTCTGTTTTGGAAAACACTGATCTACAACCTGTAGTGGGAATTACAGATTATATTCCTGAAAAGGAAGAAACAGTCCTATATCAAATGTTATCATGGAGACCCGCGGGAATAATTATTGCTGGGTTGGAACACTCAGAGACATCACGGCTGATGCTTAAGAACTCTGGAATACCCGTTGTTGAAATTATGGATGTTGACGGTGATCCTATCGATGGAATGGTTGGGATATCACACCGGCGAGCGGGTAGATTAATGGCTCAGGAAATAATTGCATCCGGATACAAAAAAATCGGTTTTTTGGGTACAAAGATGCCACTAGACCATAGAGCACAAAAGCGCTTCGAAGGTCTATCCGATGCACTCAAGGCTAATAATATGGAAATAGTTGGAACAGAGTTTTATTCGGGGGGGTCCGCCCTTGCAAAAGGCCGAGATCTAACTGAGTTAATCTTGAACAAACATAGTGATTTAGACTTTATTTATTACTCAAATGATATGATTGGCGCAGGGGGCTTACTTCATTTACTAGATTGCGGGAAAAATATTCCGGAAGAAATAGGTTTGGCAGGTTTTAATGGTGTAGAATTATTGGACGGATTACCTATGAAGCTCGCTACAATGGATGCATGTCGTTATGAAATTGGGCAAAAAGCTGCTGAAATTATTGCGGCAAGACTTTCCGAGACTGCTACTGCTGAGGGCCAAATAATTGAGTTAGAACCAAATTTTAATCGTGGCGAAACAATACGCAACAACGAAAATTGAATATCAGAAATTTATTTTCTGAAATAAAATTATATTTACTAAGCTTGAAGGCGAGAAATTTCTTCTTTGATTTTTAATTTCCGCTTCTTCATCTCCGTAACATGTAGATCATCAGTAGCTAAGCCTCTTTGGGCCTCTTCTATTTCTTCTGAAAGTTCTTGATGTTTTTTACGAAGGGTGAGGACATGGGAAGAAACTGTCATCTATTATCTCCTGTAAAAACTTACCTCTTAAGTTGAGCATATAAATATCTTCATGTCACCTCCGAACTTTCTTTAAACTAAAATTTTTAAAGATTTCTTGCATTAAGTTAATAATTTTTGATCCAAGAAGTTAATTCCCCTCGGCCACGCAAAATATCTTCGACCTTATTGGTGTAATCATTGCAATCGGCAAAATGCTTGACACCCTCGTGCAAACATAAGGGTGATTCTAACCGCAAAGCTGCTTTGCCAGATTTTCTCATGTGAATTATTATGAGCTCAGCATCTCTACCTGCCCTCGGCACAATAGGTGTCAAAACGAAGCTTCCAAAACGAGCGTTTAATAAAGGGAAGAGTTTATCAAATCGGTCAACCCGATATATTAAATGAGCCCAACCTTTTTGCTTCAGCCGCTGAGCCATCACCAATACCCAATTTGCTAACGGGGTATCTATTATTCGCGAAGTATCTCGCCCTTCATTAAATGACGAAGTTGAGGCTAGCCCATCAAAATAGGGAGGGTTTGCAATAATATGATCAAATTGCATCTGCCTCAAAAATCCAGGCAAATTAGCAATATTCGCATTTATTATATTTAAATCCAGGGAATTTAATTTTGAATTCTCACTCGCTAAAGCGGCATAGTCACTTTGGATTTCAATCCCATAGATATTCAATCCAGAAATCCGCTGGGAGAGACATAAACTTGCGACCCCCACTCCACAACCAAGGTCAAGTATATCTTCGCCTTCATAGGCATTTACAGATGCTGCTAGCAAGACAGGGTCAACACCAGCACGATAACCTCGCAAAGGTTGCTTAATTTTAAGCCTGCCCCCTAAAAACTCATCGATAGAAAAATCATTCACCATTAGAAAAATCTGCATCCACACCATTCGAAACAAGGGCTTCCAGCGCAGCGTCAAATTCTTGATCAACTACCAGAAGTCGACGTGGAAGAACTCCATATAAATTGCTTATATTTACGTCCGCTTCAAAGCTAGTTATACCAACGCTGTCTAATACTGTCTTGGCATAAAGTATGACGGTCGGATCCTGTGTTCGCAGTAGCTCTTTCATTGGACAATAGTAGAAAGAAAATTAAATTATGTCGAGTTTACACTGAGGATAAAATGGCATCAGACCAAAACAATCAAAAGCCGCACGATTTGCTTTCTGAACTTCTAAAGAAAGAGCTAGATGCAGTAGATAAATTAATTCATGAACGGATGATATCTGAGTACGCACCTCGAATACCGGAGATAGCATCACACTTGATAAACGCAGGCGGTAAAAAGTTAAGACCTTTATTAACCTTGGCATCAGCTAAAATGTGTGGATATGAAGGGCAATATCATATTCACTTAGCCTCAATTGTAGAATTTATTCACACTGCAACTCTTCTTCACGATGACGTCGTAGACGAAAGTAAAAAACGCCGGGGCAAACCTTCCGCTAATCTTTTATGGGATAATAAATCTTCTGTTCTAGTTGGGGATTACTTGTTCTCAAGATCTTTTCAGCTAATGGTTGAGACAGGATCATTGGAGGTTCTAAATATTTTAGCAAATGCATCTGCTACTATAGCAGAGGGTGAGGTTCTGCAGCTAACTGTTTCGCGGGATATTAGTACCGATGAAGAAATCTACTTAAAAGTTATACGTGGCAAAACAGCAGCACTGTTTTCTGCCGCCACACAGGTTGGAGCTGTAATTTCTGGGTCGGAGGAAACAATAATCAATGCTCTTTATAAGTACGGGGATGCACTAGGAGTTGCATTTCAAATAGTTGATGATCTTTTAGATGTCGTTGGTGATAGTAGAATAATCGGCAAAAATAATGGCGATGATTTTCGCGAACGCAAGCTAACTCTACCTTTTATTAAAGCCATTTCATCTTGTAATCAAAACGAAAAAGACTTCTGGAAGCGAACCATTGAGAAGGGCGATCAGACATCTGAAGACTTCAATACAGCACTCGAATTAATGCAAAAATATGAAGCAATAGAAAGAACGAGATTGGATGCCCTAAAATGGGCAAAAACAGCAAAGAATTCTTTGGATGCCGTTCCTGATAATAATATAAAAATAATACTAACAAATTTAGCAGATTACGTTGTAGATCGTGTCAAATAAGTTGACCTTTTTCACACCAGAAAGATGGACAATCTTTTCCAATTTTATCTTTTGCATCCTGCAATAGGTCAAAATTTTCGAACAAGGCAAAACATGTAGCCCCTGAACCAGACATTCTAACGACCTTTGCGCCATCGCAAGTAACAAGTTTATCGAGAATGAATCTAATTTCTGGAACGAGATTTATCGCAGAAGACGTGAGATCATTTCGCATTGAGTTAATCCAATCAAACCATAAATTGAGCTTGTCTTCCATGAAAGTATGCGACTTAACTCCAGAGTTGTTTTTCTTTTTGACAGCATTGAATACCTCAGATGTCGAAAGGGCTTTACGAGGATTAACTAATAGAATTCCAACGTTTGGAGCAGGAGATAAATTTATAATCTTTTCGCCGACACCCATCATTCGAACAATTCCTTTATGCATACAAACTGGCACGTCAGCACCCAATGAGATTAGTTTGTTTATCGGAGGTTTTGGCTCATCATAAACTTTAGAAATCAGCCGAACTGTTGCAGCGGCATCTGCAGAACCGCCGCCAATACCTGATGCCACTGGAATGTTTTTTTCTAATGTTATCTGAGGAAGTCTTACATTACTGAATATTTCAGCCGCTTTGAAAACTAAATTGTGATTGGAACTAGGGAGATCTTTTGCGAAGGGTCCCTCGACAATTAACCCACTTGATCCTCCTGGTGTCATGCGTAAAGTATCACCAACATTTACAAAAGAAACGATACTATCGAGCAAATGGTATCCATCACTTTTTTGCCCTACAAGGTGCAATGACAAATTAATTTTTGCTGGAGCAAATTCATTTATCATTAGCGTATAATTCAGATGTTGGCTTTAAACCTTCATTTACAAGAACCCTGTCGAGACCAATCCGTAATTTTTCTCTTATTCTAGTTGCATCCTTTAGTTCAGGATCGAAGGATAATGCCCGTCTCCACTGGAATTTTGCCTCCAGTTGCCTACCCACTGCCCAGTACAAATCACCAAGATGATCCGTAACAATTGGGTCCACAGGCATTAACTCAGCGGCCTTTTCCATGTGTGGAATTGCAGTCTCATACTTACCTAATTTAAAAAGGCCCCATGCTAGGCTATCCACTATGTAACCACTTTCCGGCTGTAAGCTGACCGCTTTTTCTATCATTGTCATTGCTTCATCAAGCTTTTCACCTCTATCAATTAAAGAGTACCCTAAATAGTTTAGGACATTTGCCTGATCTGGATTAATAGTGAGAGCGTTCCTAAAATCTGATTCTGCTTTATCCCATTCCTGCAATCTTTCATGGGTTATACCTCGAGCATACAAAACGACCCAGGAAACATTATTATTTTCTCTATATATATCAACGGCTCTGTCATATGCTATTTTTGCTTCGCTATAGCGTTCTTCCCGTCGCAGAAAGTCGCCCAAAGAATTATGAACAATGCCAATATCTGAAAACTCTCTAGATAAATAATATAAAACCTCAAGAGCAGCTTCAGTCTTTCCTCCATCTCGAAGTGCGCCAACACGACCCAACTCCGAACTTAAAAAATAAGAGCTTGATGGAGAAATTTTTGCATACTCTGCTACTGCTAAATCATATTGCCCCATTTGCTCCAACAAATCAGCAGCTAACAATATAGCCTTCTGACTATTCTCGTTGAGGTACTGGGCGAGGCGAACATATAAAAGTGCAGTATTTGGATCCGCATCGTCTTTAAGAATGTCAGCGATTGCATAAAAGGCGTATGCAATACCTGCTTCAAGTGACAGACTTTCTTCAATAGAATAAGCATTTGGATGATCTTCAACTTGCATACGCAAATTTGCTGCGTCAGAATTTACCCCATTACCAAAAATCTTCGAAAAGTACTCAGTGGCTTCCTCTTTATTATCCAGTTTTAAGAGCAGTCGGACTTTCAATGCTCGCGCATCGATAGAGATTCGGTTTGAGTTTTTTTCCAAGTCCCCAATGGTATTTAATGCACTTTCATATCGTCCATAGGCAGCCAGCATTGATGCTTTCTGCATTTGAGAAAACTGAGCAAGTGAGGAACCTTTGCCTATCTCATCAAAAATAGTTTCTGCATCTTCAAAATTGCCCTGATCAGCAAAAGCCCACCCGGTTACTATTTTGTCCAATAACGGGTTTATCCCTTGCTCATTTTCAATCTGTTGTTTTGCATTATCGAAATCCCGATTACGTAATTGGATTGCAATCTTTACCATGTTTGATAGTTGGGTTTGAACGCCTAATAAGTCCAAGTTATCTGAGGAAATCTTTGCTGCACCAATATCCCCTAGTGACACTTGTACACTAATTAGACCATTCAATAGCTCCGGGTTTTCAATGTCATCTTCAATAGCTCTCGATAAATATGTTGAAGCTGCATCGAAGTCTTTTGTAGAAAGTGCATGGCGCCCTGCTAAATATCCTCCAAAACTAATTTCTGCTCTAACCATGCCGGCTATACTTAAAATGATAAGTAGGAAAATAGAATGAGGTAAAAATTTCAACATTTTTGCTTTCTAGTTATTTTTTCAAAAATTTTACAGCAGTTTTTATTGAAAATTAGTGAATTTGCATCGTAGGTTATGTACTCACCAGTAAAGCCTGTAGGTTACATGTTGGGGTAATTAGGTCCATCCCCCCCTTGGGGTGTTGCCCAAGTAATATTTTCACTGGGATCTTTGATATCGCAGGTTTTGCAGTGAACACAATTCTGAAAGTTAACTACAAATCTATTCTCGTTATCTTTTTCTACAACTTCATAAACGCCAGCTGGACAATACCGTTGAGCTGGCTCAGAATATATAGGTAAATTAACATTAATTGGAATTGAATTATCACTTAGCCTAAGATGAGGTGGTTGAGATTCTTCATGATTTGTCATGCTGAACGATACATTTGTGAGCCTATCAAAACTTAGGATACCATCGGGTTTTGGATATGAAATTTCTGTATGATCCTTCGCTTTTTCCGTACTCTGTGCATCTGATTTTCCATGCTTTAAAGTTCCAAACATTGAAAACCGAAAAATAGATTGAAACCACATATCAAAACCACCAATCAATAAACCGGCTAGTGGGCCAAACCGACCGTTTAAGGGTGCTACGTTTCGCACCTTTTTTAAGTCCTTACCAATTGGGCCTTTTTTGAGCCTCTCTTGATACTCATGCAAAATATCTCCGGCTCTTCCATCACTGATCGCCTTGAAGGCCGCATCTGCTGCATCAATTCCCGAGTGCATAGCATTGTGGTTACCTTTAATTCGAGGAAGGTTCACTAACCCTGCAGAGCATCCAAGAAGCGCACCTCCTGGAAAGGCTACTTTTGGAATTGATTGTATACCTCCCTTGGTGACGGCCCTAGCCCCGTAAGCCACCCTTTTTCCGCCTTTGAGCATCTTTGCAATTTTAGGATGATGCTTAAATTTTTGAAATTCCATATAAGGAAATAAATATGGATTCTTATAATTTAAATCTACTATGTAGCCGACGTAGACTTGGTTGTTGTCCAAATGGTAAACAAACGAGCCACCAGAATTCTTAAACCCAAGTGGCCAGCCAAGTGTGTGTGTGACTTCGCCCTCATTATGGTTTTCTGGAAGTACCTCCCATATTTCTTTCATTCCAAGTCCAAATTTCGGAGCATCACTATCCGTGTCCAAAGAATATTTTTTTATCAGTTTTTTTGATAATGAGCCCCGAACCCCTTCTGACAAAAACACATATTTACCATGTAATTCCATGCCTGGTTCGTACGCATCGGTTGGATTGCCGTCCGGCCCCAGGCCAAACTCTCCTGCAACAACACCCTTAAGTTCATCATTCTCACCAAAAACCAAATCTGAACATGCCATGCCAGGAAATATTTCAACACCCAATGCCTCTGCTTGCTCCGCCATCCATCTACATACGTTACCCATCGAGACAATGTAATTACCATGATTATTCATTAACGGCGGCATCAGGAAATTTGGAAGTCTGATTTGTCCAGCTTCACCCAGAATATAAAAATTATCTTTATTTACTGACACAGTTATCGGAGCATTTCGCTCCCGCCAATCAGGCATAAGTCTGTCTAAACCAGATGGATCAAGGACTGCCCCTGATAATATATGGGCACCTACTTCCGAACCCTTTTCGAGGACAATCACATTTAAATTTTCATCCAGATGCTTTAACCTAATTGCGGCAGAAAGGCCCGCTGGCCCTGCTCCAACGATAACAACATCACATTCCATCATTTCACGTTCTATGGCCGCCACTTTTAGGTCTCCACTTTAGATTAAACTTCCTACCATTATTTATGGTGCTTATTTATTGGGCGTCAATTGTTGTTATATTTAAAAATAGCTTTTGCGGCATTGTATCTCAAAATATAAGGAAATTATTATTAATTTGGATAATAACATGAAATTTCTTGCCCAGTTACACCATTTGAAGAAGAATTCACATATTATACATTGAGCAAACATGGTTTTGTAAAGTAAGATGTATGAAAACTAATGATTATGAAAGAAAATGTGAATGGAAAAAATACCCATTACACCCAAAGGACATTCAGCCCTAGAGGCTGAGCTTAAACTTTTAAAATCCGAGGAACGTCCTGCCATCATTAGAGCCATTGCGGAAGCAAGGGAACACGGTGATTTATCTGAAAATGCAGAATATCATTCAGCAAGAGAAAAACAGAGCTTTATTGAAGGGCGAATTAAAGAACTCGAAGCTATCCTATCTCTTGTGGACGTGATTGACCCACAATCTTTATCAGGATCAATAAAATTTGGAGCAACCGTTACTGTTGTTGATGAAGATACGGATGAAGAAAAAACTTGGCAAATTGTTGGCGAGCATGAAGCAAACATTGAAAAAGGTCTGTTAAATGTAAAATCACCAATAGCGAGGGCATTGATAGGTAAAGATGCGGGCGATAGCGTAGAAGTTCGAACACCGGGTGGTGAGAAATCCTATGAAGTTTTAAGTGTCAATTACACTTAACCAAAAAGCTTCTATTCTACAACTTTGAGCACTATCTTTCCAATGTGTGCCGAACTCTCCATTCGTCGATGCGCTTCTGTTGCTTCCTTCAGAGAAAACTCACTATCTATCTCCGGCTCAATATTTCCCTTGCGCAGTAATGGCCAAACCTTCTCTTTTAATTCACTTGCAATCTGCGCTTTTTGGAGATTGGACTGCGGTCTGAGAGTGCTTCCAGTAAATGTAAGTCTACGCATCATTAACTGGGCAAAATTTACTTCTGCTTTAGCCCCCTGGAGAAATGCTATTTGAACTAATCTTCCATCCTCGTTCAGGCACTTCAAATTTTTAGCAATATATTCACCGCCTACCATATCTAAGATTACATCCACTCCACCTATTTTTTTAATTTCCTCAACAAAATCTTTTTCATTATAATTTATCCCAACTTCAGCACCTAATCTTAAACAGGCTGCTAGTTTCTTATCACTTCCAGCAGTAGTAAAAACCCTAGAACCCATCTTATTTGCAAGTTGTATTGCGGTAGTACCAATACCTGACGACCCTCCGTGAACTAAGAAACGCTCTCCTGCTTTCAATTTTCCACGTAGAAATACGTTTGACCAAACCGTAAAAAAAGTCTCAGGAAGACAAGCAGCTTGTTTCAATGAAAAGCCATCTGGAATCGGTAAACAATGAGTTGCTTGTGTTGTGACATATTCAGCATATCCACCGCCGGGAAGTAGGGCACAAACTGGGTCACCAATACTGAGGCCGCTAACAGCATTACCTATCTTAACAATTTCGCCAGCCGCCTCTAGCCCAGGTAAATCTGAAGCATCGCTCGGAGGCTTGTAGAGACCCGCCCGCTGTAACGCATCTGGTCTGTTTACACCTGCATAGCAAACCTTAATTAAAACTTGCCCAGTTGAAGGTTCTGGACAGGTTCTTGATGATAATTTTAATACCTCTGGACCACCCGGCTTCGTTATTTCAATTACTTTCATTGATACCCTGACAAATTATCATTTATTGCATAAGCTTAGTGAAAATTACCTGGCTTAGGTGTTTTGGACTCGACAGGAGCCTTGATATTAGAAGCTGTTTTAATAATAAAATCACTAAATGGCTTAAGCGTTGGATTGGCTTTGAGCGTACTCTTTAATTTCTCGAACCTCATTACATCTGCCAAACGTCTATCTAAAAATTCCCAGGTTTTCTCACTTTCAGAAGAATTGTCACCAAGCCAAAATAATACTACTGCGCCATACACAGCGGAGAGTGTGGTTCTTTTGGTGTACCAGTTAATGTCATTAGAAGTATCATCTGCTAGCTTCCATATGATGTCTGCCGTTTCCCAAATTAATTTTAAGCCAGTAATATTATTGGGAGGTAACGCAAACAAAGTGGTGGCACGTCGGACAAGTTCTTTTTCATCAACAAGTTCAAGTCGATTTTTTATTAAACTACCTACTTTATCTCGCAGCCTTGCATCATCCCACTGTCGCGACCTGTTTTCCTCAAATAGCTTTTGATCACATAACCGGTGGTAATAAATAGCAAGGTCCAGTCCACCACGTGGACAATAAAGACGAGCAATTTGGGGATCCAAACCTGCATCTTCACAACTTGCATTGAAGGTAACATCTCCCCAACCATCAAAGGGAACGTGAAGTTTTGCAGCAGATAAAAGCTTTTCTAATGTTTCTTTCTGTTCTGTCATAACTATCTTTTGTTCTCAATTTTATACTATGGACAAAATTTCAATTTCTTGGTAACCAACCACTTCCTGCGATAAAGCGCAACTCAAAATTGGAAAGGTGGTGACTACCACATGCAGGTAAGTGTAAGAGATAACAACGTAGACCAGGCTCTTCGTGCTTTGAAGAAGAAATTACAGCGAGAAGGTGTATTTCGCGAAATGAAGTTAAAACAACATTTTGAAAAGCCCTCGGAGAAAAAAGCCCGTGAAAAGGCTGAAGCGATAAGACGAGCTCGAAAGCTGGCGCGTAAAAAAGCACAACGTGAAGGAATGCTTTAAATTATTTCACTCAAACCCCCACCACTGATGGGGGTTTTTATTTATCTTAGCAACCTCAATATATTTTAGGAACATAGAGTTTGTCGGGCAGCACTCGTCTTTCGTAGTCAGGATTAAAAACCCTATCTGGTAGCTCTATTTTTTCGTGATCAACTTCTGAGTATGGAATTTGACTCAAAATATGCTCAATACAATTTAACCGTTCTCTCTTTTTGTCATTTCCCTCGACTATGTACCAAGGTGCCTCAGGTATATTTGTCCTGGAAAACATTTCTTCTTTGGCTTTTGTGTAATCCTCCCATCGGACCCTACTTTCAAGGTCCATGGGTGAAAGTTTCCACTGTCGCATTGGATCGTGAATTCTCATCATAAAACGTAACTGTTGCTCTTCATCTGAAATTGAAAACCAATATTTAAGGACGATTATTCCAGATCTTACCAACATCCGCTCAAACTCTGGCACATCACGAAAAAACTGTTCCACCTGGTCTTCAGAGGCGAAGCCCATAACACGCTCTACCCCGGCGCGATTATAATATGACCTATCAAATAATACGATCTCACCGCCTGCAGGCAGATGAGGTACATAGCGCTGAAAATACCATTGGGTCATTTCTCGCTCAGTGGGTTTGGGTAAAGCGACAACACGTGCAACGCGTGGATTCAAACGCTGTGTTATCCTTTTTATTACACCGCCCTTTCCCGCGCCATCACGACCCTCACAAATAATGAGAACTTTTGATCCTGTATTTTCCACCCAATCCTGTAATTTTATTAACTCCATCTGGAGACGTAATAAATTTCGAAAGTAGGTTCTTTTTTCTAATGTATCTGGACGTTCACCTTTATATATTGTCCAAAACTCATCAGGGAGCATAGGCTCAGAAAACTCGGCCTCAAACATCTCATCGTACGTTTCATTGAGTTCAGCCTCTAACCAACTAAACTTATCCCGCTGATTTTTTTTCATTTTTTATAACGTCTTATTTTATGTGGTTAATATAACTTAAATCGGCCGCTAAAATCTAAAAGAATGACAGGGCACCAAAATTACAGACTAATGTCACTAAATGCTAGTAGAAATTCTTAAGTATTCCATAATTAATGTCTTTGAAGACTATTTTATCTGAACAGCACGTTACACTGGTAATGCGGTAGTTTTAAATACAGTACGGAGCGTAAAAGAACTTTGCATTTGTGCAACTCCAGGTAATCTAGTCAGATGTTGCCTGTGGATCCTAGAGTAATCTTCAGTATCTTCTGCAACGACCTTAAGAATATAATCGGCCGAGCCTGCCATCAAATGACATTCTAATACATTAGGGATTTTAGACACAGCTTGCTCAAACGCGTCAAGAACATCATCAGCTTGTGCGTTAAGCGTTATCTCAACAAAGACGGTGGTTGGGACCCCAACTTTTCTAGGATCTAATAATGCTACATAATCTTTGATAAACCCCCTGTCCTCAATCCTTTGGATCCTTCTATGGCATGCTGAAGGAGATAAATTTATTTCGTCTGCAAGTTCTGCATTCGAAATTCTGCCCTTGGTTTGAAGCACCTTAAGGATTCGTAAGTCTGTGCTATCCAACTTATATTTATCGAATTTCATATCATTAATTTAATATTTTTTCGAATATTATTTCAATAAAAAGCCATTATTGAGCAATAATTAACACAAAATTTCTTTAAAAGCAACGTATTGTTCTCTTAAGTAAACTAGGGGGATTAGGTGATGAAGGTTGGTTGCCCAAAAGAAATAAAGGCACAAGAATTTAGAGTAGGCCTGACACCAGCTGCGGTAAACGAACTCGTTAGGCACGGCCATTTTGTAACCATAGAGACGAATGCCGGCCAAGGCGCGGGGTTTGTTGATAGTGATTATGAAAAAGAGGGAGCTGATATAGTTGGAAGTGCAAAAGAGGTTTTTGATAAAGCAGACATGATCGTTAAGGTTAAAGAACCCCAAGCAATCGAACGTAAAATGCTTAAAAGCGGTCAATTATTATTTACCTATCTTCATCTGGCACCAGACCCTGAACAAACCCATGACCTTATTGACAGTGGATGTACGGCAATCGCCTACGAGACGGTAACAGATTTAAATGGGGGCTTGCCACTCTTGGCGCCAATGTCGGAGGTCGCAGGCCGTCTTGCACCCCAAATGGGAGCTTGGACTTTACAGAAAGCTAATGGTGGTAGAGGTGTTCTTTTGGGAGGAGTTCCTGGAGTAGCGCCTGCAAAAGTTTTAGTTCTTGGTGGCGGTGTGGTGGGCACTAATGCAGCAAGAGTTGCTGCTGGAATGGGTGCGGATGTTACAGTATTAGACAAATCATTATCCCGTCTACGCTATATTGATGACGTCTTCGGTCACCTTTTTAAAAATGGATATGCATCACAAAAGGCAACTGCTGAACTCGCCTCACAAGCAGATTTAATCATCGGTGCCGTTCTGGTTGCAGGTGCAGAGGCTCCAAAATTAATAAGCAAAGAGCAGTTATCTACCCTACAACCTGGCACCGCTTTAGTTGATGTTGCAATTGATCAAGGTGGTTGTTTTGAAACATCTCGCGCCACGACACATGCTGATCCAATTTATGAAATAGATGGTATAATGCATTACTGCGTTGCAAACATGCCGGGAGCAGTTGCGCGCACTTCAACTTTAGCTCTCGGGAATGCTACACTTCCTTTTATAATTTCTCTTGCAGATAAAGGCTGGGTAAAGGCTTGTTCGGATAACCCACATCTATTTAATGGGCTTAATGTACACGATGGTAAATTAACATACTCTGCAGTCGGTGAAGCCCTCGGAATCGAAACGGTCAAACCTGATCTTAAAGCTTTAAGCATCTTACATTAAGCTGAGTTAACAAATAAACCTAGTGACACTCTTAGCTGGTTAAGCTGGCAAAGTACCTTTTTCTATATACTCTAATATCTCCACAACCTGCTGGGAGGATTGTACAACTGCCAATGCCGCAGCATCTACCTCTTTTAATGCATGCTGATGATCAGGCCCATGCATCACAATAATTGACTTACCAAGTGCTGCCGCATAACCAGCCTCAAAGGCTGCGTTCCACTGCTTATACTTTTCACCAAAACGTACTACAATAACGTCAGCTTCTTCTATAAATCTTCTTGTCCTAATTGCATTGAGCTTCGCACCTTTATGATCGTGCCAGAATTTCAATTGTTCAGAGCCCATTATTTTGACACCACAATCATCACTAGCTTCATGATCAGTTACGGGAGCCGTAAACATGACATTAAGGTTTTGAGCGCCATCCGCTATCTCTTCTCTCCAATTAGTATGAATTTCGCCCGCTAAATAAACACCCAGCATTAAATTCTCCTTTAATCTGTTGAAATGAAATTTCAAATTTACCATTCTTTCTAAGCAGAAAATTTGTAATCATGTATTAGTTAACGGCGCAAAATACCACCCGTAGCAGATTCTACTCTCTCAATAATACCTTTGCTAATTTCTTCAATCTCAACCTCTGTAAGAGTATTTTCAGTGGGCTGTAGTCTTACAGTTATTGCAACTGACTTCTTTCCATCACCTAAATCACCACCAATAAACTCATCAAAAACTCTCACCTCTTCGATGATATCCTTTTTAGACCCCATTGCTGCAGTTGTTATAACTGACGCTTCTACCTTTGCACCGACAACAAAAGCAAAATCTCGCTCAACTGCCTGCAAGGATCTTGCTCTAAACGGTGGCCGAGTAGTGTTTGAATTTCGAGGTGTAGGAAGATTATCAAGCAGAATGGTAAAGCCAACTGTTGGTCCTTTTATATCAAAAGAACTTAAAATCTTCGGATGTAGCTCACCAAATATACCTATGGTTTTTTTCGGGCCAAGACAAATACGCCCATGCCGCCCAGGGTGCCAATGGGATTCTGCACCACGTAAAATTTGGAATTTAGATGGTGCTCCAATTAAAGATAAGATATTCTCTATGTGGCACTTAACATCAAAAACGTCTACTTCTCTATCCTGCCCATGCACATCTTTCGAGGCAGTTTGCCCGATCAGTACACCACTAAGGTTATTTTGCTGATTTCCAGGATCACCGCCATTGAATACAGGTCCTAATTCAAATAGCGCCATATTAAAAAAGCCTCGAGCTTGATTTCTTGAAGCAGCTTGTAATAAACCCGGGAATAAATCTGGGCGCATATGGCTCATCTCACTAGAAATTGGATTTTCTAACTGGGTAGAAGCATCACCCCCACCGAATAACTTGGCACTGTTCTCATCGATAAAACTATATGAAACGCACTCATTGTATCCCAATCCAGCAGCTGCTCGCCGGGAAGTTTGCTCCCTAAGCTGCGTTGTACTTAATACAGGTTTAGGGACTGCATTAGTAATTCTAGGAAGCGGTATACCCTGTAGCTTTGTAAGAGATACTACCCGCGCTATCTCCTCTACAAGATCAGCTTCACCCTGAATATCTGGTCTCCAACTAGGTACACTGGCAGTATCGCCCTTGATAACGAAGCCTAGGTTTTCCAGAATATTCAGCTGCTTATGTGGTGGAATGGCCATGCCGACTAAAGATTCAATCCTTGCAGTATCTACTTTGTATGCCCTGCCATGATTAGGTATTTCACCTGCCTGGACAACATTGGATGGTTCTCCGCCGCATAATTCAATGATCATTTTTGTGGCCGCCTCAATGCCAAAAGCCGTCCACTCTGGATCTATTCCTCTTTCAAAGCGATATCGAGCATCCGAATTTATTTTTAGTTCTCGTCCAGTGTAAGCTGTCCTTATTGGATTGAAATATGCAGCCTCAATGAAAACATTTTCTGTAGTATCAGTACATCCAGAGGCGCTACCCCCCATTATGCCTGCTAAACTTTCTATTCCTTCGCTATCAGAAATTACTGTCATACCTTTTGACAACACATACTCTTTATCATCCAAAGCGCTAAATTTTTCCCCTCCCAGTGCATCATGCACTCTGACAGAGGTTCCATTTAACTTATCTGCGTCAAAAACGTGTAGCGGTCGATTGGTATCATAAGTAAAAAAATTCGTAATATCTACTAAAGTTGAAATAGGCCGTAACCCAATCGCACGTAATCTATTCTGCAACCATTTTGGTGATGGGGCATTTTTTACCCCCCTTATTAATCTACCATAGAAAACCGGCGCATTTACAAGAGTATCGGGTTCAATGGATACAGATATTGGACATTCAAATTTTCCGGGAATAGGTCGTACCTCCATCGGCTTTAAAGTACCCAAACCCCGTGCCGCTAAGTCACGGGCAATGCCGCGAACACCCAATGCATCTGGCCTGTTAGGCGTTATTGCTATTTCAACAACGGCGTCGACCTTTTCAGGCTCGTTTTTTAATAGCCAACTACCATAGGGTTCACCTACATCTCCCAACGGGAGTTCAATAATACCATCGTGCTCGTCTGATAGCTCCATTTCTCTCTCAGAGCACATCATTCCATGACTTTCTATTCCTCGGATTTTACCGACCCCAATTGTTGTATCAATTCCCGGTACGTATACGCCCGGCTTTGCTACGACAACTAGAATACCCTCTATGGCATTCGGTGCACCACAAATTATTTGCACCTCACCATTATCAGTGTCGACTTTACAAACACGTAATTTATCCGCATCAGGATGTTTCTCGGCTTTCAGAATTTTTCCTATTGTAAAATCGTTTAATTTTTTTATTGGATCACTTACTTCTTCCACCTCTAAGCCAAGGTCAGTCAAAGCATATACAACCTCATCTAAAGAAGCCGTTGTATCTAGATGCTCTTTCAACCAAGAAAATGTAAATTTCATTATGCCTATCCGTGATTATTCTGGGTGACTATCTCTAAAAGATTATAAAAAATTTTTGGATGTTTTACTAACATTACAAGACTTTAATATTTTCCTACTTAACGACTTAGTCCCGCGTGCAAATTAGGTTGATCCAACGAAGCAAAACCATAATGACGCAACCAACGTAGGTCACTGTCAAAAAATGATCTTAAATCAGGAATTCCATATTTAAGCATTGCGATCCGATCTATTCCCATACCAAATGCAAATCCCTGCCAAATATTGGGGTCAATACCCCCCGCACTCAAGACTTTAGGATGCACCATGCCAGACCCAAGTATTTCCAACCAGTCATTACCTTCACCTATTTTTAATTGACCGTCATCCCAAGAACATCTGATATCCACCTCAGCTGATGGCTCCGTAAATGGGAAATGCGATGCTCTAAACCTTAGCTCAACATCATCTACTGAGAAAAAGATCTTCACAAATTGCTCAAGCACCCATTTTAGATTTGCCATTGATAGATCTTTATCTATTGCCAAACCCTCAACCTGATGAAACATCGGCGTGTGGGTCTGATCATAGTCAGCTCGGTATACTCCCCCAGGACATATTACACGAATTGGCGCACCACTTTTTTCCATCGTACGAACCTGCACTGGGCTAGTATGCGTTCTTAAAACATGAGGGGGCCGCTCATCGTCTACGTTCCTTTTCATATAGAAAGTGTCCATTTCGGCTCTTGCCGGATGATGACCGGGGATGTTGAGTGCATCAAAATTATACCAATCCGTCTCAATTCTTGGTCCTTCAGCAACGGAAAAGCCCATATCGGCAAAAATTGCAATAACCTCCTCTGTGACCTGGGAAATTGGATGAATAGAGCCAGTGTTTATTGAGCGTGATGGCAAGGTTACATCTAACCATTCAGTTTCAAGCCGTGCGTTTAAAACGGCATCTGCTAAAGCAGTCTTTTTTGCATTGAGTGCTGAGTTAAGTTCATCTTTGAGCGCATTGAGCGTGGGTCCAGCCACCTTCCGCTCTTCAGGTGTCATCTTGCCAAGCTCGCGCATCCGCAAACTGACCTCACCTTTTTTTCCAAGAGCCGCAAGACGAACATCTTCTAGAGCATTTTCATCTTTAGCTTCGGAAATGGCTTTAATATACTTTATACGTAAATCGTCCATTTTTCCTCACTACTCAGGCGACACCGTGCTATCATGTACAGATAGATTGACAAGTTTTTTTGTATCCGATGTAACAAAAAAGCCGCGCTAGCTGCACGGCTTTATCTAAAAATTGTTTCTCAGACTAAGCTACTAATGCGGCTTTTGCTTGATCTACTATTGTGCTGAACGCCTTTGGCTCGTGCACAGCGAGATCCGCTAGAACCTTCCGGTCGACCTCGATCCCCGCTTTTGTTAAGCCATTTATAAATCTACTATATGAAAGTGCTTCATCATGAGCACGGACAGCAGCATTGATCCTCTGGATCCACAATGCTCTAAAATTTCTCTTTTTGTTATGACGATCACGGGTCGCGTACTGATTGGCTTTGTCCACTGCTTGCGCAGCTACCTTGAAAGTATTCTTGCGTCGACCGTAATATCCTTTAGCCTGATCAACAATTTTTTTGTGTCGGGCGTGTGTAACTGTACCACCTTTTACTCGGGACATCCTAACTCTCCTTATCGCGCGTAGGGCATCATGCCCTTAACGATTTTTTCATCAGGGGCACTGAGGGTTGTAGTACCCCGGGCAGTACGAATAAATTTATTTGTCCGCTTTATCATTCCGTGCCGCTTTCCAGCTTGGGCGGTTTTAACTCTGCCGGTGGCAGTTACTTTAAATCGCTTTTTGCAGCTCGATTTAGTCTTCATCTTAGGCATTTGGTTCTCCTTCGGAAAATGTTAACACGAGACTCGGCATGCCATTAGCCGGACCCGCGGTGCCGACATACCTGCAGTTAGTAGTCTGCGCAAGCCCAATTTTCAATATTTTGGACTTGAAGATTAATGGAAGTAGGCATTTACTCGCTTACTGCGATTTTTATTCTGGATCCATTGAGTAGATCATTCGTTCGTTGCATGGAGCGACCCTTAAAATATTTGTGGTGCCTGGTATATTAAATGGAACACCTGCAGTTATTACTATTTGATCATTTTCCGAAGCATAGCCCTCCGATAATGCTCCTCGCACTGCACTGACAACAGCTTCTTTAAAACGTTGCTTCGCTCCAGACATAACAGTATTTGTGCCCCAAGTGAGTGATAATCTTCTTGCGGTTTCTATTTCAGAAGTCATGGCAACAATTGGAACACACGGCTTTTCCCGAGCGATTAGCAAAGCCGTTGTCCCAGATTGAGTGTAACAACTGATTGCTTTAATATCAGTTGTTTCTGCAATTTCTCGTGCAGCAGACACTATTCCATCAGCAACAGAGTTACGACGTGCATTTCGCGATGCTTCTATAATTTCTCGATACGTCGGGTCACTTTCAACCTCAATCGCAACATTATCCATGGTTTGAACTGCATCTACAGGATAAAGACCAGCTGCAGACTCCGCTGATAACATGATTGCATCAGCACCTTCATATATTGCCGTAGCCACATCTGAAACCTCAGCCCGAGTAGGCATGGGACTTTCAATCATACTTTCCAGCATTTGCGTGGCCACTATCACTGGCTTAGCTGCTGCCCGGCACGCACGAACTAATCTTTTCTGAACCGGAGGCACGTTCTGAACCGGCAATTCAACTCCCAAGTCTCCACGTGCAACCATAATGCCATCAGAGCTTTTCAGAATATCATCAAATTTTGCAAGGGCAGCTGGCTTTTCGATCTTTGATAAAATAGCGGCCCGTCCTTTTGCTAATTCACGCGCCTCCATAACGTCTTCAGGCCGTTGTACAAAAGACAGAGCCAACCAATCAATGCCTAATCCACAGGCAAACTCTAAATCTGTTCTATCTTTCTGAGATAAAGCAGCCAAAGGGAGAATGACATCTGGAACATTCACCCCTTTTCTATCAGAAATAATACCACCAGCCCTTACGATGCAGTCTGCAGAATCTTTACTAAATGCCGTAACTTCTAGTTTAATTTTGCCGTCGTTTACTAATAAGATTGATCCAATAGTAAGAGCTGCAAAAATTTCAGGATGCGGTAGACTAACTCTTTTAGAAGTTCCCAAATCCGTTTTTAGATCAAGACGGAACTCTTGCCCCTCAACAAGGGTTTCAGACTTATTTTTAAACTCACCGACTCGTAGCTTTGGCCCCTGCAGATCGGCAAGTATCCCTATTGGACTATTTAATTCTTCCTCGATCTTTCTGATGGTATTGTGACGTTGTGCGATATCATCATGAGAACCATGGCTCATATTTAATCTAAAGACGTCAGCTCCAGCAAGATGAAGAGCCTTAATAGTTTCGTAATCGTCTGAAGCTGGACCAAGGGTTGCGACGATTTTTACATTGCGATGACGTCTCATCAGCTTTCCTTTGAATCATGAAAACCACTGGCACAATGTTAGCGGTAACATATGGCTTGTATGGACTATTTTTAAATTCAGTGCAACATCGATATATAACGAGAAATTAGAAAATTATTAACACTCGCGAAAAATAAACTAAAATATTAAAAATACTTAAGTACTTCTGTAATAGGTTATTTATGGTTTCTTCAACCCATTGTATATAGAGAAGTTAACTATAGTAATTATAATTAAGTATACGAGATAATATTGAAACTATCCAATGAGCCGGAGAAAATAATGGACGACAAAACAAAAATAGAAATAGAAGCTGCTGCATTCCGCTCATTAAAAGCTCACCTCATGGAGAAGCGTACTGATGTTCAAAACATTGATTTGATGAATTTGGCTGGTTTCTGTAGAAACTGTCTCGCCAGATGGTACCAAGAAGCAGCCAATGAGCGCGGAATATCTATGGACAAGGAACAGGCTCGGGAACTTTTCTACGGGATGACGATGGAAGAATGGAAAACTAATTATCAAACCGACCCACAACAGAAAATATAAACCTACTGTAAAAATCAAAAGTAGATTCCTACTAGAAGTCATTCGGACTTAATAAGTTACACCTTTGCCTTTATTATTTGTAAAAAGGGTAAAAACGCCGACATATCCGGTCCATGCTCCATACCCGTGAGTGCTTTCCGTAGAGGCATAAACAAATTTTTACCTTTTCTACCCGTTGCTTCTTTTACTACTGTAGTCCATTTACCCCATGTCTCTGATGTAAATGGTTGTGCAGGCAACAAAATCAAAGCTTGCATAACGAATTCTTTATCTTCGTCGTCAATTAAAGGTTCAGCGCCCTCTGCACAAATTGTCCACCATGCGGCCAGATCTGAACGTACTTTTATATTTTCATGTATAACATTCCAAAAAGGTTCTGCTAAATTAGAGGGCACACCGGCACTCATTAAATCATTTTTTACTTCTTCAAAGGGCAAGTTTTGAATATAGCGTTGTGTTAAAGGTGTAAGATCATTTAGATCGAACTTTGTCGGCGCGGAGCCAAAGTTTGATAAATCGAAACCTTCTGCTACTTCCTCAAGACTATAATACAGTTCTACCGGCTGGCTCGACCCCAGCCTAGCAATCAGAGATATTATTGAAAATGGCTCTAATCCAGAGGCACGTAAATCCTTCAGTGCCATGGTACCAAACCTTTTCGACAAAGATTCTCCCTGTGATCCGATAAGCAGAGAGTGGTGCGCAAAGCTTGGAGGTGATGCTCCTAGTGCTTTCATTATTTGGATCTGAGTGGCCGTATTGGTAACATGGTCAGCACCACGCACAATGTCTGTAACTCCCATTTCTATATCGTCTACAACCGAAGCTAAAGTATATAAAAACTGGCCATCACCCCGAATGAGAACTGGGTCAGAGACTGATGCAGCATCTATTGAGATCTTACCAAGTATACCGTCAGTCCATGTTACTCTTTCGTGATCTAAAAGAAATCGCCAATGACCTGATCCACGCTCAGCTTTGATTGAAAGTTTTTCATCTGCACTCTGATTTAAAGCAGCCCTATCGTAAACAGGTGGTTTCCCCATATTCAGTAGTTTTTTTCTCTTCAAATCTAGTTCAGTAGGAGTTTCAAAACACTCGTAAAACCTGCCCATCTCCCTTAAATCTTCGGCCGTGCTGACATACCTTTCCAGTCTTTTTGATTGATATTCAATTCTATCCCAATTTAAGCCAAGCCATTCCAAGTCAAACAAAATTGAATCGATGAACTCCTGTTTAGATCTTTCTGCATCAGTATCATCTATTCTTAAAATAAACTCTCCCTGAGACTTTCTGGCTATTAAAAAATTCATTAATGCCGCACGCAAGTTTCCTATGTGCAAATATCCAGTGGGGGATGGTGCAAAACGTGTCGTTGTCATTTGGAGTCTCCTAATGCGCCTCGTTTTTCATATGGGATAAAAATTGTCCAGCTTTCAAATCACATACTCATGAAAATTTTGTGGCCTGCAATAAATACTGTTGGGAAAACTAATCAATATACGATGAAAATGGGATATATTTCACGTTTTCCCCGGGCATCACAGACAATTCATGCTCTGGTAGATCTACAAAACCTTCTGCCCACGAAAGACCACTTATTCGTCCAGATCCTTCCGATTTAAAAATATCTACTTTGCCATTTCGAATTCTTGCTCGAAGGAATTCGCGGCGACCAGCCTTCTTTGATTTTGAAAAGTTAGCCGGCAATTCAAACGATAATGGCTCCAACCAATTACTACCTGAAAAAACATTAAGTGCTGGCTTTGCAAAAACCATGGCACATGTTCCTGCTGCAACTGGATTACCAGGCAACCCAAAAACTGGCTTACCATTGTATACTGCTAATATCAGTGGGCGACCTGGTTTAACCGCAATACGCCAGACCGCAAGGCTATCATTTTTTGTTAGTATAGCAGACATGTGATCTTCCTGACCAGCTGATGCACCGCCTGAAGTTATTATAACATCTACCTGTCCACTGGCCTTTGCTAATTCAGTCTCAATATGTTTTCTATTATCCCTAAGAATACCAAAGTCGATTACATCAAAGCCCCATTCGTCCAAGAGTGAATATAACAGCGGGCGATTAGCATCAAATACTTGCCCGGCAGAGGGGTCAACATCTGAATTGATGACTTCATCACCAGTCGAAAATATTCCAACCTTGAGCCTTGAGTATACCGTTATCGACGAAACACCAGTGGAAGCCATCAATGCAATATCACCTGGTGTAATTCTTCTTCCTTTGGGGAGTATTAATGTATTTTCTTCAACATCTTCACCTAGATCCCGAGTATTTGATCCAGGTTTAATTGGGCCATAAAAACTTACTTTACTGTTTTCGGAAACAGTGTCCTCTTGTAAAATAACCGTATCAGCTCCAATGGGCATTTTGGCGCCGGTATATATTGGCAAAGCATCCCCTTCTGTAATTTCTCCAGAAAATGGATGCCCAGCGGCAGCTCTTCCAGGCAAAATTGTGAGGCTTATTAGGCCACTTTTTTTCAAATCTTTTGAATTAACGGCGTAACCATCCACAGCAGAATTTGCATGAGGAGGACTGCTAAAACCAGCATGAATATTTGTAGCCAAGATCCTCCCTATGGCATCTTTTGCAGACAGTTTCTCGGTTTCAACGAGACACTTTGAAACCGATTTTAAACGCTCTAGGGCATCATCGACGGGAGTCCAATTCGTTCCTTGAGGCAATGCAAAGCAATCGTTTTTTAAAGGAGGTGGTTTCTTCATTGGCCAACCCCAATTCCTTGACCAAAAATCCAACCTTCTTCACTTATTCTCTCAGAATATTTACTTAGGTCTAAATATGATTGAAACCAAGGGGCTCCAGCAGAACTTAATAATAAATCCGCCATTAATTGCACTTGGCTGGCGTCCTTTATGTTATATTGTTGACCAGGATACAAATCGATTAATTTTTTTTGCGCATGACTGTCAAAGAACATACTTGGATAAATCTCACAGACAACAATTTTATTATTAGCTAGGAATGCTTTTGTGTCGAATGGCCAGAAAGCTATATCCTCACCAAACTCTAATGCTAAACGATATAAATATGGCAAACCTAGCAAGGTCTGTGAGCCTACTGCACCAGTCGTGTAAAGCTTCCAGACTGGTTGTGCGGCAGTAAATTGCTCACATATACGGAATTGTGGCAAATTATGTTCTCTACACTCCGTTCCTTTAGCTGGCAGATTTGGTAGCTTTAGATTGGCAGGACATCCCCAGAATGGGCCAATGCCGCTAAATAGGGAATTTATTTTGTCTGCTACTAAAAATCTATTGTTCGCGTTATTCGTATCGTCTCTGACTTCATCAAAGAACCATTTCCACAGAAGCTTTATATTCCGCCCCCCTACCAAACTTGATAAAAAACCTGTCGGAAAACCAAATGAGAAGTCAAAGCCAACTAATTGGCGCTTACCTTTTGCAACATTTTTTTGGAGTTCCCTAGTCAAATATTCGTATGCTGACAATCGGGTCCTAAAATATTTTGGATGGTGTTTGGTTTCAATCGTGTCTTTTTGGGCAATAAAAATAGAATCTGGAGACGGCTTCTTGGGGCTTGGTCGCGATCTTGCTGACCAATCTATAGCAAATACGTGATCAAACATTTAAATCTAAAAAGCCTGATATGAAATCAGCTATTTCAGAAGTATTATTCAAATCAAATACAGGTATTTTTAAATCGGTCAGGGATGTATCCGCTGCAACTGCAACGATCGACTCGTCCTCTCTGGCTATAGCACTGGTCCCAGTCTCTTCTCTAAATGCCTCTATTTTAGGATGCCGGTCTCTTTTAAAACCCTCGATGATAACCAAATCAACTTTCTCAACTTTTTTTAATATTTCGGACAATTCTGGTTCATCTTCATCTCTCAATTCGTGCATTATTGCCCATCTATTTTTGGAAACGAGAAGCACTTCTTTAGCTCCAGCGGCCCTATGGCGGTAACTGTCCCGACCAGGATGATCAACATCAAAAGTGTGATGTGCATGCTTTACAGTTGAAACACTCAGCCCTCGAGATATAAATTCACTAACCAGCCGTTCAACAAGTCCTGTTTTTCCAGAGTTTTTCCAACCCGTTACCCCAAATACTTTCATTTCTTTGTCCCTAAAAGTCGCTCTGCCCTTAATAAATCATCAGGCGAATTTACATTGAAGAATGGATCGAATAAACCTTGATCAAATTCAACACATCTACCACCATGTTGATCAACCCAAAAGACAATTTTTCGCAATCCATCCAGAAGAGCATCCTCTAAATTGTCAGCAAGTGATACCGGCCAAATGCCAAAAGTGGGGTGTCGAAGAACTTTTCCTTTTTCATCTCGTGTAAAAGCTAAAGCTAAAGGATGTTTCATATCAGCAGTAGTATATATTAACTTTTCAACCAAATCTTCCGGAAAGAACGGCGTATCGGCTGCAACTGAAATTAAACAATCAGCATTTAAATTCTGAGCCCATCGCAACCCAGACAAAATTCCGGCTAATGGTCCCAAAAAGCCTGGTAAAGTATCCGAAACAATAGGCAGCCCGTAACCTAAAAACTGCGAGTTATCGCCATTGACATTGAGCACAATTTTAGAAGTCTGCGGCTGTAATCGTTGGATCACGTGGTCTAGCATCGGCAATCCGTCAATCTTTAACAATGACTTGTGACCTCCACCCATTCGACGGGCCAGACCTCCCGCTAAAATGACTGACGGCGGCCTATTTGTCATCACCGTTCTCGCTGTCAACATCCCAAATAAGGCGATCAGAGCCGGACAGACATGTAAATCTTTGACCTCTCATCCGACCAATAAGCGTCAAATTAACTTTAACTGCAATTTCTGCACCCCATGCTGTAAAGCCTGACCTTGATACCAAGATTGGTATTCCCATTTGAGCAGTTTTAATAACCATCTCAGATGTCAATCTCCCAGTGGTGTAAAGAATCTTATCACTACCACTTACATTATGGGAATCCATCCATCCCGCGATTTTATCAACAGCGTTGTGCCTACCAACATCTTCCATGTAGACCAATGCCTTATTTTCCTGGCATAGAACCGTTCCATGTATTGCGCCAGCTGCCAGGTATAGTGAAGGTGTCCTATTTATTTTGCTGGATAAGTCATAAAGCCAAGAAATCCGCAGCGGGCTTGTGGGAAGCTTTAGGCCCTCCAAACCCTCCATCATATCTCCAAAAACTGTACCTACAGCGCAACCGCTTGTTCTCGTTTTTTTCTTTAGCTTTTCTTCGAAGCTAGTTTCACTTTCAGTTCTTACGACAACCACGGCCAAGTCGTCATCATAATCGACAGATATAACCGGATTCAAGCTATCAAGCATCCCTTGATTCTTAAGGAAACCAACTGCTAAATACTCCGGGTAATCACCAATTGTCATTGCTGTTACGATTTCTTGACTATTTAAATAAATCGTAAGAGGCTTTTCCTCAATAACCTGACTTATAACAGAATTACCCTGGTGGTCTAAGCCTTCGACGGTTTTGGTCAATTCCACTCCATCTGGATTTGGAGCTATTATATACTCGTCAAGTAATTCTTTTTTCATCAAACCAAATTGTCCAGTTGATCAAAACAATATTTATTAAACTCATTTACAATATTATTCGATTGTGAACTCTATATCTTAGAACTCATAGTAAAATCGAACTAGGTATTTTTACTTAGCAAAACGACCTATCGGCCCAAAGCTATAAACGACACTGCTAATGCATTCACGTCCCAAAACCCAGGAAGGTTAAATATTTATCCATTAACTAAAGCTATAAATATTAAAGCCAAAATGCATACAATAACTGTTTTAGTCGTCCAGTTTATAAAGCCAGCAAATGTTTTTTCCTGAACTTCTGTGTCCATTGACCCATGTTTGTGTTCTGTAGCCATTTTAAATTCCTTCACTCTCGTGTTTTATTTAACTAACTTTAAAATCGTTGTCACCCACGAAGTTAGATAAAAATTGCCGCACTTTATGATAAAGCTTGATATCTAAAGGCACCGTTTTTATCCAAAACTCTAGATACTGTACCTTCTAAGTAAAGGTAATTAACATGTGCAACCGCCTCTACTAAAGCCAAACCATACTCTGACTTTTGGATACTTTTGCCAAACAGAATACTGAAACACTCTTCGGCAGTGTGAGGCTTTTCTAAAAAATTTACCAGACGATTAAGAGCAAGTTCATGATTTTCTACCATTTGCTTCAATCGAAATTTTAAACCAGTAAATGGTAACTTATGACCGGGCAAAGTAAGATGCTTATCTGAGGCAAACGCAGATAGTTTATGACAAGTATCAATCCACTCTTTTACGGGGTTAGCGTTTGGCTCCGTGGCATATACTCCCAAATTAGGACTGATAGAAGAAATAATTTGGTCCCCAGCAATGACAATATCATCTACATTGGACCAAAGCGTTGCATGTTCAGGCGCATGGCCATTTCCAACCCTTACTTTCCAAATACGATTTCCAATCTCAATTTCTTCATTATCTACAATCCGCCGAAACCCGAGCGGAAGGGCAGATACGGCATCAGCAAAATTGAAGGGCTTTCCACTCTTCCGCTCCTCCATAATGTCCGAGCACATTCCCGCCTGCGTCCAGAACTCTATCGTTTCTGGAGGCGGCACCTCTTGCTCATCTAATCGCAGCATGCGGGCTGTAAGCCAAGCCGTGCGGGTCATCCATAAAGAAACCTTATATTCTTTTTGAAACCAACCGGCCAACCCTACATGATCCGGATGGTGATGGGTAACAATTAATCTTTGGATCTTCTTTCCAGCCATAGGCCCAGAAAAAATTTTTTGCCACATTTCTCTCGTTTTGTTAGTCGAAAGGCCTGTGTCAACTACAGTCCATCCATTATTGTCTTCAAGCACATATACATTTACGTGATCTAAAGGCTTAGGTAATGGCACACGGAACCAGAAAATTCCGTCAGCGACTTTTAAAGGTTCAGCAAACTCAGGCGGTGCTTCCCAAGGGTAGTGTATAGTCACCTCACGAACCAACTAATTCATCTACAGAGAAATTATAAATTTCGTTAGGATCGCTTTTTGCAGCAACAAGAAAAGAAATTGCCTCTGGTAATATTCTTCTGATATAAAATTCGGCCAATTTAGTCCTAGGACCATTATCGCCTTCAACTACTGCAGCTTTTAAATGATAAAAACCACCCAAAACCCTTGCAAATCCCATAAGAAATGGCATCGCGCCTCCAAAACGCTCCGACACTTCTTTCTTTGAAATTAAATATTCAACGGTTTCACGAAGCGTTTCATTCGCCAACCCCAAAAGTACAGATAAGTCTTTTTTCACTCCCGATAGATTATCAATATATTCTTTAATTTGGTTAATAATCGCGTATGCGGTTTCACCATTATCCATCATTTTCCTGCCAACCAGATCCATAGCCTGAATCCCATTTGTTCCTTCGTAAATGGCGGTAACCCTCACATCACGACTAAATTGCGCAGCACCCGTTTCTTCAATAAAGCCCATACCACCGTGGATCTGAACTCCTAGGTTCGATATGTTGATCCCTATCTCGGTACCAAAAACTTTCGTTATGGGTGTTAAGAACGCAGCTTTGTTAATCCATTCAGGTTCCTCAGTTGCATTTGCCATGTCGATTGCTTTAGCATTTTCTAATTCAATTGATCGAGAAGCAAAAATATCAGCACGCATTGATATTAACATTCGGCGAACGTCAGCATGATCAATTATTGTGCCATGTTTATTTTGAATAGTTGACTTACCTTGCTTGCGGTTCAATGCATACTCAGTGGAGTGCTGAAAAGCTGCTTCAGCAACACCAATACCTTGACCTCCAACACCCAGCCTCGCATTGTTCATCATGGTAAACATAGCCCGCAGACCATCGTTTGGTTCACCGATAATCCAACCAGTGGCGCCCTCGTACTGCATTACCGCAGTGGGACTACCATGGAGCCCCATTTTATGTTCCAAGCTGACCACTTTTAAATTATTAGAAACACCAGCATTTCCCTTGGCATCTGGAAGTTTTTTAGGAACAAGAAATAAAGATATACCCTTAGGCCCAGGTACAGCTTCTGGCAACCTCGCCAATACGAGGTGAATTACATTTTCTGTGAAGTCATTATCCGCCCAAGATATGTAAATCTTTTGTCCAGTTATTGCATAAGTACCATCTCCGTTTGGCTCTGCCTTCGTAGATAACGCTCCCACGTCTGAACCTGCATGAGGTTCTGTTAAATTCATTGTACCACACCATTCGCCCGAAATCAGTTTCGGCAAATATATAGACTTAATTCCCTCGTCGGCATGATTTTCAATTGCCTCAATCTGACCCTGGGTCATCAAGGGGTTTAACTGTAAGGAAAGGCAAGCTGCGGCCATCATTTCATTAACACAAGCCGTTAATGTCTGTGGTAGTCCCATTCCGCCAAACTCCGGGGATGCAGAAGTAGAAATCCAGCCACCTCGAGCTACTGCGTGATATCCATCCCCAAAACCAGGCGAGGTCTTAACAACCCCATTACTTAAAATCGCTGGCTGTAAATCACCAACCCTGTTCAAAGGTGACAAAACATCGTCGCACATACGCCCCGCCTCAATAAGAATTTGAGAAACTAATTCTGCATTAG
>Ga0208127_1000075_pt1 | contig 47299 bp, 34 predicted proteins | sample ETNtaG_6_FD_185751 | JGI IMG/M metagenome (GOLD analysis project Ga0208127, IMG submission 185751) | Marine microbial and viral communities from oxygen minimum zone, Eastern Pacific Ocean - ETNP201306SV45 (SPAdes) (version 2) | ecosystem: Environmental > Aquatic > Marine > Oceanic ... | reverse complement strand
CATGCCCTCCAAACTTCTCAATGAGACCTGGATTTTCTCTATCAACAAGATCTAGCAAGTCTTTGATATGGACATCTGGAATAGAGCGTATAGATCCCTTTAATACATCATCTGCTTTGGCAAATACTGCTGATGGGCACTGATAGGTTTCTTTAAGCTTTCCAGCAACAATCCCAACAACGCCCTCATGCCAAGACTCGTCATAAAGAACTATCGCAAATTGACTCTCATCAATTGATTGATCCTCAACAATTGCTAAGGCTTCATCTTGCATCCTAGTTTGCTCTTTACGTCTTTTGATATTGAACTCTTCAAGCGTTTGCGCATATCTTCTGGCGCCTGGGCCTTCTCGAAGGCCTCGCGAGCCGAAATAAGGCCGCGATTGTAGAGACTCATAAGATGCGTATCCATAGTGAACATACCAAGTTTGGCCCCGGTCTGAATATCGGAGTCGATACGGTACGTTTTGTTGTCGCGAATCAAAGCGGCTATCGAAGTCGTAGTGACCATAACTTCCAAACCGGCAACCCGTCCGCCGCCTTCCTTTTTGCAGAGCACCTGCGACACAACGGAGACTAATGACGACGCCAGCTGCGTGCGAATCATCTCCTTCATATTCGCGGGAAAGGCATCGACAATACGATCGACTGTCTTAGCCGCGCTATTGGTGTGCAACGTTCCGAATACCAAGTGACCCGTCTCAGCAGCGCTGATCGCGGCTTCGATGGTTTCCAAGTCGCGCATTTCGCCAACGAGAATAACGTCCGGGTCCTGACGCAATGCGCGTCGAATGGCTTCTGAAAACGAAGGTACGTCTACCCCGACTTCGCGCTGAGTGATGATGCACTCGTTGTGCTCGTGGTAGTATTCTATAGGGTCTTCGATAGTGATGATGTGGCCGCTACGCTTCTGGTTGATATAGTTGATCATCGAAGCGAGCGTGGTACTCTTGCCTGAACCTGTTGGTCCCGTGACCAATACCAAACCACGAGGGCGATAGAGGATATCCTTGATCTGATCAGGGATCCCAATGTCTTCCAGAGCGAAAAATTCGTTGGGAATTTGGCGCAGCACCATACCGTAATTCCCCTTGGCTCGCAAAACGCTCACGCGGAAACGCGATTTGTCCATATAAGCGAAGCCAAAATCGGCGCCTCCTTCGGTCTTCGCCTGCTGCACGTAAGCGTCCGATGTAATCGAATGCATGAGCGACTCCGTGTCGGCTGGCGTCAAATCGGGTCCATCCACTGATACCATGGAACCATGAAGTCTCAGCGTAGGGGGCTTGCCTACCTGGATATGCAAGTCAGAAGCGCCCTCCTCGAAAACCAGCTCGAGCAAATCGTTCATTTCGTAGCTCATATGACCCTTATCGGTTGAATCTTGCGTTTATTGACCCCGGGAGACCATCGATCCTTCGGTATTTTCAGATAGCGGCAATCGGATCGTCCACCGTCACAGACAACACCTCCTCCAAGGAGGTCATACCAGCCAACGCCTTCCGAACCCCATCTTCTCGCATCGTCCTCATCCCCAACTCCTTAGCGACCGTTCTCATTTGAGCCGAAGTCCCGCCCGAGTAAACGAGCTTCTCGATCTCCTCGTTGACCTGGAAAATCTCGAAAATCCCGAAACGCCCTCGCACCCCTTGGTTATAGCACCGAGGGCAGCCCATACCCTTCATGAAGCGAGCATCGTGGCGCTCCGCTAATTCCAAGGCAATTGCAGCAAGCTCGCGACGCGTTGGCTCATGCGGTTGGCTGCATTCGGGACAATTCCGTCGCACAAGTCGCTGAGCCATGGCAGCCCTTAGGGAAGTCGCTACCAAATAAGGCTTTACGCCAATATCAACCAAACGCGTTACCGCCGATGGCGCGTCGTTGGTATGCAGAGTGCTGAAGACCATGTGTCCTGTCAGCGACGCGTTGATCGCGATTTCCGCTGTCTCGCGATCCCGAATCTCACCCACCATGATAATATTGGGCGCCTGACGCAGCATGGCTTTAAGAGCCGCCGCAAAGGTCATTCCGATGCGCTTTTGAACCGGCACCTGATTGATGCCAGGCATTTGGTATTCGATCGGATCCTCTACCGTAATGATCTTCCGATCCGGCTTATTGACGAAATTCAGGCAGCTGTAGAGCGTGGTCGTCTTTCCTGAACCCGTAGGGCCCGTCACCAGAAGAATGCCGTCAGGCAGAGAAATCAATTGCTCGAATTGAGACTGGTCGTCACTCAGGAATCCGAGTTCGGGCAACCCCTTCATTAAACCCGTCTTATCGAGGATTCGCATAACGATGCTCTCTCCATAAGCGGTAGGCAAAGACGACACTCGCAAATCGTAATCGACACCTTCTACACGGACTTGGATACGACCATCCTGGGGCAAGCGCTTTTCCGCGATACTGAGTTTCCCCATAACCTTGATCCGCGAAATGACCGGCAATTGGAGGTTCTTTGGAGGGGGGCTCGACATTTCGTGAAGCTCTCCATCGATTCGGTAGCGGACCCGAAACCGCTTATCCAATGGCTCCAAATGAATATCGGACGCGCGACGCCGAATCGCTTCAGCGATAATTACCTGAACCAAGCGGATGATCGGCGCATCGGATTCCTCGAAACTCTCGCTTCCCGCCTCCTCTACATCTCGGACCTGAACCTCCGCCTTCTCGTCAACTGAAGCAGGCGCCGATTCTTCACCATCCAATTCGCGAATCGCATAGCGCTTGTCGATCGCTTGCTGAATCTGGCGACCGTCCGAGAGGACAGGCTCCACGGGCATATTAAGCATTTGCGATAAGCTATCGATCGACTCGACATCCAACGGGTTCGATATCGCTAACTGCAAGGAGCCTTTTTCGAAATCCAAAGGAAAGGCCTTGAATTGCCTGGCCAGACTTTCATGGAGATACTCGCTCGGGTCTTTAGGCAAATCGACCGAATCGAGGTCGACATAACGCATCGAAAACTCGTCGGCCAGACTTTCGAAAACGGTCCTGCGCTCGACGAAGCCCTTCTCCACCAGAGCATGGAACAAGAGCTCGGAATCCTTCCGTTCCAGGCCCGATTCCACGGCCTCGATTTGCTCCTTCGACACCAATCCCTTCCGAGCGATCAGCTGAAGGATAAGCGACGAGTCGGACATGAACGTAGTGGCCTCAGGCTTACTTGAGAGACATTAGGAATTCCGCATTGGATTTAGTCGCCTTCAAGCGTTTGATGAGCATCTCCATGGCCTCGACTCCCGGAACGCCCTGCATAACGCGACGCAAACCATACACTTTCTCCAATTCTACGGGATGATACAGCAACTCTTCCTTTCGCGTGCCGCTGCGCTCGAAATTGATTGCCGGGAAAATACGTTTGTTGATCAGGTCTCGGTCCAAATGGATCTCCATATTGCCGGTACCCTTGAACTCTTCGAATATCACCTCATCCATCTTGCTTCCCGTATCCACGAGAGCAGTACCCATGATAGTCAAGCTTCCGCCTTCTTCTATATTGCGAGCGGAACCGAAAAAGCGTTTCGGCTTTTGCAGCGCCGTCGCTTCGATACCGCCACTCATGATCTTGCCGCTATTGCTGGCAAGGGCGTTGTATGCTCGAGCCAGACGAGTGATGGAGTCCAATAGAATGACTACATCCCTGCCCGCTTCCACCATTCGACGCGCCTTTTCCACGACCATTTCCGCGGCGTGCACGTGGCTGGACGCAGTTTCGTCGAAAGTCGAGCTGACGACTTCGCCCTTCACCTTGCGGCGAAAATCCGTCACTTCTTCCGGACGCTCGTCGATCAGCAAGACAATTAAGTGAGCGTTCGGGTAATTCTCCTGCACGGAATAAGCTAGGCCTTGCAACAGGACCGTCTTGCCGGTACGCGGCGGCGCCACGATCAATCCGCGCTGGCCCAGTCCGATCGGCGTCAGAATGTCGAATGCTCGCATGGAAACGTCTTTCTTGCTGTTGCTCGGCAGAGGCGTTTCCAAGACGAGGCGCTCGGTCGGGTAGTAAGGGATCAGGTCCTCGAAGGCAGTCACTTTCGCGACTTCCTCGGGATCGCCCCCCATGGCGGACACGATTTTAACCGCCGCGGGACAACGCTCGCCCTCCTGGGGTGGCGTCGCAATCGCTTCGATTTCCATGCCGCGCTTCAAGCTGTATCGATTGATCACTGACGCGGGCACGTATACGCTCTCGGGCTTGAGCTGATAGTTGCTGCCCAAATGCACGACGAACCCATGCCCTTCGTCGGTCAGGTCCAGGTAACCCGAATCCTTGAACAGTCGTTTCTGCTCGCCCGCCAACTTGAACACTTGCTCGAGAATCTGCTTTCTTCCCGGCTTGTCATCGAAGGTCACGCCCAAGGCTTCCGCAGCGACGCGACCCTGGTCGATGTTCATTTCGTAGAGTTCCGCCAAGTCGATCGGTTCCTGGCTTTCGTCCAATTCCGAAACGATTGCTTCTACATCCTCGAACTTTGCATAGCGGGCCGAAGCGGGTAAAATGCCCCCTACCAAATCAGTCTCCTTAGGAGGCAAAGGCTGCTGCCATCCCCCACCCATCTTACCTTGGTGATGACCGCCTTTCTTGTTCTTCTGACGGTTCTTATTGTGCTGCTGAGAACCCTTCTTGCCTTGGTGTCGGTTGTTCTGCTTGCCGTGCCTCTGATGGTTGCGCTGATTCGGATGGTGATGCGGTTTGTTCGGCTTGTCGCCTTTTGCAGCGGCGTCCGATTGATCGTCCTTCGATGGGCTGCTACTCTCCTTCTTAGGATCGCCAGTCGACAGGGAGTCATCCTTCGCCGCCTTGTCGTTCGACGCATCCGGAGCGACTTCAACTACGTCGACTCCATCGAAATGCGAACCTCTACCCTTGAAATCGGCAGGGCGAAAATCCGAGGCCTCGCTCTTCGACGACACCTCCGTGGCAGGTTTGCTTTCAGCGACTTCGCCATCGGTAGATTCCACCTTCTTGGCCGTTTTTCTCGCCGCTTTCTTTGCAGCCTTCTTCGTCGCCTTTTTGGCCGCTTTCTTTGCAGCCTTCTTCGCCGCTTTCTTTTTCGGAGCTGCGGAATCGCCCAATTCCAACTCCATGGGAGCGGCTTCGTCGTTCGTCAAATCGGTTTCGCTAGACATAGGTAATACTAGGGGAGAGGGAGAGAGTCCTATTCAGACGCTCTCAATTCGCGTCTTTCGCGATTTTAGCCGCAGATCAAGAGGCGGCTTGGCTCTAAGTGAAATTAAAATTGCTTGAGCAGTTGATATACTTGGTCTTCCAGAAATTCGAGAGATCCCTCGTTAAGCAGTACGCAATCCGCCTTCTCCGCTTTCGAATCGATCGGCATCTGGCGATTGATGCGCGCCAACGCTTGAGCTCGGACCATGCCTTTTCGCTCTAAACGTTCGACTTGCGTACTCAATTCACTGAACACGCATACGGTAAAATCAACCCTATTCTGCAGGTTTTTTTCGAAGAGGAGCGGTATTTCCACGACCCAGTTCCCATCTGGCTTACTAGCCACAATCGATTCCCATCGGTCTCGAATCCTCGGGTGCAATATAGACTCGAGCTGCTTCAAGCTGTCCTCATCCTCGAACGCCAGAGCTGCAATCGCTCGCCGATCCAGCTTACCCTGCTCGCTCACAACTCCCTCGCCGAAAACTTGGACTACCAAATCGATGGTGTCTTTGTCTTCCGCTAGCAGCTCGTGAGCGATCGCATCGCAATCGACGCGCCCAAAACCTTTCTTCTCGAAAATTGCGGCTGCGGTGGATTTACCGCAACCGATTCCGCCTGTGAGTCCAATGACCATTGATGCCAAAGCATGGATACGAATGAAAGCCCGCTAGCTTCCGGCATCATCCCACGGGCTCTGGCCCACTATGTCCAACCCTATTTCGGAAAGGAATCTCAGCCGTCCACCCACTCCCCAAATAGAAAAGGGAGGACCGAAGTCCTCCCTAAGTTTGCGATTCAGAACATCGGCGCCGCTGGCGCGTCTCGATCTCGAGGCTTTCCGTAGTAATCGTACAGCCCCTGCGTTTCGTCTCCATTGACAAGTTCGTGAGGATCGAATTTCGGAGCCATCTCGATTTGCTTGCGCAGCAAGTCGACTTTAGCCGTCTTGCTATCCCAATCGAAGCCTTCGACCCAACCAATATCGATCAGCGACCCTTTTCCAGGCAGCCAATTTTTGGTATCGATCACAAGGTATTCCAATTTCCAAAGAGCGTCATCGATGATGAAGTCTTCGACGTGCCCAAAGGAATCGTCCTTCGCTTCGATATGGTATCCAAGAATCTCATGCGCTGAACGCAAATGCCTTTTGGCGATTTGCTTCAGCCGAAATTCGTGAGCCTGGCGATCGGCCTCGCTATGTCCATCTGGGTTCTCCGCCACATAAGGAGTGCCAGTCGTAGAACCATACATATATGGATCGACCCAGTACAATGGCAGTTCGTAATAACGAGCATACTCTTCTTCGTACTGATATGAGACGGGCGCGTCCGTTCCCAATGCAGGAGAGCCCTCGACCTGAGCCTTGGTCAGATTAACCGGCAATCGATTGCCGACCCAACCGGTCTCGGGGGTCTTCAAATGCAATGGACTGATCAGCGTTTTCTTGCCAGGGAGCCACATTCCCGTGTCCGCTACGATGTAACGGAGACGCCAATACCGATCGTCAAAGAGCGCATCTTCGACTTTGCCGATCGCGCCATCGACCGCGTCGATGGGATATCCAATTAGATCCTTAATACTGCGCAACATGATCGTTTCCTTTCCATTGAACTTGCTGTTATTCCAAAACCTCGCTTGCCAGATGCCGAATCCCAGAACTCGGCGTCTAATTCCGCTTGGTTCCTGCAAACGCGATTATCCTCTTTACTCTGCATTCTTACGCGGCAAATCCGGCAAAAAACGAGGCGGATCCTGTCCTTTGCCTTCTTCGACCCCATAGTTCTCGCGCTTCTATGCGCTCCTATAAGGGAACGTTCAGGCAACATTATTAAGCCTCCTGGCAATGGCTTCCATGCATCCCTTTGATTCCCTTGCCGCATCGCCTGCCTCGCATACAGGCAACGCCCGCGCTATCCTGCCGATTCCGCCAACCGATGCCATCTCATCGCAAACTCTCTCAGTTTACGAGTTTGCCAACTAGGCTTCTAAGCGCCCTACTTATTGCTATGCGAATTTCGATTCTCTCTCTTCTCTCCCTGGCAATGCTCTTGCTCGTTGGATGCGGCAAGGCTCCAGAAACTGGCCCGATCAACGCGCTGCTTATTACGGGCGGCTGCTGTCACGACTACGATTTCCAGAAAAAGACCCTCACCGGAGCTTTGTCGGAACGGGCTCCGATCAAGTGGAGCATCGTCCACGAGGGCGGCGAATCGAAGGATTTCAAGTCCAAGCTGTTCAACAATCCGAATTGGGCCGACGAATACGATGTGGTCGTACACAACGAATGCTATGCCAACGTATCCGACCCCGAATATATCTCCAAGATCGTGAATGGCCACAAAGCCGGCACGCCCGCTGTGGTGATTCACTGCGCAATGCATACCTATCGCGAGGCGGAGGTCGACGACTGGCGCGAATTCCTAGGCGTCACCACACGCAAACACGATCACCAGAGCCACTACCCGACTACCATCGTCGACGCTGATCACCCCATTATCGGCGACTTTCCCACCAACTGGGTTTCGCCGATGGATGAGCTCTACATCATTGACAAGCTCTGGCCGAATGCCAAAGCGCTGGCCACTGGAGTGAGCGAAGAAACCGGCAAATCGCATCCCGTATTTTGGACGAATCAATACGGCGAAGCTCGCGTCTTCGGCACCACCTTCGGTCACACTAATGAAACCATCGCCAACGCCGATTTCCAAGACATCGTGGCCCGTGGCATTCTGTGGGCAACCGGACGACTGGACTAGGCTTAGATTCCAGAGGCGGATTCAACACCTGCCGATGGAATTTTAACGATCGCAATCCGCAATCGCTTTCGGGGCTAATCCTCGAGAGCGAGGCCTGGATTCCCTAGTGACCTTCCGCGCAGTCCTCGCACGGCTTGGACCACTTCCAATTAAGGTAGTGTCCCAACACGAAGGCCGTGCCGCCAATCAAAGTCGCCAAGTGTTCCATCGCGTGATTATGGCTATGCCCCAAAGCCGGCCGCAAAACGAGGAAGACCGCCAAGCCGATAATACCCAAGGCAAAGTGGCCCATCCGGCGGTGCATGCGGTAACCTTTGATGTAAGTGAAAGTCGCCAGCGCCCCGATCAAAGCCACCATGAAGGATTCGAACTGGTGATTATGACTCGAGATTTCCACGCCCAACAACGGCATCGCGCTCAACAAAACCGGCGTCACCAAGCAATGTATTCCGCAAGCGATAGACAATCCCATGCCTGCTATATCCATTCGAGCCAATCGAACTGCTGCTTTGCTTTTCATTATGTTAGCGACCGTTACTTCCTTAATCGCCGATCATGCAACTAACTTGCGTCAATAAAGCAAGTAATTTGCGTTAATATGCGAGACCTTCGAAAAGGAAGCCCTGCCCAGCAAAATCGCTTCGCTTATCCTGCAGCCACTCCCATCGTCGCTCGCTTCTTGGCGATCCAAGCTTCCAGCTTATCCAGGGCTTCTCCGTATCGCGGATCCTCGCTATCCATTTTCTCGAACAAATTGATGCCTGCAAAAACGTAATCCGTCGGCAAGGCGCTTGGAAGCGTCGTTAATTCGCGCGGGTCCATTTCGCCATTGCGGATCATCTCCCGGGCTTCGTTCTCGAGTTCGGTCATCGAACCGCCGCCCGCCGCGTCATTGTAGTTGGCGTTCTTCTTAGACGGTTTCCCGCCACCCGAACCGCCACCTTCGCCTGAGCCGCCTCCATTCAGAGCCGCTTCTTGCTTCTCCAAGCTGGTCATCGAACCGGAGTCGCCTGGCTTCTTGCCCGGATATTTCTTACCATCGCGGCCAAGCACAACATCTGGATGGTCCAGCCCCAGCTGCTTGCGCACCCGCCGCACCAGCTCGATCGACACCTTGCAAATATCCGCCAGATAAGCGTTCGAACGATCCGTCCATTCTTCCAATGCAATCTCCGCCGCGTTGCGCTTATCGGCATTCGTCCGGTAAACGCCATTCGTCGCATTCGCGCCCAGGGCATGGATCAAGGCATCGCCCCGCGTTCCTTCGCGCACCTCGGCCGCTAAATCCCGCTCTTCGATTTTCTTCGCCGCCAAATAGCGGTGAAAGCCGTCGGCAAGGTAGTACTTCGCCCCATCGAAGAAAACAATGACTGGCGGAAACTCAGCCCCTAGCTTCATCGCCTCCGCGTAGCCGTCAACGGCTTCGTCGTTCGTTGAGACGCGGGTTTGAGTCCCCGAATAAATGTCGATTTCTTCTAGCGAAAGTCGCTTCGTGTTCATGTATCTAAGTCTTAATTACCTATCTTGGAAAAATCAGAGACGGCGGATATGCGACGAAAGCCAAAGCGATTCAATCCTCAATTCCCCGAACTTCGACAAATCCAAGCCTACCTCTCGATTTTTGGAGCAATAACACAGGTCCTCGCGCCCCGCTTTCTGTCCTTCGCCGCAATAGTATCGACTCGAAAATCGTCATCCTACTGAATTCAGGACACACGTATGAAAACCGTTTTTTCAACCGCCATCGCAACCCTCTCGCTTACACTCGCCATGTCTACTGCCACCCGCGCCGCCGACTCTCAATATGAAACTGTAACCCTCGCCGCTGGCTGTTTCTGGTGCACTGAAGCCGTCATGCAACGCGTCGAAGGCGTGAAGGAAGCTGTCTCCGGCTATATGGGAGGTCACGTCGCAAATCCCACCTACAAGCAGGTGGTCACCGGCCAAACCGGCCACGCCGAAGTCGCCCAAGTCGTATTCGACCCCGAAGTCGTCTCGCTCGACGAGGTTCTCGAGATTTTCTGGCTCATGCATGACCCCACAAGTCTCAACAAGCAAGGGGCCGACGAGGGCACTCAATATCGCTCGGCCGTCTTCTATCACAGCGAAGAACAGAAAAACGCCGTCGAAGCCTCCATTGCCAAGCTGGAAAAGGACGGCAAATACGCGCGTCCGATCGTAACCGAAGTGACCGCCGTGGAAACCTTCTACCCGGCCGAGGACTACCACCAGGAATACTACGACCTGAACAAGCGAGCGGGCTATTGCATGTACGTCATCCACCCCAAGCTCAAGAAGCTGGGACTGGAGGACTGAGGACTATCTCTAAACGGATTTGATGAGTGTAGGGCTGCCGTTTGCGGTATGCCGCGCAGTCCTATTCATTAGAGCAAACGCGGCGCTTCGCACGCGAAGGCCCTTCAATGGGTCACCCTCAACCAGGTGGAACGCGATGTCCCGGCGCGTTCATCCCACCTAAAGCAACCCGCTTTTCGGCACGGCCGTTTGAGGACAAACAGCCCTACCTTCAATCGAACTTGCCCTGAAAGTAATTCAGACGGCGGTTCACATTGGAGCGCGGATCCTCGCGCCACTCGGCAGGAAACATTTCCGCTTCCAACTGAAATTCGTAAGCGCGTGGCCCATCTCTAAGCACAGTCGCCGTATTCAAAATCAGGTTCGCTTCGACCAAAGTCGTAGACGCCTTCAAGGTAGCATAAATCGTCTTTTGCGGATCCTGAGCGCCAATCAAACCAAGAAACTCGGCCGCTCGCATTCGAACGAGATTGTCCTTATCCTTGGCCGACAATTTCTTCGCGGTTTTGACGAAACTCTTCGCTTCCTCGCCAAAGGAGCTGCAAACGATCAAGCCCCAATAGCGCTGAGCCTCATCCTTCGAAGCCAAGGCTTTTGCTATCCCGCTCTTCGCTTCCGCGAATGAAACGAGACTCAAGTCAGCCGTATCCACGAGTCCCGCGATACGTTCCTGGTTCGCCTGCCCGAATGCCACCGGATTAGACAAAGCCTCCGCCATCAAAACGGGCTCGGGGAAGAAACTCAAATCGGGCATGCCTTTGACCTGTTTCTGCATCCGTTGTCTCAGGTCCTTCAATACACTCGCGTACGTGGGATCGTCAGCCAGATTGTTCACCTCATGCGGGTCCGACTCGATGTCGTAAAGCGCTTCCGCAGGACGCGCTTCGAAGAACTGACGCTGGGCCGCATTCAATTCGCCCGCATCGTACTTCGCCTTCCAATCTTTGTAGGCCAACATGCGGTAGCGGTATTCGTTGAAGAGCCCATCGAAATTGAAGGGCTGATAATTACGCATGTACTTGAATTTCCCTTTGCGGAAAGTACGCACGAGATCGTACTTCTCGTCGAATCGGTCCGCATAGCAAAAGGCTTCTTCGCGACTGGCCAGATCCCGACCGCTAACGCCCTTTCCAAGAAACGGCGTTCCGTCCATCGCTTCGGGGACGACGACACCCGCCAGGTTAAGCACGGTTGGTCCGAAATCGATAAAGCTGACGAACCCTTCGACTCGACTGCCCGCATCCGACGGCAGCAAGTGACGCCATTTCGGCGGCGCGTAAACGACCAGTGGCACGTTCAATCCACTTTCGTAGGCGTAGCCCTTGCCCCGCGGCAGCACCCCTCCGTGATCGCCATAGTAAAAAACGATCGTATCGTCCGCGACGCCATCTTTCTTCAGGCCATCGAGAAACTCCCCCATCTGCGCGTCGACCTCGCGGTGATAGTCGTGGTAGCGAGCGTAGGTATAGCGGAAGGTCGGCGAGTTAGGGTGATACGGGAAGACGGTGATCGAATCCGGATCGGTCACGTTGCGCTTGGTCGCCATTTCCTCCTGGGAGAAATGCAACTGCCCCTCGTGGGTGCGACCGAAATTCTGCACGTGAAAAAACGGCTGGCCTGGCTTGCGATTGCGGTAGGTCGCCTTGCCCGACGATTCGTTCCACATGCCGCGATCGCTGAAGTTATAATCCTGCTTGCTGTTGTTCGTCGTGTAGTAGCCGACATCGCGCAGGTAGCGGGGAAACATGCGCAAGCCATCCGGCATCGGAGCAAGAGCCGAGCGGCGATGGAACTGGGCGAAAACGCGTGGCGCGTAGGTACCCGAAATTAAAGTGCTACGGGCCACCGAGCAGACCGGAGCATTCGAAAAGGCATTCTCGAAAACCAGACCGCCTTCCGCGAGCCGTTCGATATTCGGCATCGGGGCGCCGCCCTCTTGATAGAGTCGAAGCCAATGCTTCGAATTATCTTCGGATACGATCCAAACGATGTTAGGCCGATCCGCCGCGTTGAGAACAGTCCCAGTCAGGAGCAAGAAAACGAGAAAGAATTTCTTCATAATCGAAAAAGCGCAGTTTGTAGGAGCATCCGGATGAAGTGGCTCGCGCCTGCTCCGGAAATCAAAGCCCCATTGACCGTTCCATTGGCCAGGACGGCAAGCCAAATGCGATGTCCCCAATCGGAATTCGTCATGTTGGCCCCCATCTCATGCAGCCTTGCGAAAGCGCTGCGAATCCTGCTAAACCCTGCCCAACATCATGAGCAAACGATTCCGAATTTCCCATCTCGGCGACATCGACCCCACTCCTTGCCCCTGCGGCTCGGCTCGCCGCGCCTTCATGGAAGACGACAACACCATCGCTTCTCTCCATCTCGTCGAAATCAAGCAAGACTCCGAGGTCCACTATCACAAGAAGATGACCGAGATCTACTTGGTCCTCGAAGGCGAAGGGTTCATCGAGCTCGACGGCGAACGCTATCCCGTCAAGCCCATGACCACCGTCATGATCCACCCCGGCTGCCGCCACCGAGCCATCGGCAAACTCAAAATCGCCAACATCCCCATTCCCAAATTCGATCCCGAAGACGAATGGTTCGATTAATGAGCGCGCTCTTCTAAACGTAGGGACATCGTCAACAGCGACCACACGCAATACGCGCAACTTCTTATCCCTCTTCTGCTACTTCTACTTTCTCTTCTGCGGTCTTCGCAAGCGAAGCCCCTCCATCGCCCCAATTCCAAAAAAACGCGGCCTCCCTTCGGAATGCCGCGTTTCTACAAAATTGATTTCGTTCCAGATCAGTCGAGGACCTTGACCTTGATGTCCTGGTAGTGAGTCACGCTATCGGGATCGTGAGCCTGCAGGGCGAAGGTTCCGCTGCCGAGAACGCGGCCGGCCATGCCTGGGTTCGGTCCCTTGTAGCCAGGAGGTTGCTTCCACTGGACCGTGGTTTCGCCATTCACCTTCAAGGTAACGTCCTCGTCCTTTACGATGATGTGATAGTCGAACCACTTGCCATCCGTCGAAGGAGCCTTTTCGCGGTAGACCTGAGCGCCCGCCTTGTCGACGCGAATGATAAATGGTTCTTCCGGCTTCATCGCCACGTAAACGTTCGCGATCGCATAGAGGCTGCCCGTCTTCTTCGGATCCTTCTGGCTGGTGTTGACCTGGCATTCGAATCCTTGCGAAGGCCAGCCTTCGTCTTGGTAAGCCGTGTGGAAGTAGATGCCGCCGTTGGCATTCTTCATCGTCTTCACTCTCGCCTTGAGCTCGAAGTTCTTGAAGCTGCCGCCATTGACCTTGCCCGTGTAGAACAAGTGCGAACGGCCGCCATCGACGATCAAGGTGCCATTCTTGACCGAAAAGGACTTTGGATTCTCCTTGCTCGGCGTCCAGCCCTTGAGCGATTTGCCGTCGAACAAAGACACCCAACCGCCGTGATGGTCCGCCAAGCTAGCGGAACAAGCGATTCCCAAAGATAGTAGTAAAAGAGTAACGAGTTTCATACTTCCCAAGCTATGCGGATGCGAAAACCGATTGCCAACGCCAAAATGCGACCATCGTCATTCGTCCTCGCTCATTGACACGCCCAGCTCTCTCCTTTCGTATCGCTTCCATGAATCGTAGAAAATTCGTCGCTGCGGCCCTAGCCGCTACCCCTGCTACATTAATCGGCGCCCACCACGCGAAAAAGCCTCAGCATTACCTGGAGTGGATCCGCTTCGAAGTGCTCAACAATTCCCGTCGAGGCGCCCTGGAGAACTTCCTTAAGAACGTCGTTGTTCCCGGACTCAACAAGCTCGGCTGCTCGCCTATCGGAGTCTTCCGTCCCAAATACGGCGCCCATGGAAGCGAAATCTTCATGCTGGTCCCGCACAAGGATATCGATTCCTTCCTTACCGCTTGGGACAAGCTATCCGCGACTTCCGCATACAAAGAGGCGGCCGACACCGAAATGGACACGCCGCTTTACGAGCGCATGGAATCCTCGCTCATGCACGCTTTCTCCCACATGCCCACGGTGGAGGTACCCGAAGCTATCAAGGGGGAAAAAGGCCGAATCTTCGAGATTCGCCGCTACGAGAGCCACAATCGCCTAACCGGAGATTTGAAGGTCGAAATGTTCAACGAAGGCGGCGAAATCCAAATTTTCCGCGACACCGGCCTGCACCCGGTCTTCTTCGGGAAAACCCTTTCTGGGCCCTATATGCCGAACCTGACCTATATGCTCGCGTTCAAAGACATGGCCGAACGCGACAAGAACTGGAAGCAGTTCGTAACCAGTCCCGCCTGGGATAAGCTGAAACGCAACAAGCGCTACGCAGGTACCGTGTCCTCCATTACGGACAACATCCTCCAGCCGACTAGCTTCTCGCAAATCTAGGCGAGATTGACCCGAGACGATCAGGTTGGGAGGACCGGCTCGGTCCTCCCATACAAATACAACTTGGGGCCTTCGCTTGCGAAGCGCCGTGTAAGAAGCTCCCTTCCGCTTACAGCTCAGTCAGCTTGATATTGCGCCAGCGGACTTGCTTGCCGACTTTCTCCTTGTTGTTGCCGATCCCGTGCAACTGCAAGGCGATGTATCCACTCGCTTGATCATCGTCATGCACATCGGCCACCTTCACCCCATTGAGCCAAGTCTGAAAGTGGTCGCCCTTGGCCACGATCTTGAAGTGATTCCACTCGTTGGGCTTAAAAGCCTTCATGCCTTCCTCGTTTTCGCCCGGCGTGTGCAAGAAACCACGAGCTCCTTCCTCATAGAGCGTTCCACTCCAAGCGCGTTCCGTCGGATCGATCTCAACTTGATACCCCCAGAAACGCCCTTTTTCCCAAACGCGCTCTCGAACATCCTTCGTACCATCAGCCTTGAAACGACCGCCCCAACGAATCGTAGTCGTCTCTTCTTCGTATACGTGACTGCGAATCTGAATGCCTGAATTCAACAACGGATCCACCAGAAATTCCACCTCAAGCTCGAAATCTCCATACATCTTTTCGGTCGCCAAGAAACTGTTCGGCAAGATAGGTGCCGTTTCTCCTACGATTTCTCCGTTCTCCACAAAGAATTTGCCGCCACCGAAGTTCTGCCAGCCACTCAAGGTCTTGCCATCGAACAAATCGACCGCTTTGGAAGCGCTCTCGTTCGAGGAGCTGCAGCCAACCAAGATGGCCGCTGCGATTAAGGATAGGAATAAGGGAAGTCTAATCGTTTGGTTCATAATTCTTAGGGATACGAGATCAACAAAGTCAGCAAGATTGCTGCGATATTCAATTTCGACAATCGCCGATAGATTGGACACGTTCGAAATGCCGCCTAAATTTCTTCCCTTCCTTCCCGTATCGCAATGCCCCTCAAATACGTCGCCTGCTTCCTTGTCTTGATTCCTTATCCTCTATCGGCCCAATCGCTCGAGGAAGAAGCCGCAGAAGCGTTAAGCCGAGCCGTTTCCTACTTTCATTCGATCAACTCCCACGGCGGGTACGTATACTACGTCACGCCGGACCTGCAGCGCAGATGGGGAGAAAGTCCTGCCGGACCCGATACCATCGAAGTTCAACCGCCAGGGACGCCCGCAGTCGGATCGGCTTTTCTGAGGGCTTACCAAACTACCGGAGACCCCAATGCCCTCGCCGCAGCCAAAGACGCCGCAATCGCCCTGGTTAAAGGCCAAAATTCTCTCGGCGGCTGGGAACACACCATTCGCTTCGAGCGGGAGCCGGGCGACCAAGTTAGCTTCGACGACGACCAGACTCAATCCGCCATTAGCTTCCTGATAGCCCTGGACCAGGAAGTCGACGATCCGGAGCTCGATCAGGCAATAGAACAAGCCCTCGCCCTGATGATCCAATCGCAACTCGACCATGGCGGCTGGCCTCACAAATACCCGGAACAGGGAAACTATCACGACTTCGCTACCTTCAATGATCAAGGAATCAACGATTGCATACGGGTGATGATCGAAGCCGATCGCTATTACTCGCAATACAGCATTCGCAAGGGTCTCGAAAAAGCGGGCCTCTTCCTCATCCGCTCCCAGCTACCGCCTCCCCAGCCGGGCTGGGCCCAGCAATACAATGACTACCTGCAGCCGGCTTGGGCCCGCAGCTTCGAACCTCCCTCCGTTTGCCCCTCCGTAACCATTAACAACATACACACGCTGATGGATCTGCATCTTCATCTGGGAGATCGTCGCTACCTCGAACCGATTTCAGACGCCCTCCGATGGCTTGCCGAGATTCGAATGCCTAACGGACTCTGGGCCCGATTCGTCGAGATTGGCACGGGCAAAGCGCTCTACTATGACCGTGGGCGCATTCGAGTGAATTCAGTTCAAGAACTTTCACTGGAACGCCGTTCAGGCTACGGTTACGAGGTGGATCTTTCTGAAAAGCTAGATGCAGCGAATAAACGATTCGACGCTGTCCGCGCATTAGGTCGAGAGGCCTATCGAGATAGGCAACGTAGCCAGGCAAATACCTCAAATTTGGAAGCGAACGTTCGAGCAATCATCGATCAACTGGATACTCGAGGACGATGGGTGACCAAAGACGATCGATTCAAAAAACGAATTCCTGGCCAGCTATGGGATGGCGAATACGAGGTAACCGACCGGATCAGCAGTTCCGTCTTCATCCGGAACGTCAATACACTCTGCGACTACCTTAAACAATAGTCGCTACATAGGAGCGATACGCTTCGAACCAACATCGGTGGTCAGGTTTACATGGCTATTGAAGCTCTCTAAGATCAATCGAGCCTTCAAATCCGCATGATGCGGATCATCCCATAAATTCTTGAACTCCCAAGGATCGTTTTCCAAGTCGTATAGTTCACCCAAATTCCGGTCGTGATAAACAGAAAGCTTGTAACGATCCGTTCGATACATCGTCGCGAACGAACCCACTCCTCCCGTAAAGTCAGGCGCCAAGGCATCGAAGTATTCGCAACGAGCGGTTTCGCGAATCCTCGATCCGTCCGATTCACCGACTAGGTAAGGCATCAAGCTGCGCCCTTGATGATAGTCGGGAACACCAACTCCCGTCAGCTCAAGCAAGGTCGCAGACAAGTCAAGCAGTTCAACCAAGCCTTCGCATCGGCGATTCGATTGAAAACGCCCTGGCCAAGAGAAAATCAACGGCACGCGAGTCAGTCCTTCGTAGAACCGACAGCCTTTCTTCAACAGCCCATGGTCTCCCAGCGTTTCCCCATGATCGGACGTGAACACAATGACTGTATTTTCCCTCTGGCCCGACGATTCCAGCGCCTCTAATATACGAGCGAACTGATCGTCGATTTGAGCGATCATCGCGTAGTATTTCGCCTGTATATCCTTTGCTCCTAACTCCTCGGGACGCGTTGCCTTTTGCTGAAAGTCGACTCCGTCGAGGCCTTCTTGCGTCTTCAGATCGGACTCCTGAAAATAGGGTCCTGGCATTTCATCCGCGTTGAAGCGATCGGCATAGGACTTCGGCGGGATGAACGGAGGGTGAGGATCGTAAACATTGATGTTTAGCAACCATGGTTGATCGCGTTCTTGCGAAATGAAATCGATCGCGCAGTCCGAGGCCCACTTTGTTTGGTGATACTCTGGAGCCACTCGTTCTTCGGAAGCGCGCATCGCATCAAGATCCTTCCCTTGAGCTCTTACCCAATCCGCGTACTGATGCGTCCCTTCCGGCCAATCGTCGCGCGGGGCATGTGAGTGCTGCCAGTATCCGAATCCATCATCCAAGCGAGGCTCTGGACGCAATCCAGCGCTTACCAAGTGAAACTTGCCTATCAACCCGCAATCGTAGCCCGAATCCGCGATTAGCTTCGAAATCAATGGTGGCGAATCCGGAAACGTATCGTTCCCGTTACGCGTATTGCGGGCGCGACTTGGATACAAACCCGTCATGAAGCTCGCCCGACTCGGCGTGCAAATGGGGCTCTGGCAATACGCATGCGTAAACGCCACCCCTTCCTCGACCAAGGCATCCAAGGTCGGCGTCTTCACAAACGCATTGCCCAACGCTCCAATCGTGTCGAAGCGTTGCTGATCGGTACAATACCAGAGAATATTCGGCCGTTCCATTTTCTCAGTTAACTACACTCGCTAATAATTGTTCCATCACGGAGGGCACGGAGGATTAGAGACATCTTTCCTATTCTCCTTCGTCCTCCGATACTAACTTCCCTCAATTCACTCAGTTGCCACCGACGGCATATTGTTCGCGAAGCCCGCTCCGGTTCGCTTTAGCTCCTTAATGGCCGTTTTCCGGTACGCTTGCAGCAATTTCCTGTAATTCGGATCCATTGCCAAATTGCGCAATTCCTCTGGATCGCTCACCATATCGTAAAGCTCTTCCGGCTCGCCTTCCACCAGAGTGCGAACATACTTGTACCGTCCTTGCCCCAGCAATACGTACCAAGGTATTCCGGGACCATGGTACAAGTTGGGGTCTCCGGTCTCGGGTATCTCGTCCGTATCCGAGCCATATTGCTTTGCGGTATGGGTAAGTAACGACGGCTTACTCCAATCGGCTTCCGGGTTTTTCAACAGAGGGGTCAGGTCGTATCCATGCATCTGCCAAGGCATCTTCAGGCCGGCCATGGAAAAAAACGTCACAGGCAAATCGACCGCTGTCACCGGTTCAGTCACGACGGTACCTCGACTCCTATTCGCCTTAGCCATAGATTCCGGCAAACGGAAAACCAATGGCGCTGCGATCGTCGCATAGTAGGGAGCCACTTTCGACTTCATGCCATGCTGGCCCCAAGCGAACCCTTGATCCGATGTAAACACGATTAGCGTATTATCGTACTGTCCGGTTTCTTCCAGGGCCTCCAGCAGTCGACCGACCCCTTCGTCGATCGCCAAAACGCCTAGCTGGTACTGACGTATCCAATCCTTCAACGGTCTGCCAGGAAGGTCTTGCATGCCAACGGGGACCTTGCCCGAGCGAGCCTTCTCCACTGGAAGGCCATCGTCGCCCGGCTCCCAAAACTGCATATCCCGAGCATAGGCAGGCTTGCCCCCGCGAGGCGGAAAAACGTCGCGTATTTTCGGTTCGGTCACATCCGTGTATTCGTCGAGATGTCGCTCCGCTGGCGTAAAAGGGGCATGCACGGCGCCGTAACACAGCCACAAATACCAAGGCTTATGTGGGTCTCGTTTCGCGCCTTTGATAAAATCAACCGCCCAATCGGTGTAGAGATCGGTAGTGTATCCCTCCATCAATACGGGATCGGATCCATCGAACTCGATCAACTGATTGTAATAGTAGTAAGGTGCATTCTCCGGGTACTTGGGTCGGTTCCAAACGATCTGATGGTCCCAATCGCGACCGTATCCAGAATCCACTCCTGTGTGCCACTTTCCTATTTGAGCCGTGTAGTAGCCTTGTTCCCGAAAACTCTTCGGCCAAAACTGGCACAATTCCGGATCGTAAACGTTCATGGGATTGGGACCCGTCATGCGCATCGATTCTACGCTATGCTGCTGCAAGCCCGTTAGAATCGAAGCCCGCGACGCCATGCACCAGGATCCGATATTGGCCTGTTTGAATCGCACGCCCTCATCCGCCAATCGGTCGATATTGGGTGTATCCACCCAGTGGTAGGCGTCCTCGTAGGCGCTCACGGTACGAGTCGATTGATCGTCCGTGTAGATGAAGAGGATGTTCGGTTTATCCGCAGCGTATGCGGTGAAACCCATTAGACCCCATAAAAGAGCAAGAAACTGTAGGACCCTCCCTTGCGAAGCGCCGCGTATGAAAACCTTATTGCCCATCCAACGCAGCGCTTCGCAAGCGATAGCCCTACAAGAATTTAAAAACGCATCAATGCTCATACTTTTACCTTTCAAAATTTATGCCCGCCAACGCTTCCACAATGGAATTGCGAGCAAAGCGATCGAACTAATTACGAAAATCAACGACACGGGCTCCTGCACGATCGGCCAATAGCTTCCATTGGATGCCATCAGACCCATCAACAGGTTTTCCTCTGCGATTGGAGCCAGAATAAATCCAATCACAAATGGGGCCAGAGGAATCTTCGCTCGCTCGAAACCAAACCCCAGCAACCCGAAAAACAGCATCGTCCATACATCGAACATGCGGGTCGAAAGCGCATAGGATCCCACAATGCAAAACACCAGAATCACCGGCATCAGCAGGCTTCTCGGGATCGACGCCAATCGAGCTAAGTAGCGAACCGCGAATACCATAAAGACGAACATAAACGCATTCGCCACAATCATCGATCCCATGATCGTATAGACCATTTCCGGATTCTGTTGAAACAGCAAGGGCCCAGGCTGCAGTCCATGAATTAGCAAGCCCCCCAGCAAAATCGCATCAATCACGCTCCCGGGGATGCCCAGGGAAATGAGGGGAATCAGCGAACCGCCAATCGTCGCGTTGTTGGCCGATTCCGCCGCGACGATTCCCGTCTCGGATCCCTTTCCGAACGACTCCTTCTCATCGGGCGATGCAAGCGACTTCGCGGCGCTGTAAGCCGTCACCGAACCGATATTCGCGCCGATACCGGGAAGGATGCCGATCCAGGTACCGATCACGGACGAGCGAACCAGATTGACCGCCTGCCGTTTCCAATCCTGCAATTTGAAAAGCATCTCCCGTTTCCGTTTCACGGGAATTACAGTTATTTTTTCGCCAATACGGCTCAGGTCCGAGATAATCTGACTGATCGCGAACATGCCGATCAACACCGGCAAGAGTTTCAATCCGGCATTCAGCTCTTCGAACCCAAACGTGAGTCGCAAATTGCCCGTCGCTTTGTCGATCCCTGGCAAAGAAGCGAAAACGCCCAAGGAAGCGGAGAAAAAAGACCGGCTAATCGACTTCCCGCCAATCGACGCGATCAACACCAAAGCAAGCAAAACCAGCGAGAAAAAATCGAAGGGACCAAGCTTGGTCGAATAGCGAGCAATCGGCGCCGAAAGCGAAATCAAAAACAGCCAAGATACGCAGCCCCCCACAAAGGAAGCCGTAATCCCCAGCCCAAGCGCCCGTCCCGGTTTCCCCGCCCGGGCCATCGGATAGCCATCCATCGTCGTCATGATCGACGCTGGCGTTCCTGGCATGCGCAGCAAGGTGGCCGTGATTAACCCGCCGCTCACCGCGCCCACATACATGCTGATCAAGAGAATGAACGCATTGACCGGATCCATTCCGAAAGTGAGAGGCAAGGTCAGTGCAATGAGCATAGCTCCGGTCAGCCCCGGAATCGCCCCCATAGTGATGCCCAGAGCCGTGCCGATCACCACCAATAAGAGCCCTTGGATGCTAAAGAGATAAGCCGATGCCGTTGAAATCGCTTCCATGACCTAGGGCAATTGAATCGTGAACAATTGAGTGAACACGTAATGCAGACCGAACGACATCACCAGAGCCACCTCCAAAACGTAAACAAACGTCCGCCTGTCTCCACCCGTTAAATACAACCCTGCTCCAACAATAAACGCAATAGTCGCCCACACGAAGGAAAGCCAACCGAGCCCCATCGCCAAAACATAAGCCAAGCACATAGCCACCGTTCCGAACGCGAGATCGAAACGTAAGGTTAGCTCGCCGTCCTTAGCGGAACGCTCTCGTTTGCCGAAAATCAGCTTCCCGAAAACCGTTACTCCGAAAACGCAGATCGCCGCGATCGACCAGAAGGTGACATCAGGCAAATCGACGCGCTGGGTCGTTTTCATTTTCGCGAATTGAGCCATCTTGCTTTCAATCCGATCCGCAAGTTCCTTACCGAGAATCGTTCGTGGACTAATCGACAATTCCTCGGATCGCTCGATGGCGTAGTCCGTTTCCATTCCTTGCTTAAAGATGTTTGCCATATACTCGATGATCTCCGGGTCCGTTCCCTTTGGATACCACCAGTACTGCAAATTGCTGCTATAGACCGGATAACCGAGCTCCTTGCCTGTCGGTACATTGGGAATAGCCTCAAGGCGCTCGCCCCCCAAGTAAACCAAGGCTCGCATGCCATTCTCTCGAAAGCGAATCAGCTCTCCCACCGAAAAGATCGCCGCATCCAAATGCCCTCCCATCAATGCTGCGAGGCGATTCGCGCCCCCTCCGGTAGAAACGAGTCGAAAACGAGCGCCGGGCAACGTCTCCTCTAACTGAATACCCGAGAAATGCGTCGGCGTGCCCAGATTTACGCCAAACTTCAATGTGTTCGGCTTGGCCTTGGCCGCTTCCATCAAATCGGTCATCGTCGCGAAGGGCGAGTCGTTGGCGACCACGACGACCTGACCAATCTCTCCCGTCGCCGCCACCGCCTCGAAGGCCTCCGGCCCATGCAGCGACTGCCCCGTTGCCTTGGAAGTCATTATGGCCTCGTGCAAGCACAGCATTGTGTATCCATCCGCCCGAGCATCCTTCACATAGTTGCTTCCGATCGTCGCCCCGCCGCCCGGCTTGTTCACGATTACTAAAGGCTGCGGCAAGATGTCATTGTCCTTGATCGCCTTCTGCAAGATGCGAGCATAGGTGTCCGTCCCACCACCCGGATTGTAGGGCACCACCACGCGAATCGGTCGCTTAGGGAATTCATCGCTCTCATCCGAACCGACTTGCGCGTATTGCAAAATCGCTAAGGCGATAACAATCGCGATCGCTACATGGCCAATCCACTTAGCCATGGGCAATATGACGAACTATCATTCTGGGGACGCTGTTCAACAGGGGACGCATTGGAAAACAATACTCGGACTATAAAATCCGAACGCCCCCACCCAAGCTTTCGCCCTATTGAGCCGCAACGAAATAAAACACGTTTTTCCATGGCGCTTCAGACACCTGACCTCACCTAATTAACTAATGACAACTTCCCGCAATTCCTTCGGCCTGGCTCCTTATTCCTTCAACCTTGCCCGATGAGGCTTCTCGTCTTATTAACCGGAACTCTCTTTTTAAAAATCACACCCGCATTCACTCTACCATCGGCCCTGTACCGAGTGGAATCGCGGCGAACAGGTTTCGAATAGCCAATATACTCTATGCGGCGGATAGGTTTGCTCGCCAGAATTCGGGCCAAACTGCTATTGAAACGCCACGAAGTGAGCTCCGAGAGCCAAAAACAGCCCTAAATTCGCCATATTCTGGGGTTTCTCCTATCAATCCGTTAAAGGTAAGGACGATAGATCGATTACATCTATTTATTACTAGATTTTTAGTTTAAGCGTAGATTGAATGAGAACCCGGCCTCACCTTGATCAAACCCAACCTTTCTCTGGAGCTATGAAAGCTAAACACTTGAGCATATCCGCTCTTATCGCTTCCTTGCTAATCGGTGTCCTGATCGGTCAGCCTATCGCTCCCAAAGTCGGAGCAGACGAGTTCACGATTTCTGTCGATTCGATAGGATTCGACGCTCAAACCGATCACATTCTCGATATTGGAACCTTTGCCGTCGATTCCACCAATCGCGAAGAATCCCGGGTCTTCTTCAATGCCATCTACTGGGCCTCCGAGTACGCGACCATCGATTGGACCGGCGACTACGATCCCTTATTCACCAATCCAGGGAACGAAGCGGATGTTCTCGGCCAGGTCGGAGACACTTCGGAACTTTTCAAGGAAGCTGTCCTGACCCGGATCAACTACTACCGAGCCATGTCGGGCGTTCCGGCGGGAGTGGTGCTGGACGACGCGCTCAACGAAATTGCGCAGTACACGGCTTTAATCATGGGCGGCAATGACAGCATTAGCCACTTCCCGTTAGATGTCGGCTTCAACAACTACATTACATCCATAGGCACCCAAGGAGCTCAGGACTCGAATCTCGCGATCGGTTCGTACGGGGCCGATTCGATCGATGGCTACATGGAGGATAAGGGTCTGGGCAATGTATCGGTAGGCCACCGTCGTTGGTTGCTCTATCCACCGATGTTGAAAATGGGAACCGGCGACGTTCCTTCCCTTTCCGCTCCGGATATCCCTCAAGCCGCCCTCGACAATATCGACGCGCGACGAGGAGGCACGACAACGACCGTCCGAAGAGCCAACGCCATTCACGTCTTCGATCCCGGCAATCAAGCCGGCGTGAATTACAATGCCGCGAACTTTCCAACGGTTTTCCCCTATGTCGCCTTTCCTCCTCCTGGATTCGTTCCCTACCAGACGATTCCAGCCCGTTGGTCATTCGCCATAAAAGGGGCCGACCTTTCAAGCGCCACCGTAACAATGACACGAGATGGCGGGTCCATCCCTGTCGCGTTGGAAACCTATCTTACCGGCTTTGGCGACAATACACTTGTTTGGGTTTACGACGGACTCGATGCGAGCCAATCCCATCTGCATCCTAAGCCAAATACCGACGTCACCTACGAGGTTACGATCGATGGCATTGCAGGAGCCGATGAGACCAGCTACACCTACCAAGTCGTGGTCTTCGACCCAGAGACTCCGACTGAAGGAGAGTCCACTCAAACGACGGTGACCGGCCCCGCCGAACCCGCAGCAGGAAGCCCCAATATCTACAATGTAGCGCTCCCTGCCTTCGCTGCTCTCGAATCTAATACCAATGTAACGGGAATTCGCTTTCGTTCCTTCATGACCTCAAACGGCGATTTCGTAGAGGGAGCCGAATCTGGAATAGGATCGCTCATCCCACGAATTTTCGGGGACTACGACCCCATCAATACGGACTCGAATTTCGCATCCTCGGGAACGCAGTCGTTTCATCTCGCTACAGGCGAGCTCGGCACCAATCAAACGATCACATTTCCCGACCTTTTTCTGATCGGCGATACCAGTGAATTAAGCTTTCAAAGCATGGTGAGACTGGCGACCGATTCCCAATTCGCTCGCGTTAACATATCACTGGATAACGGCGTTTCCTGGATAAACGTTTTCTCTCAGGCCGGCCTAACGCCTCAAGGACAAGGCGGCGCCCCAGACGAGAATGCCTTTTCCGAAAAAACGATCGACCTTTCGCCTTATTCGGGTCGCACGATCAATATTCAATTCGGATACGAGCACGTCTCGGGATTCGCATTCAACGGAACCGACACAAACAACGGTTGGATATTCGATGAGATCACTCTAAGCGGAATCGAGTCCCTTTCGGGGACAAGCACGAGTACGTTCCTCGCTGACGCCACAAGTTTCGACTTCACGCCAGCCGCTACCGGAGAACACGCTTTGCAAGCTCAAGGCATGCTTTTCGGCATCTACGAACTCGAGTGGGGTCCCGCCCTCAAAGTCAATGCTATCGCTGCCACTGATCCCGTCACTGCAATGGACGACAGCGACGCCATCGACGAGGGCGACGACTATGTTACGGGCTCGGTCACTGAAAACGACGACGCTCCCGACGGCGAAACCCTTTCCGTCGACGAGGTGAACGGAGACCCCAACAACGTTAACAAACGCATTCCCACCGACTACGGGTTTATCGTAATCGCGGAAGACGGAAGCTACGCCTACCAGGTCGACAACGGCAACTCAGCCGTTGCCAATCTCAACGACGGCGAGACGCTTAACGACACCATTGACTACCAAGCGAAAGACTCCAGCGATAACAGTGACTCAGGGACGCTAACGGTAACCATTACCGGTAAAACGAATGCAAGTTCATCCGGGTCTTCGCGTATCATCAATATAGCTACACGCTCTGAAATATTGACAGGCGACTCCGTAATGATTGCGGGATTCGTTGTCCTGGGCTCGGACCCCATGGACGTCGTTATTCGAGGCGTAGGTCCGACGCTTGGCGACGCCCCGCACAATGTTCCCAATGCGATATCGAATCCGGAAATCGAATTGTTCCGCACTGACTTTTCGCAAAACCCGCCAGTAACCTCTTCGTGGAATGTTCCGGAAAATCCAAACACCACATGGGGAGGCACGGCTGAGCTTGCGGACGCCATGACTCTTGTAGGCGCATTCGACTTGCCAACCGATTCTCAAGACGCCGCAATCCGTACAACGCTCGGAGAAGGGGTTTATACCGTTGTGATGAAGGGCGTTAGCGATGTCAGCGGCATCGGTCTCGTCGAAGTTTACGACGAAACAATAAAAACCAATCCAAACGCGTATACGCGACTCGCCAACATTGCTACCCGAGGCGTAGTCGGAGAGGGAGATAAGATTATGATCGCGGGATTCGTCGTTATTGGCAACAAACCGCATCGAGTTCTCGTTCGCGCCAAAGGACCTGGCTTGGACGTCGGGGAAGCCGATACTCTAGATAATCCGAATATCAAGATTCTCGCGATCGATCCATCAAATGGGCAAGTCGTGAATGAGATCACGAACGAAGACTGGGGAGACGGAGTATCCAACGATTCAGCCGAAGTGCTCCTCGTCGCGGGCGCAGTGGGCTCTCGAGACTACGAAATCGGCAGCGTGAACGCGGGCATTGTCGTAGACCTGCAACCGAACTTCGTCTACAGCGTGCATGTTAAAGGAAGCCCCGGAGACTCGGGCAACGCGCTTGTAGAAGTGTTTGATGCGTCGAATCTATAAAAACTCGTTCTAACTTACTCCGACCCGAATAATTTGCGCGGCGAGCCATCTGGCTCGCCGTTTTTCGTCGTTTGAAAACGCTTGATACACGTCTCCCTTGAGGTATTGCTTGGCCCTAATCTGAGCCGAAAGTCTATGAGCAAGGTCCTTATTATTGGAGCGGGTGGAGTCGGACGAGTCGTCGCCCATAAGTGCGCCCAAATACCCGAAGTTTTCTCCGACATCTCAATCGCCAGTCGCACGAAATCCAAATGCGATGCGATCGCAGCCGAAATCGATCGAGATATATCGACCGCCCAGGTTGACGCGGACAACGTCGCCGAAACAACCGCCCTCCTCAAAGACCTTCAACCTGAGCTCGTCATCAATGTAGCCCTGCCCTACCAGGATTTGACCATTATGGACGCATGCTTGGAGGCGGGAGTTCATTACCTCGATACCGCGAACTACGAACCTAAAGATGTGGCGAAATTCGAGTACCATTGGCAATGGGCCTATCAGGACAAATTCGAGGACGCAGGTTTAATGGCGCTTCTTGGCTGCGGCTTCGACCCAGGCGTTACGAACATTTTCACTGCCCACGCCAAGAAACACCAATTCGACCGTATCGATACCTTGGATATAATCGATTGCAACGCCGGCGATCACGGGAAGAGCTTCGCGACGAACTTCAATCCCGAAATCAATATTCGCGAAGTGACCGCGAATGGACGCTACTGGGAAAGTGGCGAGTGGAAGGAAACGCCACCTCTCTCGGTACATCGAAACTTCGATTTCCCCGAAGGGATAGGTCCCAAGGAAATGTACCTCATGTATCACGAGGAAATGGAATCGCTCTCCAAAAACTTGCCCGAGATAAAGCGAATGCGATTCTGGATGACTTTCTCCGAGCAATACCTAACCCATCTTCGCGTATTGGAAAATGTAGGACTTACGCGCATCGACCCCATCGTCTACCAAGGCCAGGAGATCGTCCCTCTGCAATTCCTGAAAGCCGTGCTTCCCGATCCCGGGTCCCTCGGAGAATCTACTAAAGGCCGCACCTGTATCGGTTGCGTTGTCGACGGTGAAAAGGACGGCAAACGCAAGTATTACTACATTTACAATATCTGCGATCACGAGCAATGCTACCGCGAAGTCAATTCCCAAGCAGTGTCCTACACTACCGGAGTTCCCGCCATGATTGGCGCAATGATGATGCTAACTGGGAAGTGGTCGGGCGCCGGCGTATTCAATGTCGAGCAATTCGATCCCGATCCCTTCATGGAAGAATTGAATAGAAGAGGATTGCCTTGGACGGAAGTCGAACTCGACTCGAAGCCGGAAGTTCTCCGAGACTAAATGGAACATATCGTTCACTACGATCCCAATCTTCCCGCCGAACTTCCCTCTCCCTGCTTCGTCGTCGACATCGAACGTCTCGAGGCTAACTTGAAAGTTCTCGACGCAGTGCAAAAGGAATCGAACTGCGAAATACTCTGCGCCCTAAAAGGCTTCGCCATGCACAGCGTCTTTCCTGTGCTCTCGAAGCATTTGAAAGGCGTTTGCGCGAGCGGACCATACGAGGCTCGTCTCGGATCCGAGCTGTTCGGCGAAGGCGTCCACGTGTTCGCGCCCGCATACAGTCAGCAGGACATGCTCGAGCTCATCCCAATTGCCCGGCATATTTCGTTCAATTCTTTCGAGCAATGGCGACTCCATCGAGAGACCATCTCAGCATCTGGGCGATCGATATCCTGCGGTCTACGCGTTAACCCTGGCTACTCCGAAGTCGACGTGGAAATCTACGATCCTTGCGCCATAGGATCGCGACTGGGCATTCCCGTCTCCGAATTCGAGGACGATCTGAGTGGGATCGAAGGACTGCATTTCCACGCCCTCTGCGAACAGAATTCAGACACTTTCGAACGAGTCCTCTCCGCATTCGAAAATCGCTTCGGAAATCATCTCCCGCAAATGAAGTGGGTTAACTTTGGTGGCGGCCATCACATAACCAGCCCCACCTATGATCGCGATCGTCTGATCCAAGCCCTACGCAGTTTCAAAAACCGCTACCCCCATCTGACTGTCTATCTGGAGCCTGGAGAAGCGATTGCCATCAACGCAGGCGTTCTCGTCGCAACCGTTCTCGATGTCGTTCGGAATGAAATCGAGATCGCGATTCTCGACACATCGGCAACTTGCCACATGCCCGACACTCTGGAAATGCCCTATCGTCCTGAAATAGCGAATGCCAGCGGAGCCAATGAGAAGGCCTATACTTATCGATTGGGTGGTTTATCCTGTCTAGCAGGCGATGTAATCGGCGACTATTCCTTCGATGCCCCATTGAAGCGAGGCGATCGTATACAGTTTCTAGATATGGCTCACTACACTATGGTGAAAACGACGATGTTCAACGGGATAAAGCATCCTTCCATCGCCACTTGGGATCCGCGAACCGAAGAGCTAATCGTCGTACGAGAATTTGGATACGAAGACTACCGAAATCGACTCTCTTGAATCTACGCATGAGCTCCGAATCGCCCTACGACCGACCGCCAGCTTTTCACTCGGATGATCTTCCACCTAGGGAGCCTGACGACGCCGCTTTCCATGTAATTCCTGTCCCCTGGGAAAGCAGCGTCTCGTACGGAGGCGGCACCCGCAACGGCCCTAATGCCATTCTACACGCTTCGACTCAGCTGGAAGCCTATCTGGAGGGCGACATCCCTGGCGAGGCGGGCATCTATACCGCTCCCGAGATCGACTGCAGCGGAGAACCAAAGGACGTTCTCAATCGCATTCGAGAAGCGACCGCCCAAACGATTGCCTGGGGCAAAACGCCCATCCTGCTTGGCGGAGAACATGCAATGACCCTTGGACCCGTTCAAGCATTCAAGGAATCAGGGATTCCATTCGGCGTCGTCCAGTTCGATGCTCACGCGGACCTTCGCGATACGTATCAAGGCGATCCCCACAGTCACGCCTGCGTCATGAAACGTATCTTCGATCTGCAGGTTCCGATTTTCCAAATAGGCGTGAGAGCGCTTTCCGCCTATGAAGCGAATTTCAGAAAGGAGAAGAGCATTCCGTATCTGGATGCCGATCGAATTGCCCGTGATGGCTTCCCCCAATCGATTTTGCCGGCAAATTTCCCCGAATCGATTTTCATCACTTTCGATGTCGACGGTCTGGATCCTTCAATTATGCCCAGCGCCGGCACGCCGGAACCAGGCGGTCTCACTTGGTATCAGGCGCTCGACGGGTTGGAAAACGTCATCTCAGGTCGGCGCGTAATCGGCGCCGACATCGTCGAACTTGCCCCCGTCCCGGGTTTTCACGCATCCGATTTCACTGCTGCGAAACTCGTATACAAACTCATGCAGTTGATTCTGAAATCGCGCATCTGAGCATTCATCTCGGCAACTGACGCGTCTTTCGAAGAACAAAGCTCCTAAAAGGGCCCCGACAAACAGACCAATCCGATCGATATGAAATCTATCCCATTAGCTCTTCTCCTAGGAACGACGATTCTCGTTGCGAATGCCCTCAATGCCAAAACGGCCGAGGAAGCCAGGCCACTGCTCATAGGGGCGGAGGTTCCTTCCGTCACGCTTTCGGATCATGAAGGCAAATCAATAGACTTGGATGACGTACTATCGGGCAAATCGACTGTTCTCATTTTCTATCGCGGGGGTTGGTGCCCCTACTGCAATACCCACCTTGGCGAACTCGCTTCAATTGAGAACGACTTGAAAGCCTTAGGTTATCAAGTAGTGGCCATCAGCCCTGATTCGCCCGAAAATATCGGGGCGACTGAAGTGAAGCATAAGCTCGGCTATCAACTCCTTTCAGACAGCCAATTCAAGGCGATGGAAGCCTTTGGGGTAGACTATGACAACCAACGTCGAGGCAAACTTCCTGTCCCATCGGTCTTTCTGATTACCGGAGACAAGCGCATCAGATTCCAATACGTTAATCCGAACTACCGATTCCGCATTCCCGGCAAACTGATACTCGCCGCTGCCGAATCAGGCCTGGACACGCAATAGACCTTCATTGCCTCGCTGAAAGAGCAATCACAGCGCGCCGCCCTCTTCACTCGTCGCTACTGTCTCTTCTAAGAAATTTGCAACTGGCATAGGCAGCGGATTGTACTTCTACTGAACGATTCCTTCCGGTACTTCTCGTACTTGAGCGATTCGTTCAGCATGCCATGCCAGAGCCCTCTCAAACCTCATCAGAACCAAGCGCTTACGCGACTGAAGATTCGTGGAGCATCGAAGACCTGATCGACTTCGAATACGCTGCCCGTCTAGAGGCCCGGCAAGACGAGGCAGAGATCCAGCAACGCGACAAAGGCGTTAGGGAACGTTTGAAGGCCCGCCCGACTTCGCTGAAGCGAAATCGCGTCCTGCTCAAACACTGGCTCCAGAAAATTCGCGAAGATAGTTTTCCAAAGAACACGAAAGCCGGTTCGTTCTTCACGTCTTCATTCTCGTTCGTCAGCAAAGCTTGCGCGTTCGTATCGGTTGGATTGGGAGCGGTCCTCGCAGCCTCGCTGCTGAGATACGATGGCATTCAAGCTGTTAACGTCTCGGCTTATATCGGTCTCTTTATAATCCTCCAACTCGCTCTCGCGCTGCTCTCGACCCTACTTGTTCTCCTGCCCTCGAAAAGCGGAAATCGGCTTAATCGGTTTCTGGGAATTAGCTCGCTCCTAACGATAGCTCTTCGACTTTTCTCCTATTTATCGAAAGCGATCGAATCGAAGCTTAAAGGCAAGCATCGCAACGCTCTTGAAGAGCTTGAAGGTTCCCTTGAAAGTCTCGCCAGACAGCACGCTCGTCTCATGAGATGGCTCGCATTCTCTGCAATCCAGCGATGGGCGCTCGCCTTCAACTGTGGAGTACTCGTCGCCACGCTCGCTATTATCGCTTTTTCGGATCGCGCTTTCGGCTGGCAAACGACGCTCGATTTGGCTCCAGAATTCGTCTACCAAGCGATTCGAGCCTCTTCCTTTCCTTGGTCTTGGGCGTTCGGAGAGGGAACGGGATTCCCTTCTCTAGCCGATATTGAAGGGAGTCGCATCGTATTGAAAGACGGTATGCGAGCGCTCCGTTCGGATGCTCTCGTTTCTTGGTGGTCCTATCTTTGCCTCGGAGTGATTTCCTATGGCCTCATTCCTCGGCTCGCTTTCGCTATCTTTGGCCAGCGCCAGAGCAGACTAGTCTTGAGATCCCATTCATTCGACGACGCGACAGCTTCCGCGATCGCCAATCGTATCCGAGGCCTAAATATAGGCTTCGAATCCGATTGCGAAGCGAAACGAGAAATAAGCCATGACGCGAATTCTCAAGGCGAGATCGAATCACCGAGATCAGTCAAGGGGAGAACGCTTTGTCTCGCAGTTGGCGATTTCAAAGTGGACTCTATCCAATCGCGAATCGCCTCGAACCTGCACGTACCCCTTGAAAATGTGGAAATGCACCGTTTCGATTCGCTCAGCGATCTGCATCGATCCGATTCAATAGAACAGATGCTCGACGATTTTCGCAACATCGTCCTTCTCCACCCAGCATGGCTCCCTCCAATCGAGGAAACCAAGGAAACCATCTCCCTGCTTAGATCCCATTCAAACGCCGACACATTGATTACCCTGCTTCTTGCCGGAATGCCAGCGGCGGACGAATATGAGATTCCAACTCCAGAAAGCCTGAACGCTTGGAGATCTTTCGTCCGCAAGCAAGGCGACCCCTATCTAGCAATGCAGGAACTTGCGCCATGACAGAGCAATCCATTCCTGTATTCGCGATTGTCGGACATCCGAATGAGGGCAAATCAAGCGTCGTCTCAACGCTTACCGAGAACGATCGAATCGGCATCAGCCCTTTCCCAGGAGAAACCATTCGCAACGAGAGGTTCTCTCTCAAGATCGATCAACAGACAATCATCCAGTTCGTCGATACGCCCGGTTTCCAGAACCCTTCTCGAACGTTGAGCTGGTTCCAAAGCTCCGGACTAACGGGGGTCGAAGCGGTTTCCGCATTCAGAGAAGCCCACGCCTCGTCTCCCGCATTCGACCACGACTGCGAATTGCTCGAGCCGCTCTCCAGGGGAGCGGGAATCCTATTCGTTGCCGATGCCTCTAGACCCGTATCTCAATCCGATCGAGAAGAGATGGAGATCTTGCGACTCATCGGAAATCCTCGAATGGCGATTCTCAATCCGAAATCGGATCGAGAGCGCTTCCTCGACGATTGGAAAAACGCCTTTCGCCAGACATTCAATGCAATACGCTCATTCGATGCCTGCAAAGCGAATTTCGAAAACCGAATCGATCTTCTAGAAGCGTTGAAGAGCATCGAACAAGATTGGAGTCCCCAACTCGAATACGCAATCAAGCGCCTGCGCGAAGAGCGCGAGCGTAAAACCTGGCTTTGCGTCGACATCGCTTGCGAGCTTCTCGAGCGTTCCCTTGGATTGAAGCTGTCGAAACTGACGAGCCGCGAAAGCGACGCCAAGAAAGCGCAGTCGGAACTCGAAATGAAGTATCGCGAAAGACTCGCCAGCATTGAACAGCAAAGCTGGAATCGTCTGTTAAGCGAATTCGGGCATTCGAAACTGTCTTTGAGCGCGCCCGAGAACGAGTTGCTTTCGGAAGATCTATTCTCCGATCAAACCTGGCAGGCCCTAGGACTGACCCGCAAGCAACTCGCCATCGCAGCAGCCGGCCTGGGAGCAGGCGTCGGGGCGGGCCTCGATCTCGCGCTCGGCGGTATCGCCTTCGGCGTTTTTACAGCAACCGCAGCCGCAACCGTAGCAGGAGCCGCCTTGTTCAAAGGAAAGGAGCTCGCCCGGATGAAGATCAAACGCATTCCTCTCGGGAGCTATAAGGTCCGCGTGGGACCCAATCGAAACGAACAATTTCCCTACATTCTTCTCGATCGGTTTCTAATGTTCCATCGAGCAGTCGCAAAGCGATCTCACGCGAGGCAAGACCGAGAAGCTCGCCTCGACGATGAGCAAGCTAAGCAAGGTGTTTGCTCGCAGTGGTCATCCGATCGCAGAAGCTTGTACGCTCGCGTATTCAAAGCAATGCGATCGGAACGCGGCGACTCACTCGAGAAGTTGAGAAACGACTTTCGAAAGCTGCTCTTCGACTCTTTGAACGAAGAGCCTTCGACTTAAGCTACATATCGACCGGCACGGTGGAGAGTGCCTCGGCGAGACTGGAAATCCCATCCTTCACCTTCAAAAGGCTGTCCTGATGCAAGGTCTTCATTCCGCCTTCCATCGCAAACTTCTTCAACTCCGATGTCTCCCGACCCTTGTTGATGCCCTCGACGAGCTTGTCATCCGTCAACATCAGTTCGTGAATGCCAATACGACCCTTGTAGCCTGTATTGTTACAGCGGGGACAGCCTTTCGGATTGCTCTTGAATATCGTTCCGCTCCAACCGATGCCTTGCTCGAGAATCTCCTTTTCGCGACCTTCGGGTTCGTATTGAATACGACAAGTCTTGCAAACCCGCCGCATAAGACGCTGGGCGCAAACGCATAGCAAAGAAGATGAAATCATGAACGGCTCAATATTCATGTCCGTAAGGCGGGCTATCGTTCCTGGGGCATCGTTCGTATGCAAGGTGCTGATGAGCAAGTGACCGGTCAAAGCGGCTTCGACCGCGATATTCGCGGTTTCCGTATCGCGAATCTCGCCCACCAGAATGATATCGGGATCCTGACGCAAGTACGCTCTTAGGGCATTGGCGAACGTAAGCCCGATCTGGCGATTCATTTGCATCTGGTTGATTCCGTTCAACGTATACTCGATCGGATCCTCAGCGGTACGGATAACGATTCCAGGATTGCTGATTTCGTTGAGAGCCGAATACAAGGTCATGGACTTGCCCGATCCCGTGGGACCACAGTGCAGAATCATCCCGTAAGGCTGTTTGATAACTTCTCTATACCGGCCCAGATTGCGCTCGGAAAAGCCTAGCGCCGGCAATGGCATCGTCGACTTTTGCTTATCGAGGATACGCATGACCACTCCTTCGCCATGATTCAAGGGAGCCGTCGAAACACGGAGGTCAATATCCATGTTCTTCCTCGTGAATTGCTTGAATACGATTCTTCCGTCCTGCGGCAGTCTGCGTTCCGCAATGTCGAGATTCGCCATGATCTTCAGACGAGCGACTAAGGATCCAGCAACCTTAGATGGCATCTTCAGTTTTTCCTGACACACGCCATCGACGCGATAGCGAACAATGAGTTCTTTCTCCTGTGGCTCGATATGGATGTCACTCGCTCCCAAAGCATAGGCATCTTCTACGATTCGGTTAGCCAACTGGATGATAGGAGCGGACTCCTCGTCATCTAGATCCTCCTCGTCGATCTCATCTCCCTCGCCATGCTCGAGGCCCATAGCCTCGACGACATCATCGAACTGGGAATCGTCGACGCCCCGTCCACCCTCTTGCTTGAGAACTTCTTTAATGTCGCTTTCCGGACTTAGCAGCGTGATCACTTGCTTGCCGCTAATATCGCGAACCGTGTTGGAGACGGAAAGCTCGAAGGGATTGGCGACGGCGATCGTAATATAGTCCCCTACCACGCTGACCGGTACAACACCGTTCTTTTCGCAAAACTCTTGCTCGAGGACTTCCCAAGTTCCCTTGTTGATATCAAGTCGCTTGACGTTGAAAGGCGCCACCCCATAGGCCTTCGCCTTGGCCAAATTCAATTGGTGATGGGAGACCTGATACTCGCCCAGCAAAAGTTCGTCGAACGCGCTGCCATTGTACTCGCCTTCGCCCGTTTTGATTTCCTCTACCTGCCCCGCGTCGAGGTAGGAATAGTTCGACAAATTGTCGACGATCGCCGCTTGAAGTCTGCCTAATGCCATCGTTCCGCCTTAGTTCGCTCCAGCCATGGCCGCATGGGCGGCCTTGCTTTCGAATGACTCCAGAAATTCGGAGATAGACTCGATGGTCGCGGCGAACCAAACCACATTGCCTTGAATCTTATCTTCCCAAAAGGAGCGAACGGCGGGGCTCAAATAATAGGCTGTCGCCAAGTACCAGGTATTCTCCACATGATCGAATGGCACGGTAAGAGTTGCCCAGCATTCCTCGACCTTGAGCGTCGCTTGAATCGACTCCGGAAAATCGATGTTTTCCAGGGCGATCAAACCAAGCATATGGTCCTCGACAATCTTCTCTAGCAAATTCGCCTCGTCGAGGCATTGCTTTTCGTTGATCATGATAGACAGCAAGCTGACTCGAGCGGTCTCGCTCTGAGTCGACATCAGTTCTAACAATCGATCATTGGCCTCATCCAAGTCATCGATGGAAACAAGTCCCTGCTCGACCAAAGTAGCCCCGAGAAGGCGGTTCGAGCGCATGATGAGTGGCTTCAAATTGGCCATTTTACAGATTTTTACGTTAGCTAGGTGGGTTTCGAGTCGTCGTTCGCGTTTCCGCTTTCTGATGACTCGACCTCTTTCTCCCTAGCTTTAGCCTCTGTGACCTTTTCCCATAGAAGTTCACGAAGTTCTTCAATTCCCTCCTCTGTAAGACAGGAAATAGGCTGAATGGGAACATCGCGAATCTCGCTAAAGCGCTTGAGATTCTCCACAGCGCTTTCCTCGTCCATTTTATTGGCCACGACGAGACGTGGTTTTTCGAGCAACGATTGGTCGTAAGATCCCAATTCCGACAAGAGCTGATCGTAGTCATCCCAGGGATCCCGTCCATCGATCCCCGACATATCGACGATCAAGGTGAGCAGGAAGCAGCGTTCGATATGTCTCAGAAAACGATGCCCGAGACCTCGATTCTCGCTTGCGCCATCGATAAGGCCCGGAATATCCGCCAATTGCAGGCGCGCATACCGCTCCGCGTACTCGATTACGCCAATCTGAGGGTGCAGTGTCGTAAAGGGATAGGGCGCGACCTTGGGACGGGCATTCGTGATCATACTGGTTAGCGTCGACTTACCAGCATTGGGATAGCCTACCAATCCAATATCCGCGATACTCTTGAGAACCAGCTTGTACTCTCCAGACTCGCCTGGTTCGCCAGGGTTGGATCTCCGAGGAGCGCGATTGACGGAACTCTTGAATTTCTTGTTTCCCCAGCCTCCGTTCCCGCCCTCTAGCAAGACTTTCCGCTCTCCGTGCTCGAGTATTTCAGCTACGATTTGCTCGGTTTCCAAATCAATGATAACCGTTCCAGGCGGAACGGTGAGGATGCAATTCTTGCCCTGGGCTCCATTCTGGTCGGAACCTCGCCCGGGTTCGCCCTGCCCAGCGTTCCAGTGAGGCTTGAATCGATACCGCGTAAGATTGTTCTCATTATTGGAACCCTCCAGGATAACGTCGCCACCCTTTCCTCCATCGCCTCCATTCGGCCCGCCAAAGGCTTCGTATTTCTCGCGGCGAAAGCTTACGCATCCGCGTCCGCCGTCGCCCGCTTGAACCTTTACTTTGGCTTCGTCAACAAACATGACGCAGAACCAATACGCTTGCGCTTCGAGAATGCAACCCCCGTTGCAAGACCTCGCTCGGCAGTCTGAACATCAATCCAATTCGTAAACTTCGATAAGAGCAACGCCTTCCGAGCCGTCCTCGCCCTTCAACACAACTGTATACACGCCTGGATTCAACCAAACGAGCATCGCTGCGTCCTTGGATTCGCCTGCCAAATCGAAGGCTCCGCTTGTCTTGAAAGAGTCGATTAAGGAGCTCGCAGGGCCAACCCAATCGCCATTTTCGGTCAGACGAAACGAACCGTCCGTCCAATTGTCATTCGAAGCGAGGGCAGCCTGGTCCGAATAGAGCTCGATCTTAGGATCCGCCAACGGAGAAACGACGCCCTTGTCCGCTAGTCCAGGTCCAATGCCACGAATCAGCGTAAGTTTAGGTTCGGGACCGATAACGGAAAAGCCCCCTATCAACGCTTGGGATTCGCCGCGAACCGGCCCCCGCGAAGATACATTTACCAATGCCCTATCCGGCTCGTTCCCGTCATCGAAAACCTCGAAGAGCGCTTCGCCTTGAGCCCCTTTCGAGCGCACGAAAACCGTATAAACCCCTGGATCCAAGTTCGCCAGCAGAGCGGCATCCGCGCTTCCCTCTTCGAGAGGAGATGCGCCTGAACGCTCGGAAAAATCAACCAACGCGCTCAAATCGCCGTTCGTCCCCCAATCGTCATTCGAGGCAATGACCTCTCCTCCTCGCAACAAGTCGATTGTCGGATCCGACATGGGGTTGCTCACATTCCGCCTCGCTAAATCGGGCCCAATTCCTCGAATAAGCACCGAACGTTTGCCGCTGCTTATAAGCGTAAACCCTCCGATGAGAATGTTCTCGCCAGAATCTGAAAGTCCGCGGGTCGATAGATTCACATATCGATTTTCCGACGACTGCTCTGAGCGTTTTAAGTAAATCTCCATACGTTCGAAACCGCTTTCGACCGACCCGAAAACGAATCCTCCTATCGGATCAATCGTTCCCTCGATTTCCCGACCCCTTTCTGTCGTCAGAACAAAGCGTCCTAGAGAATCCACTACACCTGCTGCAGCATCCGCTTCGACCCCATCAGACCAAAAGAAAAGATCGCCCGTTTTCGTTACTCGCAATTCGACCAACTCCCCTCCTCGTCCGATAACTCCGCCGCTATATGTCCCCTCGTAACCCGACACCCCCGACTGAGGTTGCGTCAACTCTCCTCCGAATTCGAGAGCCAGCCCCTCGGCCCTTCCGCTGAATCCGTCGCCAAAGTCCCCGATTATAGAGTGAGTGGCGTCTCGAGCGCTCGAAAAGTTCCCCCACATATCGATCGCAATAGGCTCCCTAAACCTCCGGAATCCTGATTCTAAGTCCAGCAAAGCGATCGATCCATCGACGCCATTTTCATCGATCTCTAGCCAAACAATTCCTCCCGAACCCGTCTCTCCCGCATATATGCCTGACTGAATATCGAAGGGTTCCAGGAATAGGTCATATACGTAATAACGCGTCGAAGAGCTACCAATCGCCTTGAGATAGAGCCTAGCATTGTCGATTGCTTCGAATTGAACGGAAACGCTGGCTTGATTCGATTCGGCGATAGTCGCAAATCCGTTTTCGCTCGCGATGCTCCATTCGAATTCCCCCTGCGGAGACAATCCGTTAGCATCCTCCAAAACGAGTTCTATGGATTGTCCTACATTCCATTCGGACTTCGATACGATCGAATAGTCGCTCCAAAGAGCATCCAGGTAGCGGGCAGATAATCGAACGACTTCTCCATCGGTGATTACTCTTCGATAGATCCGTACTTCATCCATCTGTCCATCCCAGGCGCGGGTACCATCCGCTCGATCTCCAAGATAAGCTTCTCCCCCACCGCTTGTCTGGACCCCCACCGGCAATCGCTGTACGCGAACCGGCTGCCGACGGCCGTTAATGTAAAGCCGTGGATCGTTTTCCAATTCCGCGCTATCGTAGGTCGCCACGACATGGAGCCATTCACCTTGCGAAATCGTATCCGGAGGCGAATGCCAAACCCCGAAATCGCCCGTCCTATTGGAATAGAACTTGAGAGCATTCGCATTGCCGTCTGGGACGTCCTGAGTTCCGCGCGTAGAGAAGTAAAGATAGTAATCCGGGGCGTCGATGATGCGTGGATGAGGACTAGACAACAAGTCATCGGACCTAACGAATGCGGATAGCGTCACTTGAGGCGAGAACCCTGCATTGAATCGAGCGAAACTGTTGCTCCCCGAAAAGTCCAAGCCACCGCCCAGTGGAGTTTCGACGCGAGTCGTCCCAATCAGCTCGCCCTCGCCACTTCCTGTCATATCGACAAGAACATCTCCCGAGCCCTCCATATCCCAAGAGTGCAGAAGCCCATCCGCTACATCATGAGGAGCGCCCACCACGAACACTCGATCGATCCATCGATCGATTCCGTTCAACCGGGCTGTAAATCGGATTCGGTAAACCCCTTCTCGATCGAAGCGAACGACGAAAATCCCATCGCCTCGTTCCGTTAACTCTATGCTCTCAGGCCCCGAAACCCTTTCCCAAAGCACAGTCGCTTCGGGCTTAGCATCGACCTCGATTTCAACGGGAATATCATAACGAGGAAGCAATGACAATTCGTTCGGGTGGGTGGGCGTTTCGATTCTATGCCTTGTAAAGCTAGGTTCCAAAGCCGCTAGCAAATCCAAGCGACCGCCCGAAAGTATTTTTCCTCCCAGTCCATCGACTCGCTTTGCCGTATCGAGCAACCGTTGCTTGATTTCCGCTCCACTCAAATCCGGCTCATGACTCGCCAACAGTCCAATTGCCCCTGCGACGATCGGCGAAGACATGGACGTCCCCGTAAGATAGAGGTATCCGCCATTGCTATCCGTCGAGTAGATTTCCTGCCCTGGCGCCGCGATATCGACGCTTTGCAATCCGTAGTTGGAACCTGAAGACAAATCATCGGCTTGCGTAGAATTGGCAACGGAAATGACGTTCGATTCCTCGAAACCGGCTGGAAATTGATCAGATCCAGGAGAATCGATATCCAACCCGTCATTTCCAGCAGCCGCGACGAACAGGATTCCCTCTTCCTCATGGCGACTTATGACTTCCTGAGCAACGGTGTTAGGGGAACTCGATCCGTAGGAATTATTCGTTGCCACTATGTTCGTTCCTCTGACCTTTAGATCCGTTACATAACGCAAGGCCTCGGCTATCGCGGAGCTGGAAAGTCCCGATGATCCTCCAACTTTCAACGGAAGAATCTTAATATTCCAACCAACGCCAATCGCCCCTTCCCCATTATCGCCAACCGCCCCCGTAATTCCGGAAACATGCGTTCCATGACCCGTTTCGTCATTCGCAATGGGATCATCATCGTAGAAATCCCATCCTCTCGCATCGTCGACGAAACCATTGCCGTCATCGTCGATTCCGTTATCCGGAATTTCGCCAGGATTGACGAAAATATTGTCGGTCAAATCCGAATGCTCCGTAAAGCATCCCGTATCGAGAATCCCGAGTACAACCTCATCGCTACCTGTCTCAAGAGACCAAGCGTCCACAGCGTTTATCTGTCTGAGATGCCAATGAACCGGTCCTCTGTACTCGCTCGGAAGAGAAGTCGAGAAGTGAAGGTGATCCTTGGATACAGTAGCATCGGGAAACTCGCGTCCCAACCACTCGATAGCCTGATCGACGAAACCAAGCGATGGATTCGAGGTCGCGACCTGAACGTAATGGGACAGTCTCGATCTCCAAGAAACGCTCCATCCGCGTTCTTCGAGCATTCGTTCCAGGCTCCCAACATCGACTTTTGTCGGATCGGCGTTGAACATGACTTCATTGCCCTTCGATACTTCTTGAGAGCTAAGCGAAAACTCCCCTGTCACAGCATCGGCCGAATAGCGTTCTTCAAGAAGGATGAATGGGATCCGAGAATCCTCGCCCTTTAACAAGTACTTCGCTTCGTAGACGCCAGGATTTTCTCGATGAATCCATTGTTCGATTATCGTGGCGCCTTGATACCGCCTTTGAGGTTGGAAGGTAACGCTGTCTCGCGCCTGCCCGTCCATCGAAGACAAATCGAGCGGCGTCTCGTACCCGCTATTGGATCTCGCTTCTCCACGGTTCTCTGCCTGCCGTGGTGAATTCCCCGTTTTCTCACTCGTGCGCGATACCCAAAGCGAACCAAGGGCAATGACCGCTGCTATCGCTAGAGTGAAATATCGTTTCATTGGGAATGTCGAGAGGGGTAAAACTGGCTTACGCTTTTAAGCGCTTTCTGGCAACTCCAGATTATACGCATTCCCCTGTGAGTCGTATTCAAAAAAAACCGCGGGCAATATGCCCGCGGCTTTCGAAATTCGTTTCAATTATTGTTTAGGACGATTCGGAATCCGAAGTCGTCACTTCGGCTTTTTCTCTCGGCTTAAAGACTAATTCGTCGCCCTCTCGGTCTACCAGCACTGAGTCTTCCTCATTGATCTCACTCGAAAGCAGCGCCTCTGCAAGCGGGTCTTCCAACAACCGTTCAATCGAACGACGCAATGGACGGGCTCCATACTTCTCATCGTAGCCATTGTCTATGATGAGTTCTTTCGCATCTTCGCTCAGTTCGATGGTTATCCTCTTCTCAACCAAACGCTTCTGAACCTTCCCAATCTCGAGATCGACAATTTTAATAAGGTCGTCGCGCGACAAGCTGTGGAAAACGATGAGATCGTTGATGCGATTCAAGAACTCTGGTTTGAAGGCCTTCTTAGCCTCGTCCATAACGTTTTCCTTAATTGCATCATAATCGTCATTCATCGACTTCGCAGCGCCAAAGCCCATCTTGGACTGACGTTGAATAGCCGCAGCGCCCACATTCGTGGTCATGATAATGATCGTGTTGCGAAAATCGATTTCGCGGCCTAAGCTATCGGTCAAGCGGCCTTCCTCGAATATCTGCAGCATAATCTGCACAACATCCGGGTGAGCCTTTTCGATCTCGTCGAATAGAACCACTGAATAAGGCTTGCGACGCACTTGTTCCGACAGCTGGCCTCCTTCTTCGTAGCCAACATAACCTGGAGGCGAACCAATCATGCGAGATACAGAGAATTTCTCCATGTACTCAGACATGTCGACTTGGATGATCGACTCCTTGTCGCCAAACATCTTTTCAGCAAGCGTTTGAGCGAGAAACGTTTTACCCACTCCTGTGGGTCCAAGGAACATGAATGCCCCGATTGGCCGATTGGGATCCTTCAGATCCGCCCGGCTGCGACGGAGCGCTTTGGCGATTGTAGTACACGCCTCATCTTGTCCAATAACGGTTCCTTGTAGTTCCGTGCCCAACTGTAGAAGACGTTCCGTCTCCTTTTTCTCCATACGCGTAAGCGGGATGCCCGTCCAATCGGCAACGACTTTCATCATGTCGTCCTCATCTACGGTGACACGATTTTCCTCTCGATTCTTCTTCCACTCCTCGAGCACGTTTTCCTGCTTCGATCGGAGCTGCTTTTCCTCGTCGCGATACTTAGCCGCTTCTTCGAAATGCTGTTTGCTGATCGCTTCCTCCTTCTTCGCGCACACCTCTTCGATTTCAGAGGTCAACGACTCTATTTCAGGCGGTCGAGCGAGGGAAGCGATACGGGCTTTCGATCCCGCTTCATCCATAATATCAATCGCTTTGTCCGGCAAGTATCGTGAAGTAATGTAGCGCTCTGACAGCTTGGCGGCCGCCTCTAGAGCCTTATCCGTAAACACCGCTTTGTGGTGCTCTTCGTACTTCTGGCGAATGCCTTTGAGAATGAGGATCGTATCTTCGATACTTGGAGCATCGACCTGGACGCTTTGGAAACGACGATCCAAGGCGCTGTCCTTTTCGATGTACTTGCGATACTCATTGAGAGTCGTCGCTCCGATACACTGCAGCTCGCCGCGCGATAGAGCCGGCTTGAAAATATTTGACGCATCCATAGCGCCTTCCGCAGCGCCCGCGCCTACGATGGTGTGCAATTCGTCGATGAATATGATTACATTTTCAGCGCGTTTGATCTCGTCCATGACCGCCTTGATGCGCTCTTCGAATTGGCCGCGGTACTTAGTACCAGCCACCATTAACGCGAGGTCCAGCGTGATCACGCGCTTGTCGACGAGGATTTCAGGAATAACTCCGCTCGCGATCTCCAAAGCCAAGCCTTCGACGATAGCCGTTTTACCAACGCCCGCTTCGCCAATCAGGACCGGATTGTTCTTAGTGCGGCGACAGAGAATCTGAATCACTCTCCTAATCTCTGCCTTGCGTCCGATAACCGGGTCCAGTTCGCCGTTCTTCGCAAGTTCAGTCAAATCGCGCCCGAATGCCTTTAGAGCAGGCGTTTTCGCCTCCTTCTTTTCCTCGCCGCCTTGACTGGTCGATGAAGCGATCGCTTCTTCCGTTTCGCCAGAAAATTGCGGATCGAGCTCGCGTAAAATTTCATTGCGCGTCCGTTCGATATCGACGTCCAAAGACTTCAAAACCCGAGCGGCTACCCCTTCGCCCTCGCGAAGAAGCCCGAGGAGGATATGCTCCGTCCCCACATAACTGTGATTCAAGGCCTTGGCTTCTTTTCCCGCTAGCGCTAAAACCTTCTTGACGCGCGGCGTATAAGGGATGCTCCCCGAGGCTTTGCCCTCCGGACCGGACCCGACTTGCTTCTCAACGGCGGCCCGTACGGTTTCCAAATCGAGACCCATCTTCTGCAGCACGCTGACTGCAACCCCTTGCCCTAGTTTGATCAAACCAAGCAAGATGTGCTCCGTCCCGACGTAGTTGTGGTGAAATCGGTCAGCCTCTTTCCGAGCCAATGCCAGCACCTGCTGGGCTCGAGGCGTAAAATTGTTCATCGGTTCCATAAAATCTTAGTCTTTCGAATCTTCGTTTCGTTCAGCTTCGGGTTGGTCTTCTGGTTTGGGCGTCTCATCGATCGCGAATACCGGCTTGTCGATATTCTCGAACTGCTTGCGCAGGTACTCGGACCGGATCGCATCTCTGTCCTGCGAATCGATCTCTCTTCCAGTATGATGCTGAATATGGCCTGGCTGACATTCAATGAACATCCGATCGACGATATTGCGCGTCTTCTCGGGAAACATTTCCAGATCGACACCAAATCGTACCAGTGAAGCTAAATTCATGCACTCGCTGGAACTCAGCAAATGACTGTTTTGCAGAATTCCGTAAGCCCGCCCAATCTTGTCGAAAAGCTTGTTGGGATCCTTTTCCAATATCTTTTCGCGGGCATTCATCTCTTGGTCGATAATTGTTTTCAGTACTGAAGAGAGTCGCTTGATAATCTCTTCCTCCGACTCGCCCAAGGTAGTCTGGTTCGATATCTGGAAAATGCTGCCGCTCGCATCCGAGCCCTCTCCAAAGAGACCTCGCACGGCGATTCCGAGCTGATTGACCGCTCGTACAACCTTCTCCATTTGGTTGGAAATAACTAACGCAGGCAAATGCATCATCGCCGAAGCCCGCATTCCCGTTCCCACATTGGTGGGACAAGCCGTCAAGAATCCAATCTGCGAAGAGAACGCGTAATCCAGATCATCTTCCAGCGACGAATCCACATTCGTCACCGAATTCCACGCTTGCTTGAATCGATAGCCTGATTTGATCACTTGAATCCGCAAGTGATCTTCCTCGTTAATCATTACGGAAACCGACTGATCCTTGCTGATCACGATACCCGCCTTTTCGGGAGCGGACGATAGCTCGCGACTGATCAAATGCCGCTCCACGAGGATCTGCTTTTCCAACTCGGTCAATTCTTCGACCTCCGCCGTAATGCCGCGTTTCATTTGCGATAGGGAGGCGACAGCGGGCAAACATGTCTCAAGTACTTCCTGGCGCTGAGGCGCCTTGGCCCACCCCGGGAAAGGCGTATCGCTCAGATTTCGAGCCAGTCGGATGCGAGTCATCAACACGACCGGACACTTCTTCGAAGCGCTTTCAGTCATTTCAGACTTACCGCCAAATATGCTCTTGATCAACATAGAGCCTATTTCCCTTCCTCCGTTCGAGTGGTTTTCTTGAGCTCGATAATCTCGTCTCGAACGCGAGCCGCGTCCTCGTACTGCTCTTTCTGAATAGCAAGTTGAAGGTCGCTTTCCAAGGAGCTCAAACGATCCTCGTAAGTCTTTCGTTCCAGCGATCGGGCTGGAACTTTTCCTTTGTGTCGTTCGCCCTTGTGCATGCCCGCTAACGCCGGAGACAAGAGGCTCTCGAAAGTGTCATAACACTGCTCGCACCCTAAACGGCCTGTCTTCTTGAATTCGCGCCGGGTATACCCGCACTCGTCGCAAACCAAGCCTCCTTCTATCGGCTCCGCAGTTTCTTCTGCGCTGTCGCCTGGCTTGACCAATAAGTCCGCTAGCGAGTAGCCGTTCGGGTCGGTAATTCCCTTCTTCTCGGCGCAGGATTCGCACAAGTCGATCTTGTGGATCTGATTGTTGACGATCTGCGTCAAATGAACTGTCGCAGCGTCATCGCATAGATCGCATTTCAAAGGCTTTGCCATACTTGATATTTGCTAGCTTAATTTCTCCAATGATTCCAACGAGAAAGCGCTCGAAGGACTAAAAGAACAACGCATGAGTCGCGCCAATAATTACATGCGCTTCAAATTCGATCATGCGCATTCAAGAAACAAAGGGAAATCCCGCAATTCCCCACCATCTATTTTGATTCTTTTTTGACGGAGCTGTTCCCATTTACGCTAACGGAGAATCTCCAAGGCAAAATTTGCCGAATTCCGATCGCGCTCGATCGAGAGGCCACAGCATCGAATCCTATGCTAGCCATTGCCCGATATCTCCCGAACGCGATGCGAAGTTCAAGGAATCGGGATGAAACGAATCCCAAACCAAATTCGGGGAAAGCAGATCTAGAGCATGACGCCCCGAGTCGAGACTTCTTCGTGGAATGCCGCGTGCAACTGCTTCGTTATCGCTCCCGGCTTGCCCGTCCCGATAACGCGTCCATCAAGCTTTACTACGGGAATCAGCTCCGCGGCCGTTCCCGTTAGGAAGCATTCGTCGGCATTCCAAATCTCATGGCGCGTCATATTGCATTCCTTCACCGTCAATCCAGCCTTTTCGGCCAGCTCGATAACCGTACCGCGCGTGATGCCTCGCAAGGCGCCATTCGCCACATCGGGAGTGTAGATGACCCCTTTGTGAGCTACGAAAATGTTATCGCCCGTGCATTCCGCAACATAGCCTTGGTCATTCAGCATTATCGCCTCGAGGGCCCCATTCTGGGCCGCTTCCATCTTAGCGAGAATGTTGTTCAAGTAGTTGAGCGACTTAATCGCTGGGTTTAGGGCGGCCGGTCCCGATCGGCGTGTTGGCACAGTCACGATCGACAAGCCTTCGCTATAATGCTCCTCAGGATAGAGACGGATGGTGTCGGCAATTATTATAACAGTGGCTCGCGGGCAGGAATTCGGCGAAAGTCCAAGATCGCCTTTGCCCCGCGTCACCAACAAACGGATATAGCCATCTTCAATCTCATTCTGACGGCACGATTCGCAAACGGCCTCGGCCATTTCTTCCGGAGTCATTGGAATTTCCAACAGGATATCCTTAGCGGAATACCAAAGACGCTCGAGATGCTCTTCCAGCCGATAAACGCATTTCCCGTAGACGCGAATACCCTCGAAAATACCGTCTCCGTAAAGCAAGCCGTGGTCGAAGACCGATATTTTCGCTTCGTCCTTATCAACGAATTCGCCGTCTAGATAGATTTTCATTCCGGTATAACTGGAAGGAAGGGACCTGCTTGCAAAGCAAAATCTGCAAGTAAATTCGCAATCCTGAACAGCCGTCATCCCACATCGAAAAACCCGCGATTAATCTCGAATCCTGCTATTCGAGAGCCGATTCGCGAACGTCGGCGCCGTATAGAGGATACTACTCAGATAATTCGACCTTTTCGCAAAACATCAGGGAAACCCCGAGAGAGGCATCATCCTTAGGCCCAAGCAGGGCCTAATCTGAACAAGGGCGTCCGGTAAAAACAGCCAATGTCGCTT
>Ga0208127_1000074_pt1 | contig 47342 bp, 38 predicted proteins | sample ETNtaG_6_FD_185751 | JGI IMG/M metagenome (GOLD analysis project Ga0208127, IMG submission 185751) | Marine microbial and viral communities from oxygen minimum zone, Eastern Pacific Ocean - ETNP201306SV45 (SPAdes) (version 2) | ecosystem: Environmental > Aquatic > Marine > Oceanic ... | reverse complement strand
GAAATCAGGAACTTCAGATACTCACGCTGGCGATCCAGTCGCTGCCGGATCGCTGTCGGCAAATATTCACCTTGAGAAAGGTGTACGGCATGACGCAGCGGGAGATCGCCAAGAAACTCGATCTCTCACCTCGAACAGTCAATGCCCAGATAACAATTGGACTGCACAAGTGCGCGATGTACGTGAAGAGCTATTGCGCGGAAGGAATGCGATGAAGGAAGACGAATTCGAATTGGATCCCACGGAAGAGGATCGTATTAGCTTGGAAGCGAGCGCTTGGATCGCCAAGCGCGACGAAGGTTTTAGTCCCGAGGATCAAGACGCGTTCCACGAATGGTTGGCGGCAGATCCTCAACACAAGGAAGTCTACGCAGAGCGTTTGTCCTTTTGGGAACAAATGAGCGGCTTGGAGGATTGGCGCCCGGAGCACAGCCAAGAGCCTAATCCGGACCTGTTAGCCTATCGGAAGCCTAGCGCTTGGAAGTCGCGCTTGGCGGTATTGGGCGGAATGGCGGCGGCGATTGCGACTGGTTTGACGATCTTTGCGGTATGGTCTAATCACGCTGCGAATGAGGCGCGGATATTGGCCTTTGGAGGGGCGGAATCATACGAGAATCACATTTTGGATGACGGTTCGATCGTGGAGTTGAATCAGGGAGCTCAAGTTTCGGTGAAGTATACTTCAAGCGAGCGGTTGATTTTTCTGCACACTGGCGAGGCTCACTTCATGGTGGCGAAAGACTCCAACCGCCCTTTTCAAGTACACGCTGGCGATGCAGTGGTCGAGGCCACTGGAACTGCGTTTAACGTCGCTCTGGAAGATGATGGCGTGGAGGTGCTGGTTACCGAGGGCAGGGTATTGGTCGACGCGCCGACTCTCGCTGCGAGCCAAGCGGATGTTGGTTTCATCAAACACCCTGCGCGCGAAATGGTGGCGGGTCAGCTTTCGAAGATCTTGTACGAATCGGAGGTGAATTTACCTGAGGTTTCGGTCGTGTCCGTAGAAGAAATCGATCAGCACTTATCCTGGAAGGGAGAGGACTTGGATTTCACTTCAGTTCCTTTGCGAGAGGTCGCCGAGGAATTTAACCGCCGGAATCGCGTAAAAATAGTTATTGGAGATTCGGAGATCGCGAATTTGGAAATCACTGCGAAATTGCGTTCTAATAACCTCAATGGTTTCGTCGAATTGTTAGACGTGACTATGGGTGTGGAGGCAGATCGCGATTCCGAATACCGGATTTCGCTTCGAAAGAAACCTATCGATCTGTAGCTTGTTCTTGTGTGTATTCTCGATTTGGAGACCTTTTTTATCACTCCTTTTAGTCACTAAGACTGGTTCGAGTAACTTAGAAAGCGAACCTCGCTTTCATGTTGCGCCAGTCCCATACTTATCAACCCAATGATTTCATGTTCTCGCCGCTTAGGTGGCGTGTTCTTGGTCTTCGCGATTATTCAATTCGCGTGGAACGGTATTGCTCTGGCGGATACCAGGAAATTGGATTTCGATATAGAATCGGGAAATGCTATCGAGAGTCTCAAGTTAGCTGCCTATCAGGCGGATGTGGAATTGCTTTTCGCAATGGGGATCGATCCGACCCTTCAGACGAACCCCATCAATGGGCGCTTTACGATTGGCGAGGCTCTGAACCGAATGCTCGAAGGTACGCCGCTATTTGCCGTTCCGGTTAGCGGCGGAGAGGCATTTGGAATTATGAAACGAGCGAAGAAAGGAGGTGAAGTCCCAGAACGCTCGGTAACCCCTGAAAAGAACAAAACACTACTGAATACAAAAAAAGATATGAACGAACGACCTAAAACTAAGAAAGAGAACAGGCCGCTCGGCGGTTTGTTCAAAGGCTTGATGGCGATCGCTGTTGCGGGAGCTCCCAGTCTCTCAGCTCAAGACGGATCCGGTGGAGATGAAGAAATATTCGAGCTGAGCCCATTCACTATTCAGGCAGAAGACAACCAAGGATATTTGGCGACCTCTACCTTGGCGGGAACTCGCTTGAAATCGAACTTACGGGATGTGGCCTCTTCGATTTCCGTCGTCACTAAGGAGTTCCTAGAAGATACGGGTTCTACAAACTTAAACGAATTGCTTGTTTACACAACTAGCACGGAAGCCTTTGGACCAGGTGGAAATTTTTCCAACGACAGTGGCTCGCAGGTTGCGGATACGGCTAGCGAACGCGCGGAACCCCAACGCACGACCCGGGTCCGCGGTCTTGATCCTGCTGACTTGACGCGCAATTTCTACCTGACCGACATCGCGGCCGACAGCTACAATACCGATCGCATATCGATCAATCGCGGCGCGAATAACATATTATTTGGGTTGGGCAGTCCCTCCGGGATTATCAATCAAACGACTGCTCAAGCGAGTTTAGGTCGCAATTTCGGAGAATTCAAAACGCGTTTCGACGACGAAGGGAGCGTGCGCGCTTCTCTTAACTACAATAAAGTTCTAGTTGAGGATAGGCTCGCTGTTAGAATCGCGGCCCTGAACAGTGACCGCAAGTACAAGCAGGAGCCGGCTTATGATAAAGACGAGCGCTATTATCTCGCTGCGACTGCGAAGCTTTGGGAGGGTATGACAGCGAGGGCTAACTTCGAGAAAGGAAATGGTATTGCTAATCGCCCGAACCCAGTAGCGCCTCCTGAGGCGATCTCTTCTTGGTTCAGAACCCAGGAATTCGCGGGGCCCAATGCTCAGCGAATCATTTTTGATGGTTGGTCTGATCAAGTATTGGGCACTGGCGTTCGAGCCCAGTGGAACCCCGGGCAATTTACGTTGCCTCTGACAATGCAGGACATATCAGCGGGCATTCCTACGCTTCCCAGGGTAAGCAATGAAATCGGCAGATTCGAGGTTGGGAATATTTACAATACCCGAGGAGCCTTTGCCTTTTGGTCAGACCCGAATCAACAATTCGCGGATTCCGGGACAGAGAACCGTGTACGGGCGAACTTTCAGGCTCAGGACGATCCTCGCACATCAGAGTTCGATCCCGCCAATCCTGGTATTTATTCGGGGTTTGGCATTTATAATACTGCCGAGAGGCGAGCCGAAATGCGGGTGGTGCGTAACATCGGTCGCGTTCAGCGCCGTATTGCAGAACGGAATGCGGGTGATTTGGATGCCCTGGGACTCGTGCTTGGCGAAGACGTTGGTCTGCGTTTCCTCGAACAAGGGTTTACGGATACTACTGTATTCGATTTTACGAACAACTTGATCTCTGGCGGCACGTCCTTCCAGGGCACTGAATTCGAAACTCACAATCTCACTCTCGAGCAACTCTATTTAGACGGAACGCTCGGATTCGAAGTCGGCTTCGATCAGCAAGACTATGAGGTAGAATACTTTGCTCCCTTCCGTTCGGATCGGGCGCAGCAGGTTTTTATCGATATCAATACCACTCTGCCGACGGGGATACCTAACGCTAATTTCGGGCGACCCTTCGTATCCGCTAAGCCCCTTACGAAATCGACTCGCGCAACGGATCGTTCCGCTACGCGGTTCACCGCGTTCTACAATTTGAATTTGCAGGACAAAATGGACGATTCTTTTTGGGCCGGTTTGGTTGGAAACCACACGTTTACCGCTTTCTACAATGAGCAAACCGTTGAATCGCTCACCTACGATCAAACGTTGAAGTGGGGCGAGCCTGACTTCATTCGGGCCATCAATGATTACAATACGGATCGCCTGCTGTTTAATGCCGGTAACTCAACGGATGTTCAGGCGATTGTTTACATTGGAGATCCTGTAATCGATGCTCCGAATTTCGAATCGGTTCGTATCGGTAGAATCGGAGACAATGTTCAGATGTGGAACCCAGGGGGCTCCATAGCTAAGGTGCGCTATTGGGATCCGGGTCCAGATCCGTCCAATCCAAGTCTCCCTGCTCGAAACAACCGCGGATTGCCGCTGCTTGATGAAGAAGGGAATGTGCAGGATTTTGGAGAAGCTGCCATCCTCGCTAATGGACGCTTGGTTGAACGAGACGTATCCATGTTGGCCGCTACGCTGAATGCTTTGACCGAGCGAGATGAAATCGAATCGTCCGCTTTGATTATGCAAAGCAAATTCTTTTCCGGCAATTTGGTGGGAACCTTGGGTTACCGAGAAGATGCATCGGATAACTTCACAAACGACTCTGCTGTGGTCTTGCCGGACGGTCAGGATCAGTTGGAGGGTTTCAGCCCGTTTGACGGTCGCTTTGCGAGCATTAACGATGAAACGTTTAGTTGGTCGGTCGTTGGCCATCTACCAAAAGGCTGGGCGGATCTGCCTTTCGACTCGGAGCTTTCTTTTCATTTGGGTTCATCCGAAAATTTTCAAGCGGAAGCTGGCTCGGTAGACCGTTTTCTCAATCCGATCGCGCCGCCGAATGGGAGCACGCGAGAGGCGGGCGTTACGCTTTCAATGTTCCAGCGCAAATTGGTTGCTCGCGTGAACTGGTTCGAAACCAAGGTGGAGAATAGCGTAGCCAATTCTTGGGTGGATAATGGGATCTCAAGCACGATCAATAAAATCAGCGCTTGGCTGGATCAGGCGACTGATCTGGAAGACTACGCGAACGATAGCTTTTTTGACGACAATCTCGAAGGTCGACAGGATATGCTGAATACGGTCGATATCGCTCGCAAGTCCGCGACGGCTCTATGGGAAAATGAAGCCGTCTTGCCGGATGCGGTGAAGGCGAATTTCGGCAATCCCTCTGAGACAAGAGGGCCTGATGGATTCCTGCGAGACATTAATATGGGCACATTCGAAGTCCCTGCAGGAATGTCGGATACGCAGAATTTGACCTCCGAAGGAATGGAGATCGATATCGTCTACAATCCTAAGCCTAATTGGACGTTGATGGCGAACATCTCGAAGCAAGATGCCAAGCGCGACAATGTCGCTCCACGTTCCGAATTGTTCTACAATGACTTCTTCCCGCAAAGCTCGACTCCCGTTCCAGGTTGGTCGGGCGTGACTTTGGCTAATATGCCAGTCTCGTTCTTCGAGGGCCCGGAAGATGCCATTCGTATCTACGACCCAGACTTAGGAGCCTTTATCGGTCGCCCGGATCTTGGAGCGGAAAACGAAAACACGGGCAATTTCTGGTTCCAGAATTTGCAGTCGGTAGGGGATTACCCCGCGTTCTTGACTCTTAAGAGTACAGAAGGAGCGACTCAGCCTGAATTGAGAGAGTGGCGGGTTAATTTCGTGACGAACTACATCGTCTCTGAAGGTCGCTTCAAAGGTTTTGGCCTTGGGGGCGCTTGGCGCTGGCAGGATGAAGCCGCAGTCGGTTTCCCAACGATCGAGTTCACTCCAGAGGGCGGAGGCAATGCGATCAACATTGGCGATATTCATAATCCCTACTACGACGGCAATCAGAGCAATGTCGATCTGTGGACTAGCTTTCAGATGCCGCTTAGAAATGAAACCATTGATTGGAAGATCCAGCTAAACGTGCAGAACGTTTTCGCTAGCGAAGACGATGTGATCTCAACTGCAGTTAATCCGAATGGAATTGCCGCTCGCGTTCGTTTCGCGCCACAGCGCAGTATCTTCCTAACGAATACCTTCACGTTTTAGAGGGACTTAGGACCGTATCATACGAGTCCACTGTCATTTGTGGTGGGCTTTTTCAACGATCGTCAGCTTCCAGTTTAAATTTCTTCTACTGTAGAGTTTGATGAATGACGAGCAGGCGTCCGGAAATAGGGCGCCTGCTTTTTGCAGTTATGAAGGAAATTAAACAGAGTATCCGGCGCGATTTCGGATTTCTCGCTCTGTCTTTAGTGAAAATAGCCACTGAGATTGTCTCAGATAACAAATGGCGACTATTTTAGTGAAAGGCAGCTTGCCGTGAAAGTCGGTGTTTTCTTTGCGTGTGTCGCTCTCGCTGTGGCGTTTGTAGGAATCGCGACGACTTGGCAGTCAAAACCTACTGATACCTCTCCAGCCAAAACCAGGGGCATCGACGTAATCAGTCCTGTGACGGATAACGAAACCAACCATACGGATATTGCGGAAGTTGAGAGCCATCTGTGGAGGGAAATCGAAAAACCGTCAAAAGTGGAGTTCGAGGAAACTCCGCTCAGCGAGGTCATTGAAGCATTCAATCAATCCGGTCGGATCAGGATCGAGATCGCCGATCGCCAGCTGGAGGGGCTAGAGGTTACTGGGCAGCTTGATTCGGACAATCCGGAAACGTTGCTCAAGCTACTCGAGTTGGTCTTCGAAATCAAAGTAGAGCGGCTGGGGGAGAATCGCGTTACGTTGAGAGCTTCGGCAGAAGCGCTTTAGGGAGCGACCTGTTCTTTCAGCCAAGGCAATACGGCGTCCGCCCAGCGTTGATAGCCTTTTTCGGATAAGTGGAGGAAGTCAGGCATGATTTCCTTGGAGATCCTGCCGTCCGATTCCAAAAGGCGATTGCCAATATCGAGGTACTCGACGCGATCTCGATTTTCGAGATTCGAAATGATCTGGTTGATCCGCTTGATTTTTCCTCGCAAGGGGTGGTCCGGCGATTCGCTGCGAGGAAATACCCCAAACAACAGAATTTGGGCGTTTGGGAATGAGCGTTCCAAGCGATCGACCACCGCGACGATTCCAGCGGCGATGACCTCGGGACTGTCTTCGGTAAAAGCGAAATTGTTCGTTCCGATCATGAGTACGACAGCATTGGGATCTAGGTTGCCGGTAGCTCCGTATTCCATTCGCCAAATTAGGTTTTGGGTCATGTCGCCTCCGATGCCGAAGTTTACGGCTCCCATCGGGGAGAAACTCTCGTCCCAGAATTTCTGACCGCGACCGTTCCAGCCTTGGGTTATGGAGTCGCCTATAAAGACGATCTTGGCCTCTCCTTTGGTAGCGAGCTCAACGTCCTCGGCATGCATTTTGTACCACGTGGATAAGGTCATCCAAGGGTAGGTCACGAGTCGCGGTTCAGGATCGAGCGAGGCGGGAGTGGCAAATGCTCCAGAGGAAGCGAATAGCGCGCTTAGCGAGAGGATTGAGAGAAACAGTGTTTTACGCGTCATAGGATCTAACAAACGGTAGTTCATTAAGCCTTTCGCGGTCAGCGCCGCAAGCGGACAATGCTCCTAACGAGGCTTCCATGTTGCTCAAGCGATGGCCCGTTGCTCAGAGCCAGCGGTCGCTTGGCCTCTCGAGGCCTAATTCGAAAAACAGTTAGTTCCAAACAATGGATTCCGTATTGGATTCGATCCGGTTGCTACCACTGAAAGGACGATTTATTCCCAAATCGGATTTGAGGGGGGGGACGGATGTCTCCTTTGATTAGTCCATCAAGCTCTTCTGTCAGCTTTTGGATCTCATGAGCCTGAGAAGCCATATCTTTGCTGGCGGACGCAGCTTCTTCTGCAATGGATGCGTTCTCTTGAGTGACGGTGTTGATCTGATTAACCGCCGAATTGATTTGAGTTAACCCACGGGACTGCTCGCGAGACGCTTGATCGATATTGTCCATCGCGTCACCGACCTCTCTAGTGGCCCTTCTAAGCTGAGCGAACCCTTCTTCGGTTGCCGCTGCTTTGGTAGAGCTACGCTCGATTTTGGATACGTTCGACTCGATTAGTGTGGCGGTGCTTTGAGCGGCTTCAGCGGCCCGGCCTGCCAGACTGCGAACTTCATCTGCTACCACGGCGAATCCCGAGCCGGCCTCTCCTGCTCGGGCCGCTTCGACAGCGGCATTGAGGGCGAGTATATTGGTCTGGAAGGCGATTTCGTCTATTGTTTTGACGATCTTCTGAGTTTCTTCCGATGCGGTGGCGACCTCGTTGATTGCGAGTCCCAGCGAGTGCATGTCGTCGGCCATTTTGGAGACGAGTTCGTTGGTCTTGGTAACTTGGCCATTCGCGAGCGCCACGCTCTCTTGGTTTTGTTCGGTCGACGATGACAATTCTTCGAGCGACGCAGACGTTTCCTCGACTGAAGAAGCTTGTTGAGAGGCTCCTGTCGCTACGCTTTGACTGCTGGAGCCGACAATATCGCTGGATTTTAAAACGTATTCAGATCCCTGTGACAACTTCTCCGTAATATTTTGAATTGGGAGAGCGATGGATCGAGCGAGTTTCCATGCGGCTAACAAGGAAAGCAAAATTGCTACGATTAGAATTGCGATCGCTTCCGAACGAGCTCTCGCAAACGAACCTAGGGCCTCGCTTTCGTCGATTCTCACGAGAGCTGACCATCCGAGTCCCTTGTATCCTAGAGCGCCCTTGGAGTGAGCATAGCCGGAAACTTGGTCGATGCCTTTGCGGGCATGCCGACTGAGCATAGAACCCTCGTTGCCTTGAACGGCTTCTTGAGCGGCTGAGACGTTTTTTTCCGCTAGGTTTAAATTTAGGATAACCGCAGGGTCTCTATTAGCCTCGATTCGACCTCCGTTGATTGCAGGATCAAGATCGACCAGAATGCGACCGGCCTGGTCGAGCAATGTGAGCTCTGCCGTCGTATAGCCCGCTCCTTCGAGTTTACGATAGAAGTCGGCGAAAATCGAATCCATGAGATCGAACGAGACCAGATTGTGCCATACTCCTATTGTCTTCCCATTTGCATCTTTGATAGGAGCCGAATAGGAGATCGCCAATCCATCGTCGCGGTTGAGTCGCTTAACGATTTCATTGAAATGAGCGTCCTCGACGTAGGTCCCATCGGTACCCGTACCCTCGAGGAATTTTCCATCGATGACGCTCCTAAACCATTCGTGAGAGGAGAAGTCCATCTGATAGATCCAGGCGGTGTCGATGGGATCTCCGTTGGCGTTTCGACTGTTCGTCGCGATTGGAGCGCCTTCTAGATCGACGAGGATCATCGAAGTATAGATGTCGTACAAATCCGTGTAGGTATTCGCCGCTCGTACGAGCCCGTTTTCGCTTTCATCCTGTCGGTACCATTCCTGGGAGTTGAGGGTCGCTTCGTTAGACGCGAATGCTTGAACGTCGCCGTAGCGTTCGAAGAGATTCCGCTCGACTGTATCGATCAGCGTTTTCTAGAGCGTGCCAAATTGGTCGATTGCCGCTGACTTGGAATTGCCATTGTTCGCTTCGAATCTCCAGGTGATCAACGCGATTGGGGCCGATGCAATTACGAATGTAAACAGAATGATCCGTCTATTGAGGGATAAGGCGCGAAAACTGAGCATAACCCATTATCGACTTGGTCAGTGGGGAATTGACCCGCAATAGCGCGTAATCACTGGGTTCCGATTGGAAAAACCTGTTCGGAAAGCGCGCAAGAATTGAGGCGTGCGGATTTCGATTCCAGTCGTTTCGAGCGGATTCCGATAGGGTCAGCGCCAACGATCCTCCCCGGGGGCAGGGGGATAAGGGGCTTTTTTAGAACTCAAATGGGGCGTGAAATGCGCCCCTAGTTCTTGGTGTGCTTTTCTTTACTTTCAGCGGATACGGCTTGCGGTTTTCCAGCGCCCTTGAAGGGAGCGTTTTTCCAAAAGCCTCGGTAGAAGCAAGAGCGATTGCCAGCGAGGAATTTGCGGCATTGCTCCTCATTCCGCTGATTCGAAGAGACGGAGTTTGGGATGTAGTGATTCATTTAGATAGATTGCAGGTATTGGGTATCGGCGCGCATCCGCTTGAATTTAGCTTACTTAGATTACTGAGTTTGATCAAGAGGGAGAGTTAGGTTTGGCTAGTAGGTAAATGAAGGTGGCTCTAATAAGCGGAACTAGTATTAACCGATCGGGAATCTTCGATGATTGGTCGCTCGAAATGCGCAAAACACCCTACGGGTCCATTGGTTTGAAACGGAATGGTAACTTGGTCGTCGCGAATCGGCACGGATTTGAAAATCCAATGCCTCCCCATCGTAGCCCCTATCATGCTTACGTATTTGCATTGAAAGACTTAGGCATAGAGTCGGCGGTCGCTCTAAGCTCGGTAGGCTCGCTCCAAGAGTCCCTCCCGCCAGGAACTTTCGTGTCGTGCAGCGACTATGTCAGCTTTGCTCCGGCCACGTTTGTGGACGACCGGCCCAGCGGTTTTGCCCCTCGTTTGGACAATGGGCTGCTCGATGAGATAAGGACGCTTTGTTCAGGCGAGATCGAGATGGACAGAATATATGCTCAAACGCGAGGTCCTCGATTCGAAACAAGGGCTGAGGTAAGGATATTACGTTCTTGGGGTTGCGATGTGGTCGGAATGACCTTTGCGAACGAAGCCGATTTACTATTGGAGAGCGGAATATCGGTCACTTCTCTTTGCATGGTGGACAATTTCGCCCATGGCATTGGAGAAAAACGACTTACCATGGGCGGATTTCATGAAGCGGTCGGGGACAACCAGAGTAAAATCGATGCCTTTCTCGAGGCTTTTGTCGATCGATTCGGGAGCTGAATGGGCTCCAAATCGCGTCTACATTGCGTTTTTCTATGCATGAGGGAAGAATTCGAGGGGCTGGGGGTAAATTCCGGGCTTTGATGGCCGATGCTTCTAGTCTAGCGTACGATCAACCTCCGCAACGCTGCAGTTAACCGAATTATGAGCGAATTTCTCCCTACCCAAGCGATGAACGCCTCCCGCGAGGTATTCAATCGACTCAAAACCCTCATATCCTCACGAATCAAGGGCAAGGACGAGGCCATCGATAATATTCTGATCTCTTTGGCTGCGGGCGGACACGTGCTGATCGAGGATCTGCCTGGGGTGGGCAAGACGACATTGGCTTACTGCTTGGCCAAATCCATGCATTCGGAATTCAAACGCATTCAGTTCACCAGCGACTTGCTGCCTACTGACGTTACTGGGGTTTCGATCTACGACGAGCGGGACAAAGCATTCGTGTTCAAGAAGGGGCCCATTTTCTCCAACATCGTTCTCGCTGACGAAATCAATCGAGCGACGCCCAAGACCCAATCGAGTCTGCTCGAAGTGATGGATCATGGCCGGGTGACTATCGATGGCGAGACCTACAGCGTGGGAGCTCCTTTCATCGTATTGGCGACGCAAAATCCGGTGGATTACGAAGGGACCTTCCCATTGCCGGAGAGCCAAATGGACCGGTTCCTGATGCGATTGCAGATGGGATACCCCAATGCGGCGAACGAGCTCGAAATCCTGGCGGGCGACAATTCGAGCTACAATGACTTGGAATTCGAAGATCCCGTATCTCCCGACCAAATCGTCGCCATTCAGCAGTCGGTTTCGCAAGTCTTCGTCGAAGAGTCAGTGCTTGAATACATTCTCAATATCATCACCGCGACGCGGACAGAGAGCGAATTCAAGGCTGGGGTGAGCGTTCGTGGGAGCCTAGCCCTTAAAGCGGCTGCTCAATCGCGAGCTCTATACTTGGGCCGGGACTTTGTGATTCCCGACGACGTAAGCTCGGTATCGCCAGCGGTTTTGAGCCATCGATTGAACTTGCGCCGTCCCTCTTCGGACGCCTTGGAAGAGCGGCGCCTTGTGGAGGGAATCGTCTCGCGGATACTAGCGGTTGTACCGCGGCCGAACTAGATCGGAAGCGGAGCGATGTCTGTCTCTGCGACAAAGGACCAATTCAACTGGCGTGGACCGGCGTCTGGAGGTCCTCTCAAGCCTTTTTGGACGCGCTTCAAGGAGCTCTTCATTCCGCCAAAAGGGGAGAAGGTGCTTCCCACCGCATCGGGAATGATGCTGATCCTCATTGGATTGTGCATTGGCTTGGCGGCGTACAACACCGAGAATAACATCCTATTCGCTGCTTTGTCGCTCTTGGTCGCATTGATCGTAATGAGCGGTTTGTTTTGCTGGGGCAATTTCTTAAGCGCTCGCTGGCGGCTTGAGACGAGCTCGACGTTCAGAGTTGGCGAGACAGGTGAGGTTTCAATTGTAGTCGAAAATGCGCGACAAGGATTTCCTCTCTACTGCCTGCAGTTCGATGTCGATTGCGAGACGACGGAGGAATCGCAGCAGCTCTATCTCAAGAACAGTTTGGAACCGGGAAGGGCCTGTCGATTGGTTTGGCGCTATCGCCCTAAGAAACGTTGCGTTACGGATATCAGAATTTTCGATGCGGTGTCTTCGTTTCCGTTTGGATTCCTTCGCAAACACGTGGCTGGCGAGTGTTCGCAGACGGTTAGCATTTGGCCGGCTCGAGCGGAGTATCGACGTTTGAAAGCGCCGGGCGGAGGATTCGGGTGGCAAGGTTCGAGTACGAAACGAAAGGGCGCGACGGGCGAGTTGATCGGATTGCGCCATTACAGCCCCGGCGATGCTCCCAGGTCAATCCACTGGAAGGTTTCGGCTCGGCAAGGCGAGTTGATGGTCAAACAGAATGCTGCGGAGAGTCAGGCTCGCTACTCGATGATCGTCGACCCGTCAGGTTACCTTTGGTCGAACGAAGAGATATTCGAGAAGATGTGTTCGTTCGTGGTCAGTTTGGCGGAAGATCTTTTTCTGGCTGGCGATCTCGATTATTGCCGCGTCATTGGCGGATCTACGATCAAGATAAGCCGCGTTGCCGATTTGGAGTCGTTTTTCGACGAGGTGGCGGAATTGGAAATGGAAGCGCGCCCGCGCGACGATCGCGAAGCGGGTTACTCGAACGCAATCACCTTCTCGCAATTGGATGGAAAGTCGGTAGGAGCGACTATCAATGGGGTTACCATCGCGAAAGCTTAGCGTAGACGAACTTTTTCGCCTCAAGTGGCTGGTCGGCGCTTTGATGGCTGTCGTCGCAGTGCTGTCATTGTATAATCTCGATGGGCACAATCATATCCCTGCGACTATCAGTCTGGTTGGCATCTGCGGCGGAATTCTCCTTCCGCGAATGTATGCTCGGGCCCCTCAGGCTGTTTGGAAAGTATTCGCCTTCAGCATCGTTCCGCTGGTTTCGATCGACGTATTGGCGAAGGAGACGGTACCAGCGCTCCTTAACCTGAATACCTGGCTCATTCTGTATAGAGCCTTGAATCACAACAAGCGCCGCGAAGAAATGCAACTGGCGTTGCTTTGCCTATTCCTCTTGGTGATGACTGGAATGCTCACTACGTCACTGGTTTTCGGAGTGCTCTTGTTGATATTCAGCGGTCTGGCGATTGCGTTTCTAACGCTTGGCAGCATTTCCGAGACGAAGTCGGAAGGCGTGGTGGAGCGGGAGTCCCCTGCGCAGCTTTGGGAGGAGCATGAGGGATGGTGGTCGCTGGCTCAAGCGACAGGCGTTAGGAGCTTTGGGATGGGATCGGCCTTGTTCGCCTCCTTGCTCGGTATCGCTGGAATCGCCTTTCTATTTATTCCTCGGGTAGATGTCGAAGATAAGGTGGATCTTTTCAATATGAAGGCCTCGTCTACTCAAACTGGATTTTCCGAAAGCATCAGTTTAGGAGAGGTCACCGATATCAAAAGCAACGATCGCGTCGCTTTAAGAGTGGATGTAGCAGGAGAGATCTTCGTGCCGGAAATGCCATACTGGCGCGTGCTCGCTTTGGACTCCTACCGAATGGGCTCTTTCACTTTGTCCCAACAACTCAAGGACATGCTGAACGCTGGCGTATCGTCTCCGTATGTGGCTCGTCGATACTGGAGAGATCGTCAGTTTTCCGAAACCCCAAGCTCGGAGAGGTCGGATCGTTGGACTTTCTTTGTGGAGCCTGGCGTGAGCAAGTTCCTGCCCATTCTTGGTTCGTTTACCCAGTTCACCTATTCGAAATTGGATGATTTGCAGGTGGGACCTCAGATGCATGTGGTCTCTTTGCCTGAGCCGCCGAGCAAAATGGTTTCCTATCAATTGGAAGGGGTCGACTTCACGACGACCGTTCCAGACGTGTCTGCGGATCGGTTTCTGGACCTGGTTTCCAAATCGGGCGCCAGCGAAGATGGGGAACTGTCGTATCCCGAAACGCTGTTAGAGTTGCCCGCCGAGCCCGCTGCTCGTTCCTATTTACGATTGGCTGTCGAGGAAATCACAGGCGGCGCTCCCCTCGATGCGGTCGAGTTCGCTGCTCGGGCAACCGAGTACCTGTCGCAATCGCATGGCTATTCGATGAACGTAGCGCTTTCGCAGGATTCGAATATCGTCGATCCCGTGATTCGCTGGATGCGTTCCGATTTGAACGGGCACTGCGAATTCTTTGCATCGTCGCTAATTCTTCTATCTCGAGCGGCTGGGCACCCTGCCCGCGCGGTCATTGGATACAAGGGCGGCGCCTGGAATAATTTCGAAAGCTACTACATGGTTCGAAACTCGGATGCTCATGCTTGGTGCGAAGTCTACGATGGAAATGGCAATTGGGTGCGGGTCGACCCAACGCCAGGATCGGGATTGCCGGGGAGGACTGAACGGACGATAGCGCTCGATTTCCAAACGGGGGAAAGCGACTCCCTAGCTTATATCGATAGCCTGCGAATGCTTTGGTACCGGAGAATCGTCAATTTTGACGAGGCCGCTCAAAAGGAGGCTGCGGTTCAGCTGAAGGATTTCTTTCTCGCTTATATCGAGGTTGCGGAAGATTGGGCGACGCGAGCAGCCCTGGAAGTTTACTCGTGGATCGTCGCTCCTTGGAGCTTGAAGAAATTCTTCTATACGACCACGTCGCTAATCGTAGCGATAGGCGTGTTGCTGTTTCAGCGCAACTTGGCCCTCAACTATCGAGAACTGCTCATGGCGCCTTTCCGAAGAGGAGATCCGATTCGCCGAAAAGCGAGCAAGCTCTTAAGGCGATACTACGCGAAGGGCGAGGAATTCGATTCAATCGTCGATGACGATCGCGATGCGGTTCTCTTGGAGTTGAATCGATTGCGTTTCGGTCGAAAGGAATCCTGGACGAATCCTCGATTGGTATTCAAAAATGCGCGACGCTACCTCTGAGCCACGGGTTGAGCTTCGGGCGTTTTGACGAATTCAGGGTGTTTTTCGAAATAGGCCTCGAAGATGTAACGGGCCATAGGGGCGGCGTATCGTCCGCCGCCGAAACTCTGATTCAGCTCTTGCCCCTCGACAAGAGCGACAACCGCGATTTGCGGATCGTCGACGGGCGCGAATCCCACGAACCATGCTAATTCGAGATTGCCTTCCTTCTTGTTGATCTGAGCCGTACCTGTTTTGCCTCCTACCTCGACGCCATCTATCATTGCCGCGCGGGCTGTGCCGCTCGTACTGACCACTCGGTTCATACCGTCCAAGATCGCTTGATGGACTTCAGGCGGCAGGCCTAGCGGCTTGGGAACGGGGCGACGGGCAAGCTGTTCAGGCGTCTGTTTGAGAATCGATGGGTGCGAATAGACTTCGTTCTTGGCGATCGAGGCAATCATGACCGCCATTTGCAATGGCGTTACCGTTAGAAAGCCCTGGCCGATGGACATGTTAGCGGTGTCGCCTGGATACCAGGGTTCGCCCGTTCGCTCTTTCTTCCATTCCCGCGTCGGGGTAGTCATGCGCCCCGTCTCGTTTGGCAGATCGATATAAGTCGGTTCGTTTAAGCGAAGATAGATGGCTTCCTGGCTCAAATTATTCACGCCGGCTGCCAAGCCGATTCGATAGAAGTACTCGTTGCAGCTTTTTTCAATGGCTGTTCGCAAGTCGATTTCACCATGCCGTCCCATACAGGGAAAGCGACGTCCGCCAACGCGATGAGCGCCGTCGCATTCGAAGATTGTCTGATCGTCGATGGCTCCGGCTTTGAGCGCGGCGATAGCAGTGACCAATTTAAAGGGAGATCCTGGGGGGTAGAGCCCGCGAAGGGCTTTGTTTTCCCAAGCCTGCTTTTCCTTTATTTCATTGAATACCTCGTTCGAAATGAAGGGCGAGGTGTCGTTCAGGTTATAGTCAGGGCGGCTGAGCATGGCGAGAATCTCCATGCGATTGATGTCGATAGCGACCAAGGCGCCTTTGTCGCCGTAAAGGTCGTAGCCGCGTTCGCCGGCGAGCTGAAGATCGATGTCGATGGAAAGATCGATGTCCTTGCCCTTCTCGGGATAAATGCGTTGGACGGCTTCGACCTGGTATCCGCTGGGATCGACAACCCAGATCTCGGTGCCGGTCTTGCCCTGAAGTTCGGCATCGAAGCGCTGTTCGATGCCATTGCGGCCATAGGAGCCTTTGGACGCGAACGTTTTAAGGTCGGAACCAGGCATTCCGCTTTTCGCTTCGAGCGCTCGATGACCGACGTATCCGAGAGCATGGGCGGCTGCGTTTTCATAGGGGTAGTGCCGCATCGTAGATACGTAGAGTTGCACGGGCGACTCTACTGGCAGCGACTCGAGTAGGATGGCGAATTCTTCGGGAGTTAAATTGTCGACGAGCGGGTAGGGAAGCAGGGGATTGATATTCAGGTGACGCGTAACGCCGTCAGCGTCCACTTCCTCTTCCCGACCGAGCAATTCATTGACGCCCTTGAGATAGCTTTCCAGGACCATCGCTCGCGAAAGAATAAGCAGCTTCGTGTAGTTTTCGATTCGCTTGCCTTGGGCGCGGTAGTCGCGAACGAGGGTCCGGTAATTGTTCCTGAAAGCCCTTTGCACCTGATCTTCGGAAAGGAAAACGACAGCCGAGAATTTCGAGTGGTTGGCGACGAGTGGGCGTCCCTCGCGATCGAGCAGATTGCCCCGCGGTCCGGGAGTTAGGATCCGTCTATGGTTTTGTATCTTCTCCTTCTCCACATGGGATTCGGATTCGATGAGCTGACGATAGAAAAGACCCGAATAGAGAATGGTCAGTAGAATGCCGAGCAGTCCATAGAAGATCCATAGACGGCCTTGATATTTTTTCTTTTCTTCGGGGTTCATCGCGCCTGCCTCTGTTCTTGAGCGAGCTTTATGCCGAAGAGGCCCAGCAAATCATCGAGCAAGGAACTGTAGAACGGGTTTAGAATACCGATGACCAGGCTGCTGCACAAAAGGTTCAACCCAATACGCAATCCATCCAACCCTTCGGCGCCTAGATGGGCTGAAGCGAAGGCTGTGTAGAGCAGGTGAATCGCGAGATTGGCGAGCAGAGCGACTCCTAGTCCAATGCTGTTGACCTCTCTGCGGAATTGCTTCCTGAACACGACTATGAAATAGTGCAGTCCGATGAGAATTACCAAAGACGTACCGAACGGAAGTGGAGAGTGACTGTCCAAGTAGAGGGCTATAGGAATGAGTGAAAGGGCTCCCTGAGTATGGGTGAGACTCAGCGAGCTGAATGACAAGAGCATGGCTGTGACCATAATCTCGATACCCCAAATGTTCAGATAGAAGTTCAATTGTTCGAAGATAAAGAGAACCACATAGTGGGCGATCGTTACGATCAACCAGCGATTGCGCGAAAACAGGCTCACTGTTCGACGGTCTCCTCGGCGATTAGAATCGCTACTTCGGTAAGGCTAGTAAGTCGGCTGTCGAGATAGACGTCTCCGTCGAGGAACATCCCGCTCGCCCCGGGGCGCAGACGTCGCAGGTATCCAATATGCAGGCCGGCTGGGAATACGCCCCCCATGCCGGAGGTGACAAGTCGCGGCGGATTGTTGGGGTCGTTGACGTTTATGTCGGCCGGTATGTATTCAGCGAGTCCAATGGGAGTCGAAAGGTTCTGGAATCCGGCCCCGCGAAAGCTCATAGGGCGATTGTCGCCGATGACGATAACGGCCATTCTCAGATGACTGTTACTGAGCAATTCTACAGTGGAGGTGTATTCGTGAACTTGGCTCACCCGACCCACGACGCCACCTGAAAAGACGACTGGAGCGCCGACGGGAATGCCGTGCCGCCGACCTTTGCGAATTTCCATTTGCTGCCACCAGGAATTGAAGTCGCGCGAGACGACTCGAGCGATCTCATATCGATAGTCGGGCCGAGAAGGCAATCTCAGCAATTCCTCCAATCGCTCGACCTCTTGCTTCATGGTCTGATTCTCTAGGATCATCAGCTCGTAGGTGGCATTGAGGCGCGCGATGTCACGGCCTGCTTCCAGCAATTCGTCGTCAGGCTTGGAGCGAGTCGCCCAGTAGTCCTGCAGTTCTCTAATATACGATGCCGCCGCCGACAGAGGAGCCTGAAACTCGTAGAATGCGACCTGGAACTTGTTTTTGACTCCTATGGGGACGAATATCCAGAAAACCGCTACCGATATGAGAACGGCGAATGGTTTTAGGCTTAGGAGTCGCTTGGGGCGCAAGGGTTACAGCGATTCGCAGGGTTGTAAATCGATGGCGCTAGTCCTTGGAGTCGCTCGCGACGTAAGGAAGCAGAGCGTTCAATTCTGCGAGCACGGCTCCAGTGCCGTTGGCCACAGCGCTGAGCGGGTCGTCAGCGATCGTCACTGGAAGTCCAGTGCGATCGCAGAGCAGTCGGTCGATGCCTCTTAGCAAAGCGCCACCGCCTGCGAGAACGAACCCTCGATCCACGAGATCTGCCGAGAGTTCTGGAGGGCATCGTTCTAGAGCCGAGCGAACGGCTTCCACGATCGAACTCACGGTATCGTTGAGGGCTTCGCGAATTTCCTGAGAGGAGACTTGGATGGTTTTGGGAAGGCCGGCAACGGAGTCGCGTCCCTTCACTTCGAGAGTCATTTCATCATCCATCGCCGCAGCGGAGCCAACTCTGAGCTTTATCTCTTCACCGGTTCGTTCGCCGATGAGCAGGTTGTAGGCGCGCTTCATATAGTTGATGATAGCGGCATCCAACTCGTCGCCGCCAACGCGAATGCTCTTGGCGTAAACGACGCCTGCGAGAGAAATGATGGCAACTTCCGTCGTGCCGCCTCCGATGTCTACGATCATGTTGGCAGCCGGTTCTTCGACAGGCAGTCCTACACCGATCGCGGCAGCCATGGGTTCTTCAAGAAGCATGACGTCCCGAGCGCCTGCGTGCGTAGCCGATTCCTTTACGGCGCGTTTCTCGACTTCGGTAATCCCGGATGGAATCGCGATGACGACGCGGGGAGGAATGATCTTAGCGGTCTGCACTTTCTTGATGAAGTAGCGCAGCATGGCCTCGGTAATATCGAAGTCGGCGATCACGCCATCCTTCATGGGGCGGATAGCCGTTATGTTGCCGGGCGTGCGGCCAAGCATCTTTTTGGCTTCGTCTCCGACTGCCAATACGCGCCGCGTTCCGCTGTGGATTGCAACTACGCTGGGCTCGCGCAAAACAATGCCTTTGTCTTTGGAGTAGACGAGGGTATTGGCTGTTCCGAGATCGATTCCGATGTCGTTAGAGAAGAGACCGAGGAGATTGCGCACCATGAATGCCTAAAATGCTCAACGAAAGGACGTTTCGAAGCAAGCCCTTAAACGGAGCATTCTCGAAATGCAAATTGAATACGCATGTCCCTTCAACTCGCTACTAACCGAGAGGGAATCTAGGCCGACGAAAGAGTCGTGTTTCCTGGATCATGTCGACCGATTGATCGCAATTTCGAAGGGATTCAGGCTAGAGATTGGACTGTGGCCAGAATATTGATTCAGTCGGAATGACAAGGTACGAAAAAGCCGACAAGCGATTGCTCGTCGGCTCGGAAAGATTGCTGAACTTGTACCGGGTTTTTGAAGACGAAGACCTCCCCTAGGAAGCGCTTTTTTCCTTGGTTTCGGAAGCGGTCTGCTGAGGCTCGATTGGCTTCTTCGGCTCCGGCTCTTCTTCCATAGCAGTGCGAAGGTCGTCCTCGATCGTGCTGGTAGCCTTCTTGAATTCCTTGATCGACTTGCCGACTCCGCGTGCGAGTTCGGGAAGCTTCTTGGCCCCGAAGAGCAGAATGAAGACGAACAGAATGACGAGGATTTCCATCCAGTTCAGGTTCTGAAGAAATGCTAATGTGTATGGTATTTCCATTTTTGAATTACTTGGCGCTATTGGTGTAGTAAGACGAGCGTTCGAGCAAGTTGCGGCATTCGGAGCTTTGATGCAATGCTGCTTTCCTATTCGTTTGCGGTTGCTCGACTATTTGGCGGTGTCCTTGTCCATTCCCTGCTGACCGCTCAGGAAGGTGTTCGGACCATCGAATTGTTCGCTTTCGAAGAAGCCGTGCAGCTGGCGGATACGCGTCGGGTGACGCATCTTGCGTAGCGCTTTGGCTTCAATTTGGCGAATGCGTTCGCGGGTTACCTGGAATTGCTTGCCGACCTCTTCGAGAGTGCGGCTGTAGCCGTCAACCAGTCCGAAACGCAGAGAAAGAACGCGACGTTCGCGTTCGGTCAGGCTGTCGAGAACATCGATGATCTTCTCGCGAAGCAGGCTGAACGCAGTTTGGTCGTATGGATTTTCAGCTGACTTGTCCTCAATGAAGTCGCCGAAATTGGTATCGTCGCCGTCGCCCACTGGGCTTTGCAGCGAAATGGGTTGCTGGGCCATCTTCATGATGGTCTGGACGCGCTCGACCGGCAGAGCCATTTCTTCGGCTACTTCTTCCGGAGTAGGTTCGTGGCCGTACTCCTGCAGCAATTGCTTCTGTACCTGCATGACCTTATTGAGGGTCTCGATCATATGGACCGGGATACGGATGGTGCGGGCCTGATCCGCGATCGATCGAGTGATGGCCTGGCGAATCCACCAGGTCGCGTAGGTCGAGAATTTGTAGCCGCGTCGGTATTCGAATTTCTCCACCGCCTTCATGAGACCCATGTTGCCTTCTTGAATCAGGTCGAGGAAGGAGAGGCCGCGGTTGGTGTACTTCTTGGCGATCGAAATGACGAGGCGGAGATTCGCTTCGACCATTTCGGTTTTAGCCTGGTGGGCTTCCTTGAGGTGCTTGCGTACGTCGCCGATCAAGCGGACGAGCTTGTCCGGATCGATACGGTGCTTGTCGTGGATGACTTCGAGTTCATCTTTCAGGCGATCGACCTTGATGAGAGCGTCGCGTTGAGTCTTCGGCTTCTTGGCTCGGTCGAGATCGCGGTGGATCTTGCTGATGCGAGCGAGGTCTTTGCCAATGACTTCGTCGATGTGTTCTTCGTAGACTTTGAGCTTGAAGAAGAACTTCGAGAAATTGGCCCGGAGCGTGTTCTCCTGCTTGCGGAACTTAGAGCGAATCTTCTTGCGGGCTTCATTGTCCGATTCCTCGCGCAATTCCGACCAGGTCTTGTACATGCGCTCCTGCGTTTTGCGGGAACGTTCGATGAGCCCTGGCAAGGCTTGAAAGTAGGACTCGCGGTTTTCGATCTTCTTGTCGATGACGATGCGATCGAAGCGCTCTTCCCGGTTGAGCAGTTTTTCAGCGAGATTGAGCGTGAATTCGGAGACGATGCCTACAGAGAAGAGGGCTTCTTGGGCTTTCATCTCTGCGCTTTCGATACGCTTGGAGATTTCGACTTCCTGTTCGCGGGTCAGCAAGGGCACTTGGCCCATTTGCTTGAGATACATGCGAACGGGATCGTCGAGAATGTCATGCTGATTCGACTTGGTCTGCGCTTCTTCCTGCTCTTCCTGCTTGGCCTTGAAGGAATCGACTTCGTCCGGATCGAGGATATCGATTTCAAGATTTTGTAAAATCGAGATGATGTTATCGATATCATCCTGCCGATTGACGCCTTCGGGCAGGGCTTCGTTGATGTCGCTGTACGTGAGATAGCCCTGTTCCTTCGATTGGCGGATCAGGTAGCGGATGCGCTCGTTAACCTGGTGCTTGGTCAAACCAGGGGCTTCTTCGGCGTCGCTTTTCTTCTTGCGTGGCATAAAATGTGTTCTGGCGTGGGTTCCGTAAGGTTTTGTTAGCTAGGCGTTCCGAGTTGCGGCGGACTGCCTTTAATATTCTGTAAATTTACAATTTCGTCAAATAGAGAGATTAAAGCAGGGTCTTGTTCGGATTGTTTTCGAGCAATTTCAAGTTTTATCTTCTTTATCTTCTGGTCGGCGAATTTAGAAACGAGCCGACGAATCGCTTCGTTGGCAAGCCGGGTTGGATTGTCGTATTCCGGTTTCTCGAAAATGAGATCGGCAACCAATGATTTAAGTTCGGTATCTTCTAGCTGGTCATTTAGAGAATTGGGCCCTTCCCACATGTCGTGGTTGAAATCGTTTAGAACCTGATTGAGCAATTTTCCCTCAGGACTCCTTGTATCGATCCACTGCTCGTCGACGACGTGGGCAATCTCGGGTCCAATCCCCTCTTCGTTTAAGCACAGGCCCAACAAGTCGCGTTCGAGAGTGTGGACAGACTTACGCGAGGAAAGTTCGGTTTGGACAGCGTTTTCCTGTTTAGGAGCGGGTTTGGCGGAGGCTTTTCGACCTGCGAAGCGCTGGAAATCGCTCAGGGCGGCGTTCGCGTCGACCGAAAGGGCGGTGGCGGCTTGCTTGACGAATTCGAGCTGTGCCGTATGAGAGTCGGCTTTCTCTATTATTTGAAAGAGCTCGCGAGCGGCTTTCGCTTTGGCTTGGGGAGTGAGCTTTTCCGCTTGGGGAGCGATCGAAGCCACAGCGAAGGGGATGGCTTCGGTTTCGCGTTCGAGGAGGCGTTCGAGCGCTTCGGGTCCGTGATCGCGAAACAGGTCGTCGGGATCCTCTCCTTCATTGAGTGGAATGAAGGTCGTTTCGACGCTTTGAGCGAGGGCGAGCGGCAGCATTCGCAGAGCGGCCTTCTGGCCCGCATTGTCGCCATCGAGCAGGCAACGGAGCCGAGGCTCGTAGCGCTTTAAAAGGCGTAGCTGAGTTTCGGTGATGCCCGTGCCTTGAGGAGCGACGGCTCCTTTGAGGCCAACGCTCCAGCAGCGAATCGCGTCGAGCTGTCCCTCGACCATGACGAATGGCGTATCGGGATCGACCTCCATGCGAGCGCGATCGAGATTGAAGAGCAGGGAGCCTTTGTTGAAAATAGGAGTTTCGGGCGAATTGACGTACTTGGCTTCCTTGCTGGGATCGTCGTCGGGAGTGACCTCCAGTTGGCGGGCAGTGAAGGCGACGATGCGGCCCTGATGATCGCGTATCGGGATCATGAGTCGGCCTCGGAATCGGTAGCCCATCGTTTCCGGGTTCGTTCCTCTTCGCGTGTAGAAGAGTCCGCAAGCTTCCAGACTTTCCTTGGAGAAGCCTTTCTTAACGGCGCGACGTCCGAGTTCGACTCCGGAAACAGGGGCATAGCCGATCTTGAATTCGTCGGCGATTTTCATCTCGAAACGCCGTGTTATCGTCCAGTAGTCGCGAATCCACGAACCGGCATCGTTGTCGGCTTTGAACGCCTCATGGAAGTAGTCGGCCACGAATTCATGAAGATCGAACAGCTCTTGCCGCAAGGAGCGATCCTCTCGAGGTCTACCCCCTTCCTCGTATTCCAACTCTACATTGAAGCGCTGGGCCAGCGTTTCGACGGCTTCGACGAAGGAAAGCCGTTCCGTTTCCATGACGAAACTAATGATGTCGCCAGCGGCTCCGGTGGAAAAGCACTTGTAGATTCCTTTGTCAGGGGAAATGAAAAACGATGGGGTCTTTTCGTTGGTGAAGGGACTGAGCCCTTTGTAGTTAGAACCTGCTCGTTTGAGGGTCACTTCGCGAGCGACCACGTCGTAGATACCGATACGATCCTTGAGATCGCGAATACTGCTCGGCTTGATTGCTGGCATGCGAGAGCGTCGAAAATGGTTATCGAATCGCCTAGAGGCCGCTACCGTTCACGTATTCGGAGGCTTCTTCGAAGCCTTCGTCCCCCGAAGATGCTTTGCCGAGGAAGTCCTGATAGGCGTCCGCGATCCGAGATCGCGGGGCATTGGCTGCTCTCAGCGCTCGGGCCAGGGTCAAGGGGAGGGAGGCGTCACGGGGGAACAAATTGATCAGCGCTTGGGCTTCCTGGGCGACTCGAGTCAGAGTCTGCGTTTGGGCGATTACAGACAAATAGCGGGCGGCAATGGGAGCCGAACGAGGCGCTCTTCGCTTCGCTTCGAGAATGCAGGCTTCCGCATCGAGCCAATTGCGCGTTTCTACATAGAGGCCAGACAGTTCGTACCAGATCTCCGCGTTTTCCGAATCGGGTCCCAGAGCGCGCCAGTAGAGATCGACAGCGGTCGTGTAATCTTCGGCTGCGACTGCTTCACGGGCAGAGGCTAGATAGTCGCTTTCGGGAAGGTCAGTAGAAGCGGCAGGGCGTGGATCGTCTGTCAGGAAGACGGGATCGTCATTGCCTGTTACGGGCTCATCGAGGGTTTCAGATGGAGAGTCCACGTTCGATTGAGCGTTGGCCAAGGCCTCTTCGGCTATCCGAGCCTGCTCGGCAAGCAACGCTTCCCGCTCTTTCCTGGCTTCCTCTTCGCGTTGTTGGGCCTCTAGAGCTTGTCGTTCCAGTTGGAGCCGCTTTTCTTCGAGGCGGGCTGCCGCGGCCGCGATTTCCTCTTGGGCTTGGCGCCATTTACCGATTGTCTCTCTCGCCGAAGCGATGCGCGGATCGGTATTGCCGCTTCCGTAACGGGCGTCGTATTGGTCAAGCCAGGTGGAGGCGGGCAGGTATTGCTGGAGACTGATTTCGAGTTCGATAAGCGCCGCGAGCGCGCCTTGAGCGCCTGAATCGTTGGTATAGGCGGCTGCCTGCGATATCCAGGATCGGGCTTGAGCGTAGTTGCCGCTTTGCTTGAAAAGTTCGCCAAGCTTAAGGGCTGGGGCAGCGGAAGGGCGGATTCGATTCCATTCGAGAATGGCTTTGATCGCCCCGTCCTGGTCCCCGCCTTGCTCTTTCAGACGGGCAATATTCTTCCATGCGAGGAAGTCGTTGGGAAAGGCGTCCAAATAGTTTTCGAGCGCGTTTGTCGCCGCTTCGTTTTCGCCCAGCTTGTCGCGGATGTCGGCTATGCGAATCCACAGTCTTTGTCGCGTCGCATCCAACTCGATCGCCTTAGCGAAGGATATAGCGGCGTTCTGGGGATCGTCGTTTTCCAGGCGGGTGTTGGCGATCGCTTCGTGCAGGGCGGCGCTGTCGGGAATTTTCATCGCCGCCTTTCCCAGAATAGAAAGGGCTTCTGCGAGTTCGTTTTTCTGACGAGCCAAATCGGCCTTGTTCAAGGCTTTGCTGATACGTTCTTCACGCGATGCGCAGCCGGTCAGAACGAAAGACGCGAGCAGACAGGAGGCAACGATTGCGAAGAGCTTGGATATGCGAATATTTAAAAGCATCCGGAAGGAGAACGGCGAAGTTACGCAGCATCGACCCTCTGGCTTTAATCCTTAAGATCGAACCCGTATACTTCTAGGGAGGAAGGGGATGCGTTTACAAACTAATTGTGGGGCAGAAAAGGCTGAGTCGACGAAATGCGAGCTCAGACTTGATGAATCGTGAAATCTCCCGCAATGTGTAAGCGTCAATATTCTTAGGAAACCGACGATTGAGCGTGATTTCAATGCCTGACATTCGATCCAAACTTATACGCTTCTTTAAAGGAGAGCTGACTCTGGGACTGCTTTGCGTGGCGGCGTTGAATCTGGACGTTGCGTTCGGCCAGAATCTGATCGGCGAATTCCAGGAGGTTCCTGAACCGTCGAATCAGGTGTTCGAGTATCAGGTCGAGTCCTTCGATCGGCGAAACTATCAAGTCGCGGTGGAAAACTTGTTGGGGATCTACGAGCGTTCGCTGAAACGCTCGTTCGCTCCCGGTCCTAAAGGCAAGGTAGGGCTCAAGGTCTACAGCAATTCCGGTCCAGGCCTCAGCACTCCGGAAAACTTAGTGGAAGCAGTGGTCACGTCTTTGACCAAACGCGGCTATAAACGCTCGGATATTTTCATTATCGGATTGAATGGCCGGATGTTGCGGGAGTCTGGATTTCTGCCGCCCTTGAGCAAGCGCTCCATGTACTTCAATCAAGTGTTCGTTCGTTCGCTGGATAGCGGCGAGTACTACGACGAGCGTTGGTTTTATGATGATCCGCTCCCGAGCCAATCCTCTGAGTATTGGGTAAATATCGATGAGGAGAACGCCATTGGCGGCAAGGATGAGAAACGGGATCGTAAAAGCTACTTGCCGATGCCATTGATGCATGAGGTCGATTTCTGGGTAAATCTTCCCTGCTATTCGGATCATCCGACCTTAGGCATAAATGGAGCGTTGATGAATGCCACATTATGGAACGCGAGCAATACGATGCGTTTTCTGAGAAGCCCTGCTTCTGCGCCGGTAGCGGTTGCGGAAATGGGGGCTGTGCCAGAGCTTAGAGAAACATGGGCCTTGAATATCGCGAGTCTGCAACGTTTTCAATATGTTGGAGGACCGATTTTCAATTCCCTCTATACCGTGTCCGAGCCAATCGTTCTGCTCTCCGACAATCCCGTTTTGCTGGATGCGATGATGCGCGAGCGAATCAATGCCCATCGCACGAAAAATGGGTTTGCGCCTCTGCCAGAGGGGTTGAAGATACTGGCTTATTCGGAGCAACTTGGTCTTGGAGCCAAGGATACGAGCTTCGCCAGCCGAGTTTCGGTCAACTAGCCTGCAAACCTCCTCCTCGATTTGAATACTGGATTACCTAATCTCGTCACCATTGACGTGACGACCGCAAAGGAGTCGTATCCAATTTATATTGGACGCGGCCTGGAGTCGTCTTTGGCAAAGCATATCGATTCGCTTCGTAGCGAAGGATCGCGCATTGCGGTAGTAACCGATCGATCCGTGCGAAAGGCCTTGCCGCGATTTTTCGATTCGGCTTTGCGGGACCTTCCCGTATTGGAAGCTCCTTCGGGCGAAACCAGCAAGAGCATGGGGCAATTCGAGTCGACGCTCGATTTCTTCGCGGCTTCGGGTTTGGACCGAGGCGGCGTTGCCGTCGCGGTCGGGGGTGGCGTGATAGGCGATCTTACGGGCTATGCGGCAGCTTCCTGGCTTCGAGGCATCCGTTTTATCCAGGTACCCACTACACTGCTGTCGATGGTAGATAGTTCGGTGGGGGGGAAGACTGGCATCAATATCGCGGCAGGCAAGAATCTGGTGGGCGCATTCCATCAGCCGATCGCCGTGTACGAGGACTTGGATAACTTGAAGACCTTGCCGTCGAGAGAATTCGCTGCAGGCATGGCGGAAGTGATTAAATACGGCATGCTTGCGGATCGAGAGCTTTTCGAAATGCTGGAAGCGGAGCCTTTGACCGATTGGAAGGATGAACGTCTAACGAATGTGGTGCGCCGCAACTGCCAAACCAAGGCGGATGTAGTGAATGCCGACGAGAAAGAACTTTCCAGGTCGGGCGGTAGGGCGCTTTTGAATTTAGGGCATACTTTCGGGCACGCTATCGAGAACGTAGCGGGATACGGCGAGTACTTGCATGGCGAAGCGATATCGGTGGGATTCGTTGCTGCAGCTATGCTGAGTCAGCATTATGGATACATAGAGAGTTCGGATGTCGAACGTGTCGAAAAGGCGATGGAAGCTCATGCTCTCCCAACACGATTGCGTTCTCCTCTATCGACTGAGGCTCTCTTTCAGGCGATGGGCAAGGACAAGAAGGTCCGCGCGGGTTCCATTCGGTTCGTAGTGATGGAATCCATTGGAACTGCAGCGACTAAGGACGATGTCGATCTTGCGGTGGTAGACCGTATTTGGAGGGAACTCGGAGCGGTTGACTGAGCCTCTCGACCTGATCGCATGGACGAGTGGATAGCCAGAGAGTATCTCGAACTGAACGGTTTCGTAACGACGCCTTTGCGGAAGGGGCGGACCCAAAGCAAACGCTCGGTTAGCGAAGAGGGGATTGATCTCTACATCAGGAATATGAAGCATTTGGAGGGAGATCGGGACCCCGACTTCCTTCTTTTCTCGAGCGAACTCCGGCATTTGCGAAGCGCTGTCGTTTGCGTTCGCGGGTGGCACGGCGAAAAAGCAGCTCTTGCCAGCATGACGAATGGTGCAGACGTGGTTAAGTATTTGGAATCCAATGTTCTCAAAAAGGTGGAAAAGTGGTTCGAATTCGAGCATTGGCGCGAACTGGGAGAGACCGAGTTTCCTAAACGGATACTCGTCGCGCCCGTTTTCCCTATGCAAGAGGCGTATCGGGCTCGGATCGTTGCGGCCTTGAAGGAAAAGGGAGTGGATGGGATTCTGTCGTTTAAGACGATGCTGTTGGATATTATCGATCGCGTGGATACGCGGCAGGTCTACCCTAAATCCCAGCTTTTGCAATTCGTCCGCACTCTCAAGACCTTCGATTTGATCAAGGACTCTCAAATGAACTTCCTTGGATAGACCATGATTCACGAAACGGCGATAGTGGCTTCGGACGCCCGGATTGGCGAGGCGGTGGAAATCGGCCCTTATGCGATTGTAGAGGAGGGAGTTTCCATAGGAAACGGCTCTCGAATCGCTAGCCACGCGATTTTGAAAAGGGGAACTCGAATTGGAGAGTCAGTGACGATCGAGAGTTTCTGCGTGATCGCGGGGCTGCCGCAGGATTTGGGTTTCGACCCAAAAACCGAAACGTATGCGAGCATTGGAGACAGAAGCGTTATTCGAGAAGGTTCGACGATCAATCGGGCAACCGCGGAGGGAAAATCGACTGCCGTAGGGGAGGATTGCTTTCTGATGGCCAATACGCATTTGGGGCATGACAGTTGTATTGGAAATCGAGTTGTGGTCGCGAATAACTGTCTTCTCGGGGGCTTCGTGACAGTGGGGGACAACGCTTTCCTGGGCGGTGGCGTAGGAGTACACCAGTTTTGCCGAATTGGAGAAGGAACGATGTGCGGAGGCCATGCGACGGCTACGGTGGATGTGCCTCCGTTTACTATGTTCGCCGAGCGCAACAGCCTATTTGGGTTGAACCTGGTTGGTCTGCGAAGGCGAGGTCACAGTCGAGATGCGATTAAGTCGTTGAAGAACTGCTACGCCGAACTCTATGGCCAGCGAGGCAAGCTCAAAGAGTCGGCAGCGAAAATGGAAACCGAAGAACGTTTTTCGGCGTTTGAGGAATGTCGGGCTTTTCTCTCGTTTTTCTCGCAAGGAAGTCGAGGATTCGCCCAACCGCGCCGATAGAGTGTGAATACCGAATAGACGGATGGAATTGCAACGAATCGCTATCACTTCTGGAGATCCTGCTGGCTTGGGCCCCGAATTGATTCTCAAATGCCTTGAAGAGCTCGATGGGAACGAAGCCGAGCTGAGCTTGATTGGCCCTGGGTATTGGCTGGAGGAAGCCATCGACGTTTGCCAATTCGATGTGAATGCCATTCAGGTGGGATTGCCGAATGCTCGATGCGAACCTGGCAAGCCGACTGCCGAGAGTTCGAAGATCGCTTTGGAAGCCATGGAGCGGGCAGCTCGCGGTTGCGCTTTAGGCGAATTCGATGGCGTGGCAACAGGACCTATTTCAAAGGCTCGATGCTCAGAGGTGGGCTTTGGCCACCCAGGCCAAACCGAGTTTTTCGCCAGTCATTGGGATGGAGAGCCGACAATGGGTTTCATTGGGGAAAAGCTGCGTGTCGTGCTTGCGACCTGGCACATTCCATTGCAAACCGTGGCTTATCAATTGACGGAAGCTCAATTGACGATGGCCATCGATCGAGCCCATGACCTGGCTACCCGATTGGGGCATCGAAATCCACGCATCGGCGTGTGTGGTCTGAATCCGCATGCGGGCGAAGATGGTTTGCTGGGCAATGAGGAGCGGGCAATCTTCAATCCTCTGATAGCGCAATTGCGCGAATCCATTCCTGGTCTTAGCGATTGCCAGCCGGGCGACACCATCTTTCACCGCGCATTGAATGGGGCGTTCGATGTGGTAGTCGCTCTGTATCACGACCAAGGCCTGGCGCCCTTGAAGACAGTCGATTTCGAGAAAGCGGTCAATGTGACCCTGGGGCTGCGGCATACCCGCACGAGCCCGGACCATGGGACAGGCTACGATATTGCGGGTCAGGGCGTTGCCTCGCATCAGAGCTTTCTGCGCGCGATTCGACTGGCTATCCAGCTCTCGAAACGCCGTTCGGCCGCGTAATCCGCATTGGGAGGTGTGTTCTTTAGCTGTTCGGATTAGCTTGATTTGGGTTCGGCCGTAGAAATAGTACCGGCATAGTGAAAGTGGAGTCGGAAGAAAATTTGCCTGAAGGGGTGCGACGAGGCGACGAGCGTTTGATTGCTCTTACGGAAGATGCTGCCAACAAGGTCGAGTCGTTGATGAGCAGAGAAAGCGACGCCAGCTTCCTGCGAGTTGGGATCGCTGGAGGCGGTTGCAATGGTTTGTCTTACAAAATGAAGTTCGTTTCCGACGCTCGCAAAGGGGACATTCTTGTAGCTTTTGGCGACGCTCGGGTAATCGTAGACAGCAAGAGTGCTCTCTACCTGAAGGGGACTCATTTGGATTATTCCGACGCGCTGATTTCCGGCGGATTCAAGTTCAGCAATCCCAATGCGACTTCCAGTTGTTCATGTGGGGAAAGCTTCAGCGTTTAAGACCGGAATGGGCGTCGCGTTAACTTTTGCTCCTACTCAATGAAAAGAGTTGATATGCCCGTATTTTTGGACGATAAGCTGTTTTTTATAGTATCCAATTAAACAGAATTAACCCGATTTAATGCCAAGACCACGAGGTAAACGGAGACCGCCCAGAAAGCCAGATCCATTCGCAAGCATACGACGCAATCATAGAATTCGCGTTCCTAAAATCAGAGTTGTCGGACCCGATGGGAATCAAGTCGGGGTTATGGATACAAAGGAAGCCCTTTCCATCGCGCAAGGAGCGGGCTTGGATTTGGTGGAAGTGGCAAGCCAAGCGAAGCCGCCTGTTTGCCGTATTATGGACTTCGGCAAGTACGTATACGAGCAGCAGAAGAAGAACAAGGACAGCAAGGGAAGCTCGAGCAAGACTAAGGAAGTCAAGTTTCGCCCTCGCGTCGACGTTCACGACTTCATGACCAAGCTCAGGCGTGCCGAGGAATTTCTGGACAAGGGCAACAAGGTTAAGCTGACGCTTTCATTCCGCGGTCGCGAAATGGCGCATACGGAAGTCGGATTCGAAACGATTACCCGAGCGATCAAGGACATGGACCATATGGCGACTCCGGATAATCAGCCGAAGCTCGTCGGGCGAAATATCAGTGTAATGCTTTCTCCACTACCGGCAAACAAGCGCAAGCCAAAGTACAGTCACCACTTGGTCAATCAAGGCGAAGACGAAGAGGCAGCGCCCGAAGTCGAAGTCGGAGACAAGGACTGAGGGGCGGGCGAGCGCGCGAAAAAGGTGAGCGGGTCGGAGACAGGCAAGATAATTGCTTGGGTTGGATTCCGCGCATTCGCCTTTGGATTTCTTTCCTTACTCGTCTGTTCCTGTCAAACGACGCAAGCGCCTGATGCGAGCGAAACGAGGGAACCGCCAATCGCTCCCGTCGCGGAGCCGGAGCCCGTTTCGAAGCCCGAGCCCTTGCCTGAACCGAAACCAGTTGAGCCGATAGAGCCGGAGAAACCGGAAGCTCCCTTGATCGCGGGAATCGCCCGACAGGCATCGCTCGTCGAGGCGATAGCAGAGCGATTGGATGATAAACGTTGGGTCGTTCGGAATGACCTGGGACGCGAACTGATATTGGAGGAATCGAGCCGCCGAGCGACCCTGGATGGAATAACGCTTTTTCTGAACGAGCCATTCAAGCGTAAGCTGGGAGGATTCGCGTTGAGCGATTCGGATTTCGAATCGGTTCTTGTCGCGTCGATGCTGAAAGCCGGTGGCGATTTGCGCTCGAAGACGATCGCTATCGATCCGGGGCACGGGGGGTCGGAGAGTGGGGCCCGTAACGAGGATTTGGACGTTTCGGAAAAGGACCTGAATCTTGACGTTTCGAATCGCTTGAAGGAAGAGCTCGAGGAATTGGGTTACAAAGTTATCCTGACCCGATACGACGACCGGCCGGTTTCCTTGGAGGGACGATCGCTCATAGCTAATCGAGCTAAGGCGGGGTTGTTCGTCAGTATCCATTTCAATGCGGCCGCCAATAAAGAAGCTATGGGGCTTGAAACGTACGTCCTAACCCCGCCAGGCGCAGCCTCAACGGGAGACGATCGTCCGGGCGACGATTCTCATGCGTGGCCGGGAAATGACTTCGATCGCCTTAACTTCGAACTGGGCTTTGCCATTCAGAAAGGCTTGGTCGAGGATTTGCAACGCGTCGATAGAGGATTCAAGAAAGCTCGGTTCAAAGCGCTTAAAGCCCTCGAATGTCCAGGAGCGCTTGTGGAATGCGGTTTTCTTTCTCATTCCAAAGAGTCATTGCTCGTGAATACTCCGGTGTATCGCCAGAAGCTCGCGGAATCGCTAGCGAGATCGATCGATGCATTTGCGAAACCGCGATTGGAGGGAGGCGATTCGTGATTAAGGCCGCTCTATTGGTTGGCTTAGGCAGTTTCTTAGGGGGCAGCCTGCGCTTTCTCTCCGTTGTTTGGATCGAGCGCAAAGCATCGTTGGATTTTCCTTTGGCTATTCTCTGCGTGAATGCCTTGGGGTCCTTCGTCATTGGCTTTGCCGCGCCAGGCTTCGAGCGCTTTTCTTGGGGGGGCGAGAGCGTCGTGCCGCTCTTGCTGAGCGCAGGCATGATGGGTGGATTCACCACTTTTTCCACCTTTAGTCTGCAGACATTGAAGCTGATGCAAAATGGAAATTGGGGCCTCGCGTTTCTCAATGCGATTGCGAGCGTCGTTTGTTGCTTGCTCTCGGTTTGGGCAGGCTGGCGATTGGGGCAATGGGCCTTTCGCTGAGCTTGCAAAAAAACGAGCTTGCTCGTCGAACGACAAGCAAGCTCGTTTGAAAGTCTATTCTCAGGTAGAGCGTTAGATGGCGTCGATGATCTTGTCGGCCAATCCGTATTCGATCGCTTCTTCTGCCGTCATGTAGAAGTCACGGTCGGTGTCCTGTTCGATCTTTTCGAGCGGTTGGCCCGACGCGTCTGCCAGGATGGTGTTGAGGCGCGAACGCAGTTGCTCGAGGTACTGCGCGTGAATGTGAATGTCCACCGCCGGTCCGCGAAGCTGCCCAGCGATAAGAGGCTGGTGGATCATGACGTAGGAATGCGGATACAGATAGCGATTTCCCTTCTTGGGCGCGGAGAGTAAAATCGATCCCATGGATGCGGCCATACCCGTTACGACTACGGAAACTTCTGAGGAGAGAAGCTTAATCGTATCGTAGATGGCCATGCCGGCAGTAATGGACCCACCGGGCGTATTGATGTAGAAGGTGATTGGCTTGCCGGGATTGTCGGCTTCCAAGAAGAGTAGCTTTTCGGTGATATCTTTGGCGGATTCGTCCGAAACCTCTCCCCAGAGAAAGATCTTACGTTCCTCCAGGAACTTCTTTTGAATCATCGATCCTACAGGGGGATCTGCTGGCTTTTCGTCTTTTTCAGGCATGGAAATTGGGTGATTTATCTGAAACGTATCCTAGCAAGTACGGATTGGCTAGGAATTCAATGTGAAATTCGCTGGCGCAAGGCTAAGCCAGGAAAATACACGAAATTGATAAACGTTTGATTTCGCGATTCGCCTAGACGAGACCGAGGATCATGCGACCTTCTTCGCTGATCATGCTTTGATCCCAAGCGGGTTCCCAGGTCAGATTCACCTCCGCGTCGTCGACGCCAGGTACGAGAGTTACTTTGCTTTTCGCGTCTTCGGCAATGGCAGGGCCCATCCCGCAACCGGGAGCGGTAAGGGTCATCTGGACGTTCACGCGATGCCCGCCGTTATCGGTCGGGTCCACGTTCATGCTGTAAACGAGTCCGAGATCTACGATGTTCACTGGAATCTCAGGATCGTAAACGTTTTTGAGCTGCTGCCAAATCGCTTCCTCGTCAGGTTCCTCGCCGGTAGGCTGTTCGGTTTTCGCTTCCTTGGCCTCCTCGGCTGCGGTGGCTTGTTCAGCGGCCAGATCGGCGCCCAGGGCGTCAGCGTCCTTGCCGTCGATGCGAGCGAGCCCATAGGGCGTCATTACCGTGTAGCTTCCCCCGAGTTGCTGAGTGATATGAACTTTGGTCAAAGCCGGAAGTTCAATGCGATCGCCGCTGGGGATTTGTACCGCCTCGACTTCGCGAGTGAGGCTGCGTTCCTGGGATTCTTCGGACATTTCGTTCCTCTAGAAAAGCGGTTTGGGTTTAGGCCTTGAATTTCGCCCGGATCAGGTCGCGAGCCGTTTCCGCGAGCTTCTCGTCTTCGATGCAATCGAGAATTTCCTCGAAGAAACCGTAAACGATCAGTTCCTGAGCGGTTTCCTTGGTAATGCCCCGCGCGAGCATGTAGAAAATCTCGTCGTCCTGAATTTCGCTCGTTGTCGCGCCGTGACTGCATTTCACGTCATTGGCTTCGATTTCCAGGCCTGGGAGCGAATTCGCTTCCGCTGTCGAGCTTAGCAGCAAATTGCGATTGGTCTGGTAGGCATCGGTTTGCTGAGCATCCTCGTCGACTTTGATCAGTCCCGAGAAAATAGTCTTAGCGTCCTGTTTGAGCGCATTCTTGAAGAGCAGATTGGATGTGGCGTGAGGCGCGGAGTGGGTTTGCAAGGTTCGTTGATCGATCTCCTGCCCGCTGTCGGCGAGCGCCATGGAACGCATGTCTATGTGGGCGCCTGCGCCCTTGATTTGACCGTGGGTTTCCGATCGGTACTGGCGACCTCCGATGACAACGCTGTTCATCTTCACTTCCGAATCTTGGCCCGCGATATTGGAGTTGATTTGGAGTCCGAGGGTTTGCTCGTTGAAGTTCTGAACCAAGGTGTAGTCGATCTTGGCGCCCACGCCGGCAAAGAGATGGGTCACCCCGCATGAGAGAGCAGGGGAGCCGGAGGCCGAAAGATGAGCTTCGACGATACGGACTTTGGAATATTCCTCTGCGATGACGAGCGTGTGGGGGAATATAGCGCCATGCGCTGCGTTAGACCAGTTGTAGACGCAGAAAGACGATTCGATTTCAACCCCTTTAGGAATATAGAGAAGGGCTCCATTGGATACGAATGCCGAATGCAATTGGGCGAACTTTTCGGAACCAAGATTGATGTCCTGCTTCATGAAATAGTCTTTTAGCAGATCGCCGCGCTCGATCAGGGCGGTTTCGATGCTTTGCCAAATCACGCCTTTGTCGCGCAATTCCTGAGACGCTTCTTCGAAGCGAATCGATTGGTTGTCCGCGACGATTAGCTTGCCCGATTCGGTTTCGGTATAATTCGAGGAATCGATCAGTTTTTGACTGTCGATATTCGCTGAGCTGGCGCCGAAGTCGAAGCTGTCGATTTCCAATCCTTTTCGATTGGCGAATCGCCAGTTTTCGTCATTGCGGGCAGGCAAGGGCGTTTCGACGAAGGTTTCGAAGGCCTCGCTCTTAAAGGTCTTCCACCATGCAGGTTTCGTATCCAACCCATCAATATGGGATTGGAATGCGGATCTGATCGATTCGTTCTCAGCCGATTCGGCTTCCATTAGGATTTCTTCCGTTAATGAGCTCACTTGAAATAAAGCGTTTGATGTTCTGAATTTCGATATGATGGGCGCTTCCGTCTAGCCAACGGATCCTTCCATTTCGAGTTCTATAAGTCGTTTTAGTTCGACGCTGTACTCCATTGGAAATTCGCGAGTCAGGTCATTGACGAATCCGTTGACGCTTAGGCTCATTGCTTCAGCCTCGCTGAGGCCGCGCTGTTGCATATAGAATATTTGCTCGGCGGATACCTTGCTGACGGATGCTTCGTGTTGCACGTAGTTCTTGTCTCCGCGCACGGTAATCGCCGGGTAAGTGTCGGTGCGGGAGTCTGAATTGATCAGCAAAGCGTCGCACTCGGTGTTGTTCTTGCAGCCTTTGAGGTGCTTGGGCATGTGGACTTGGCCTCGGTAAGTCGAACGGCCTTTGCCAACGCTGATGGACTTCGAAATGACATTGCTGGTGGTCTCGTCAGCGGCATGAATCATCTTCGCGCCTGTGTCTTGATGCTGGCCGTCATTAGCGAGAGCGATGCTAAGCACTTCGCCGCGGGCCTTGCGGCCTTTGAGGACTACGCCTGGATACTTCATGGTGAGACGCGAACCGATGTTGCAGTCGATCCATTTAACCACTGCGTCTTCGTGAGCGACGGCGCGTTTCGTTACGAGATTGAATACGTTGCTCGACCAATTCTGAACAGTGATGTACTCGATTTTGGCTCCAGGCATCGCAACCAATTCGACAACCGCGCTGTGCAGGGTAGCGGTGTCGAACTTAGGAGCGGTACAGCCTTCCATGTAAGTGACCTCGGAACCTTCGTCCGCAATTATCAAGGTACGTTCGAACTGGCCGAAATTCTCGGCGTTGATGCGGAAGTAGGCTTGCAAGGGGTGGCTGACCTTGACGCCAGGCGGCACGTAGATGAAGGACCCCCCTGAGAAGACGGCGCTGTTCAATGCGGAGAATTTATTGTCGCCGGTGGGGATTACCTTGCCGAACCACTTGCGGAAAATCTCCGGGTGCTTGAGCAAACCTTCGGTGCTGCCCATGAAAATGACGCCATCCTTAGCGACTGCGTCTTTGATATTCGAATACGCAGCTTCGGAATCGAACTGCGCTTCTACGCCGGCGAGGAACTTACGCTCGTTCTCTGGAATGCCGAGGCGCTCGAAGGTCTCTTTCACTTCGTCGGGAACGTCGTCCCAGCTCTTCTTGGCTCGCTGGTCGCCTGCGAGATAGTAGCGGATCTTGTCGAAGTCGATATTCTCGAGATCCTTGGTGGCCCAATGCGTAGGCATGGGCTTGCTCTCGAACACGTCAAGGGCGCGTTTGCGGAAGTTTCGAATCCAATCGTCTTCGCCTTTGACGTCGCAGATGTAGTCGATCGTTTTCTCGGTCAAGCCGACGCCTGCGTCGTACTTGTGGGATTCTTCGTATTTGAAGTCTCCCTTGTCCCGATCGATCTCAAGTTGTGTAGCCTGTGTAGACATCGAATTTTGGTTGCTCGTAGTTTAGGCCGCTGCGTTTGCGATCTCCTTGACCCAATCGTAGCCCTTGCTCTCGAGTTCGAGGGCAAGTTCTTTGCCGCCGCTCTTAACGATGCGACCGTCGTACATGACGTGCACCGCGTCAGGAACGATGTAGTTGAGCAAGCGTTGGTAGTGAGTGATGACCAAGGCTCCCATCTCTGGACCGCGAAGGGCATTGACGCCGTCCGAAACGACTTTCAGGGCGTCGATATCCAGACCGGAGTCGGTTTCGTCGAGGATAGCGTACTTCGGCATGAGCATGGCCATTTGCAGGATCTCGCAGCGTTTCTTCTCGCCTCCGGAAAAGCCGTCATTGACCGAGCGCGAGGTGAATTTGCGATCGATCTTCAGCATATCCATCTTTTCGTAGAGCTCCTTGTAGTAAGCGGGCGCGTTCAGCTCTTCGCCTTCAGGGAGGCGGGCGTTGCGAGCGGCGCGGATGAAGTTGGCGATGGATACGCCGGGTATCTCCATGGGATATTGGAAAGCGAGGAAGAGTCCTGCTCGCGAGCGCTCGTCGACCTCGAGATCGAGAATGGACTCGCCGTCGATTAAGGCGTCGCCGCTGGTAATCTCGTAGTCTGGGTGTCCTGCGAGCGCCTTGGAAAGCGTGCTTTTACCGGTACCGTTCGGTCCCATGATCGCGTGGACTTCGCCCTTAGGAATGGTCAGGCTGAAGTCTTTGATGATCTGCTTGTCGCCGATGCTAACGTTTAGGTTCTTGATTTCGAGTGTGGCGTTCATTTGCGCGTTTCTTGAATTTCAAATGCGGGAACGGTGGACGAATTCGTTTCGTCGTTGGTTTTTCCGCGGAAAGTGATGTCGATCGAGCTCGGCTCGAAGTTCTCTGGGAGCAGGCTGGAAAGCTTTTCCAGCGCTTCGGCATCCAGTTGAATGTCGAATATCTCTCCCGTGTCGTTGTCGTGAAAGTGGGCGTGCTCGGATAGATTGGGGCAGTAGCGCGTAGACTCGCGCTCGAGATGGACTTGCTTGACCAAATCGCAGTGTACGAGAGTGTCTAAACAGTTGTAAACCGTTGCTAGAGAAATGGTTGGTGTGTCCTGTTTGACGCGAGCGAAGATCTCGTCAGCCGTCGGGTGATCTCGTTTGGAGAGGATGGCGTTGTAGACGACTTCACGCTGACGCGTCGAACGAAGTCCCGCTTGAGCGAGCTTTCGGTTGAGCGTCTCCGTTGTTGATAGGTGGTTCATGGCGTTGTTTGCGTGGGGACTAAATAAGAATCGATCTCAATATCAACAAGAAACTGGAATAATTCTAAATATCAAGAGAAATTTGGAATCATTAAAAATAAGGCTTCGTTTCAAAAGCGCTTTAAACTTGCAGGGAAGCGTCTGCTTCCGTCCGAATGGACTAATTCGCTCGAGGCTTTGAGTCCCGATTGCTGAAATTGCGACAGGGCGATCTGCAATTGAGCTGAAAACGATAGCATCCTTTGCTTCAGGCGCGCCATAATTGCGCTCCTATGAGCAGTCGCTATCGTTTCTATTTATTCCTTCTCGTTTCGTTCGCTCTTGCTGCTCATTGCGAAGCCAAGCGCCCCAATATACTATTCATCTTCACGGACGATCACTGCGAACAAGCCTTGAGCGCCTACGATCCCACGAAGATATCGACTCCAAATATGGACCGGATCGCGAACGAGGGTATGCGTTTCACTCGATGCTACGTCACGAACTCGATATGCGGTCCTAGTCGAGCTGTAATCCAAACCGGAAAGTATAGCCATCTCAATGGATTCTATCGAAACGGCATTCGGTTCGATGGCAGTCAACAGACCTTTCCCAAATTGCTCCAATCGGCTGGCTACCAGACTGCAGTCGTCGGCAAGTGGCATTTGGCGTCAACGCCGGTTGGCTATGACTATTTCGATGTGCTGATAGGGCAAGGCCCTTACTACAATCCTCCCATGAAGACTGTGGACGATTCGGGGGAAGTGGTCGTGAGAGAGCATATTGGATACACGACTGAGATCATTACGGAAAAGACTCTCGATTGGCTTAGGGAAGGTCGCGATAGCGAGAAGCCGTTCTTGTTGATGTATCAGCACAAGGCGCCGCATCGCGACTGGCAGCCCGCTCCCAAGTATTTGAACTGGCTGGACGATGTCACGATTCCGGAGCCGGAAACGCTTTACGATGACTATGCGAATCGAGCATCGCCCGCTGCTAAGCAGTACATGGAGATTCGGCGAAATATGAGAGATTCGGATCTCAAGCTGGTCGCTCCGAAAAATTTGACGGATGATCAGCTTGAGCTTTGGAACGCGGCTTACGATTCCAAGAACGCTGCGTTTCTGGAAGCGCGAGACGGCATGAGCGAGCGAGAGATCCTGCAATGGAAGTATCAACGCTACGTTAAGGATTACCTACGCTGCGTGAAATCCGTCGACGATGGCATTGGCGAAGTCCTCGACTATTTGGATGAGGCTGGATTGACGGAAAATACGGTGGTCGTCTACTCGTCCGATCAAGGTTGGTACCTTGGCGAGCATGGCTGGTTCGACAAGCGATGGATGTACGAGGAATCCCTCAAGACGCCCTTGCTCGTCCGATGGCCTGGACGCGTGGAAGCGGGTTCCGCGCGAGATGAAATCGTATCCAATTTAGACTTCGCCCAGACGTTTCTAGAAATGGCGGGACACCGGATTCCGAGCGACATGCAGGGCGAAAGCCTAGTGCCATTACTTGAAGGAAAAACGCCCCGGGATTGGCGAAAGACGTTTTACTATCATTATTACGAGTATCCAGGGGCTCATGACGTTGCGCGTCATCGTGGCGTCACCAATGGACGCCACAAGCTGATCAATTACTACATGACGGACGAATGGGAGCTCTTCGATCTCGATGCCGATCCCAACGAACTCGAAAGCGTCCACAGCAAGGTCGAGTACGCTGGCATACGGAAGGCTTTGGAGAAAGAGCTTGAGAGATTGCGAAAGCACTACCAGGAGCCGCTTGAGGATCCGGACATCACGTTAGCGAATGGCATTGTCGTAACCAGCGATGGAGTGGTCATTCCCAACGAAAAAGGCGAACGTTAGCCCAGGCGAAAACGCTCATTTCGATCGTTTTAGAGGAGTCTCCTGTTCGAGTGGCCCGAGTAGACTCCTCGATCGATCGGAAAAAGACGCTCGATTCCTGTAACCTCCCAGCTTAGGGATGTGTATAGCCGAACAGGAAGAGAGATTCGGTCTATGATTCGATCAATACAGATATCGCTGGCGGCATTTGTCGCAGTCCTTGCTCACGCAGAACCTCTGGATAGGAAGCAGGTTGCTAGCGATGCGAGATGGCTGGCTCATCTCGACATGAAGGCGCTCCAAGAGACCAAAATTGGCAAGTTTCTGGTTCATAGCTTCGAAGAAGAATTTGGAGGGAGTAGGTCAGGGGTGTCCTTCGACGTGGAAGGTCTGCTGGGAGAACTTCACTCACTGACGGCGTATGGCGCGGAACTGGGATTGGCATCGGATGGCGCGTGCGTACTGGTAGCTCGAACGGGCGATAAGGTTCGACCGATGATCGATGCTTATATCGCCAGCCAGGAGATGGAAAAGGATGGCAAAACCGGCTTCAAGAAGCTGGAGGGGAAGAATTTTCTTACCTATCTGGTCGGCAATGAGGTGTATCTCGCTTTTCCGAGCGATGGCTTGGTGATGGCGAGTCGATCGTTCGAGCAAGTCGAGCGAGCATTGTCGGTGGTCGATGGCAGTTTGGAGAATTTGGAAAACAGCGACTCGGACCTGATATTGACCGATGTGGATGGATATTTCTTTATGGCGACAGCGAATGGGATTGATGCGATCGATGGCGTTCCCCCTCAGGCGAAGATGCTGCAAAAGGCGAAGGGCGGTCAGATCGCGTTGGGCGAACAAGATTCGAATCTCGTTTCCAGCATTCGTTTGTTAACGGAAGGGCCGGAAGTTTCGGGCCACCTTGCAAGTATTGCGAAGGGACTTGTGGCTTTGGCGTCCTTCACCGAAGTGGGTGGAGAACGCTTGGATCGATTGATGAATAGCGTCGATGTTTCGAGCAGCGGCGATCAAGTATCAATCAGCCTAGATTATCCTGCCGAGGAGATAATTCGTTTGATCAGCGTCATTACTGACGATGGATCTGAAAAGAGCGAAGGCGAGGATGCGAAGGCGAATGCCGGTCGGGAGTGATGGTTAACGGTGACAAACGCTGAGCGAGTCAATATGCCTGATTTAACTCCTATTCCAGGCGACCCCGAGGGAGAGGCTCCCAGTCCCTCGGATACCTCCTTTGCCCTCCTGGTTCAGCAGTATCAGCCTAAGCTCCTGCAGTTCATTCGTCGCTATACGAACAACCAGCAAGATGCTGAGGACTTGACTCAAGATACTTTTGTGAAGGCTTTTCGGTACTTTAGCCGCTACGACAGCAAGTATGCTTTCAGCTCTTGGCTGTACACGATTGCCCGTCGTACCGTGTATAATCACTATCGAAGCGCTAGATACGCGGAGCCGCTCGAATTCGAAATCATCGATGGGAGCGAAAGCCCGTCAGACGCAGCGGAACAAGCGGATTTTAGCGATTCCATATGGAAGGCTGCTAGATCCCTAAAGCCTGAGTATCAAGAAGCGCTTACGCTGAAATACGTGGAAGATTTGTCTGTCAGGTAAATCGCGTCTATCATGGATAAGTCGCAGACGAGTGTGAAGATGATGCTCTTTCGCGCTCGAAATCAATTGAAGAAGATTTACTCGATAAGGTCATGAAAAAACGGATACAAAGAATTCTGATTGGTTGGTATTCGGTATCGGATAATCCAATGCCCAAGTGGCTGCAGCGGGCTTGCGACAAGGACGTCGGGTTGCAGTTGGATCTTGAAGACGAGCGTCGTTTGACGTCCGCGTTGCAAGGCGAGCGCGAAGGGGAATTTGAGGAGCGCGACGAGCGATTGACTCGCAGGATACTCGACAGCTTGGGAGCCTCCTCCCAGTTGGTGACAGAATCGAGCCCTTGGAAGGAAATCATCTTGGGAGTGGCGGCGTGCGTAGCGATTGCTCTCGCCTTTCAGTGGGGAAGAGATGTGACGAGCGCCCCGAGCGAAGGGCTTGTTCAGGAGACCGATGGGATGAGTGGAGATTTTGGCCAAGTATTCTCTCTAGCCGAGTCTGAATGGAAAAACCCTTTGGACGAAGAGATGGAAAACGTGCTCTCGGACGCCCAAGGCGCGATCGATTTCCTTGCGGAGAGCTTCTTGCCATCGAGCGTGAGACCATCGAAAACCCCGAAAGGCTAGGAATCTGCCAATCCGACCGAAATGGCCGCGATTTTCGCGCTTCTCGCTGGACGGGAAACTCGCCCAACGTCTAGCGTGGCGAATTCATGGTCTTCAGTTCGCCCATCTTTCTATTCGGATTCTTGCCGCTCGTATTGCTGGCGAGTTTCGCATGCGGGAGACGGGGCCAGAATGGACTGCTGTTGTGCGCGAGTCTCCTATTCTACGCTTGGGGTGAACCGATTTTCGTTTTGGCTCTGCTGGGATCGATCGGCTGCAATTGGGCGATTGGCAGGTCCGTAGAATCGGCTCAGCCTAATGCGTTTCGCATTTTGGGGCTCGGTGTGGGGCTTAACTTGCTTTTGTTAACGAAACTGAAGTATGGCCAGTTCCTGCTGGAAAGTGGAGCGAATCTGTTGGGCATCGAAAACGGCTGGCTGGTCGATTCGATCGACGCTTGGCCAACGATGCCGATCGGTATTTCGTTCTACACCTTTCAAGCGATTTCGTACCTTGTTGACGTGTATCGAGGCCATTGTCACGCCCAGCGCAGTCTGGCAGGAGTAGGGCTTTATCTGTCGATGTTTCCTCAGTTGATTGCAGGACCGATTGTCCGCTATTCCGAAATCGAAGCGCAGTTGACGAATCGAAAACGCGATGCGAGCGATTTCAACGAAGGCGTGGCCCGCTTCGTTCGAGGATTGTCGAAAAAGGTCCTCATTGCCGATACATTGGGGATTGCGGCCGATATGGCTTTCGAGGCTGGACCGGGTTCGCTCAGCGTTTCAATGGCGTGGCTCGGATTGATTTGCTACGGATTGCAGCTGTATTTCGATTTCTCTGGCTACTCGGACATGGCCATTGGCATCGGGCGGATGTTTGGCTTTCGGTTTCCGGAAAACTTTGACTTTCCTTATGAATCGAAGAGCGTACGAGACTTTTGGAGACGATGGCACATGACCCTGTCTCGGTGGTTTCGGGATTACTTGTACATTCCCTTGGGAGGCAACCGGAAGTCGCCATTTAGAGTGGCGTTGAATCTCGCTCTCGTATTCGTTCTTTGCGGCTTCTGGCATGGAGCTAGTTGGAGTTTCGTCGTTTGGGGACTGTATCATGGAGCGTTTCTGGCAATTGAACGACTAGGCTTTGGGGCATTGCTCGAACGACTCCCTTCCTTTCTCCAGAGAGGATACCTGTTGTTAGCTGTATTCGTTGGATGGATCCTGTTTCGAGCGGAATCGCTAGAGTTTGCGGTCGTGTACGCAGGAGCTCTCGTGGGAGTTGCTTCGAGTGATGCATCAACTTCCTTTATCATAGGACTCGAAGTCTATCTGGCCCTAGTATTCGCTATTCTTTTCTCTTCCAGAGCTCCTTTAGAGGTTTGGAGCCGATGGGTGGCCTCAAGCAATTCTATGATCGGCGTGTTTGTCGGCAGAGCTGCTGCGCTTGCGCTTCTCGCTGTTTGCATGGCGGCAGTGGCAAGCAGTTCTTACAGCCCATTTCTCTATTTTCGTTTTTGAAATGACTGAAGGCCGGGACAGTTCGAATGGCAGTAGAGCGATTAATATCGCGTGGGCGTGCGCTTTTTTGGCGATCTTGTTTTTGCCGTTAGTGTTGATGCCGTTCGAGTCCAATCGCGTTAGAGAGACTGAAAAGCGAACCGCAGCCCCGATGCCCTCGTTTATTGAATACGAGAAATTTGCTAAAGCGTTCGAAGCCTGGTTTGACGATAGGTTTGGGTTGAGGTCGATTTTGATTAGCAGCTATCGGCAGGTCCTTTTCGAGCTTGGATTGTCGAGCTCGGGAACGAGGAAGGCGATTCGAGGCGTAGACAACTGGCATTACTTTTCGGGAGGTGGCCTTGAAGATACGATTCTCGATTTCAAGGGAGCCGTGCGATTCAGTGCAGACGAATTGGATAGGCTCGAGACCTACTTTAGAGAGTGGAACCAATGGCTAAGCGATCGTGGAATCGAATTTCATGTTATGATCGCTCCCAACAAGGTTTCAATTTACCCGGAATTTCTTCCGAGAGGGATCAAGCAAGGTCCAGAAGGAAGGAGAATTGAGCCTCTGTTGAAACGTCTGGCGAGCTCGGAGCTATCGCCCGTGTTCCCTCGAGAGAAAATCTTAAAGCGCAAGTCGGATGAACACGATCTGTATTTCAAATGGGATACGCATTGGAATGGGATAGGGGCCTTTTTCGGCTATCGCGTCTTTTTCGAAGAGAGTGGGCTAGACAGGCCTCTTCCGGAAGCCAATGTACGCTTCCTGAGAAGCCTGCGCGATCACGGTGACCTGGCTCGCCTATTGGGAATCACCAATGACGAGCGAGATGTCGATTATGAGATACGTCTTTCCGAGGGGCATTGGGCAAAGCCGTTAGGCGACTGGAAATTTGCTCATGGACAGCAGAATCGCTTCGAAATGAAGAGCGCGACGCTTGGCAAGGCGCTTGTCTTTCATGACTCGTTCATGGGACCACTTATTCCTCTATTCGCCCGCCACTTCAGAAGCAGCGCGTTCTACTTCGAACCTTACTTAGATAAAGAAGCGATTGAGACTGAAATGCCAGATATTGTGATTCTAGAATTCGCAGAGCGTTTAGCGCACGGACTTTTGGAAGGTCCATTGCCATGAAGCACTTTCTTGATTTTGGAAACTAGAACGTATCTAGATCTGTGATATTATTGTTGATGTATAAGTGCGTGTCGGTGTTGGAGTCGTAGTAGTGGTCATAATCGACTCCGTCGTTTCTGTGCCTACTTGCAATTGATAGTCGTCGGATATTTCGATTGAATCGTCAGAATCACCGTCGATGAACAATTTATTCTCGCTATCGGTAATATCCAATACTTCGTCAGCGCTGATGGTAAGATTGTTCGAGCCGCTGCCGCTAATATCGATCGACTCGATGTTCGAAATATCGCTATTCACTTTCGAGAAATCGAGATCGATCCCGCTATCATTCAGTTGAAGGGTATCGAATCCCTCCTCGCCATCGAGGGTGCCGTAGTTCTTCGATCCTTCAACGATGAGGGTATCATTGCCTTCGCCGGCATCGACGATGTCTTTGCCCTCTGTAGCGTAGATGGTATCGTCTCCAGCTCCCGCGTCGATCGTATCCAGCCCAACGCCACCATCGATCGTGTCGTTGCCGGATCCCGCATCAATCGTATCGGCTCCAGAACCGCCAAGTATATAGTCATCTCCTGCGTTGGTAGTGATATTGTCTGCACCACTGCCTCCGTCTACCCAATCGTCCCCGGATCCAGTTACTATTGTTTGGGCGCCGTTTCCGCCATGAATCGTCTCGTCCGGATCGGGGCCGCTTGCAGTAACATCGATAGCGAAAATGTCTGAAACGGAAGCGGTTCCATCGGTAGCGGTAACCTGTACGCAAAATTCGCTTACATCGCCGTCGTCGGGCGTTCCTGAGAATTGACCTGTTCCAGAATCGAAGCCCAGCCAGTTCGGAAGGGATCCATCTCCGATCTGATCGCCGGATTCGTTAGTCAAAAGTACCGAATAGCTTAGGCTATCGGATGCGTCGATGTCTGAGAATCGATCGCTAATATCGAGGGAGAAAGCGTTTCCTTCTTTGATCGATTGATCTGCGATAAAAGTTTCAAGGGTGGGGCCGTCATTCGATCCGTTGATGGTGATGGTTACCGTTTCCGTATCGGTACCGCCATTGCCGTCGGAAACCGTGTAGGTGAAGTTATCCTGGAGTGTTTCGCCATCATCAAGCGATTGAACAGTAGTAGATGAGCTGTCCAAGTTGTAAGTGTATGAACCGTCGCCATTGATGACGATATCTCCGTAGTTGCCAGAGGTGGCAGCTCCTGCGGATCCACCAGTCACGTCACTGACGATAAGCGAGTCTCCAGCATCTTCATCGCTATCGTTGGAAAGCACATTGCCACCTACTGAACTGCTGTCTTCGCCAATTGAATTGGAATCGGAAGACGCGACCGGTCCGTCGTTAGTATTTTCGACAGTAATTCCTACGATGTCGCTTGCGGATTCCGAGCCGTCAGAAGCGGTTACTTTAACGCAGAATGTTCCGACGTCTCCGTTGTTAGGCGTTCCTGAAAACTGACCAGTAGAATCGTCGAAGCTTAACCATGAGGGAAGCGATCCATCGCCGATCGTTTCGCCCGATTCGTTTGTCAGCTCCGCGGAGAAAGTGAGCGTATCGCCTGCGTCTACGTCGTCGAAGTTGCCGGACACGTCCAGGCTGAATGCAGCGTCCTCGTCGGTGGTCTGATCGGCCAGAGGTGTCTCCAAGGTCGGCCCCTCATTGATATTGTTGACTGCGATGTCGAAGCTCTTTGTTGAAGCGGAGCCGTCTTCGGAGGTGGCGGTTACTTCCACAGTGAGCGTCTGGCTGTCCTCGAAGTCTATCTTGGAGGGATCGGCGACTGTGATCTCTCCTGAGTCCTCGTCGATCTGGAAGGCTCCGTCAGCATCGTCCGAGAGGCTGTAAGTTACGTCGCTGTTGGTCGCGTCGTCGTCCTCGGCGAACGCGGCGATACCTACGGAGTCCCCTGCGGACGCGGCTTCCGAGACCTCGTTGGCGCTAGCGTCGGTATCTGTAATAGCGGATACGTCGAATTCGTCGACGTCGTTTACCGTGATGGAGAAGGTGTCTTGGGTCGTTTCTTCTCCGTCGGAAAGGCGTACTACGACGTTGAACGAGCCGACGTCTCCATCATCGGGCGTACCGGAGAATTCGCCGGTTTCGGAATCTATGGAAAGCCAATTTGGGAGTGGATCGCCATTGTCTAAGGTTGCGCTGTATGAAAGGGTATCTCCAGCGTCTTCGTCGGCGAAGTTTTCGGAGACGTCCAATTCGAACGGAGAGCCTTCATCGATGGATTGGTCGTCGATCTCGGATACGACGACAGGTCCGTCGTTTGTATTAGCGACTGAAAGAGCGAAGGTGTCTTCTGCTTGGGCTTCTCCGTCGGTAGCGATTACTTTGACGGATATATCGCCAACATCCTTGTTTTCGGGCGTTCCGGAGAGTTCACCAGTCTCACTGTCGATAGAAAGCCAATTGGGAAGGGGGCTCCCGTCTTCTAAGGTGGCAGAGTAGGATAGCTCGTCGCCAATATCCTCGTCGGCGAAATTGGCAGAAATATCTAGACTGAATGCCGCATCCTCGGTCGCATTCGCGTCATTTATGTTGGATACGAGGGTGGGAGCGTCGTTGGTATTTTCTACGGACAACGTGAAGCTCTGGCTGGTTTCGGTTTCGCCGTCCGAA
>Ga0208127_1000071_pt1 | contig 47548 bp, 49 predicted proteins | sample ETNtaG_6_FD_185751 | JGI IMG/M metagenome (GOLD analysis project Ga0208127, IMG submission 185751) | Marine microbial and viral communities from oxygen minimum zone, Eastern Pacific Ocean - ETNP201306SV45 (SPAdes) (version 2) | ecosystem: Environmental > Aquatic > Marine > Oceanic ... | reverse complement strand
CCGGCTCGGGGTAGAGCAAACCAAATAGTAATAATTAAAAACCAAAACCAATGACACTATTTTATTCGACTAGTACGTGGAGTAGTCAACCACAAGTAAGTGAAAAAACCATTAGCCTTTGGAAACACGTAACAGAAAAGAAACACTGGCGCATAGTACAACTACCAAATGGTTTTTACCAAACAGAATACCTAGATCCTAATAAAGAAGATTCTTGGATCGATGTAACGAGACGCGAAACCATGGAAGGAGCTGAGCAAGCAATAGACGCATCTATAGCGCATTATGAAAAAAAGCTTGGTTACTTACGCGGACCACAAGTCGTTAAGACCTTTGAATAATACTTTACAATAAAATTAAATTAAATTAAATCATGACTGACAAAATTGTCAAAAATCTTAACTTTGGTCAAGACGCCAAGGATAAGGTGTTTAAAGGTATAGATAAATTAACAAAGGCTGTTAGCTCCACACTTGGGGCTAGCGGCCAATGCGTAATACTCGAAGATGATCAGGGTAAACCTGTCATTACAAAAGACGGTGTAACAGTTGCTAATGCTATTACATTATTAGACCCGGTAGAAAATATGGGTGCGACGCTTTTAAAAGAAGCAGCTAGAAAAACTGTTCAAGAAGCTGGCGATGGAACAACAACGGCTACAGTACTAGCGCACTCAATATTAACTGAGGCTTATAAAAACCTAGAAAAAGACAACGTGCGTAATATCAAAAATGGTATTACTACAGCTGTTGATAAAGTAGTTAAGTACTTAGAGAAAAAAGCTATAGCAGTAGAAGGCAGTATGCTTGATGATGTAGCTGCTATTAGTTGTAACAACGACAGTGAACTAGGTAAAATTATTGGCGATGCTTTTAAAGCTGCTGGAGAAAATGGAGTTGTAGTAATGGAACCAACAACTGAAGACAAGACAGAGTTCGAGCTTGTCGATGGTGTTCAATACGAAAAAGGTTTAACAAACTCTCATTTTATAACTAGTAAAGAAAAGCGTGTAGCAGAACTTGATAATCCTCTTGTGCTGCTAGTCGAGTCACCAGTAGAATCAATACGTAAGATTCAGTCAGTGCTCGAATATGTTATTAAAAACAAAAAGCCTTTACTTATCATAGGTGATCTGGAAACAGAGGTGTTAGCAACACTTGCAATGAACAAAGTAAAAGGTAATATAAAAGTAAATGTAGTAAACGCGCCCACGTACGGTATAAACAAGAAAGATACACTTTCAGATTTAGCTGCTCTCACTGGCGCTACTGTTATTAACGAAGATCTTGGTGATGATTTAGATGTTATCAACCCAGACTTTTTAGGATCGTGTTTTAAAAGCACGACAAACGATACAGAGACAATACTACAGGTAGATGTATCTACCAATGAAATAAAAGAATTAACTAGTTCAGTTAAAGAGTTAATAGCTAAGGCAAAAGCCCCTGGTGAAGTTATAAGACTTGAAAAGCGCTTAGCTAGATTATCAGCTAAAGTTGCTGTGGTAAAAGTAGGGGCTAATTCTGAAATAGAATTAAAAGAAAAATCAGATAGAGTTGAAGATGCTATCTGTGCTACTAAAGCCGCGGTAAAAGAAGGTATAGTATCTGGAGGCGGTATAGCCTTGCGTGATGCATCAAACAAAACCAAAGCGAAAGGCATTGGTGAAAAAATATTGCTAGAAGCTATTAAAGCTCCGTTTAAAACTATACTAAATAACGCTGGACTGGAAGAGGTTGGTACGCCCGAAGAAAGCATGGGTGTTAATGTGGTTACAGGTGAAACTGTTCATATGGTTGATACAGGGATTATCGATCCGCTACTTGTGACTAAAAGCGCACTCAAACACGCGGCTTCAGTGGCTACCACTATACTTTCTACAGATTGTGTAATCAATAATTTAAGAGTTGGTGATGAAAGCAATAGGTAGAAATATAGTAATAAAAAAGAAAAAAGAAGACACTATCAAGAAAACAGATGGTGGTCTTATGTTAACTGGCAAACAAAGAGTTGATATTCGTTATAAAGAAGCAACTGTACTTCATTGTGGTGACGACGTTAAAGGTATAAAAGAAGGTCAAACGATATTCTACGATAAAAACGCTAGCCACAGACTTGAAGTAGACAAAGAAGTTTTTTACGTTATACGAGATATTGATGTTGTAGTTGTACTATGAGAATAGATGCTAGTGACATTAGGGATTTAAATCTTCTTAAACACTATCGTATAATACGTAAGTGGGCTTGTAAAAACAATGGTTTGAACGATGCAGAGCTAGAGCTTTTAATTTATTTAGACTGCATGGGCATGTTTACTAGAAAAGATTTTCAAGACGGTACATATTCTTTTAGTTGGGATAACCGTAGGTGGAACAAGCTTTTACAAAATGATTGGATTACACTTTGGAGAAAACACAATAGGACTACACAAAAGTATAGTATATATAAGGTTTCATTTAAAGGTAAACAATTAATATCAAGAGTATACAAGATAATGCTAGGTGAAGAAGATATACCTACTAGCACTAGAAGAAATAGTATAATGAAAGGCAAAAGCTACAGCGATAAAGTTTACTCGTTTGCTATCAACAATGTCAATAAAGATAAAGAAAGATAATTATGGCTTTTAAATTACCAAAATCATCAACACCTTTTAAGAAGGTTAGTGATAGTAGTTTTTTCACAGATTCAATGAAAGAAGGATTTTCAGCTGGAAAATATGGAACATATTCAAACCCTTCACTTGACCCGCAAACTTACGCCCCTAAAGGACTTGGAGAAGGTATCGCTTCTGCTGGTGAAGCTATTGCTGACGCTATTGCTAATAGAAAAAAGGCAATGACAACCTCTAGAGACCGTCCTGATTTTAGCAATAAAATAGAAACTCCAAAACCAAGAACTTTAAAAGAAGGTGCTAGCCCAGATTTAGATACTAAAATACAAACAGCTAAGTCTAGAGGTAATTTAAAAAGAGCTGCTAGACTTGAAGGTAGACAAGAAAGACGCGTTGAAAGACAAACAGAAGGAGCTGAAAGAGTCAAAGCTAGACAGGCTAAAAGAACGGCCAAAGTAAAAGAAAGACAAGAAAAAATGACTAAAAAATCATTAGACACCAGTGTAGATGGTTCTGCTACACAAATGAAAGATGGTTCACCAAATAAATTTTTAGGAGGTATAGCTGGTATAGGTGCTGCGCTTGGAAGAAAAGCTGCTGCTAGCGGTAATTTTGATAGAGCTAAATATGAAAGACTAGCTCAAATGAGTGGTGCGTTCGGTAAAATAGGACAACAAATATTAGCTCAAAACCCTGTTGCAGATACAACTACTCAAGCTCAACAAGCTGCGGCTGCTAGTGCTAGTTTACCAGCGGGAGGAACAATGGGTGCTGCACCTATAGTCCCTATGACTGGTGGACTTGTAGCTGCTGGTCAAGCAGCTAGTAGTGGATTAATAGGAGCTGGTAAAGCAGCGGGTGGGACTATAGACCCAACAAATCCTTTTGAAGGTAAAACATTTCAAATTACTCCAGCCAATATGATGGGTAACGCTAAACCTGTATTTAGCGAAAAAACCCAAGGTATGGCACAAGCAGCTTTTGGTTCTGGTTTAGAAAGACAAATGTCTATGCCAAAATCCGGAGCAGTAACGCGTATGACTGCTAAACAAGAAAAAGCTTTTGGACCTGGTAGTGAAGTATATGAAGGTGGTAATACGGCTATATACGAAGGTTTAAAAGCTGAAGATAATTCACCAGCTGCTAGTTATGAAAATCCTAAAACGGTTATAGACGATTCTCATGGTTATGTAGCCAGTAAAGCAGCTGAAGCTTTTGGTCAAATAGCTGAAAAACTTATTGAAAAGAAAAAAGGAGATCAAGACGAAAACGAATAATAAAAAAACTATGGAACACGCAATAGATAAAATTCTTAAAAAGCCTGTATTAGAAGGACAGATCGGAGAGTCTCATATTTGGGACGGGCCACTAGATACCACTGGTTTCCCAATGGGAAAAGGTAGTAGTTCAGGTGCTAAAGGTATGCAAATTAAAAAATACCCTTGCAAATCTTACGACCTACAAGGTCCTATTACGTCTAGAGCAAAAGGATAATAAAATGAGTATTAACGATTTTAAACTTTACGCTATAAACACAACCACACTAGGAGTTACAACATTTGCAGAGATAGAGATGAGTTTGAAATTGTTATTGTTAGTGGTAACTATTGGTTACACTATAAACAAATGGGTGCAGCTTAAAAATAAAAAATAATGTTTAAGTATTTTACTTACGAAGAGTTCGATTCGCCTGATATACAAGGCAGTGGACAAATGATGAGTAAAGACTTTATACTTATACTTGAAAGCGTTAGAGAACAACTAGGTGAACCTGTTGTTATAACCTCAGGTTATCGCACTCCTGCGCATAATGAAAAAGTAGGTGGTAAACCTAACTCATCTCATTTAAAAGGTCTAGCAGCTGATATAGCTTGCGAAGACAGTAGATATAGATTTAAACTTCTACGAGAATTAATGGAACACGGCATAGACCGTATAGGTATTGGTGATACTTTTATTCATATAGATATTGACAATGATAAATCACCTGATGTAATTTGGACATATGGCAACTGATAAAAAAACACTTAAGTGTAACAAACCTCAGCGAACGCCAGATCATAAAACCAAATCACATATTGTAAAAGCTTGTGAAGCGGGCAGAGAAAAAATTATTAGATTCGGTGAACAAGGTGCTAAAACAGCAGGTAAACCTAAAGCAGGTGAGTCTGAGCGTATGAAAAAGAAACGCGCTAGTTTTAAAGCGCGCCACGCTAAAAATATTAAGAAAGGAAAAATGTCTGCAGCTTACTGGGCTGATAAAGTTAAGTGGTAATGAAATCAAAAGGATTAGGAGACGACATAGCGAAATTTACTAAAGCTACAGGTATAAAAACTATTGTAGATAAAGTTTCAGAAGGTTTGAATATTCCTTGTGGTTGCTCTGCTAGACAAGCGTGGTTTAACGATAAAGTACCTTATAATAACTAATATGGCTTTTAAAATTAAACCTCCATACAGCTTAGATAACACACCTATATACCATGTAACAATGGAAGACGGTGTGCTTGGTAAAGCTAATAACAACGGTACTATTATTATAAATAAAGATGTATCGCCTAATAAAATGCAAGAAGTAATTGACCACGAAATGGTTCATATAGATCAAATGCGCAGAGGTGATCTTGATTACGATAATAAAAATGTATACTGGAAAGGTAAGGTAATACCTCGCTCAAGTATTAAAGAAGGAGCTAAAAACTTACCTTGGGAAAAAGAAGCTTATAGAAACGCATAATGAAAACTTCTAAAAAAGGATATTTAAAAAATAGCCCTGATGTTAACAAGCCTTACAACGTAATACAAGGCGGCGACATAACAATGAAAGGAGTTGAGTTTAAAGTTTTAGGTATAGACGATAGAGGTTATGCTAAAGTAATGTACCCAGGATATGATTATGTATTTCCAGGAGCTAAATACGTTATAGAAAAACCTATAAAATAGTAATTAAATTAAATTAAATAAGGTGATATTAATACAACGTTAGTATATAAAAGATTATTTGCAAATAAACAATTAAAACAATAAAAATGGGATATAAAAAAGGACCAGTAGGCCACATGAAGGCGTCCACTGGAAACAAAGCAGTAGGATATATGGCTGAAGGTTCTACAGCATACATGTCAGCTCTACACCAAGTAGATCCAAAAGATGGGGTTGTTGTTACCGGAAAAGATAAATCAAAATCTGCCGAACAGGCCCGCGCTGAGCGCTTGGCTAAATCAAAACAGGAGCGAGAAGATGCTTTAATGAGAAGAAAGATAGCTAAAGAAAACAAAAGAGAAGAATTTAAGTTTAAGCTAGAAGAAAAGAAGGCAGCAATAGCAGCTAAGCGTCAAAGAGCAGAGCAAGCTATGAAGAAAAGGAGAGGCCAAATTCCTAGCGATGCGCAAGACACTTCTACAAACTATATGCGTGGACCTTTAAATCAAAACGATCCAAAAGACGGCAATAAAACACAAATGAAAGATTTACCTATTGGATCTAAAGCTAGATACGATGAGTACAATAAAAGAGGCTGGATGCACGACGAAACAAGCTTAACACAAAAAGGCAGCCGGCGCCAAACTGATTTAAGAAAATCAAGTAATTTTAAAAATCTTATGGACAGAAACAGAGTTCCTATAGACGAGAAAGAATATAATAAAAGAAAAAAGAAAGGCGCTAACGTTACAGATTTATTCGAACAACACTCTAGATTTGCAAAAGGCGAAAAAATAAATCTTCCAGAAGGCACGGGTTATTCAAGGGTTAATCAAAGAATAAATGATTTTCGTAAATAATGCCAAAAAATTAATAAATGAAAAAACTTATTCAATTAATAACTGGAGGTCTCATTAAAGATGTTGGTAAAGTTATAGATAACTTAACAACTACAGATGAAGAAAGACTTGCAGCTAAATTAAAAATTGAAGAGTTGCTAGAGCAAGCTGATAAAGATGCTCAAGATCAAGTAACAGCGAGATGGGAGTCAGATATGAAGTCTGATTCCTTCTTGTCTAAAAATATAAGGCCAATGGTTCTTATATACCTTACATTTGTATTTTCTGTATTAGCGTTTTTTGACGGTAATATTGGTGGCTTTCAAGTAGATGAAGCTTATATACCTATTTTTCAATCACTACTTATAACTGTTTATGGCGCGTATTTTGTAGGGCGTACGTGGGAAAAAAACAAAAAATCAAGTAACAATAAGTAGTATAAGTTATTAATAATCAATTAAATTTAATTAAATGTCAAAATCAATTACAGCTGAAGAGCTTAAACAGGTTAAAGAACAACAATCAGAACTAGGTACTGTTGTTAATCAGATCGGTCAATTAGAAGCAAATAAACACTCTTTGCTACATAAGATCGCTGGTATTAATGAAGGTATCGAAAAAACTAAAAAGCAACTAGAAGAAAAGTACGGGTCTATTAATATTAATTTAGAAGACGGTACTTACACTGAAATCGAAAAAGAAGATGATAGTGAACTAGCTGTTGTTAAATCAGAGGACTAATGAGTACTGTTATAAGGAAAATCAGTATTGGTTCTGATTATAAGAACGATGCGATGCATTATGCTATAGGCCAACAGGTTTATGGTGGTCACGAAATATCGCATATTCTTTTTGAAGATGTAGATGCTTCTTATAACATATTTATAAAGAAAAACAACGAGGTATTGCCATGGAAGAAGTTTAACTCTAACATGGCTATATCCGTTGAATATGATTTAGAATATTAATGAGAAGTGTTTTTGATTTTATAGTCACACCTGTAGACAGTAGGTATGACAATGAAATTAACATAAACGGTGATAAGCTTGTAGTTAATTCTAGTATAGAAAACTTTAAGCTAATAAGTAGAAGAGCTATAGTATTATCAACACCTTCTGCTTATTCAACACCAATACAAAAAGGTGATGAGGTTATCATACACCATAATGTATTTAGAAGATATTATAATCATCAAGGTAAAGAAGTTGATAGTAGTAAAACCTTAGATGACAATAAATATCTTTGCCAATTAGATCAAATATATCTTTACAGAAATATATATCAGTGGAAGCCAGTTGGTGAACACTGTTTCATTATACCAATAAAAAATACTGATCAATGGTCACAAGAGCCAGAAGAGAAAAATAAAGGTATAGTAAAGATAGGAAATAAAACCTTAAAAACTTTAGGTATAAACGAAGGTGATCTAGTAGGTTTTAAATCAAATAGAGAGTTTGAGTTTATTATAAATAAACAAAGACTTTATTGTATGCAATCAAATGATATTTTAGTTAAGTATGAGTTCAAAGGAAACGAGGAGGAATATAATCCGAGCTGGGCAAAAAGCAGTTGACGAGTTAATTAAAGTTGCTGAAGAAAAAATCATCACCAATACTGAAGATGATGTTTCTGCAGACAGGCTTAAAAATGCTGCCGCTACTAAAAAGCTTGCTATATTCGATGCGTTTGAAATACTAGCTAGAATAGAAGAAGAAAAAAGTATGCTTGAAGATAAACCTGGAGAAACTAAAGAAAAAAGTTTTAAAGGTTTTGCAGAGGGCAGATCAAGATAATGTACGAGCAGTCTTTAGTTAAAACAGTAGAAGACCACATAAAGCCTAAGATTTTAAAAAGAAATAATAGGTATAAAAAGTGGGAGTATGGTTACGACGTTGAACACGACGTTGTTATCATTAGTAAAGACGGAACTATAGGAGAGGTTATTGAAATACAAAACCTTAAAATAGCTTTACCAAAAGAACCTGAAAATGTTTTTAGTAACTCTAAAAAAGTAGAAGAGCAGATGTGGGTTAAAGCAGAATACCCAAAAACTCTATCTAAAATAAAAAGTGTTTTTGATTGGCAGCGGTATCCTAATAGTTTCAAAGAAGAATGGTACGATTATATTGATGAAGAATTTAAAAGACGTGAAGAAGGATATTGGTTCTATAATAGAGGCTTGGCTACTTACATCACTGGTTCTCACTATATGTTCTTGCAGTGGTCTAAGATTGACGTTGGGGCAGCAGACTATAGGGAATCAAATAGATTATTCTACATTTTCTGGGAAGCTTGTAAAGCAGACCAGAGATGCTATGGTATGTGCTACCTCAAAAATAGACGGTCTGGTTTCTCCTTTATGGCGTCAGCAGACACAGTTAACCAAGCTACAATTAGCTCAGACTCAAGATTCGGTATATTATCAAAATCAGGAGCTGATGCTAAAAAAATGTTTACTGACAAGGTAGTACCAATATCGATTAACTACCCTTTCTTTTTCCGTCCTATACAAGACGGTATGGATCGTCCTAAAACAGAGTTAGCATACAGAGTACCAGCATCGAAACTAACTAGAAGAAAACTAGACGAAGGTATTACGTCAGAAGAAATAGAAGGACTTGATACAACTATTGACTGGAAAAATACAGGTGATAACAGTTATGACGGTGAGAAGCTGAAGCTGTTAGTACACGATGAAAGTGGTAAATGGGAAAAGCCAGATAACATATTAAACAACTGGCGTGTTACAAAAACCACAATGCGGTTAGGTAGTAAGATCGTTGGTAAGTGTATGATGGGATCAACGAGCAATGCTCTTGACAAAGGTGGTGAAAACTTTAAAAAACTATACTATGCTTCAGACGTCACACAAAGAAACCGTAATGGACAGACTAGCTCAGGATTATATTCTTTGTTCATACCTATGGAATGGAATTACGAAGGATTCATCGATGCTTATGGCGTACCTGTATTCGAAAAACCAAAAGACGCAGTTAAAGACCCTCACGGGGATTTAATTACAACAGGTGTTATAGAACACTGGGAGAACGAGGTAGATGGCCTTAAGAACGACCAGGATAGCTTGAATGAATATTATAGACAGTTTCCACGTACAGAGAAACACGCGTTCAGAGATGAAGCTAAATTGTCTTTATTTAATCTAACTAAAATATACGAGCAGATAGATTATAATGAGGATATGAGAAATAAAACCCTAGTAACACAGGGTAATTTCCAATGGGCAGGAGGGATAAAAGATACTACTGTTAATTTCATACCTGATAATAACGGTAGGTTTTTAATTTCATGGATTCCACCTGCAAGATTACAAAATCGTGTAATAATAAAGAATGGGGTTAAATATCCAGGCAACGATCACGTTGGTGCTTTTGGATGTGACTCTTACGATATATCAGGTACAGTTGATAAGAAAGGTTCTAAAGGTTCTTTACACGGGCTTACAAAGTTTAGTATGGAAGAAGCTCCTTTTAATATGTTTTTTTTGGAATACATATCAAGACCTCCAACTGCTGAAATATTTTTCGAAGATGTGCTTATGGCATTACACTTTTATGGTATGCCAATATTAGCAGAGAATAACAAACCAAGGTTATTGTATTACTTGAAGCGAAGAGGTTATAGACAGTTTTCTATTAACAGACCTGACAAAGTGTATAATAAACTTTCGGTTGCAGAAAGAGAGATAGGTGGAATACCAAACTCATCTGAAGATATTAAGCAAGCGCATGCTGCAGCTATAGAATCTTATATTGAAGATCACGTTGGTTTGAAAGAAGTAGAGTACGGACAAATGTATTTTCAACGTACGCTTGAAGACTGGGCTAAGTTTAATATAAATAACAGAACAAAGTTTGATGCTACGATAAGTTCTGGTTTAGCTATTATGGCTTGCAACAAAAATAAATATTCACCAGTAGCTGAGGTTAAAAAAGAACCAGTGAATATAAGTTTTAAAAAATATGATAACACAGGTTATACTTCAAAAATAATAAAATAGATGGTTTATACTAATGTTAATAGTTCTTTTCCAAGTCAGGTAGTACCAGACGCAGAGAAAAACACCTACGACTACGGTTATCAAGTAGGTAGAGCTATTGAAAACGAATGGTTTAGAGGTGACAAAGGCTTAGGTGCTGGTGGTCGTTTCGGAAACAACTGGCAAGACTTTCATAGACTTAGACTTTACGCTAGAGGCGAACAGTCTGTAGCTAAGTATAAAGATGAACTTTCTATTAATGGTGATTTATCTTATTTAAACTTAGACTGGAAACCAGTTGCGGTATTATCTAAGTTTGTAGATATTGTTGTAAACGGTATGACCGATAAAGGTTATGAGATAAAGTCTTTTGCTACAGATCCATTTGCCATTAAACAAAGAACTCAATTTGTTTTTGATGCTATTAAAGATATGCAAAGCCGAAAACAAATAGAAGCATTAAACGAAGCTACTGGACAAAACTTTTTCTCAAGTGTAAATCCCGACGCGCTTCCGCAAAATGAAGAAGAGTTGGAGCTGTACATGCAGTTAAGTTACAAGCAGTCTATAGAGATAGCAGAAGAAGAACTTATTGAAAACGTTTTAAGTTATAATAAGTATGACGAAATAAAAAAGCGTCTTGCTTATGATTTGGTTGTATTAGGTATATCAGCTGTTAAAACAAATTTTAATTTAGCAAATGGTATAACGCTTGATTATGTTGATCCAGCAAATTTAGTTTACTCATACACAGAAGATCCAAACTTTGAAGATATATATTATGTTGGTGAGTTAAAGTCTATGAGCTTGCAAGAAGTTAAAAAATTATTTCCTTATTTAACGCAAGAAGATTTAAAAGAAATAGAAAAATATCCTGGTGACGCTAATTATACACGTAATTATTACGGCCAAGATGATCAATACAATCAAGTACAAGTTTTATTTTTTGAGTATAAAACCTATAATAATCAGGTTTTTAAAATAAAACAAACTGATCAAGGTTTAGAAAAGGCGTTGGAAAAACCAGATACTTTTTTAGAAGCTCCAGAAAGTGATAACTTTGAAAGAGCGCATAGAGCTATAGAGGTTTTATATAGTGGTGCTAAAATACTAGGTCAAGAAAAAATGCTAAAATGGGAACTTGCTGAAAATATGACAAGACCTTATAGCGATCAAACTAAAGTTCAAATGAACTACGCTATATCAGCGCCTCGTATGTACAAAGGTCGCATTGATAGTCTTGTTAGTAAGTGTATTGGTTTCGCTGATATGATTCAGTTAACACATTTAAAAATACAACAGGTGCTAGCTCGTATGGTACCAGATGGCGTGTTTGTAGATGTTGATGGTTTAGCAGAGGTTGATCTTGGTAATGGTACAAGTTATAATCCGCAAGAGGCTTTAAATATGTACTTCCAAACAGGTAGTATTGTTGGTAGGAGTTTAACACAAGATGGAGATTTAAACTCTGGAAAAGTACCTATTCAAGAGTTGCAGACTTCTTCGGCTATGGGTAAAATACAATCTCTCGTTCAAACGTATCAATATTATTTACAAATGATACGCGACGTGACGGGATTAAACGAAGCAAGAGATGGTAGTCAGCCAGATAAAAACGCGTTGGTAGGTTTACAAAAGCTTGCAGCTGCAGCATCTAATACAGCTACAAAACATATATTACAATCACTTATGTACTTAACAATAAGAGCTTGTGAGAATGTAAGTTTAAAAGCTAGTGACATGCTTAGCTTTCCTTTAACCAAAAACGCATTAATTAGTTGTATAAATCAATATAATGTTGGTTCTCTAGAAGAAATAGAAAAATTAAATATGCATGAGTTTGGTATATTTTTAGAATTAGAACCAGACCAAGAGGAGCAACAAATGTTAGAGCAAAACATACAAGTTGCTTTGCAGGCTGGAGGTATAAATCTAGAAGATGCTATAGATATTAGGCAAATTAAAAACATAAAATTAGCTAACCAATATCTAAAACAAAAACAAGCTGAAAGAGCTGAAGCAGCAGCGCTAGCTCAACAACAAAATATTCAAATGCAAGCTCAAGCAAACGCACAGGCTTCAGAGCAAGCTGCTTTAGCTGAAGTACAAAAACAACAAGCGCTTACAGAAACTAAACTTCAACTTGAACAGGGAAAGTCTCAGTTTGAAATACAAAGAATGGAATTAGAAGCTCAAATTAAAAAACAATTAATGGCTGAAAAATTCCAATATGATATGCAGCTTGCTAAATTAGAAGTTGACGCTCAAACGCAAAGAGAAAAAGAAATAGAAGATCGTAAAGACGAGCGCGCTAGAATAATTGGTACGCAGCAATCAGAAATGATTTCACAGCGTCAAAACGATGAGCTACCTAAAAATTTTGAGTCATCAGGATTTGACTCGCTAGGAGGGTTTGGATTAGAACAGTTCGAACCTAGATAAAACTAAAATCCTTTAATTTTATATTATTATATTATGTCAGAAGAAGTAAAACAAGAAGGAGAGTTTAAAATGAAAACACCTTCTAAACCTAAAAATTTAGGTAAATCAAATGAGGTAACTAAAGTAGAAATACCTACTACTGCTAAAGAAACTCAAGGTGAAGTAACACCTGAGGTTACAAAAGTAGAAATAAAAAAAGAACAAGACGATGCCGTTCAAACACAAGAGACAAATGATAGCGATGCTGTTATCGAAGAGCCCAAAGACAGTGGCGACAGCGGAGGAGTGGTTGAAGAAGTACGGACCGCCGAAGAAACAGTAAACCCTCCTTTAATTCCAATTGAAGAAATAGAAGAGGAAACTAAAGAGGTTGTACAAGAACAGCCGCAACAAACAGTTGTAGAACAAAAACAACTACCAGAAAATATTGACAAGCTAGTTACTTTTATGGAAGAAACTGGTGGAACTGTAGAAGACTATGTTAGGCTTAATGCAGATTATACCAACGTTGATAGTAAAACCTTAATTAGAGAATACTATAAACAAACTAAACCACACTTAGATTCTGAAGATGTAAGTCTTTTATTAGAAGACTTTGATTATGACGAAGATATAGACGAACCAAAAGACATACGCAAAAAGAAAATTGCGTTCAAAGAAGAGGCTGCAAAAGCTAAAGACTTTCTTGAAGGCTTAAAAGGTAAATACTACGACGAGATCAAGTTGAGACCGGGCGTAACCCAAGAGCAACAAAAAGCATTAGACTTTTTCAACCGATACAATGAAGAACAACAAGTAGTAGAACAAAACAAACAGGTTTTTGTTAACCAAACTTCTAATCTTTTTTCTAATGATTTCAAAGGTTTTGATTTCAATGTAGGGGAAAAGAAATTTAGATATGGTATTAAAAATCCTGAAAATGTAGCTGAAGCTCAAAAAGATATAGCTAATTTTGTCAAGACGTTCTTGAATGATAAAGGCGAAGTCGTTAAAGTTAAAGACTACCACAAAGCTTTGTACGCTGCTAGAAACGCTGATACTATTGCCCAACACTTTTATGAACAAGGAAAAGCTGACGCTGTTAAAGATGTAATGGCTAAATCGAAAAACATTTCGACTGAACCACGTCAAACAACTTCTGGTGAAGTATTTGTAAATGGATTAAAAGTTAAAGCGATAAGTGGAGTTGATTCTTCAAAATTGAAAATCAAAAAAGTAACATTAAAAAATTAAAATAATTTATTATGGCATTAGATCCATTATTTGGGAGTATAGTCCCAAGTCAACAACAACAATTGCTAGACACAAACTTCTTGTCTTTTAACGGAGGTTCTGGCACTGGCGATTCTGATACATTTGCACAACAGTATCTACCTGAAATTTATGAAGCAGAAGTAGAGCGCTACGGAAACCGTACGCTTTCTGGATTCTTACGTATGGTAGGAGCTGAAATGCCTATGACTTCTGACCAAGTTATCTGGTCTGAGCAAAACCGTTTACACATCTCTTATGATGGTTGTACCAACGATCAAGTTAACACAATTACTATTCCTGTAGCTGCAGACGTTAAAAACGTTGTATCTCCACAGTCTACAATTGTAGCGCTTGACGGTGCTGGTAACGAGCTTAAAGCTGTTGTAACTGCTTCTAACCTTACTACTGGTGCACTTACTGTAGCTCCTTATGATGCTACTACAACTGCATCGCTTGCCACTACTGGAGTTAAAATCTTTGTTTATGGCTCTGAGTACGCAAAAGGTTCTTCTACACCTAACAATACTTCAGCTACTGCTGCTGACGGTTATGTAAGTGTAGATCCTTCTTTCACTCAATTTTCTAACTCACCAGTTATTATCCGTAACAAATATGTTGTTTCTGGTTCTGACACAGCTCAGATTGGTTGGGTAGAAGTTGCAACTGAAGATGGAACTGGAGGATACCTTTGGTATTTGAAAGCTGAGTCTGAAACTCGTCTACGTTTCGAAGATTATCTTGAAATGAGTGTAGTTGAAGGAGAAAAAGCTGATACAACTTTAGGTGCTGGTTCTGCTTTTGATGCTGGATTTAAAGGTACAGAAGGTTTATTTGCTGCTATTCAATCTCGTGGTAATGTAGAGTCTGGCTTTAACGCTGCTGCTTCACAACTAGGAGAGTTTGATAATATCTTACGTAACTTAGATACTCAAGGTGCTATTGAAGAAAACATGCTTTTCTTGAACCGTGAGACTTCTCTAGGTTTTGACGATATGCTAGCTGCTGTAAACGCTGCTTACTCTGGCGGTACTTCTTATGGTATCTTCGAAAATTCAGAAGATATGGCATTGAATTTAGGATTCAGCGGTTTCCGCAGAGGTTCTTATGACTTCTACAAAACTGACTGGAAATATCTAAACGATGCTTCTACAAGAGGTGCTATCGAAGACGGATTAATTCCTCCAGGATATGGCACAAGTGCTATTGACGGAGTATTGATTCCTGCAGGTACATCAACTGTATATGATCAAATTCTTGGTTCAAACATTCGTCGTCCATTCTTGCACGTACGATATAGAGCGTCACAAACTGACGATCGTCGTATGAAGACTTGGTTGACTGGTTCTGTTGGTGGTGCTTACACATCTGATCTTGACGCTATGGAAGTAAACTTCCTATCTGAAAGATGTCTATGTGTGCAAGGTGCTAACAACTTTGTATTGTTTACTAAGTAAGATTACCTATGTAGTATTTACCCTCGTCTAAACGACGGGGGTAACTATTACACTTATTAACATTTTTATTATATTATATCATGGCAAAAACAAAAGAAATTCCAGCCGTAGAACAAGGTTGGGAAATAAAAGATAGAACGTACCTAGTAACAGGAAGGTACAAACCCTTGACACTTAGAATACCATCAAAGCATAGCGCAAAAGTGCCACTGCTTTGGTATGACAGTGAAACAAACACACAAAGAGAATTACGTTACGCTACAAATCAAAACTCACCATTTGTAGACGATCAAAAAGGTGAGGCTACATTAGGCACTATATTATTTAAAGACGGTGCTTTAGTTGTACCAAAAGAAAAGCAAGCGTTACAAAAACTATTATCTTTGTATCACCCAATGAAGGGAAAACGTTATAAAGAGTTTGATTCTGTTGTAGAAGCAACTGACGAACTTGATATGATGGAACTTCAAATAGACGCATTAAATGCTGCTAGAAGTATGGATGTAGATCAACTAGAAGCTATAATGAGAGTTGAGGTTGGAAGTAAAGTAAATACAATGTCATCAAAAGAATTAAAACGTGATGCACTTATATTTGCTAGACAAAACCCAGTTTTATTTATAGAGCTAGCAAAAGACGATAATGTTCAACTAAGAAACTTTGCGGTTAAAGCTGCTGAAGCTAAAATCATTAAGTTGTCAGATGATCAGCGATCGTTCTCTTGGGCGTCAAACGGTAAGAAGCTTATGACAGTACCATTTGATGAAAATCCTTACTCCGCTATGGCAGCTTTCTTTAAGACAGATGAAGGCGTGGAAGTTTTCAAATCTATCGAGAAAAAGTTAAAATAACATGTAACAATAGTATAGGGCCCGTTCACTCGGGCCTAATACGCCCAACAAAAATAAATAATTAAAAATGGCTATAAACGTAAATCAGGTATATAAATCTGTACTCGTAATATTGCAGCAAGAAAAAAGAGGTGTACTTACACCTACTGAATTTAATAAAGTTGCTACACAAGCACAGCAAGAAATATTTACAGAGTACTTTGATGAGCTTAACCAATTGTTGAGACAACCTCAAACTAGTCTAGCATATGCCGACAGATATGCGTTATTAGACGAAAAAATATCTTTGTTTAAAAGAAATGAAAATGTAAACTTCAATCCACTTACAACAGTTGTCAATGTTCCAGCGGACGTGCAAGAACTTGGTACTGTTATATATAACAATAGAGAAGTTCAAAGAATACAAGAGTATGAAGTATACACTACAAATCAATCTCCACTTACACAACCTACGGAGTTTTATCCCGTATATAAATACGAAAATCAAAAATTAACTTTATATCCTGATACTTTAACAGGTACTGGGGTTACTTTAAACTTTTTGAAATACCCATCAGATGTTAAATGGGGCTTTACAATAGATACTGAATTAGGTAATTACATTTACAACCCTAATGATTCTGTAGATTTCGAACTACATCAATCAGATCAACCTTTATTAATAGATAAAATATTAGGTTACGCTGGTGTAATGAGCAGAGATCAGTTAGCGTTGCAACTGTCAGCTAGTAAAGAGCAACAAATAGATATTGACGGACAAAAATAATAGACATGGCAGACACAACTTTATCAAACGCTTTTATATCATTAAATGATGTTATAAACAACTTTTTAATATCTTATACAGGTCCTGGAAAATTAATACCAGATGCTGTAAGAACTGAAGTAGTATTTCATGCTAGACGTTGTCTGCAAGAGTTTGCTTATGAAACTTTAAAAAGTCAATTTATAGAAGAAGAGGCTACTTTTACTAGCCCATTTGATTTTCCATCTTCAATGGTTGCTATTATATCTATAACGGTAGATGATCCAGCTGAAACATTAGTAGAATCACCAACAGACCCACCGTCGGCTGGTGAGTACTACGTGAGCTACGCAAACAAACAGATAATTTTTAACGCTACAGATGTAGCTAAAGGAGATTTAGTTTTAAAGTATTTGTCAAACGCACTTACCACAGACGAATCAGCCGCTATACCTAAACTAGCAGAAGAAGCGCTGTACTCTTGTATGGTATATGCTATACTAGCGAACAGAGGAGACACTAGACCAGACGTTTTACAAAGACTACTTATAGAAAAAACAGATAAGTTAGAAAGAGCTAAATCAAGATTAGTCTTTACTAACTTTGACTAAAATAAAATAGCATGGCGATTAACGTAAACAACGTATATCAAACCGTGTTGCTTATATTAAACAAGGAGCAACGTGGTTACATGACGCCTGATGAGTTTAATAAAACAGCTACACAAGTACAATTAGATATATTCGAACAATACTTTGATGATCTAAATCAACAGTTAAGAGTACCACAGGCTGATTATGATTATACTGACAGGCAGGTAAATTTAGATGATCAAATATCTACGTTTAAATGTTTAGGTAATCTTAATTATTCGGCTGGAAGATTTTCACTACCAACTGTAGATGATTTTACAGGTAACGCGATAGTTTATAATGACGTTCCTGTTGGTAATGAATTTGCTTTTTATAGAATAGGTACTTTAACTTATGAACCTAGTAGCGCAGCATATCCTGCTGAAATAGAAAGATTACAAAGAGATGATTTTTATGAAATACAAAAATCTGAATTAACAGCCCCAAGTTTAAATTTTCCAGTATACTTATACGAAAATAAACAAATTAGAGTTTTACCAAGCTCTATCCAAAGCGATGTTAAAACCACATTTATAAGAAAACCTTTGAATGTAGAATGGGCTTATTTTCCAGGTAATTTAGGTCAATATGTTTATGACGCAACGACATCACAAGATTTTGAATTAGAATCTAGTGAACAAGTTAATGTTATACTTAGAATATTACAATATTCTGGTATTATAATTAGAGATCCTCAAATTGTTCAAGCTGCTGCTTCTGAAATACAACAAAATGAAATAAATAAAAAAAGTTAACGCATGAGCCTACTTACTGAAAACAATAGACAATATTACGAAGGTGCTCAGGGTTTTAGAGGCGATGGTACATCTACAGAATTTATAACTACGTTTAACACTGATTTAGTTTTTGGTGCGGCTAGTAATACTAATGTAAACTATGCTTTAAATAATTTTAAAATATACACTAGCACAAACGCACAGCCTTCTAGTTGGTCTGAAGTTGTTTCTGGATACACCGTGAGTGGTAACACTATTATTTTTGACGTAGCTCCAGCAGATCTATTATACATTGTAGTTCAGCTTAAAAAATTAGATGGTGGTAACTATGCGAGCACACCGCAAGAAAAAGCATACGGTAATACTGTAGAGAAAAACTACGGATCATACGCTTATATATCTTTAGATGACGTTGTAAATAACTTTTTAGTAGCATATGTAGGTGATGGCAAGCTTATACCAAGCGTAAAAAGAACTGATGTTGTATTCCACGCTAAACGAGGTTTACAAGAATTTAGTTACGATACTTTAAAAAGCGTAAACAAACTAGAGGTTACTGTACCTCATAACTTGAGTATACCAATACCTCAAGATTATGTTAACTACGTTAACTTATATTGGATAGATAACTCTGGTGTTAAGCATGTTATAATGCCAGGTGATGGTCTCACTACAAATCCAACAGATGTTTTTTTAGATGATAACAAAAGCGTGCCAATTCAAGATGAGTTTGGTAACAATATTGATACAACTTCTATAACAGACTATCGCTGGAAAAACAACTCTCTTAAAAACGCAAACAATCAAGATTTACTTAACGATACTATATTAGGCTGGGAATATTACTACGGCTATCCAGAGTTTGGCTATGGCCAACTGTTTGGACTTGATCCACAGTTTGCTAATGCTAACGGTTATTTTACTATAGACGAAAGATACAATAAGTTTTCTTTTTCTGCTAATTTAGTAGATAGAATAGTTGTGCTAGAGTACATCTCTGATGGGCTTTCTACTGATGAAGATACGAAGATACCTAAGATGGCAGAAGAAGCTATCTATGCTCATATATCGCATGCTATATTAGCTTCTAGAGTTAATATAAACGAATATGTAGTTCAAAGACTTAAAAAAGAGCGTAGCGCTAAACTTAGAAATGCTAAAATACGTTTATCAAATATAAAGCTTAACGAAATAGTACAAGTTATGCGTGGTAAATCTAAATGGATTAAACACTAAAATTAAATGGCTGAAGTTAAAAACGCGTTCATCAAATCAAAGATGAACAAAGACCTTGATGCTAGACTTATACCACAAGGTGAATATCGCGACGCTGTTAACATACAGGTTAGCAAGTCAGAAGGTGATGACGTTGGCGCTTTAGAGAACGTGGTTGGTAATATATCTATTGCTGATTTAGAATTAGGGATACCAAACTTAAGTTGTATAGGTAAAGAAGTAGATGAAACTAATTCTACTGTATATTTATTTTTTACAGATAACCCAGATACGAGTTTTAACTATACACCTACCGGTGTTGGTTCTAATCATTTTATATATAGATATAATGCTATAGGTAACTCTTTAACAAAATTAGTTGAAGGAGCTTTTTTAAACTTTTCAAAAGCTTTTCCTATAACCGGTGTTAATATTTTAGAAAACTTATTATTTTTTACAGATAATCGAAACCAACCTAGAAAAATAAACGTTGATTTAGCTAATCAGTTTGGTCAAGCAAATTATTACACCAACGAAGATCAAATATCTGTATCTAAATATTTTCCTTACGAACCTATAGAAGTTATAAAAGAATCTACTTTATCTCCTGGAGATTTTGAAACAACAATGAAGGATGTATTTAGTCAATACATACCTTTAGATGATTCTTCATATATTACAAACCCTTATTGGGCAGGTAATGATGCTGGTGGTAATCCTAATTTTCCAGGTGATCCACAATATTTAGAAGATAAGTTTGTAAGATTTAGTTATAGATTTAAATTCGATGATGGCGAGTATTCACTTATAGCTCCGTTTACTCAGGTTTGTTTTATACCAAAACAAGATGGTTATTTTTTACCAGGTGATGAACAGCAAACAGTAGCTAGTACTATTGTTGAGTTTATGGAAAACAAAGTTAATGAAATAGCTTTACAAATACCACTACCTTCTGCTGCGGATGATATTAACTCTGATTTTAAAATAACTGAATTAGATATTATATATAAAGAATCAGATGGTTTAGCTTTGCAGGTTGTAGAAACAATACCAGTTTCTCAAATAACAGGGACAAGCAGTGTGTTTGAATATGTGTATAATTCTACAAAACCGTATAAAACACTTCCAGAAAATCAAATAACTAGGGTTTATGACAAAGTACCAGTAAAAGCTTTAGGTCAAGAAGTTACATCTAATAGAGTTGTATATGCTAATTTTCAAGACAAGCACACGCCTCCTACAGGTATTGACTATCAAGTAGCTGCTACACGTAAAAACGAAGAAGGAGATGTTGGTTGGGCAAAAACAAATATAGAATATCCCAACCACACTGTAAAACAAAATAGAAATTATCAAGTTGGAGTTGTACTTGCTGATAAGTACGGTAGACAATCTACTGTTATATTGTCAAACAACACATCTCAAACAGCTGGTGATTACGGCGCTGATACTGTTTATTTACCTTATTCTACTTCTACGGGTTATGATTCAAATGCTTTTATTGGTAATTCTTTAAAAATATTATTTAATGACTTTATACAGTCTACTAAGTCTAGCACGACTGGAGAACCTGGTCTATATAATGGTGATCCTACAGATCCAGCATACAAACCTTTAGGTTGGTATAGTTATAAAATTGTAGTTAAACAGTTAGAGCAAGAGTATTATAACGTATATGCGCCAGGCGCTATGAAAGGAATAGCTTATTATGATACACAAGCAAACCCTTCTATTCCTTTGACCGATGAAAACGCGTCGTTTATAACTTTGCTAAATGATAATATAAATAAAGTACCTAGAGATTTATCCGAAGTAGGTCCTCAAGATAAACAATTCAGAAGCTCTGTCGAGTTGTTTGGTATAGTAGAAAATAATTTTTTTATTTCATATAATGTAAGAGGTAATAGACAATATTTTCCAGGTAGAAAATCTTTTACTACAAACACTATAGAAGACTTGTTTGATCTATATGATACCGCGCAGTTTGATGCAGGTGGATCAGCCGTTATACCAGTTACAAGTACTAATAGTCCTTACTATGCCTTTTACAGGTCTGAATCAAATCCTTTTATAGCAGAATTTATCACCTCTCAAACAGCTTCAGATCAATTTGGTACAAACAATTTAGAATATACAAACACTAGAGTATACGAAAAGTTTGAAAATTTATCAATTTTTGAAACAAAACCTGTAACATCTAGAATAGACATATTTTGGGAATCTACAACAGCAGGCTTGCTTGAAGATTTAAATACAGCTATTCAGCAAGATACTAATGGAGCTTTTGGAATAATTAATTTTAATTATGACCATGAAGAAGCTGATGGATTACAAGTAGATATTACAGGTGATTTTTCTTTTACTGATGTTCAAGGTCAAGTTATAGTACCTAATAGTACTCCTGTATTAACATCGGTATATGACGATTTAGATCCTACAGATAATAGGGCTAGTGAGTTTACTTTGGTTGAAGTTAGTGCTCTTAATGGTACTTATAAACTACAAACTAATGCTTATTTTTATTATGGTATAAACGCGGCACAGCTTGAGTCTTATACATTTACTTTTACAGTAGAAACTTTAGACAATAATGGTGATCCAGTATTCACAACACCAACAGAGACAGGTTCTTTAACAAATAATCCACCAATAATAAACAATTCAAACGCTAGTATAATAAACGTTGCAAGAGGACAATCGTTAATATTAACAATAGATGCTGTAAACGGTTCTAATCCTTTAGGTGGTAAAGAGACTGATGATTTAAGTTTTGCTATTACAAGTCAATCTAGAAATATTTTTTCTATAAGCGGCGATGAGGTATTAAATTCAGACAATACAGCTGTTGGTATTGAAAGTTTTACCCTGCAAGTTACAGATGCAGGAGGTGCTACGGTATCAAAAACGTTTAATATTAATTTTGGAGAGCCAGCAGCTGATAGTGCGTTTAGTAATTTTGGAATACACACTATTGCCGATGGAGACGGTGCTGCTTTTTGGTTTACTGGAACTAGTGGTTTTTCAAGTTTAACAGGTAACGAAGTATCTATTCTAGGTAGTCAACCTCCTTTTCAAGGGTGGTTAAATGGGTATCAAGCGCCTGCAAGCAGTCAAAACAATCCTGTGAGTAATTTTATATGTGGAGGTGGTGCCCACCCTGAATTTTATAATGAAAGAGTTAGTGGCTCGCTTACACAAGGAACATTTTTTGTTATTTTACAACCTTATAACAGAGAACCAAATCCTACTGGTCCTCCCTCAACTTTTGTTAATTTAAGATACAGCATACAACAGAGGCCAAGTGCAAACATCGGGTGGCAATCTTTAAACGATTTAAATGGCGTGTCTACAGTAACCCAAAGCGGTGGAGTTCCTAGTGGTACATGGGAATACGCGCCCTTCCAACCCCCGACGGGTATGACAGCTACTACTAATACAAATAGTCAATATGGATCAAATGGAGGTTTGTTTGTGTCTAACATCCAAGCTCAAATCAATGATGATCCGCTTGGAGCATTAGTTTTCGCATTTAACACTATTGGTGATTACAGAATAATACTAGGCAACTTGCAGAGTAGCTATGGTGCTTATGATAATAGTGTAGATTGTAGTACACCAGCCCAAGCCCCTTGTGGTGCTGAGCTTATAATAGGTGATTTTTATAACCCACCCATTGAAGTTCAAAATCCTAATGACCAACAAACATATGGAAGTACTTATAGATATGAAATAGTAGGTCCTAGTGCCAGTTGTTCTTCAACTTTTAATGGGGTTTATAAATATGCTAAAGAACCTTTTGCAAAATATGTTACAAGGTTTTATAATGATACAGATTTTTTACAGCCATACAATCCTACTACGTCATCTTCTTTTAAATTTAGAAGAATGGATAGAGTAGACTCAGCTGACGGTAATAGTATATATAATCCTGAGCACGTTAAAGAAGGTGCTTACACGGCTTTTATACTTAGCAATGGATTAGTAAACTCAACACCACAACCTTGTTTATATTAAAATATGGGAGCAGTAATAGAAGTAAAGTATTTTAACTCTTTTATATTAAAGAAGGCGTTAAACGAAAGACAAGTTGGTGTTGACCAATTACCTACGTGGCTTGGTAGTACAGGTGTACCTAATAGTTTAAACGGCGGTTATCCTGTTGTTAGTTTAGCAAACATGGAAGCGCAAGATAGTTGGCTTGTGGAAGAAGCTAGAATACGTGGTGGTTATAATAATACTAATGTTGATTATGGTGTAAGAGCTTACTTAGTAGACGAAGAACCTAATTCAAGTATTAGATTTAATTCGTTAATATATTCTGGTATATTTAACTCTAGAACAGGTATAAACGATACTAACGTATTTAGCGTAGGTGAAGATATAACTAAATCTGCAGACCCAGCAAATGGCAGTATACAAAAGCTATATGCTGAAGATACTAATCTTGTTATCTTCCAAGAGAACAAAGTGAGTAGAGCGCTTATAGACAAAGACGCTATATACTCTGCCGAAGGTCAAGGCTCAGCTGTAAGTACGCTTAATTTAGTTATAGGCCAAATTGTTCCTTACGCTGGTAATTTTGGTATTAGTAAAAATCCAGAAAGCTTTGCTGTGTATGGTTATAGAAAATACTTTGTAGATAAGAATAGAAACGCTGTGCTTAGATTATCGCAAGACGGTATTACTGAAATATCTAACTATGGCATGTATGATTATTTTAGAGATCAATTAGGTAATTTAAGTTCTACGGAAAAAGCTTTAGGTGCTTGGGATATATACACAAAACAATATGTAGTTAGCTTACAAGGGCAAAACATACCTACTACAGGTGATAACAGCTATCAAACATTGTCATTTGACGAGTCTGTACTTGGTTGGACAAGTAGATACACGTATAAACCAGAACAAATATTTAGTGTTAAAAATAAATATTACAGTGTGTATGATGGTAAAGTTTGGGAGCATAACTATTTTAGCAATGCTAATGATAATAGATCTATATTCTATGATACTTACAGCGATTCAAGTATAACATTTATATTTAATCCAAATGTCAGCGCATCTAAAGTATTTAAAACAGTAAACTATGAAGGATCTACCGGTTGGGAAGTTCCTTCGTTTGAAGCTGCTAGAGGTTTTGAATTAAATGATACGGCTAATTTAGTTTACAGCTATGACGAAGGTAGTTACACACAAAACGGTATACAGTACTACGCTGGTTTCTACAAAAAAGAAGGTAAGTATTTAGCTAACCTTATAAACAATAGTCAAGAGACGGCTAAAGAAGTTATATATGGCGCAAGTATTTCAGGTGTAAAAGGTTACTATGCAACTGTAACTATAAGAACAGATGATAGTACACAAGTAGCGGGTAACGGTGGTAAAACCCGAGAGCTATTTGCTGTATCATCTGAATACGTAGAATCAAGTTATTAAATTATATGGAATTAAAAACACGTCTATTAAAAGACGAGGATTATGAAACTCTATGCGAGTGGTGGAAGTCTTGGCCTAAATGGCTTGTTAGTCCGCCAAGAACTTTTTTACCCGACAACGGTAAAGGAGGATTGATGGTAGAGAAAAATGGTAGACCAATATGTGCTGGGTTTTTATACATGACAAACTCAGATGCTGTTTTACTTGAGTGGATAGTTTCAGATCCAGAGTATAGAGAAAAAGATCGCAAACAAGCGATAGAGTTACTTATAACTTCTGCGGAAGAACTATGTAAGAAGTTAGGAAAAATACATATGTTTACTATAGGTAGAAATAAACATTTGATAAACACGCATAAAAAACTAGGGTGGATAGTTGACGAAGATCCATCACACGAAATAATTAAAAATTTATAAATTATGGCAGTAGTAGCAGCAATCGGAGCAGCGGTGGGCACAGTAGCCTCTACAGTTATAGGTGCTAACTCAGCTAAAAAAGCAGAGCGTAGGGCTAGAAGCGATAAAAACCGTTTGATGGACGAGCTTGAAGAACTTGAAAACTCAAGACAAGAGATTATAAATCCCTATGAAAACGTATCTTCTTTGGAAGATATGATTGTTGATAATGCTGGTATGCTATCTAATCCTTACAAAAATGTTGGGGTTGCTACTAAAGCTGCTGAGTTTCAAGCTGAAGAAGCTGATATTTCTTTAGCTAATACGTTAGATTTATTAGCATCTACTGGTGCTAGTGCTGGTGGTGCAACTGCTCTTGCACAAGCCGCACTGCAAAGTAAAAGAGGTATAGCGCAATCTTTAGAACAACAAGAGGCTAGAAATCAAGAGCTTATAGCTGCTGGCGAACAAAGACTACAGGATCAACAAATGACAGAGGCACAGCGTGTTCAAAACGCTAAAATGTCAGAAGCGCAACGAATGCAACAAGCAGAGGTACTTGGTAAAGAGTTTGTTTACGGTGAGAAAGAGCGTAGAGAAACGCAACAGCTAAATAGAAAGCAAGCTCAAATAACAGGTGCAGCTCAACAAGAAGTAGCAGCAAGACAATCTAAAGCACAGGCTATCGGTAGTGGTATTGGAGCTTTAGGTAATATAGCTGGTGCTGCTATATCTGATAGACGTCTTAAAAAGAATATTAAGTTAATAGGTAAATCTAACAGCGGTTTAAATATATATGCTTTTGAATATATAAATAAAATATTTGGTAAAGGTAAATGGCAAGGCGTTATGTCTGATGAAGTCCCTAACAGCGCTGTTGTTAAAAACTTTACTGGTATATTTGATGGTGTAGATTATTCTAAGATCGATGTAGAGTTTAAACAAATAAATTAACATGGCAGAATTACCACAATTTTCAAGAAACTACGGTAGCAGAGGCGGTGCTTATGAAAGCCCAGTAACAGTTATAGATTCTTCAGGTAGAGAATACGCTAGAGCTATAACTAATATAGGTAATTCTGTTGCAAAGGTTATACAGCAAAAAACAAACAGAAATTCTACTGCTGTAAAAGAAACCCAAAAGTATTTAGATCATAACGCTAAATTTGTTTTAGAAAACTACGATGAGTTTAGTGCTAACATGGAAAAGGTTGGGGTTAATAATCCCAGCCTTAACAAAGCTGGTCTTTTTGCTATAGATAAAAAAGCTAAAGCTTATATGGCGATGAAAAGTGCTTCATCTAAAGAAGCTCAAATGGCTGCTGCACAAGAATACGCTTTATGGGACGGTAAAATAAACGAGTTAACTCAATTAATTCAAGCTGGTAAAGACGCTAATGAAAGCTATTATGCTGACTATGTAGACGGTTATTCTAAAGCAAACACAGAAGGTGGTATATCTACAGTTAATGCAAATGTAGGTTTGTCCAAGCAGTACCAACTTGCTATGCCGGTTAGAGTAGGTGCTACTCGTAATCCAGAAGAACAATGGTTTTTTGATGAAAATGATAATTGGAAAATTAAAACAGCATATTCTAGCGAGCAAATAACACAGGCTTATAAAGACGGTAAGATTAAAAACAACTATGTTGTAGCTGATCCTAAAGTTTTATTTGCTTTTGATGGTGGTAAAATACCAAACATAACTGCTGATAGAAATAAATTCTTAGAAGAGTCTCGTATATTTAAAAATGGTAAATTTGAAGATCCCTTTGTTGGAGAACCAGAATTAAGAAAAACTGAAAACGGACAGTTTGAATACACGTTTAGACCTATCAAGTTTGCAGATATAGAAGCCGCAGCAACTCCTTTTATTAGAGCTCAAATAAATAGTTTTCTTAAGTTTCCTGAAAAAGCTAAAAATATTTGGTCGCATGTTCTTAATAAACACGCCCCTGAAGGCGCTGAGCTAAAATATGCTAATGGGCAAGTTGGTACAGCTTTTGATGAAGAGTCTTCTGAAATTTTTGGTAAAGCTTATGCAGATTGGTTCTTGAGCGATTTAGAAGAAAAAGGTGGTAACGCAAGTAACTATAATAAAATTGAGCCTGAAGAACCTACAGCTGCAGAAAGAAAAGCTGCTAAAACAGCTAAAGAAATAGCTGCCGCAGCGCCACAGGTTTATACAGATATTTTTCAAAATACTGAATCTTATTTTACTAACAAAAAAGTAGGCGGTAAAGATATTTTAAAAGTTAATGTTTTACCTGGATCTGTACCTGCTGATGGAGGTAAAGTTGCGCCTGTTATAGAATTAGGCTATAAGTCTGGTAGTAAAGTAGCTGGAGAAGAACAAACTATATTCACAACTGATATGTCTTTTGATCTAAGTGATCCAGCTAGAGTTAGAGCTTTAATAAATATGCTTCCAGAAAATGAGGCCATGAAAAAAGAATTAATAAAATTAATAGGTGATAATCCTATAGAAGGCGTGTCTATAGAAACGTTTGAACAAAGACCTATACTACCTGGATTATCAACTAATTAAACAATCAAATTATGTTTAAGTATCAAGGATTTGAATACACACTAGACGAAGTTACTCAAGCTGCAAACAATGAGCAGCTATCTGTAGATGAGTATGTTAACAAGCATGGACTTGAAACTGTAGAAGTTACAGACGAAATACAAACAATCCCAACTGAGGGAAAGACAAACGGTGCTGCGGCAAAGGGTGCGACTGCAACACCGACAACCGGGCCAGCACCCGAGATTTTGGTATTAGATTCGGAAGATACTTCTTTGGATTTACCCAAAATAGACAATAGCGAAAAAGCAATAAAAAAACGTAGAAAAGAAAACGCTAAGAAAGACGCTATTATTGAAGCTGCTAAACCTATAGAACTCGAAGAAGTTGTAGTTACAGGTGTTCAACCTTTAGAACGTGAAGCTTTAGAATATATAGGATCTGATATTTTTGCCGGTGGTACTCCAACTGAAAGACTTAGACAGCATCAAAAATTACAACAATATATTCAAGAAAAAAGAAATGGCGAATTTGATGTACCTGAATTAAGCTATTATGAAACCACAGGCCCAGCGCCTGTTGGAACAGTTCCTGGAATGGGAATTGTTACAGATGAATTTGATTTTACTATAGATGAAAATACTTTTGAAAAAGGAAAACCTTTAGGTTTATTTGGTAAAAGTAAAATAGAAAGAGATTATAAAAACTCAGATAGAACCGGTGTTGTTTTTAGTTACACAGGAAAAAAACCAAATGAAGAATCTAATTTAAGATCTATAGATATACCTAAAGCTAGACAAATATTTATTGAAAACGTAACTAACCAAGAGTTATCTAATCAATTAAAAGAAACTGATCAAGATAACTTAAACTTTAAAGTAAGAGCTAAAGGCAGACGATTTGTTAGAGATGAAGAAGTAGATGGTGAAAAACTTTATGATCCTTTTACAGGTAAAATATATAGTTTTGATAAAGCTCCTGATGATATTATAAAAATAAATGAAGACGCAAGACAAAAAGCTGAAACTACAGAAGTACAAGAGCTTAATAACGCGTTAACAAAACAATACTACAAAGTCGTAGCACTTGCTAAAAAATTAAATAATTACAGACAATCGGATCCAGAAAACTTTGATAAAGGCGCCAGCCACTTTCAAAGAGGTGACCTACCAGTTAATTTATTTTTAGGTGATACTAAATATGAAACTGGTTTAAATCTTATTCAAGAAATAGCAAGCACAGGTGAAATACCAGAAGATATAACTAAATTAAAAAGCGACCATCCTTTCGCTAAAGCTTTTAATACTGCTCTTACAGATTACATTACTATAAATAAAGCTTATCAATTAAATTTAGATCCTACTAAACAAGACAAAGCCGGTTTTTGGCAAGGAGCTTGGGATAGTTTAGTTAGCAAAACACCATTTGGAGATGTTAATCCTTCTCAACAAACGCAACAAGAAGAAGTAGAAGCTTTTGTAAATGTAATGGAAAGCTCTGGCTTCGAAGGTATTAACAAGCAAGATATAAACGAAGCTTTAAAACCGATCACGGCTAACGCAATTGGAGGTGGAACTGTAGATTTAGCTCTGTTTGCTGGTCAAGTTTATGCTACAAGAAAAATACCGGGAGTCAAACAAATAACTAATGGTATAAATAAAACTGCTGAGTTGTTTAAAAAAACAAATTTAGGTAGAGCAAGTGGTATCTATAAAAACGCTATCAATATAACTGCTAAAGGAGTTGATGAAGCTGCAGTTTTTGTTGCTTCAGAACAAGCAGCGGCTAGCGTTGGTTTAAAAGACACTCCAACAGCTGAAGAAAATTTAGCCACAGGTGAATTTGCTTGGTTTTTAGGAGCTGGACAAGGAGCGGCTAACGTTCTTTTAAATAAGTTTCCAGCTAAAACTGTATTTACTCCTATGCTTGCTGCTTTAAGTAAACCTAAAACTACTAGAAACTGGGTTCGTAGCGTTACGGGTGCAGGTGTTGGTGCAGCTTCTTTTGAGTTCGCTAGCGCGGCTACAGATTTTGAAGGATATGCTTATAACAGAGATAGAGATGGTAACTTAACACCAAAATCTACATCTGATTTTATAGAACATTTTTTAGGCGAGTACTATAAAATGAGATTGTTAGGCGCTAAATCTATATTTCAAAAAAATGGTTTAGTAACTGCTTTCGCAAATGACATCCGCGCGATGCAAGGGCATAATCCATTAAATGTTTCTAGAGCAGCTAAAAATACTGGGTATAGTGAAGAGTCTATTAAAAAACCAAATGACAATACGGTTCAAGATATAGTAAATTCTAAAGAAGCTGCTATAACAGAACTTGGCAAATCATTACAAGACGGTGTAATAGATCAGCAAGGATTTTTAACAAGATCTCAAAAAATAAACGAAGATTATAACATACTTCAATCACAAGCTGAATTAAATATTGCTAAAGAATCTATAAAAGCAGAAGATAAAAGCGCTTTAAAACCAACTGATGCTAATATAAGAACGCTTGTGAATAGATTACAACGTGGAGAAAAACTAACTGAGCTTGACAACAGAACAATGGTTAACACGCCATTGCCTATTATATTTGATAGATACGGTATAGACTCTACTAGCGAGCAAGCTAAAGCTATAGAATCAGCGTGGAACAAAGAAACTATATTAAACGAAATACTTAACTCAAACCCTTTATTCAAAGCAGCTATAGGCACTAGAGAAAGAGAGGAGTCGTATAATTTTTCAAGAGATGCTTTTGAAGTTGGTCAAAGAATGAGACAGCTTCAAAGAAGAGAGAAACTTAACGATGAAGAAAAAGTTGAGTTAGAATTTTTAGAAGAAAAATACGAGACGTATCAACCTGGTGGTTACAGGTATAATAAAATACAAAAAACATTAGGTGACTACTATAAAAACCTAAGAGCAGCAGACATTGCTCAAGCTGAAAAAATACTAGAAGCTACCAAAGAAGGTGAAAGAGTTTCTGTTGAAAGTGTTGAAGAGTTACAAAAAATATATGACGAAGCTTTTCCAAATGAACCTAGAAACGTTAGTAGTGCTGATGGTTTTTACGATCCTGTTTCTAAAAAGTACTATGTTAATGAAACACAAGTTAAAAACATTAGAAACTTTACGGTTGACACACATGAAACTGGTCACTTTATTTTAAGAGATGCTTTAAAAAACGAGCGTGGTGAAGTAACTGAAGACGGTATTAGAATTATAGATGAAGTATTAGCGGAGCTTACACCTAAGCAGCGTGATGTTGTTCAAGAAAGAATAGATGCTAACTATAGATTTGATGCTAATGGAAATGAAAGAGCTAAAAAAGATTATTACGAAGAATATTTAACAACGTTGTCTGACGCTATTAGAAGTAAACAAATAGTATTTAAAGAAAACATAGGTAATAGTCTTGAAAATCTTGTTCCTTTTCTACGTAAAAAAGGTGTAGAAAACCTACAGTTAAATGCTGAGACTGGTAAAAACTTATTTGAGCTTATTAAAAGTTATTCTAAAGGTGAACAAGCGGGTATTGAAGCTGCTAAAGAAATATCAAGAGCAGCTGAAGGAGTTGAAGTAGCAGATCAAGCTGCTAAACTATCTTTAACTGCAGAAGACTCTGCTAAAGTAAATGATATATATGCAGAGCAAGGTATAGCTGGTTACGAGCAGATATTAGACCTACTTAAACCAACAGCTACGTCGCTTGCTAAGCGGTTTGAAAACAGACCTCAATATGATAGAGAGTTAGTTACAGATGCTATTTTAACCGGGGAACGTGGTATGCTTGATGTTATAATGGATTATAATAGAAAAGTTGAAGCTGGAGAACAAGTTCCACCACTTTCTGGTTTTTTAAACAATAGCTTTTCTACTAAAACAGGTTTCAAAAGATATATAGATGCTGCTGAAAAAGTGGTTGGCAAAGAGTTTACTGCAGATGTCACAGAAGCAAAAGGTGTAGCTGCTGAAGAAGTTGCTGAACCAACTGTAACTAAAGAAGTAAGAGGCCCTAGAAAACCTACTGAAACCACGTCGTATTCAAACGTTTTACTTAAAAATGCAGGTGTAGAAAACAAGCAGAAGCTTGAGGCTAAAATTACAGAAGCAACTAAACAAGCTTTTGCTGATAAAGAAATAACTAGATTTGGAGAGACTAGAAACATACCTGAATCTGTAGCTGAAATATATGGAGAAATGTTTGGTATTAATCCAGAAGCTATATATGATAAACGACGAAACTTTCAAAAAACAGACTCAGAAGGTTTAACAAGGATTAAACAGTTTTTAATTGATAACGCTTCTGCTGATTACGCTAGGCTACCTGAGACTAGAGACAAAATTAAAGGTGGTACTTTTATTCCTCGTAATATACTTAATGAGTTTTATAAAGACGGTAAGCTTGCTATAACTAGAAAAGATTATATAGATTTTATTAAAAGAGAAGCTGAAAAACCTATATATAGAGATGTTACTAGTCAAAACCTTAAAGGAGGTATAGCTATACACATACGTAATCGTATGCTTGAAGATCTTATAACAGAGCCAGGCGCCCGTGCTGCAGCTGGTGCTAAGTTTAGCCTTAGTACTAGACAGGATTTAAAGTGGAAAGAAACTGATGAAGATATTCAAACTTCATTTAAAATTAAAGGAAAAAAATATACTACTAGACTAGAAGAAACTGCTTTCATGGAGTTTGAAAAAGGTAAAACTTATGACGACATTGACAAGATAGCTAAAAAACTAAACATAAAAAAAGACTCACAAGGTGATGATATATCGAGCTCTGAAAAGTTTTATCACTTACAATTTGCAGATAAGAAGGGAGATATAGGTATAACAGGAGCTGGTAATGCAGCTGAAGTATTTTCAGTTAATGTAAACGGAGTTGTAGATTATTTAAAAGAAAACCCAAATGTAGAAGGTGTTATATTTACAGCCAAAGAACCTAGCAGAATTAGATTGTACAAGAGGTTGTCAGAGGCAATGGCTGATAAAATTGGCGGGAAATTTGGTTTTGAAAATGATACTTTTATTGTTACAAATAAAAAACCAAAGACTGAAGTAAGTGCTAAGTTTAGCGAGACTAAAAAAGAAGTAACACCTAAGTCTATAGAACAAGCCGCAGGGCTTACTGTAGGTAAAGATAAAAAAGGAAAAGAAGTTTTTAGACCTAGTAATGTAAAAATAACAAGAACAGAAAAACTTGACCAATGGGGCGTTGGTGTTGTCAATCCAAAAGAAACTGGTAAGAAATACACTACAAGAGACTTAACTCAAAAACTACCTAATGACATAGCTAGCTTTGAAGGTGAAACAGTTTTAGAAGGTACTAAAAGAGTTTTAAAAGAATTTTTAAATGATAACCCTGAGTTATATGAAGCTACTATGTCTTCAGTAACCGCTGGAACTGAAAGAGGTTTTGTATCTACAAGAAAAGTATTTGAAGAGCTTATAGGAAAAAGAAATTTAAAAGTAGATCAAAAAGGTAAAAGATTTCCATACACTAAAGCAGGTGGATTTGCTCAACCAAAATTTGTAGAATCTACTAAAGAAAAAGATTTTGTAAAAAATCAAGAACAACAGGTTGATAATCTTGTTGATTATTTTAAAGCAATAGAATCTCATTTAGCAAAAAAACCAGAAGACGCTTGGGTATTCGATGCGATAGTTAAAGACGCGCAAGACAATCAAAACTCTATACTTAGATTTGGTGCGCCAAACTTGTTTATGCACGTTAATAAAAAAGGTAAAATACCTTTAGATGTTCAACTAAGAGAAGAACACTCTACACCGCAGAATAATATTGGCACTATATTAGAACAAGCAGCTATAGACGGTAACGTTGAAAAAGTAAGACCACTTATAAAAGCTATGTATATGCAAGGTGGTTTAACTAGAGTTGATGATGGTTTAGTTAATATAAAATTTAAATCCACAATGCCTGAGTTCTTTTACAAAGAAATAGTACCGGCTATATTAAGTGGTAAAGTAAAATTAGATCCAGGTGTTGCCGCTGTTATTAGAATGACAGAATCCGGCGTTAACATGGATAACTACAAGTATTTTCCAGCAAATAAAACTTTTAGCGAGTATTTATTTGGATCTAATGGTTTGCCTTTAAAAGAGCAAGCTAGATTAACTAGAGATTATTTAAGTGGTAAAATTACATTAGCGGAGTCTAGAAAAGAAGGTAAAGGCTTAGCTGAAAATTACATTAAGTTAGAACCTGGTAAGGCAAAAGCTGAAACAAAAAACAATGGTGAACTACCACCTTTACTTTCTTTTACAGAAAAACAAAGTAATGAAAAAGTACTAGAAGAACTAGGTACATTAGACAAAGCCTTAAAAGTAGCGGCTGATCCTAAAGCTCCAGTTAAAAAAATACGTGTGTTTGATTTCGATGATACTCTAGCTAGATCAAATAGTAAAGTTATATACGAAATGCCTGACGGTACAACTGGTAAACTAAACGCTACACAGTTTGCTGAAAGAGCTGGAGAGCTAGAAGCTAAAGGCGCTACATTTGATTTTGCAGAGTTTAGTAAAGTTGTTGATGGTAAAAAAGGCCCTGTATTTAAAGCTGTAGAAAACATTGTAGCTAAACGTGGTGCTGAAGATGTATTCATACTTACAGCTCGTCCAGCTGACGCTGCTGGTCCTATTAAAGAATTTATGGATGCGCTTGGTGTTAAAATACCTATTGAAAACATTATTGGTTTAGGCGATGGTAAAGCTCAAGCGAAAGCACGATGGATAACGGGTAAAGCTGCTGAAGGTTACAATGACTTTTTCTTTGTAGACGACGCTTATAAAAACGTTAAAGCTGTACGCAATGCTTTAGAAGTATTTGACGTCAAGTCTAAAACACAGCAAGCTAAAGTTAGATTTAGTGAAACTGTAGATCTTAGTAAAGACTTCAATGATATTATAGAGGCTAAAACTGGTATTGGTTCTGAAAAAGTTTATAGCAGAGCTAAAGCTCAAGTTGTTGGTGCTAGTAAAGGAAGTATATTTAAAGGTATACCTTATTCAGCTCAAGACTTTACAGGTTTGCTTTACGAAACGTTAAGTAAAGGTAAACTTGGTGATCAACAAATGGCATGGTATAAATACAATCTTATTGATCCATTTTCCCGCGGTATAAATGACATATCAAAAGATAGAGTTGCTATGTTTAATGATTATAAATCTTTGAAAAAACAACTTGGAGTTATACCTAAAGACTTACGTAAAAAATTACCAGGCGAACCTTACACAAGAGAGCAAGCTGTAAGAGTGTATACTTGGAATACACTGCAAGGTATGGAAGTGCCAGGCGTTAGCAAGGCGGATTTAAAAACGTTAAATGAATTTGTTAATAATAATCCTGAATTAAAAGTATTTGCAGAACAGCTAGTAGCTATTAACAAAGGTGATGGTTATGCTAAACCAAAAGAAACGTGGCTTACAGGTAGTATTACAACAGACTTGCTTGAAGGTCTTAATACTACTAAACGTGCTAAGTACTTAGAGCAGTGGCAGACAAATGTGGATCAGATATTTAGCGAAGCAAACTTAAACAAACTTGAAGCTGCGTATGGTAAAAAATACCGTAAAGCTATAGAGAATAGTTTACAACGCATGAAGACTGGTCGTAATAGATCTTTCTCAGATGATGGTTTAACAGCTAGATTTACAGACTGGCTTAATGGTAGTATTGGTGTAACAATGTTCTTCAATACAAGATCATCTTTATTGCAAACTATATCTTCTGTTAACTTTGTAAACTTTACGGATAACAATCCGATAGCAGCTGCAAAAGCTTTTGGTAATCAAAAACAATATTGGAAAGACTTTAAATACTTAATGAACTCCGACTTTTTAAAAGAACGTCGTGGAGGTTTACAAATGAACGTTAATGAAGCTGACATTGCAGAAGCTGCTAATAAAAATGGGCCACGGGGTGTTGTTAATAGATTATTACAATTTGGTTTTACACCTACACAATTAGCAGATAGTTTTGCAATCGCATCTGGTGGTGCTACGTTTTATCGAAATAGAATTAAAACTTATGAAAAGCAAGGATTAAGTAGAGCTGAAGCGGAGGCTAAAGCGTTTGAAGATTTTAGAGAAACAGCAGAAGAGTCACAACAGTCTTCAAGACCTGATAGAATATCAATGCAGCAAGCTGGTCCATTAGGTAGACCTATACTTGCGTTTGGTAATACTCCTTCTCAATATTTAAGGCTAACTGATAAAGCTATTAAAGATTTAAGAGCGGGTAGAGGAGATGCTAAAACAAACATTAGTAAAATTATATATTATACTACTGTACAAAACTTAATATTTAATTCACTACAACAAGGTTTGTTTGCTATAGCTTTTGGCGAAGCAGATGCTGATGATGAAAAATATGAAAATAAATATATAGACACAGCAAATGGTATGGCAGATTCTATGTTGCGAGGAGCCGGTGTTGGTGGTGCTGCTATATCAGTTACTAAAAACGCTATAATACGTATTATACGTGAGCAAGAAAAGAAACAACCTAAACTAGAAAAAGTTGGTTATGAACTAACTAAAATATCTCCACCAATTTCTTCTAAACTTTCTAAAATAAATCAAGCTGCTAGAGCTTATCAATGGGATAAAGATAAAATGATGAGTGAAGGTTTTAGCTTTGACAATCCAGCGTATTTAGCAGGTGCAAATGTAATATCGGCAACTACAAATGTACCATTAGATAGAGCTATAAGAAAAGTTGAAAACGTTATAGCCGCTACAGAAGCTGACAAAGAGCTTTGGGAACGATTAGCACTTATGGGTGGTTGGCCTGAATGGCAGATAGCTATTGACGAAGAAACAAAACAAAACAAACCTCAACCTAGAAAAACAAAATCAAAGTTTAAAAAATCTAAAATAAAATAGATATGGGTAAGATTAGTCCAGCATGTAAAGCTGCAGCAAAAAAGAAGTTTGAAGTATGGCCATCAGCATATGCCTCTGGTTGGGGAGTACGTTGTACTAAAGCTGGTGGACCTGGTAAAATGGGTAAGAAGAAAAAAAAAAGATCACCATTAAATCAAGCTGATCCTTACGAAAAATTAACTAGTAGGTTTCCACAGTTTAATCAAGCTACAGATACTGTTGTTAGTGGTTCTAGTACCAATCAAAATTTTGCAAAAATGAAAAGCTTGCATGCAGCTCAAAGAGCCGCGTTAAGTTTAAGCGGAGTAAATTCAGCTAACATTAAAAATATAGGTTCAGCACAAAAAGCTGAAAAGACGACAAGAAAAACAAACACAGGAGAATATACGACTTATCAGCTTTACGATAAAGACAAATTAAAAAAAGCCGTATCACCATTAGAAAAGAAAAGCAAAGTAAAAGGTGGTGGCACTAGCAAAGTATGTTTACCTGCTGCTAAAGTAAAATCAATGAGCGCAGCTGAAAAGAAAAAAGTAATTGCAGCTAAAAAATCTGCTGCAGCTAAAGGAGATTATAAACGCTCTAGTAAATCAAACGTAAAAGGTGCTCGTAAAAAAGGAGCGACATTACGCGATTGGTTTGAAAATGAAAATTGGATTAACGTTGCAACAGGAGAACCATGCGGAAAATAATTGATAAGCTACAAGCAGCTTGGAATAGTTTACTATATAAATTAATGTTTAAAAACTATAAATAATGAAACCATTTACATCAAAACATTGTACGCCAATTAACTATGGTAGTCCTTTAGAAAATAAAAGTAAAATAAAACCACCTTCTAAATTAGAAGATGCTTCAGATAGACAATTGTTAAACACACCTGGTGAAGAAGCAAAAGCTTTACTACGTAAAAGAGCTAGAGAACGTGCTAAAAATAAGGAACAAAAATAAACTGGGCGTACCATACCCAACAGTTCCTAATAAAGAAAGGGCCCTCAAACGAGAGCCCTTTTTTTTTATCCGTCACAACTAAGACAGTCTGGATCCATAGCTCGTTGCGCTATATCGCCACGTAATACAGATTCTGTTCGCATATAGTACAACGTTTTAATACCTTTCTTCCATGCATCTAAATGGACTTGGTTAATCCATTTAGGTGAGGCTTCGCTAGGAAACGCTAAGTTTAAACTAACTGACTGATCTATATATTGTTGTCGTATACCCGCTTGATTAACAAGTTCAAGTTGGTTTATCTCTTTAAAAGTTTTAAACACATCTTTAACATTGTCATAACCCGACATATCTAAATCTTCTTGCTCAGATAGTTTAACTAGTTTACGGTTTACATAACCCCAATCATCTAGCTCAGCTACGTCTTGTATACTACCACCGTCTTCTAGTATCTTATCCCACGTTTCTTGGTTGTTAATACCTGCTTTGCGAAGTACTTTAGTTAGCTCTTTGTTTTTCCTAATGAACGTACCCTTCGCGCTTTGTTCAGTGAAAACATTAGCGGCCCAAGGCTCAATACCAGGACTAACATTACCGGCAAGCTTACTATTACTGACAGTAGGAGCAATGGCACGAAGATGAGTGTTGCGGAAACCATTGCCGCGACACCAAAGAGGTTCGCCGTAAACTTCAGCAAGAGCACGACTAGCACGCTCACTCTCAATTTTAATCTGCGAAAATATTCTTCTAGTTTCAAACTGTGCTTGTAAACCTTCGAACGGGATTCCGTTTTGCTGGAGGTATGTATGCCAGCCCAATACGCCGAGGCCGAGCGCTCTGCCTTTTTCCGCAGATCTGACTGCGTTTCCAAAACCTTTAAGGCCTTTTGCTTTTTGAATAAACTCCTCCAACACCCCGTCCAAAAACCATATAGCATCATAGATAAGGTTTGTGTTTTTCCACTCTTCATATTTAGTTAAGTTTAAACTAGACAAGCAGCAGACAAAGCTATGACTTTCATCTGTATGCAAAACTATTTCGCTACAGATATTAGTCATATGAACTTTTAATGCGTTGTCTTTGTAAGCTTCTGGATTTGCTTTGTTAGTATTTCCTTTAAACAATATATACGGTTCGCCAGTTGACTTTCGTTTTCTAAGTAGTTTACTCCATCTATTTCTAGCTTCCTTATCTCCTTGTTCAAGTTTACGCATAAACTTATCACCAACAACTGCGCACTGATGTAAGTTAAGCGATTGTCTGTTAACATCGCCTTTAGGTTCTCTGATTTCAAGCCACTCTTCGAAATCGTCGTGTTCAATATTGATATTAACTGAGGCAGCTCCTCGTCTAACTGATCCTTGATTTGTTGCAAGTATAGTTGAGTCGTATATTTTGCAGAAAGGTACGACTCCGTCTGATGTTCCATTACCTGTAATTGTTGCGCCAGCGGGTCTGATCATATTAATACCAATGCCAACTCCACCGCCGTGCTTAGCGAGCAACATCATCTCTAAATTCTTACCACCAATGTCGTGTATGCTATCACCTACGTCTATTCCAAAACAACTTATTGGTAAACCTCTATCAGTACCTGTATTAGACAACACTGGAGACGCTAAGTTAAGCCAGCCTTTCCATATGTAATCAAAGAAAGTTTCTGTTAACTCTGGCTTATACAAACGCTTAGCAACTGTACTTGCTACTCGCATATAAGCATCACGCGGTGATTCCCATGGTAGTAAATATCCTCCTGCTATAGTTTTCTTGTATACATCAGTGTCGCCCCAAGCAGGATAGTCGACACCTTTTTTCCATTCATTATTCCACATCATTTAAAAAATAGCAATGCGTATGCTATCATCACGTTTAAATTTACTATTACTAAGTTCCATTGCTTTGCGACCCAAACTTGTGGTGTGCAAAACAATCCAGCTAAAAAGTATATAACTATTCCTGGTGTGTCGGGTAGTAAATGGGGAGCGGTTACAAAAAAACCAGTCCCCATGTATCCTAATCTATTTGCTAATCTTTCAGTCGGTGATAAGCGCCTCTCTTTCACTAGGCTCTTCAGCCACCTTTTCTTTAATTTTTTCGATTGCATCTTCGTAACCTTCTAATTGTTTTAATACTTCTTGTTGACCAAATACCATGGTCTTTAAATTACTTATTTCATTTATAAGTTGCTGCAACACGTTTGTTACAGCTGCCATACGTTTTTCTAACGCATCTGTTCTACTTTGTTTTTGTCCTTTCATATATATTTATAAAACATTACTACTACTATTCTTTGGTCCTTATATTCGTTAGGATATTTGCTATGAAAATAATTACAAGGATAAGACAATAGTCTGTTATCTCTATAACCCACTATTGAATTTAATTTCCATTTTGATTTATCATCGGCATCTTCCATAAGCATACGATTAAACTCTTCATTGTCAGATTCATTATAAGTATAACCATGATTCTCATGCTCCCAAAACGCTGTACCATGTAGCTTATCTTCATTAGCTTTAACAAATAAAACTATCGCACGATCAGGTTGTTGGCCTTCGATTATAGTATCGTTATGTATACGCCAACTATTATCTTGATCTTGATTAGCTTCTCTAGCAAAACATAATATACTTTTAACATCTCTACCTTCTAACTTTTCTAAAGATCTTTCTATATAATGTGTTAGTTCTAATGGAATTTCTTTAACCCAAAAAGATTTACCTGGGGTTTTTACTTCTGTAAACTCATCACAAAAATTTACAAGTTCTTTGTAAAGGTTGTGTGGTAAAAAATTATCTTTTATGTATATCATTTCTACTCTTTAGATCTTCCCACATTTCATCTTCACTTAATAGACTACCAAATGTCTTCGAAGTCCTCGCCTTCGTTAGCCTTCGAATAATCCGTCGGCCGAATCGCGAAAAAATCAGTATGAGTGTGCCCGCCGGTAAGATGATAGAACCAATCAAGATTACTTGCTGCATCTTTGTCAAACGCGAAGTGCGATGCAAGGTCAGCATAACCAAGTTCAACCAGTTTTTCATTTGCTCTTTTCTTTATAAAGTGTTTTAAATCATTTGACTTAATGCCTTCAATGTCACCCATCTCAAACATTTTATCTATATATTTAGTCTCTAGTTTAACCATTGTTTCCGCTGCTTCAACAATATCTTTTTTGCAAAGATCTTTAAGTTGATTATTTTCAGCACACATATCTCTGAATAGTTTACAACCCATACGGCTATGTAGTGACTCATCACGTACACTCCATTTCATTTGTTGTCCTATACCTTTCAATAAATTTCTTAATTGAAAAGAGTAGAGAACAGCAAAAGCAGAATATAAACTAACCCCTTCAGCAAAAGCACTGAACACAGCAAGAGACTTACCAATACCAATAGAGCTTGTCCCGTCATAACTAACCAAGTTATCGAACCTTGCAGCAGTTGCAGGCTCATGGAGAAACGCTTCAAAATTTTCAAGACCAAGTGTTTCATTTAAATAACTGTATGCGACAGCGTGTATTGTTTCTTGCGAACCAAACATCATTGCCATTTGTTGGATCTCATGTTTTGGAAACCAAGATACCACTTTCTGGGTCCAATAATCGGACACTGCACATTCTGTCTGAGCGAAGCCAAGTAAAATGTTTCCAACAAGATTTTTTTCTTTTTCATTTAGTTTTTCTTTCCAGTCCTTTACATCACCCTGCATAGGTATTTCTGTATGCAGCCAGAAAGCTTGAGCTTGTTTAAGCCAACCTTCTGTGTAGTACTCAGGATATTCAAATGGTTTGTACGCTATGCGCTCATCAAACAAACCCATTACTTATATACTTCATAAGCCACGTCAATAAAAGGCAAATAAAAAACGTAAGCAGTTTGTGATGGTTCTTCATATGTTCTCATTCCAAATAATATTCCAGGGTAAAACCCAAAAGATAATGACCAGTTAGGTTTAACGCCCTTGTCCTCTGTACTTTTTGACATAATTTCTACTTTGTTTATTGTTACTATTTCTTTTTTTTGAATGTACACCTGGCCTCTTTTTTTTAGGCTTTTCGATGTACCCGAATATATTTAATTTAGCCACTTACTATTATATTATATTTATCGTGTTGTTCGACTATGTCGCTATACTTTACATAACCACGGTTATCAATAGACCATTTAACGAACTTATCTATTTGTCTTTCAGCATACTTCTGTCTTGCTATTTGTTTTGCAAGGCGAGGATTAACCGTATTGTTTCGTCGCATTCTTTTTGATTTTGTGGTTTATATAATGTTACGCCTGGCAAGTGATCCACGACGTAACGCTTGAACATTTTCCAACGTATGGGAAAAGACTCGTTAGCTCTACCCTTAGTTTCAATAATAAAACCTTTACCGATAAAGTCAGGTGTATACTTTATGTTAAGTATTTTTTTACTACCTCTATTTTTGTATTCACCTTTACCATTACCGCATCGTTCATAACTTTCGTTTGGAAAATCAAAGCCAGAGAATATTTCATATGTCTGGCCTTCGTATACCGCAGGTATCTTAGCTTTTTTCAAAGCCATATACATATACCGCTCAAGGCCTGAAGCAAAGTTAATACCATCATAAGATATTTTCTTTGCTTGTACAGGACCTTTTTTACGTTTCTTCTTATAAGACTTCCGGATCATTGACTTTTATATTTTCGTAGTGCAAACCATCATTACCGTTTTGACCTATGATATTCATACGATTTAACATAGCCTCTTCGATCTCGTCTGTCAAACATCTACGTGCAGCTTCAATATATAATAAAGCGTCCATTAGTTCTTCTTGAACATCAACTAAAAACCTATCAAGATCTTTTACTTGACCTTCAATTTCGTCCATCATTGTAGCTCCGTATTTTTTCTGACCAACCAAGCTACGTTCGTCCATCTTCCTTAGTACAGCTTGTACTATCTTATCGTTAGTTTTAATCTGCATCTTTAACAAACGTTCCGTTCACCATACTTCCAGTTCGATTGCTGATTTCGCTGTAGGCACTATTAATACAGTGTTCAATATCGTAACCGCCCAAAGTGGCAAGATTGGTAAGTACCACAACGGCATCACCGATAGCGTCAACAAACTCATCATCATCGTCTTTGAGGATTGCTTTTCCAAGCTCGCCGACTTCTTCCATAAGTTTAACATACTGCGTTTTAACATCTCCGTTTTCATATATACCTCTTTGTTTAGCCCAATCACGAATCGAATCAAATACACTGCTTATTGTTATCTGATCTGTTTTAATTTCACTATAAGCTGGTTCAGCTAAGAACGCTTCATAATAAGCTTTGTTATAAATGTAACAACGTTCCTCATTATACATAGAGGTTTTAACATTTGCCATTATCCATGGTATCGTTTGTTCGTTAATCTCGAACTGGCCGTGATACGTTCGCCAAGTCAAACCTATGTTATCCATCAATCTACCTTTTAGCTTACTAACCGGTACTGGAAATGTTGAGGTTTGTTCTGTAGGGTTTATATCCATTTTATTAAATAAGTGTTTATATAATTGTCTATCAGTCTTATAGCCATAAGACTTTTGAAGTTCTATTTCGCGGTCTGATATATAATCTATATCGTCTGACTGCTCAAGAACTTCATACTCTCCCTCCTTATAGCCTTGTATAAGGGTTACTCGGGTATTAAGATCACGCGTTACGCCTATCTTTTTACCCGGAATGTGGTATAAATAATACATTAAATTTTATTGTTATATAAGTGTAAATTGTGTGCGTGATGATAATAACTACCAACTGGTATAGACAGTCTGTCTGCGACCATCTCTTGCAGCGATGCAAATTGATACTGATCATTACAGAAGCCGTACCAGAGGTCATTAGAACGCATATAGACAGCCATATATAATCTGCCTTGTACTATAGTAAACTGGACTGCATACGTGCATGGTGTGTCATTGTCATACCGATACATCTCTTTGGCATCATAAATTGTGATAGCTGCTTGCCTTGTTTCTGGCATGTCACGTAGTAGGTTAACAACATTATCTAATTGATTATCACGCTTCCATTGCCAACCGTAGTTAGAGTTTACATTACCGCTTTCATCAGCCATACGTTCCCATATTGGTGGTACTTTACCGTACAGCTCACCAAGCTTGCTAATGCTAGGATCACCAGACAAGTACCAAGCCCACTCTGCAGCTGCATACTTTTGATTCCAGTTACGTTCTTTGTTTGTAATTATTTTATCACTTGGGTTTTTTATTGTAAACCCTATATTAAATAAAGCTTTGGTACCAGCAAAATCAATACCATTGGTAATGATCTCGTTGTGATAATACTCATAAGCTTCATTTGCCGTCTCGAAAGTACTTCTCATAATAATATTTATAGTATTCGTAGATCTTCTGCCATATCATATCTTTTATATATACGTATGGCGATCTGTTTGTTTTACCGTTTATTGTTATATCTATATACCAGCTACCAGCTTCTTTAGCAAATGGTGAAATATATATTCCGTTTCGCACACACCATAGTCTGGCTTCAACTTCTTCGTCGGTAGCTTGATAACTACCCATATCCCACTCTGACTTTTTCTTGTGCCAAGCAGCTGCCATTTATTCCCACGGCATTTTATCGCCATCAGCTATAGCGTGCTGCACGTGTGGTACAAAGCTACCTGAATTTGGCTGCCATTTAAAATGAGCTTCAGCTCCGTTTTCACCTAAGTTTTGAAACTTTACTTTAAGTATCTTTGCTTTCACAGTTTTCTCTTCGTAGTTCCTATGAACTAATATACCGTGATAACTAGCGTCGTACCATTCACCACCACCTTTAATGTTATACATAGTCGGCTCTTCAATCTTACCGTCTTTGTCTTTGTACATTTTAGTTGGGTGCGCTACGATAAACACTAGCACATCATACTTCTTAGCAAACATTTCTATCTTAGTAAGGTACTCCATTGTGTAGCGGTTAACGTCTTCTGTTTTACAGTCAACGTCTCTTACTTTATTAAATGGATCAATGACCAAGCATTTAATACCTTTACGTTTAACAAGCTCAGCACCTTTACGTAGCACAGACTCAAGTGTATAACGTTCCATGTCGATAAAAAAGTAATTGTCATTAACATGTTCAGCAACTTGTTTCCATTTATCTGTACCAATATCAGAACGTGTAGGCATATCACCCCACGTTTTACGCATCAACTTATGAGCATGTAAATATGTTGGTGCATTTTCTGGACTAGCGAACGCTGTTTTCCAACCGTAATTAGCGTTATACCCAACAACCATTTGGTCGACAAAATCACTCTTTCCGGAACTAGGTATACCAGTGACAGTAATAAATTGACCAGTGTAAGTTGAAAAGATTTCATCAAAATTAGGTAAGCCAACTTGGTATCCTGGTTTAAAGCCATTCGTAACAAAGTCGGTAACTTCGCTTTCAATATCCCTGAATGTCGTAACATTCTCAAGCGGTACTGGTCTTGCCCTTGTAATACGCTCTGCCAGTTTTTGTTTTCCATATTTAATTAAATATTCATTAGCGTCTTTACACTCTTCAAAGTCTGCTAAATAACAAACTTCAGCTCCAAGCCTACGCACAAGCTCTTGTTGTAACGCTTGACCAGCGTCATCAGAGTCAACAGCTAGTATTACTTTTTCTTTATCTTCAAAGTAATCAATACAATTATCTAAGTAATCTAAGTTGTTTGTATTAAGTGTTGCTCCGTTTGGAACTGATATAGCATTTTTAATACCAGCTTCATGTAAAGCCAGCACGTCCATTTCACCTTCAGTAATTATACAAGTGTCGTAACCAACAATACTGTTAATATTATAAAATACTTTTTCAGCTCCTTTGTAAAGCTTAAAGTTTTTACGACCGTCTCTGTATTTTATATTGATGAGTTGATCGCCCATTATATAATTAAACTGAATTGTATTCTCGGTCTTACCGGTCTGTGGCATCCACTCAGGACCCTGACCGACTTTTAAATCGTCAAGAGTCCTTTGTGATATACCTCGTGATTCAAACCATTCAGTTGCTTTATCTTCAACACAAGAGTACTTAGTTATCTCAGGTCTAACATAAACCTTTTCGCTAGCGCCTTTACGTTGATACGTGTGTAACTGAAAAGTTGTATTACAATTGTGACAAGTACCGAGACCACGTTCCCAATCATAGCTAGCACATTCTGCTTTTTGATTCTTGGGTTGTCTAGTGTGAGAGCATAAAGGGCATGTCCCTTGTGATTTACCCTCTTTAAGACCGTAATGATTGAACTCGTCAATCAAAAATCCATTGATCTCTGTTGTCTGCATTTAATTTAATTTATTTACGATTCTTCATTATCATCTCTACAGTCAGGACATATGTCGCAAAAGTCATATTCCTCTTGCGACATCTCCTTGTTACAAAACTCACAATACATTAGAATGGTAAGTCATCTTCAGCTGCTACTGCTTGAGGCGCAGCTTGTTGTACAGGTGCAGGCCCACCATCGCGAGGCGCAGCCGCAACATTGTCTCCGTTTGTCCATACTACTTTTACATTACCTAGATAAACTTTATCTTGTTTAGCATCACGCTCGTCTTTAGTCTGCTGCACAGTCACTGGACCGTTGTTACCGAACTGATCTAGCTCATCATTAAGTGTAATAGTAATTGGTAAGTATTTACCTTTTTTACCCTCGATAATTTTATCTTTAGGTATTTTAGTAAGGTCAATACTGGTTGCTATAATACTAGCCATTATACATAAGAATTTAATTGATTAAACATACGCTGCAACTGATCTTTAGTCGCGTTAGTATTACGACGTAGGTTGTCTACAGCTTTAACATGGTTTTGATTAGCGTAAAAATTATTTACATTTGTTTCAATTCCTGTAACAGTACAAACTTTAGTTTGATTTTTTCTAGCTCTTGCCATAATAATTGGTTTAAAGGGTTTCGTTAATAAAAAATTGTGAAGGATCAAAACCTTCTTGTCTATAAAATAATTGGTATTGTTCAACCGCTTTCTTTACTTTATCAGCTCCTCGCTGTAAAAACTCAGGTGAGCAATCGAATATACCGATTTGATGTGTTGTTTTATCTATTGCAATAAACAACATCTCGTAACCAAACAACTGTTGGTATATGTAAGCTTGGCTGTCGTAGTTATATTTAGATGCTGACCATCTAAACTTATTAAGGTCTGCTGTTGTCTTCAAATCAATGATAAGTTTTTCATCGTGATTTAATATATCAGCTTTACCTTTCCACAACTCGTTTTCAAGCTCACCAATACCAGGTGTTTCATAATCGCAGTTACCTCGTATAAGACCTTTACAAACGTCGTTTGATAAAATCTTATCTGTCATCAGCTCAATCATATCGACTTCTGACTGTAACAAGCAAAGTTCTCCGCCTGATAGTTCCTTATATGCTTTAACGTTTCTATTTGCAGCCTCAATAACCTTAAAACTTTTAAGTTTATCCGGCTCAAGTATTGCCGTGTGAAAATACCCACCAACTAAAAATGCTGGTGAAGGTTTAGACGGTTTACCTAAAGCTAAAGGATCTTTTAAAAGCGTTGATATGTCTGAGTTACTAAGGTATTGTTTACCAAACTCA
>Ga0208127_1000069_pt1 | contig 47677 bp, 44 predicted proteins | sample ETNtaG_6_FD_185751 | JGI IMG/M metagenome (GOLD analysis project Ga0208127, IMG submission 185751) | Marine microbial and viral communities from oxygen minimum zone, Eastern Pacific Ocean - ETNP201306SV45 (SPAdes) (version 2) | ecosystem: Environmental > Aquatic > Marine > Oceanic ... | reverse complement strand
CAGCGGCTGGTACGAGGCCGGGGTGAAGATGCCATCCAGGGTTGTCAGCATGGCCCCCGCCAGCCCAATAACAGCAGATCCGAGCACAAACACCTGAAGATGCCGCCAGGTGACATCTTTGCCCATGGCGCTTGCAGCAACCTCGTTGTCGCGAATAGCCCGCATCATGCGGCCCCAAGGAGACTTCAAGGCGCGTTCAGAGAGCCAAAAAACGATCGCCAGCACAACGATGAAAAGGCCTGCGTAACTGAGCTTCACGATGATTGAGGAAAACTCGATCACGTTGAAGTCGAACTGAGCCGCCAGTTCCTGAACCCACAAGGTTTTTTGCAGCTCAATTTCGTAGGGAACCGGCCGCGGCAGGCCGTTCACATTCTTAACGCCTCGCGCAAGCCAGTCTTCATTCTTGAGAAAGTAAATAATGATTTCTGAGATACCAAGGGTCGCGATGGCCAGATAGTCCGACCGTAACCCGAGGGCAATTTTCCCGATTCCCCATGCGGCCATTGCCGCAAATGCTCCGCCGGCAATCCATGAAAAGACAATCGGCAGCCCTAAGCCGCCCAGAAAACCCGTTCTTGCCGGCTCTACGGCTTCGATGGCCTCTACGGCAGGATCAAGAATAAAGCGCATAAGGACGATACCCGATAACGCTACGGCCGCCGCTGCCCAACCACGAAGCCGGCGACCTCCGGGTATCATCTTGAAGGCAAGGATCGCGAAGACGATCGAGACCGCTCCGGTCACCACTCCCAGCATTGCGCTGGATCCGCCGACTGCCCAGGCCTCCGGAACTGGAGGGAAAGACACGAGGACCGCGGCAAGTCCTCCCAGCGCCGCAAAGCCCATAACCCCCGCGTTAAACAACCCTGCATACCCCCACTGGATGTTTACGCCTAGCGTCATGATGGCGGAGATAAGACAGAGATTGAGAATGGCGAGCGCCACGTTGGCGCTCTGGACAACACCGACGGTGATCAGGAGTGCACCCATCGCGGCAAACAGCAGGATATTGCGAAGGTTGGTACTCATAACGTCTTACCGCTGAACATCCCCGTGGGTTTGACCAGCAGCACAATCACGAGAATTACAAAAGAAACAGCCAACTTGTAGTCCGTAGAGAGCAGTTGGACAAGACCCTCCGGGATCCAGTCTCCCGGAGTGAGATACGCAATGACCCGCTTATAGGCAAAGGTCAATAACAGTTCGGAAAATGCCACGACAAAGCCCCCTGCGATTGCTCCAAGCGGATTTCCGACTCCTCCAACGATTGCTGACGCGAAAATTGGCAGTACCAGCCCGAGATAAGTAAAAGGCTTATACCCCTTATCCAGACCGTACAGGGTGCCGGCAATGGCGGCCAGCGCTCCCGTGATCACCCAGGTAATCGCCACCACCTTGGCAGGGTTTATTCCTGAAAGCAGTGCTAGATCCTCGTTGTCCGAGTAGGCCCGCATGGATTTTCCTGTCCGCGTTCTGTTCAGGAACCAGAAGATCAGTGCAACAATGACTATTGCGGTCACCACGGTGACCCCCTGAGTGGTTTTGATGGCAAGCCCCTGATCCAGTCCCGTCATCTGTTTGAACGCTCGGGCTTTCATGATAAAGCGTTCGCCGTCAGCGAAGACCCGGTCCTGCGGGCCAATGATGAAACGAACGAGTCCACTCAATATAAATAGAATGCCGACAGAGACAATCAGATAAGTCACGGGGTTTGCTTTTTCTCTTCGGTAATACCGATAAACCACGCGGTCGAACAGCAGGCACATCACCACGGTTGCGATAATTCCCGCTGGGAGTGCCAGAAGTGCGGTCGGGAGAACCCCAAACGTAATCCCTTTCTCCTGAAGCCACCATGTCACAAGGATCGTAATCATCGCGCCGAAGGACATGGTTTCCCCGTGTGCAAAATTGGAAAAGCGCAGCACGGCGTAGATCATGGTCACGCCTAGCGCGCCCAGCGCCAGTTGACTGCCATAGGCCAGACCCGGGACCAGGACGAAATTCGCCAGAAGCACTAACGCGTTAAGGATGTCGGTCACGTGATCTACCCGCCCAGAAAGGACCTGCGTACCTCAGGATCCGCCAGGAGCGCTTGTCCCGTATCGGTGTAACGATTCTGCCCCTGAACCAAAACAAAGCCGCGATCCGCAATCTCCAGAGCCTGTCTGGCATTTTGCTCCACCATCAAAATCGCTATACCTGTTTTGGCAATTTCTATTATGCGGTCAAAGAGTTCGTCCATGACGATCGGTGAGACTCCGGCGGTGGGTTCGTCCAGCATCAATACGCTGGGTTGCGTCATCAAGGCCCGGCCCACCGCGACCTGTTGCCGTTGCCCACCCGAAAGTTCGCCGGCCGGTTGCGCCCGTTTTTGCCCCAGCACCGGAAAGAGCGAAAACACCTGCTCCATTGTGGGTCTAAAATCATCCTGTCGGATGAAGGCGCCCATTTCAAGATTCTCCTCCACCGTCATAGACGTGAACACATTCGCGTTCTGGGGCACAAAGCCCATACCGAGAGTTACGCGTTCTTGCGGTGGAAGATGGGAGATGTCTCGCCCATCAAGCTCAACCGAACCTTGTCGGAGGTCGAGCAGACCGAACAAACCCTTCATTGCAGTAGATTTTCCGGCGCCGTTAGGGCCCACCACTACCGCCACTTCTCCTTTGTCCACACCAATATCGCAGCCATGCAGGATGTCTGCTCCCCCGTAGCCGCCGTATAAACCCTCGCCCTGAAGAAAACTCATATCGCGAACTAGCGTTGATGCTTTCGGCCGGTGCCGAGATAGGCCTCAATTACCGCCTCGTTGCTCATCACTTCTTGAGGGGTTCCCTGCGTCAATACGCCCCCTGCAGCCATCACCACGACAGGATCACACAACCGCGAGATGAAATCCATGTCGTGCTCAATCATGCAAAACGTGTATCCTTTTTCCCGATTAAGTCGCACGATTGCATCGCCAATAGATCCAAGCAGTGTGCGGTTCACGCCCGCACCGACTTCATCGAGAAAAACCAGCTTTGGGTCAGCCATCATGGTTCGGCCCAGTTCGAGAAGTTTTTTCTGCCCTCCGGAAAGGTTCCCGGCTAACTCGTCTGCTACCGCAGTGAGTTGAAGAAAATCAATTACCTCGGCCGCCCGTGCATTGAGCTCTTCCTCTTGTGTTTTTACCTTCCCGGGACGCAGCCAGGTGTCGACAAGTCGCTCCCCTGATTGTGACCCCGGAACTACCATCAGGTTCTCGCGGACCGTTAGCGATGAGAACTCGTGCGCGATCTGGAAGGTTCTAAGAATCCCCAGAGCGAAAAGTTCGTGAGGTTTGCGGCCGGTAATGTCTTCACCGTTAAACATCACCCTTCCCCCGTCAGGGGGGTGAACCCCCGCGATGACGTTGAAGAGCGTAGTCTTTCCGGCGCCGTTTGGCCCTATCAGCCCGGTAATACTCCCCTGCTCGATAGACAAAGAAGCATTCTCAACGGCATGGATACCGCCGAATTGTTTGTAAAGGTTCTGAATATCCAGCAATTGAAATGCAACCGGCAAAAAAAAACGGCCCGGGTGATCCCGGGCCGTTCACTAGAAGTCTAGCGGTATCCGACTGTGGTGTTTTTGCCACCGTCGACGAGAATCTGGCGATAGCTGCCCGCAGATTCTCCAGGACCAATAAGTTCTACCGCTGAGGCACCAACGTAGTCGACGTCACCGCCGTTGGCAATGTACTCAAGCGCTGCGTTGAGATCGCCGGGGTAGACCTTTTTGCCGGGAGCGTTTGCGACTTCCATGACCTTGGCTTTGAAGTCCTGGCTGTTGCTGGACCCAGCGGCCTGCATGGCTAGCATGATCAAAGCAGCTGCATCATAGGACTCCGGCGCAAAAGGACCGTCACCCTTGAAACCAGCGGCGGATGCCAACTCCACAAACATCGACGCACCTGGGCTGTCAGTTCCCGGCACAGCCCCGATAGAGCCGTCCAGACCCGATCCAATCGCGGCAGGCAGAGAGTCGCCGATCATGCCATCCGGCAGGTAGAAGACGTCGAACGCTCCGGTATCGAGAGACCCTTGGATAATGGCTTTGCCGCCCTGATCCAGGTATCCCGCCACAATGAGGATGTCGCCGCCCGCCTGAGCCAAGGCCGCGACTTCAGCACTGTAGTCGCCCTTGCCTTCCTCGTGCGCGGCATTGATGGTGATAGTGCCACCGCTGGCCGTGAAGTTGCTTTCGATACTGTCGGCAAGACCTTTCCCATAGTCGTTATTGGTGTAGGTCAGTGCGGCAGACTTATAGCCCTGGTCCATCAGAATGTCGGCCACCACTTGTCCTTGTCGGGCATCCGAAGGGGCCGTGCGGAAAAAGAGACCATCGTCCTCCGCGGTCGACAAGCCGGGGGATGTTGCAGACGGCGAAATCATGACCACGCCATTCGGGACTGCCACGTTGGCCAAGATAGCACCGGTTACGCCGGAACAGTCCGCGCCCATAATGGCATTGACCTTGTCCGAAGTAATCAGACGTTCTGCTGCCGCCTGGGCGGCTGCCGAATCGATACAGGTTGAGTCCGCCCTAACCCCAGTGACGGACGCACCGCCGAGCAATGCACCCCCGCCATTGACTTCAGCAATCGCCAGCTCAGCCCCAGCGCCCATGTCGGGAGTGAGAGACTCGATGGGCCCGGTGAAGCCGAGGATGATACCGATCTTCACTTCTTCAGCGAGAGCAGTACCGCTAAGCAGTGCGCTTGAAATCAGCGCCAAGAATATTTTCCTCATGAAAATCCTCCGTAAATTGAAAAAACACAAAGTCTGAGCCGAGGCGCCGATGCGCTTAGTCAGATACGTCAATAGTGACACACCGCTGGACCTAAGAAAAGTTCCCGATCTAAGGAAAACCCGGATTTAGCCTTCTTTCCCACGATTTTTTGAATTCTTGCTGAAACAATCAGCCGAATAGGTATCAAGCATTCAGGTACTGGGGTGTTTCTGGTGGCAGATCCCTCACGCGACTTTGACCGAGAACTCCGGCGCCGTGACAAAAACAAGTTCGTCGTGCGCCGCTCGAAGAGCAGACGTCGCTTCCATCGCGCTCGTCCCTCGGCTGAAAATAAAACCGGGATAGGCACCACCCTCAGGCCAGGGGGTTAATTTCTGACCCTCCCGAGCATCTACCTCAACTGAAACAATTCCCTTCACCTTCCGCGCATTGGTGATTCCCTCCACCCTTCTCAGCACGCCTGCTTTAGGCACCGGAATCATCATTACACCAAAAGCGTCAGAACTTTCCCTGGCTTTAATCGACTGCCTAACGGCGTTCGCCAACACCCAGTTTTCGAGTGAAGCGCCCGTGAGGAATTCGATCACTTTGCCGCACCGTCCCCCGATTGTTCGGCTGGCGACTTCGATAAAAGATATCTCCGACTCGGAAATACGGAGTTCAGCATGCAACGGCCCTTCGCGAAATTCCAAAGCAATTGCCATTTCTGTTAAAGCGGTCTTGATCGACGCCAACGTGTCGCCGTCCAGCTGCGGTGGCGTCACATAGATCGTCTCTTCAAAAAATGGTCCGGTCATGGGTTCGGGTTTTTCAAAAATTGCCAGCAGCTCCAATTGGCCATCGTGTAACAGGGCCTCAACCGAATATTCGTCGCCGGGAAGATATTCCTCGACCAGAATTTGTCGCCCTGCTTGGGGTTTCTCCTTGCCCACGAGTTTGCGAATTCTTTCAACCGCACTGAGCAATTCTTCCTGGGTGTCGCACCGAATCACCCCTCGACTTGCCGAAAGAGAAAGGGGTTTTGCGACGCAGGGGAAACCGACCCTCTCAAAACATGGATCGGCCGGCTGGTCAGGGCGGACAACGAAAAACGCGGGGCATGGAAGACCTTGTTCAAGGCAGGCGACACGAAAAGCGGCCTTGTCAGTGCTGGCAGACAATGCACGCGATCCGTTTGTGGGCAGTCCCAGTTTTTCCGAGATATCCTTGGCCAGTGGGACCGTGGCATCGTCGGTGGCTATCACAGCAGAAAACGGATGCTGGGATGCAGTTTCCTGAATCTGCGAGATAGCCTGATCTGCGCACTCAGATCTGAGACGGATGCCGTTTGAGTTGATCGCGAGAGGATGTTGACCCCAGGAAGCGACGGTTAACTCAATCCCAAGGTCGGCCGAAGCGCGCACAAAGGCGCCAGTACGGTAACTTCGCTCTGGTGCGACTAGGAGGACCCGCGGTGGAGACGCCATTCATGCTCCGATGGCGCTCTGATCAGGCCTGGGCGCCTATTTCGCTAAGGATGTTGCGGGTCCGATGAAATCGATTCAACCTGCTCCGCCGCAGCCAGCGCAGGCCCCGCTTCCGCCGACAGCCTGAAAAACATTATTGAACACAAATGTTGCGTTGACGTCACTGTCCTGAAAGTCAATCTCGGCCCCTTGAAGATAGGAAAATGCGACAGGATCAATAGTCAGGGCAAAACCGGAGTCATCGTTCAAGACGCGATCTTTTTCCGACACCGATTCGGCAAAAGTCATCCCATAGCTCATACCGCCGCACCCGCCTCCGCTGACGAAAACCCGAACCGCGCTATGGGATTCATCCGCACCGGCAAGTAACTCTGCGATTTTGGCCTTCGCTGAGGCCGTCACAGAAATGCCGGAATTGGACGGAGATTGGAGTGCAACATTTGATTCGGTCATAACAGCATCCTGATGGGTTTGCCTGTAAACTTGCGCAGTCTTTGGGGATCAGGAGGAACACTCCTCATCCTGATCAAGGCCGAGCTCATAAAAAATCCAGGGTCATCTTACCATGAGGCGAGTCAACTGCACGGTGTTGAAAGAGGAAGCGGATGGTCTAGAGAGTCCGCCCTATCCGGGAGAGCTGGGCCAACGGATATTCGAAAATGTGTCGGCGGACGGTTGGCAACAATGGCTGCAAAGGCAGGTTCTCATCATTAATGAGAATCAGCTTAGCACTGCAGACCCCGAGGCTATCGAACTGCTCGAGCAGCACATGCTTGGGTTTTTATTTGAGGAGGGAGATTTAGGCTCAGTTCCTCAAGGATTTGCCCCGCGAAAGAAGTAAATCACTTAGCTGCCCGGCTCATCAAGTCTCGCATCTCCCGAACCGCATCTCCTAAACCAGAAAACACGGCGCGCGCAATTATTGCGTGTCCGATGTTGAGTTCGGCGATCCCTGGCATTGCGGCAATCGGCTCGACATTCCCATAATGGAGACCATGGCCTGCGTTGACCCGCAATCCCAATGACTCGCCGAGGTCTCTCGCTGCGCCTAGCCGAATAAGCTCTCTCTTCGCCGAGTCTTCGTCTCCGGCTTCAGCATAAACACCCGTATGCAGTTCGATCGCGCTCGCTCCGACATCAGCGCTGGCGTTAATTTGGACAGGATCAGGATCAATAAACAGCGATACCCGAATACCGTGCGATTCCAGCCCCTGCACGAATCCCGCCAGGGATTGCGGTTGTCCGGCTACGTCCAACCCCCCTTCGGTGGTGAGTTCTTCGCGCTTTTCAGGAACCAGGCAAACATCCTCTGGCTGAACCTTGCGGGCAATGGCGTCCATTTCGTCGGTGACTGCCATCTCAAGGTTCATCCGAGTGGTAATCACCTCCCGGATCCGAAACACATCTGAATCCTGAATATGACGCCGATCCTCCCTGAGATGAAGGGTGATGAGGTCGGCGCCGTTCGCCTCGCATACCCGAACGGCTTCGGTCGGATCTGGGTAGTTAGTCCCGCGTGCTTGGCGAAGGGTTGCAACATGATCGATATTGACACCTAGATCCATCTGCCTTCCTTTGAATCAATTAGGGGTGGGTTGAGGTGCGCCGGACTTGCCCTTCGCGCCTGAATCGCTCGTGTATAACTGAGAGTATACCGAGCGAGAAACCAGTGTTCGTCCTTCCAGAAGATTGTGGAAGATTGCGCGATGAAGCTGTTTGACTTCCCTTTGACTGCGCTGACTGAGGGGCGACTCGGCACGCAATGAGATCAATGACTCCCCGTGAATGCCGATTCCGCTCTGATCGTCCGTTTGCTCAACAAACGCACCAACCCCGGGCTGATAACGATAGCGGCTGGTGGGCAGTATTTTTTCCCCGCTTGTCTGATCGTGTTCGAGTTGAAGCCCGTAACCAATTTCTTCGAGCAATACCTTCTCGAAATAGCGCAACGCGCATTCCTGATCGCCCTCATTCAGCAGTTCATGTATGCATTGCCAGTAGCGGTCAAACAGTCGCTCATGGGGATCGTAGCGGTGGAGAAACTTGATGAGCAACTCGTTCAGATAAAAACCGCAAAAGAGTCCTGAACCTGCCAAAGCGGCGCCGGGCCCAGCCCACTCCGCTTGCGTTAACGTCTTTACCTCTCCTTTGCCCGACCATCCAAGCGTGATCAGTGCAAACGGCCGCAGCGTTCCTCGATAAGGGGATTTTTTCCCTCTTGCTCCTTTCGCGATTGCCGTGATTCTTCCGTAGCTTCTGGAATATAGTTCCAAAAGAAGGCTCGACTCAGAGTAAGGTCTCCAGTGCAAAACAAACCCTGGCTCACCTTTGACGCGAACTTGGCTCATTCGCGGTTCGCCTATCGGCCCCCATACCCTAGACCGGCGATTACCCGGCGGTCACTCGCCCAGCCTTTTTTGACTTTCACGCGCTGGGATAGACGGACAGGCGCGTCAAACACCAGTGAGATCTGCTTGCGTGCAGCGCTGCCGATACTCTTCAGCCGTGTCCCTTGCGATCCGATGATCGCCGCTTTCTGGCCGGCGGTTTCACAAAAGATCTGCGCGTCTATCTCGATCGATCCATCGGAGTGTTGTTTGAACACTGAGAGATCGACTCCGGTGCAATAGGGTATCTCGTCTCCCATTTGTCGAAAGACCTGCTCGCGGATCAACTCGGCTGCGAGGAATTTAGGGGAGGTGTTCGTGAGGGTCTCGGACGGATAACCGGCTTGACCCTCAGGTACCGCCTGCCCCAGAAGTGAGGCCAGATACTCACAGTTATATCCTGAGCGGGCCGATACGGGGACGATCTGATCCCAGGCATACTTCTCTTTTACGGATTCAATCCGGGGCAGTATTTGATCTGATGACGCGAAAAGATCAATCTTGTTAAGGATAAGCCACAAGGGGATTTCTCGATCAAGGAAGTGTTCCAGGACATTCTGATCCTCGTCTCGCCAATACCGCGAATCAATTACCTGGCAGATAATGTCAGCACCGCTTCCTGCGCCTCGGGCAGACTGATTGGCGATCTTGCTCAGAAAACGCTCTTTCCGTTTATGGAGTCCCGGGCTATCGACGATCACAATCTGCGCTGATTCGTCCGTGTAAATGCCGTCAATCTCGCGCCATGTGGTCTGAGGCCGGCGCGAAACGATCGATACCTTCGAGCCGAGAATTCGATTGAGCAGGCTCGACTTCCCTACATTCGGCCTCCCGACAAGTGAAACCATGCCAAAGTGCTTCTGACCCGTCAAAGTTGCCTCACCCTTTCCTGATTTTCTCGAGCGCCTTGCTGGCGGCTTCTTGTTCAGCAGCTTTTCGGCTCGCACCTCGTCCTTCGGTAATCGATTCAGGCGTGTCTATCCGGCAATGCACGGTGAACTCGCGTTTGTGCGGCTGGCCGGAGGTCGAGACCACCTCGTAGCCCGGAGGGGCATTGCCTTGGGATTGAAGAAGTTCCTGAAGTTGGGTTTTAGGGTCCTTCTCAATCGTTTCCGTGTCCAGTTTTTGGACCTCGTTCTCGAAGAGGCCTAGAGTGACGCGTTTCGCTTTCTCAAAACCTGCGTCCAGGAAAATTGCCGCGATAATCGCCTCGAGGGCGTCCGCCAAGATAGAGGCTCTGTCGCTTCCTCCGCTGCGGCCTGCGGAAGGGCCAAGTTGAAGCGCAGGGCCCAAGTCGATACTTCGGGCGACAGTTGCGAGAGTAGCCTGGCGCACGAGTCTGGCCCGCAACTGCGTGAGTTCACCTTCAGATGCGCTTGGGTATTTTTCGAAAAGCATTTCACTCACAGCCAGCCCCAATACGCTGTCCCCCAGAAACTCCAGACGCTCGTTATGCCGGGCTCCGAGGCTGCGATGCCGAAGTGCTGCCTCGAGCAGGCTGGGATCGGAAAATTCATGGCCGATCCGTTTTGCTAGGTTGCCGCCCAAGTCAAAACTCGCTATTCGATGACGTTTCCGATGCGGCTCCAGTTCACACCGCCCCCACCGGCGCTATCCCAACTGAACCAGATAAAAAACGCTTTGCCGACAACGAACTCTTCAGGAACAAAACCCCAATACCGGCTGTCATTACTGTGATCGCGGTTATCTCCCATTACGAAGTAGTGTCCCGCGGGCACTTTGACCCGTATGGAGCTTGAGGATCGCCTGGAGTCAATCATGATCGTGTGGTTTTCTTCTCCGATACTTTCCAGGAACGTTTTAATACGGTCGTCCTGATCTTCCGCCGGCCATTCGACCAACTCGACTGATTCTAGAGGAAGGGGCTCGCCGTTTATGGACAGCCTTTTGTTGTGGTAGCTGACAACATCGCCAGGGGCGCCGATCACCCGTTTAATGAAATTGGTCTTAGGGTCACGGGGAAAACGGAAGACCATGACATCTCCACGCTCGGGCGTCCCGATTGGGATGATCTGACGTTTGAGTACAGGCAGTTTGATTCCATAGCTGGACTTGGACACCAGAATGAAGTCACCAATAAAAAGACTTGGGAGCATCGAGCCGGAAGGAATACGGAATGGCTCAACCACGAAAGCCCGAAGCAGGAACACCGCAAGGATGACCGGAAAGAATGATCGGGAGTACTCGACCAGCAGTGGCATCCGCAAAGTGACTCCTGATTCACTCTGTCGGACGCGTTTTGGCCGCCCAATGCTGCGGTCCCAGAGGATGATTAGACCTGCCAAGACAAGCGCAAGAAACAACGCAAACTCAAAATCCATCACTCACCTACCTTTAGAACGGACAGGAAAGCCTCCTGGGGAATTGAGACAGAGCCGATTTGTTTCATGCGTTTTTTTCCTTCCTTTTGTTTTTCGAGAAGCTTTCGCTTGCGGGTGATATCTCCCCCATAGCATTTGGCAGTTACGTTCTTGCGCAGCGCTTTGACGGTCTCTCGCGCAATAATTTTTGAACCGATGGCCGCCTGAATCGCGACATCAAACATCTGGCGAGGGATTAATTTCTTCATTCGTGTGACCAGTTGCCGAGCGCGATACGGGGCTTGTTCCCGATGAGCAAGCGCCGAGAGCGGCTCCACCCTGTCGCCATTGATCATCACATCAATCCGGACCATGTCGGCTGCACGGTCAGCAATCGACTCATAGTCAAATGAGGCAAACCCCCGACTTACTGACTTAAGACGATCATGAAAATCCAGCACGACCTCAGATAGGGGTAACTCAAAGCTGAGTGCCGCCTGTCTTCCGTGATACGTCAGTTCTTTCTGGACCCCTCTTTTTTCAATACACAGGCTGATTACTGCCCCAATGTAATCTGTCGGACATAAGAGTCGCGCCTCAATAAAAGGCTCATACACCTCTGCGACCGAACCGGAGTCAGGCATTTGGGAGGGATTATGGATCGAACGGGTTACTCCATCTGTGCCTAAAATCTGATAGACGACGGTAGGCGCCGTGGTGATCAACTCAAGATCGTACTCACGCTCGAGACGCTCCTGGATGATTTCCATGTGCAGCATTCCCAGAAATCCGCAACGAAAACCGAACCCCAAAGCCGGTGAAACTTCAGGTTCATAAACCAAAGAAGCGTCGTTGAGGCTGAGTTTCTCCAGAGCATCCCTGAAGGCCTCAAAGTCGGCGTTGTTGATCGGATATAGTCCAGCGAATACAGCAGGCTTTTCGGTTTTGAACCCCTGCAGACTCTCTGCTGTGGGTTTCGCCGAGTCCGTAATCGTGTCACCCACCCTCGCCGCCTTAATATCTTTGATCCCAGCGACTACGTAACCCACTTCTCCGGCAATTAACTCCTTGGCAGGTGAACGTTTGGGCGTGAAACGACCAATCTCCTCAAGCGAGTAGTTTTTGCCCGTGGACATCATCAGGATCCGGCTCTTGGTGCTCAGCGTCCCCTCCTGGACCCGAACCAGGGATACGGTGCCGAGGTAGTTATCAAACCATGAGTCAATGATCAAAGCACTCAAATTATCATTCGGCCTTCCGGCGGGAGCCGGAATCGTGTTGACGATACGTTCGAGCACTGCGTCGATCCCTTTTCCCGTCTTGGCAGAGACCTGCAGGGCGTCTGTGCAATCCAGACCGATCAAGTCCTCGATCTCAGACGCGGCGCGGTCCGGATCAGCAGCCGGTAGGTCAATCTTGTTTAGCACCGGAATAATCTCTAAGCCGAGATCCGCAGCGGTGTAACAGTTGGCGACCGTTTGCGCCTCCACGCCCTGCGAGGCATCAACCACGAGGAGCGCTCCTTCACAGGCGCTGAGGGAGCGTGAGACCTCATAAGAAAAGTCGACATGTCCCGGGGTATCAATGAAATTCATCTGGTATTGTTTTTGATCTTGGGCTGTGTAACCCAGAGAAACACTTTGGGCCTTAATGGTAATGCCACGCTCACGCTCAAGATCCATTGAATCGAGCACCTGGTCGGTCATCTCACGATCAGTCAGGCCGCCGCAACGCTGAATCAGTCGGTCTGCCAGTGTTGACTTGCCGTGATCGATATGCGCGATAATCGCGAAATTCCTAATTAGGCTTTGATCGACCAAGCTCATTTCCGGTGTCCAGTGGAAGGTAGGGGTGTGAAGACAACAGCCGATGCCCGATGGGCTCCGGGACGATTTCAACGTCAATTTTATCTTGCGCCCCATACACTTGCACACATTTTGGTAACACAGATGCATTCGACAAATAAGAGCGTGGTGGCAGTGATGCCGTGTGGACCGGATTCATCCAATGTTGCGTGAGACGACTGTTGCGATTATCGGCAGTGGGCTCGCCGGGATCAGTCTGGCTTTAAGGCTTGCTGAACAAGGTGTCGGTTGCCTGATATTGACGAAGTCAAAACTTGCTTCCGGATCCAGTGTCTGGGCCCAAGGCGGCATCGCAGCAGTTCTTGATCCGCAGGACAGTTTCGACTCGCACATCCAGGACACACTGGAAGCTGGCGCGGGTCTTTGTCATGAAGCGGCTGTGCGAACGGTTGTAGAGGGTGCCCCTGACGCCATACGCTGGCTGAGTCACGCCGGCGTCCATTTTGACGGGGAAGATGCTTCTTCCCAAGGGCTTCATCTGGCGCGGGAAGGCGGGCATTCCCATCGGCGAGTCGCCCATGTTGCAGATACGACTGGGCGCGCCGTAGTCAACACTTTAGATCGCCAGATCCTCGCATCGCCAAACATTTCCGTGCTGGAGAACCATACCGCCATCGATTTGATCGTAGGTCCTGTGGGGCGAGACAGTCAGCGACAGGGGGTTGCAGGACTCTATGCTCTGGATGGGGAGACCGGCGCGGTAACCACGATCCACGCGCAAGCAGTCGTACTTGCAACAGGCGGCGCGTCGAAAGCCTATCTCTATACCAGCAACCCGGACTCGTCGACTGGAGACGGCGTCGCGATGGCTTGGCGCGCCGGCTGTTCAGTGGCCAATCTGGAATTCGTTCAGTTCCATCCTACCTGCCTCTATCACCCACATGCGGGGAATTTTCTGATCTCTGAGGCCGTTCGCGGCGAGGGCGGCAAACTGCTTCTGCCTGATGGCACTCCCTTCATGGCTTCACATGACGGGCGTGCCGAGTTGGCGCCGAGGGATGTCGTTGCCAGGGCGATCGATTATGAAATGAAAAAAGGCGGACACGATTGTGTATACCTTGATATCAGTCACCTGGGCGCGCGCCAGATCAAGCAACATTTCCCCGGGATCTACGAGCGATGCCTGTCCTTCTCTATCGATATTACGAAGGAGCCTGTCCCGGTCGTCCCAGCAGCTCACTACACCTGTGGCGGGATCACCACCGACTTAGATGGCCGAACGGATCTTGAGGGTCTTTATGCTCTGGGAGAAAACGCGCATACCGGACTGCATGGTGCGAACCGTCTTGCCAGTAACTCGCTCCTTGAGTGTATTGTGTTCTCTGAACGCGCGACACCGGCAATCCTTAAGTACCTAGAAAGCTCTTCTCCTATTGGGCCCCGACCCCCAGACTGGGATGAGAGCCAGGTTTCAGACCCTGACGAACTTGTGGTGGTCGCCCACAATTGGGACGAACTGAGGCGATTCATGTGGGACTACGTCGGCATCGTCCGGACCTCGCGGCGGCTTCAGCGTGCGGCAAACCGGCTCCACCTGCTGCATGAAGAAATCCGAGATTTTTATAGCCATTTCCGGGTGAACCGGGATTTGCTGGAGCTTAGAAACCTCGTGGCGGTCTCAGAGTTGATCGTCCGTTGCGCCGCGGAGCGGCGCGAGAGCCGGGGATTGCATTTTACTCAGGACTTCCCTTCCCCTGTCCCTGATCAGCGCCATGATACGGTGTTGCGCCCCGCACCAAAGCATTGATTTCTATTTTTTGGGAGCCGATGAGCCGGGTCCTGACGCCAGTATATCTTTGACCAGTAATTGAAGCTCGGCCTCATGTGGTTGCGTTCTGGACATGAACCAGTCAAGTAATACTGGATCCGGTTGAGACAACAAGTGTTCAAAACTGGCTATTTGCTGCTCATCCCACGCGTCTGCGCGGAGTGACGCATACCCCATCAGCAACCCGTCGAGTTCGCGTGCACCGCGGCGCGTCCGCCAAATCAATCGGTTAATCTTTTGGGCACCTGTAATCAAGCCTTTCTCTTGGCAATTTGCGACTTGATTTGACCAATAGCCTTTCCGGGATTAAGGCCTTTCGGACAGGCATTCGTACAGTTCATGATGGTGTGGCACCGATAAAGTTTAAAACTGTCGTTCAGGTCATCAAGGCGGTCAGCGGCGGCTTCATCTCGGCTGTCCGCAATCCAGCGGTAGGCCTGTAAAAGGTTTGCAGGCCCCAAATATTGGTCAGAATTCCACCAGTAGCTCGGGCAGCTCGTGGAACAGCAGGCGCAGAGAATGCATTCATACAGCCCATCGAGAGCCTCACGGTCGTCAGGACTCTGCAATCTCTCCGTATCATCAGGGGGGTCAGACGCTTTCAGCCAGGGTTCGACCGAGGCATGCTGATCAAAGAAATGTGTCAGATCGGGAACCAGATCCTTGATGACCGGCATATGCGGCAATGGATAGATTTTTACTGGTGTATCAAGGTCCGAGAGCGACTGGGTACATGCTAGCGTGTTGGTGCCGTTAATGTTCATCGCACAAGACCCGCATATTCCTTCCCTACAGGACCGCCGGAAGGTCAGGGTGGAGTCAATCTCGTTTTTGATTTTGATCAATGCGTCCAGCAGCATCGGGCCGCAGGTCGCTCGATCAATGGTGTATTCGTCAACGCGCGGTTGATCTTCGTCGTCGGGATTCCAGCGATAGATTTGAAGTGGCAACGGCCTCTGCATGCCGGACCCGTCATTATGGCGGTGACCTTTTGTAATTCGTGCGTTTTTGGGGAGTCGAAACTGAGCCATCGTGTTTAATACACCCTCGCCTTAGGTGGAATGCTTTCTACCTCCGGCATGCCGGTTTCCAGTGTGACAGGACGGTAGGAGAGCTCGATCGAATTTTCTTTGGTGCAGGCGAGCGTATGAACCATCCAGTCACCATCGTCACGATCAGGATAATCATCCCGGGCATGCGCGCCGCGGCTTTCGGTGCGAGCCCGGGCACTGTGGACCGTCACCTGGGCTTGCGCCAGCAGATTTTCAAGTTCGAGCGTCTCGACCAGGTCCGTGTTCCAGATAAGGGATCGATCAGTCACTCCAACCTCAGCAAACATCCCTGCAGTTTCGTCGATCTGGGTGACGCCCTCGCTCAAGACCTGTTCGTTTCGAAAAACAGCACAATTCGTCTGCATGACGCGCTGCATGCGCAGGCGGATGGCTGCGGTGCTTGCCGGTCCTTTCGAAAAACGAATTCGATCAAACCGCTCGAGAACATTGTCCACAGTTGACTGGTCGCCCTGCAGTGACGTTTTTGCGGTCGAGACGGTCTTGGCAGCATGCTGGCCAGCTGCTCGGCCGAAAACGATCAAGTCCAAAAGACTGTTGGATCCGAGTCGGTTTGCTCCATGTACCGAGACGCAGGCAGCTTCCCCAATGGCCATCAGGCCCGGGACGTTAGGGGTAACGCCATCCTTCGAGGTGCCAAGACACTCCCCATGAATGTTGGTCGGAATACCACCCATGTTGTAGTGCACAGTAGGAATGACAGGAATCGGCTCCTTGCAGACATCGATGCCTGCGAAGATCTGAGCCGTCTCTGAAATCCCGGGGAGACGCTCAGCGAGTATCTCTGGGCCGAGATGCTCAAGGTGTAGGTGAATATGATCTCCTTCATCTCCTACACCCCGCCCCGCCCGGATTTCCATAGTCATTGAGCGACTCACGACGTCGCGTGAAGCAAGGTCTTTGGCGTTTGGAGCATACCGCTCCATAAAACGCTCCCCATCGGCATTGGTCAAAAACCCACCCTCACCGCGTGCTCCCTCTGTGATGAGGCAGCCCGATCCATAAATCCCGGTCGGATGAAACTGCACAAACTCCATGTCCTGCAGTGGCAGGCCTGCCCGCAGCACCATGGCATTCCCGTCTCCGGTGCACGTATGGGCGGAAGTGGCAGAAAAGTAGGCCCTGCCGTAGCCCCCGGTGGCAAGAATTACCCGCTTTGCCCAGAACACATGGATGGCCCCGGTTTCCAGACACCACGTGACGACCCCTCTGCACTCGCCAGATTCCATGATGAGATCGAGACAGAAATATTCGATGAAAAACTCGACCCGATGACGCAATGACTGTTGATAGAGTGTGTGCAGGATCGCGTGCCCCGTCCGATCCGCTGCTGCACACGTTCTTTGGGCCTGTCCCTGTCCAAAATGAGTCGTCATCCCTCCAAACGCTCTTTGGTAGATCTTCCCCTCTGCTGTTCGGGAGAAAGGCACGCCGTAGTGCTCGAGTTCGATGACCGCGGACGGCGCCTCCTTGCACATGAAACTGATTGCTTCCTGGTCGCCAAGCCAGTCCGACCCCTTTACGGTGTCATACATGTGCCATCGCCAGTCGTCTTCCCCCATGTTGGCCAGAGCCGCACTCATGCCACCTTGCGCGGCCACGGTATGGGAACGCGTAGGGAAGACCTTCGTCACGCAGGCAGTTCGCTGGCCCGCCTCTGCAAGGCTCAGGCAAGCGCGCAGGCCCGCGCCCCCGGCGCCGACCACGACCACATCGTGTTCGTGATGGATGATTTCGTAACTTGAGGTCATTGGGTATTCAGGTCAAGGCGATCGAAACAATTGCCCAAAGGCTTGCGAGTGTGAGAGCAACCGCAGCGATTCGAACGCTCCAAATAAGCCCGGAGTGAACCGAGGCGCTCAGATAATCCTCAATGATGACTTGAAGACCGAGTGCGCCGTGAAGGTAAGACACTGGAAGCAGAATAATCAACGCGGTCATTGGGCCCGTCTGCTGGATCCATTCTCTCACTGATAGATAAGATCCGGGATCGAGCGATCGCATCATCCAGAGCGTCCAGAGGATCAACGGCACCAACAGTATCGCGGTTAGGCGTTGCCACCGCCAGTGCCCTAGACCGGGGTGAACCCTCTGACCCGCTCTTTTTTTCGCGACGTCCATCAACTTAAAAATGTGTGCGCTAAATGGCTAAAACGAATGTAATTGCTGACAGCGTGAGTGATCCTGCGACGACACCCCAGCCGGTGGCGTAGACACGGCTTAGGGAGAACCCAAATCCCCAATCCCAGGCCAGGTGTCTAACACCATTAAGGAGGTGGTAGTAGACACAAAACACAACTCCAGCCATGAGGAGGGTCGATACCCAGCTATCCCAAAACGCCATAAAAACTGAATACGCAACTTCACCGAACGCAATGTTGATGAGCCACAGGGACAGCACTACGGTAACGCCCGACAGAAAAATCCCGGTCAGTCGATGCATGATAGACAACACGCTCGTCAACTGAGGGCGGTACACCTGCAAATGTGGTGAGATCGGCCTTGCGCGAGAGTTCGACATTTGTTTACCTGAAATGTGTCCGTAGCGAATGCATCTTGCTAAAAGTCGATGCAACGACCTTTAAGCTCCCAATCGCCATAGCGGGTTGGGTCGGGTCGAGTTGATTTTGATTTCAATTCCAATGAGGGCTCTGCCGCCAGCGAATCGGGCCGTTGAGGTCCTGCATCCCCCGATTCATGATGGCGTTCCTCCGCCTGCCGGTGCGACTGATCAACAAGGATACCCTTAGCGGACGTTCCCAAATTTCTTCCCAGTTTGTGCATTGCAACAACCCTGATTTTGCAAGCCTTCTTTTTGGTTTTCAAGGCCCTTGAAGTTTGCGCCATGAACTCTGCGGGGCGTAATATCGCATGTCGCAGTGAAAACGCCGTCAGTATTGTTGCGCCCCTTGCCTCCTCTCACGCACCACCAATAGATACCTATGTTGATTCCCGCTCCTGAGTTATCCGTCTTCCGTTGCTTTGGCAATGATGCAGAAGCATTTCTGCAGAGTCAGTTCACTGTCGACGTTTGTTCGATTTCCGCTGGAGGGTGGTCCTTGTCGGGATATTGTTCTCCTAAAGGCCGCCTGCTGGCTGTCTTTTTTATCTGTAGGCAGGGAAATGACTTTTTATTATCCACCCATGATTCGCTCGCGGATAGTGTGATCGCCCGTCTTAGTATGTATGTGATGCGTGCAGACGTCTCTTTCGAATCACTCACTGACCAAAATCTTGCTTTCCATGACAACAGGACGAGCGGTTCAGGGGTGTTGCACAGCCAATCCGATTCATTCTCCCTTCAGGATCTCCTGGAGATTTCAACGATCGACGCAGCCGCTTCCAAAGAAACAGCAAGTTCAATCAGTTTCCGCAACCTCTGTATAGAGTTGGGATTACCTATTATCAGCGGCCCGCTTTCCGAGGCCATGATCCCCCAGTCTGTAAATCTGGATCTCATAGGCGGCGTCAGTTTCACAAAGGGGTGCTACCCGGGCCAGGAGATCGTTGCTCGCGTTCGTTACAGAGGCAAGCCGAAGCAGCGAATGATCCGGGCCACTGGCGAACACGCAGGGTGCCCTGAGCCCGGAACCCAGGTTAGGGTCGAAACGGCAACTTCCGGACGTGACGGCGTAGTCATTTGCGCCGAGGCCGCCGACACGCCGGGCAGAATGCAGCTGTTAGCTGCTGTACCGATAGAAGTGATGGCCTCCCCGGAGTCGGGAAGCCTTTTCTGGAACGACATTCCGCTGACCGTCTCGCCGCTCCCCTACCCGATTCCGATAGACGCGCCCGGTTAAGCGCTAACTTCCGTCACGAGGCGAGACATTGTCGTCAGGCAGCACCACCTGGTAGTAGGTCTCCCCTGGCTTGATCAGCCCCAGTTGCTCGCGAGCTCTTGCTTCGATGGCCTCCACACGATTTTTGATCTCGTTGACATCGGCATGGAGTCGATTATTCCTCTCTCGAAGCGAGAGATTCTCCTGCTCCAACTCGTTGACAGAGTGCCGCAGGCGGATCAGATCAACGACATTGCTCTTCCCGAACCACAGCGCGTACTGCAAAGTCAGTACAAGCCCGATCAGGCAGAAGATTATCGTCCTGAGGTAGGGCACCGCCGGCTCTCAGTTTGTACGAACCATTTACAGTTGTTTAAAGGCTTGCTTGCCAGCATAGACCGCACGCTCGCCGAGGGCCTCCTCGATCCGGAGCAGACGGTTGTACTTAGCTGTCCTCTCCGACCTGCATAAGGAGCCGGTCTTGATCTGATCAGCACCGACGCCAACGGCGAGATCGGCAATAGTCGTGTCTTCCGTTTCCCCTGATCGGTGCGAAACCGTGACCGCATAACCATTTGACTGTGCCAGCTCAACCGCATCCAATGTCTCGCTCAAGGTCCCAATCTGATTGACTTTGATCAGTATTGAGTTTGCCGCCTGCAGCTCGACCCCCTTTTTAAGAATGCCTGGGTTTGTGACAAAAAGATCATCCCCAGTCAACTGAACAGCCTGGCCCAACTTCTGTGTGAGTGCTATCCAACCTTCCCAATCATCCTCATCAAGGGGGTCCTCCAGGGAAAGGATCGGATTTCGACCGGCGAGTTGAACAATTAGATCAACAAACTCGGGACTGGTGTAACTGTGTTGTTCAGACTCCAGGCGATATACGCCATCTGAGAAGAACTCCGAACTGGCCAAATCGAGGCCCAGGAACACGTCCTGGGAAGTCGTGTAACCAGATTGCTCCACTGCCTGCAACACCGCCTTCAGGGCCGCCTCGTTTGAGGGGAAGTCCGGGGCGAACCCGCCTTCGTCTCCCACCGCCGTTTGAAGGCCTTGGGTGATTAATTCCGAACGCAACTTATGAAAGATCTCAGCCCCGCAACGAAGCGCCTCATGGAAGCTATCGGATCCTACCGGGAGGACCATAAACTCCTGAAAATCGATGCTGTTATCAGCATGCGCCCCTCCGTTGAGGATGTTCATCTGAGGGACAGGAAGCCGCGCCGGAGTCGAATTACTGTGGAGCGTACCTATGTGGTCGTATAAGTTATGGCCAAGACCGAGAGCCGCCGCTCTGACCGTTGCCAGGGAGGCCGCAAGGATAGCATTTGCCCCTAGGCGTTCCTTGTTGGGAGTGCCGTCGAGACCGAGTAGCTCCTCATCAATCCGACGTTGATCCGGCGCGTCTTGACCCTTGAGACATTGTTGAATTTCCCCGTTGACATTCGCGACCGCCCTGCTGACTCCTTTGCCATTGAAACGTGTCGGGTCGCCGTCTCTGAGTTCTAAGGCCTCACGTTTACCTGTAGAGGCTCCCGAAGGAACCGCTGCGCGACCAACGACACCGCTTTGCAGCGTCACCTCAGCCTCGAGCGTTGGAAACCCGCGGGAATCCAGAATCTCTCTTGCGTGAACCCCGGAAATAGCAAGTCGGGATGGGTGGCTCATAGACTGGCGCCTCTCATTTTTCTAGAAATATGGTCTAAAGACTCGATTGCCTTGCAGCATCGTCAATTCTCAACAAGTCCTCAAGGAGGGGCTGCAGGCGTTCCAGTGGCCAGGCGTTGGGCCCGTCACTGAGCGCATTAGACGGATCAATGTGTGTCTCCATGAATACCCCGGAGACCCTCGCCGCGACTGCTGCTCGCGCCAATAATGGAACAAACTCTCGCTGTCCATCAGAGTGGTCGCCACCCGCCCCTGGCAACTGCACCGAGTGCGTAGCATCGAAAATCACCGGAAAACCGAGTGAGGCCATCACTTGCAGCGACCGCATGTCGACCACCAGGTTGTGGTAACCAAAAGTGGTTCCCCGTTCACATAAGAACAGATCAGTCGCGCCGGCTGCACTCGCCTTTTTTGCGACAGTGCGCATCTCCTGCGGCGCCATGAATTGCCCTTTCTTGATATTTACGGGCACACCAGTAGCCGCCGCGGCCACAATAAGATCAGTTTGTCGACAAAGAAACGCCGGGGTTTGCAGCATATCCACTGTCTCCGCCGCCAATGTCGCCTGTTCTGGAGTGTGAACGTCGGTTAATACCGGCAGTCCTGTTTCGGATCGGACTTCCTCCAGGATCCTGAGTCCGGCATCCAGTCCTGGGCCCCGAAAGGAATCTCCTGAAGAACGATTACCTTTATCGAACGAGGATTTGTACACCAAGAGAACATCAAGGGCGGACCCGATCCGAGCAAGCGCGTCGGCTGTGCGAAGGGCATTATCTCGACTTTCAATCACACACGGCCCGGCGATGAAAAACAGCGATTCTTCGCCACCTTTGCGATGATCAAAAATGCTCACGCTGCAGCCGTATTCGAGCTCGGATCAGTGGATTTTTCCTGATGTTTTCGTGCCGCGGCGACGAACGCGGCGAAAAGCGGATGCCCATCACGCGGGGTTGAATTGAATTCCGGGTGAAACTGGCACGCTACAAACCAAGGGTGAGAAGGAATCTCAACCATTTCGACAAGATCGTCTCCAGAACGCCCGGCCACACGAAGACCCGCCTCTTCCAGACCGGGTCGATAATGGTTATTTACCTCATAGCGGTGGCGATGCCGCTCGGAAATGGTTTCCCGCCCGTAAATCCGGGCGCACAGGGAGTCTGGACGAAGGTGGGCCTCTTGCGCCCCAAGGCGCATAGTCCCTCCGAGATCATCACTTTCGCTGCGCTCCTTGCGCTCACCGTCACCCTCGGTCCACTCTGTCACCAAGGCCACTACTGGGAATTCACCGCGGTCATCGAATTCGGTGCTGTTGGCTGTCCCCATCCCGGCGACGTGACGCGCGAACTCGATCACAGCAATCTGCAGACCGAGACAGATACCGAGATAAGGGGTGCCTGAAGTGCGGGCAAAGCGTACCGCGTTGATCATGCCCTCAGTGCCCCTTTCGCCGAAACCTCCGGGTACAAGCACCGCATCAACGTCGGCAAGGACCTCAGCGGCCTTTTCAAAGCTGGTCAAATCTTCGGCGTCAACATACTGCACGACCGGCCGGACATGATTCTGGACACCTGCATGGATGATGGCCTCGGACAGGGATTTATAAGACTCTGTGAGGGAGACATATTTTCCAACCATGGCGATGGTGAGTTCTGCTTCAGGTGACCCCATCACTTCAACGACTTTATCCCACTCTGCTAGGTTCGATTGATTTCCGCCAAGCGCAAGATGTCGAACGACTGCTCCATCCAGGCCCTGCTCATGGTAGCGCCTTGGAATTGAGTAAATATTGTCGACATCTTCGGCGGAGATAACCGAGGCTTCATCTACGTTTGTAAATAGGGAAATCTTGCGACGCGCATCGGCGGGCAACGGATCATGCGCCCGGCAAAGCACAATATCCGGTTGAATGCCGATGCTGCGTAACTCTTTGACGGAATGCTGAGTTGGCTTTGTCTTGATTTCCCCTGCTTTGTGCAGGGCGGGAACCAGAGTGAGGTGAAGGAAAATTGTGCTCTCTCTTCCGAGTTCGATACGCATCTGGCGGATGGCTTCTAGAAACGGAAGAGATTCGATATCACCCACGGTGCCCCCGATCTCTACAAGGCAGACATCATGCCCTTGTCCTGCTGCAATGATCGATTCTTTGATTTCATTGGTAATGTGGGGGATTACCTGAACCGTACCCCCAAGAAAGTCTCCCCGACGCTCCTTGCGGATGACTCGTTCGTAGATCTGCCCGGTCGTAAAGTTGTTCTTCCGGCTCATTCGGGTTCGAACGAACCGTTCGTAATGCCCGAGGTCAAGATCCGTCTCCGCGCCATCGTCGGTAACGAACACCTCACCATGTTGGAACGGGCTCATTGTTCCTGGGTCAACATTGATGTACGGGTCAAGTTTCACCAAAGTGACCTTCAACCCTCGAGCTTCCAGCAGAGCACCCAGTGAAGCCGCGGATAATCCTTTGCCGAGCGACGAAACAACACCGCCTGTTATGAACGCAAATTTTGGGGAGGTTCCGTCGGACATGGCTTCCTATGATCGAGATTGATCTATACGGGCGGTGGGTCCTGGCAAATCAGTCATTGCTGTCTCGGCCAACGACACCCGACGGCCGGTTAGGATAACAGACGAGTCTTTTTGTTACAACGGACCGTTTTTCGTCCACGCTTCTTTTCTCAGGTCATGAATCTGTATTTCAATAGCTGCTTCGTCAGATCCAGCGGTGCAGGACTCGTCGACGACTACCTGCGGCATTGCCGCAAAACGGCCGTTAATGAAGACCAGCGGAATCCTCTCTCGCTGCCAGGGGGGCAGATCAGACTCCTGAAGAAGTTTTCGCAGCGAGCGCCGGTGATGTCCGCGTCCTATAGGCTTTACAGTTTGTTGTCCCCTCCGCCAGCGTAACTCGACCGTCCCCTGACGAAAAAGTTCAGCATTTAACCCGAGGGCGTCGGTCGAGCGGGTAGTCACGGCAATATCAGGCCCTCGAACGGATAATTCAGGGCCCTGCCATACCTGCCCCTCTGAAGGTGCCTGTTCGTTTAACAGGGGCTCAGGAACCAAAAAGATGCGGTCGCGATGGCATCTGAAGCTAGCGTCTCCCACGCTCAGTACAGGTGAGGCGCTCTGGCTGTCCGAATCGAGTTGTCGGACGAATTCACGGAGTGCCCGTTCTGAAGGCACGTGAAGGCCGTTTGTATCAACCCAGTACCGAAGAACGTTCAGAGCTCGGGGGCGATCAAGTTGCAGAAGTTTCAGTTTGCAGATTGACCCCAGATCCCAAAGTACGTTTTTGGGACCTGAAAGTGTGCACGCAGCAAGATCCTGCGCAGCCACGCCGTCTAAGATCGACTGCACCTCCTGAAAATACCCTGCGCTTCTGGCCAGAGCGTGACCCGTGTTGGGCCAACGCGCCTGAAGAATGGGAAAGACCCGTCGGCGCACAAAATTCCTGTCGTAGGCCTCTTCCAAATTGGAGCCATCGAAAACGATCTCAAGGTTGTGCTCGGCCACCCATTCCTGCAATCGCTGTTTGGGCACTTCAAGTAAAGGTCTGAGCACCATCATGCCATAGAGCCGTTGTGCCGGACGCATGGCGCCAAGTCCCCGGACAGCGGACCCCCTCATCAGTCTTAGGAATAATGTTTCGCCCTGGTCCTCAAGGTGATGAGCTGTTATCAACAAATCCTCGATCCCGCAGACGCTGGAGAACCATTGATATCGCTGCTCTCTTGCTCTGGCCTCACAGAATTTGCCAGGGTTGGATCGCAGGCCAGAGTCGTTGCTCCATTTCAGAGTAAAGGACTCAAACGGTATGTCGAGGCGAAGACAGAAGTTTTCACAATGCGTTTTCCACGTGGAGGACTCTTCGGCCCAGTTATGGTCTACGTGCAACGCCCGGACTTGTAGTCCGAAGGGCTCCCTCAGGGAGGAGAGCACCGAGAGTAAGGCAGTGGAATCGTTGCCGCCGCTAAACGCAACGTTGATTCGTCTCTTCCGATAAGGTTCGAGCGCGCGCCAGACTGCCCTTTGCAGGGGATGCAGCCTGTCTGTCCGATCAGGACTCGTCTTTGAATCGCCCAAAGGAGCGCAACCTCGTGTCACGCTGGCGTAACAACTCTTCGGTCGTCAGGGAATTCAAATCGTGGAGTTGCTCCTGGATCACACCACCAAGCTGCTCGGCAGTCTGATCAGGGTCACGATGAGCGCCGCCCAATGGCTCCTGAACCACGATATCAACAAGCCCGTTCTGCTTAAGGCTCTCTGACGTAATTTTCATCGCGGTCGCAGCTGTCTGGGCCTTGTCAGCGCTCTTCCAGAGGATCGACGCACAACCCTCCGGGCTGATAACGGAATAGGTCGCGAACTGAAGCATGACTAAGCGATCACAGACACCGATCGCAAGCGCCCCGCCGGAGCCACCTTCGCCGATGACGACCGAGACGATCGGTACATTGAGGCCTGCCATCGTCGCAATACTCTGGGCAATGGCTTCACTTTGTCCGCGCTCCTCAGCCCCAATGCCAGGATAGGCGCCGGGAGTGTCAATTAAGGTAACGACCGGCAGTCCGAACTTTTCGGCCATACCCATCAGTCGTTGAGCCTTGCGATAGCCTTCGGGGCTGGGCATCCCGAAGTTTCTTCGCACTTTCTCCTTCGTATCCCGGCCCTTCTGGTGTCCGATGATCATTACCCCTTTGCCGCCGATCCGAGCCAGGCCACCCACCACCGCTGGATCGTCACGGTACATCCGATCTCCGGACAGCTCCTGAAAATTTGAGAAAATCCGAGAGATGTAGTCAAGGGTGTGAGGACGTTGCGGGTGCCGGGCCAACTGTGTGATCTGCCAGGCGTCAAGGGAAGAGAATATTTCCCGGGTGAGTTTGCGACTCTTGGTCTCCAGGCGTTCGATTTCACGGTGCAGGTCGAGCGCTCCATCTACGTCGACCCGGCGCAACTCATCAATTTTCGCCTCAAGATCGACAATTGGCTGTTCGAAATCTAGCGAGTTGCTCATAGGATTATTTTACTCTTGAAGACCAGAGGCGGGCTAATCAAGCGGCCTTGGTGTCGCCGACTTGGTCTCTCTTGTTCGCTGGCCGAATCCCGAATTTAATCGCTGATTCCCCAACAAAGTTGACGAGGCTATCCAATAATTCTGGTTCTGGGCGCAAGCGCCACTGCTCCCCAAGACGTATGGACAGGCTATCTCCGTCGGGGTTTTTATAGTTCACCACCACATTGGTTGCACCTGGGGTAAAGGGCCGAAGAAGCGTTTTCAATTCATCAGCCGCGCTCCGGGCATCGAGCGTATCAGGAAGTGTGATGTTGAGCTCCGCCAGGCGCTCGGCGCGAAAACCCTCCAACGTCCACAGGCCGTCAGCTTTTAGCGCCAGCAACCCTGAGCGGTCGTCAGTGCCGGTTGCGCCCCGGACAAGCACCAATCCCTTGGCGCCCAAGGTGCTCCTGGCCTCTGAAAAGAGCGCCGGAGAAATGCTGATATCCGCGTAACCCGTGCCGTCATCCAGTCTGAAAAACGCCGCCATTTCCCCTCTACGGTTTTGAAAAGTCCTAACGTCCTGAATCAGTCCGGTTAGCATGACGGCTTTCTCCGAATGGTGCGGCGTCTTGGCAATCCGGACCGCCCCGATCGCCCTCAACTCGGACTTATGGTGTTCGATCGGATGGCAGGTCAAATAAAACCCGAGACTGTTGCGCTCCATCTCAAGGCGCTTGCGTGCTGTCCATTCGCTCCCTTGAGGCACCGTAAGCACGACTTCGTCTACGGACGGGATCCCGAACATGTCATTTTGGCCAGAAGAGGCATTGCTGACCTGTTGTCCGGCCGCATCCAGGGCCTGAGGCAGCTGATATTCAAGGTGAGCACGGTCTACACCAAATGAATCGAGAGCGCCGGAGCGAATTAGCGCTTCCAAAGTCTTCTTGTTGACTTTCTGAGAATCAATTCGTTGACAAAGGGATAAAAGATTATGAAAGCCACCGCTTTGCTCGCGCTCCTTTAGAACATCTTCCAGCGCTTTTTCGCCCACGCCTTTAATCGCGCCCAGGCCATAAATAATTGAGCCATCCTCAGCCACAGAGAATCTGAGTTCTCCACGATTGATGTCAGGGGGTTTTATATTGAGACCCATAGACTTTGCTTCCCGAATCAGGATGACGACTTTGTCAGTGTGTTCCATATCCGCGGAGAGCGCAGCCGACATAAATTCTGCCGGGTAGTAATTCTTTAACCAAGCTGTCTGGTAACTTAATAGTGCGTACGCGGCGGAGTGGGATTTGTTAAAACCGTAGCCGGCGAACTTCTCAATCAGATCGAAGATACGTGCCGCACTAGACTCTTCTATCTCCCTTTGCTTTGCCCCATCGATAAAGGCTTGTCGTTGGCGATCCATTTCCTCCGGCTTTTTTTTGCCCATGGCCCTTCGAAGCAGGTCGGCCGATCCCAGACTGAATCCCGACAGTTCCCGCGCAATCTCCATGACCTGCTCCTGATACAGGATTACGCCGTATGTGGGCTCCAAAATTGATTCAATTTGATCGTGCAAAGATGCGACGGGCTCCCGGCCGTGCTTGCGATTAATGAAATCGTCTACCATCCCCGATTGAAGAGGGCCAGGCCGGAAAAGGGCCACCAGAGCTGTCAGCTCGTCAAATCGGTCCGGCTGCAGCCGTTGGATCAGTTCCTGCATACCGCGCGACTCCAGTTGGAATAACGCAGTGGTCTTTCCGGTACAAATGAGTTGATACACATCTGGATCATCTGGGGTTAATGACTCCAGATCAATGGGTGGCTCACCCCTCTTCTGCCGCGTTTCATTGACCAGACGGGTTGCCCAGTCGATCACTGTCAGCGTGCGGAGACCGAGAAAATCGAATTTGACAAGGCCGATCGCCTCAAGGTCATCCTTATCGAACTGGGTGACGGCCTGGGTCATCCCAGGCTCCCAGTACAAGGGGGAGAATTCGGCTATGGGGGCTGGCGCAATGACCAACCCGCCTGCATGTTTTCCAGCGTTTCGCGGCATCCCCTCCAGGCGCCGCCCATTGTCTATCAACTGGGTCACTTCTGCTTCGTTGCGATACCGACGACGCAGTTCTTCATCCTGCGCCAGAGCCTTTTCGAGCGTCATGCCGACCTCGAACGGAACCAGCTTGGCCAGGGTGTCGCAAAAGCCGTAGGGCATGCCCATGACACGCCCGACATCGCGGACGACAGCGCGGGCTGCGAGCGTGTTGTAGGTGATGATCTGCGCCACTTTTTCAGAACCGTAGCGATCACTCACATATTCAATCACCCGGTCTCGCCCGACCATGCAGAAGTCAATGTCAAAGTCTGGCAATGAGACGCGCTCCGGATTAAGAAAGCGTTCAAAAAGCAGCCCGTGTGCGATCGGGTCAAGGCGGGTAATACCCAGCGCGAATGCGACAAGAGATCCGGCGCCGGAACCCCGGCCGGGACCTACCGGAACGCCATTGTCCCGCGCCCATTGCACGAAATCAGCAACAATCAGGAAGTAACCGGCAAATCCCATACGAGCAATCGTCTCGATCTCAGAGGCGAGCCTTTCCTGATAGGCCTCGTCCGCTATACCGCCGGTCTTACCGATATAGGCGAGGAGTCCTTTTTGTGCTTCGGCCGCTAACGCCTCCTCGGCGCTGTTGTCATCGGCGCTCTCAAATAGCGGCATGTGGGTTGTGTCGAAATCAATAAAGACATTGCAGCGCTTGGCAATCTCGACTGTGTTTTCGATCGCGCTTGGCAAATCTGAAAAAGTCTCTGCCATTTCGTCAGGCGTGCGCAGGTATTGTTCGGTCGTAAAGGCTCTGGGCCGACGAGGGTCGTCCAGTACCCGGCCTTGATGAATGCAGGTTCTGATCTCATGTGCCTCAAAATCTGAAGCGGAGAGAAACCGGACCGAATTGGTTGCGACGAGGGGCGCTCCCTCCTCTGATGCCATCTCCAGTGCCCTGGCCTCATACTCGCGCTCGTCGGGACGGTTAGTGCGGGCCAGTTCAATAAAGAAGTTTCCTTCAAACATTGTCGCGTACTGCCTGAAAAACTCCAATGCTCTGTCAGGATGTCCGGCGATGAGCGCGCGGCCGATGTCGCCGTCCATTCCCCCGGAGAGCCCAATAAGATCTTTTGCAATCGGTTCGAGTCGTTTCCGCTCGACCAGGAGCGTATGCCCAGACCGTGGCTCGGTATAGATGTCTGTCAAGAGATGACTCAGCGCTTTAAAACCCCGATTATTCCGACACAGGAGGCCGATTCGGCCAGCCGACTTACCACCACCGCGATCCGAGATATCAAGATGAACGCCGAAAAGTGGCTTGATGCCGGCGTCTACACAGGATCGGTAGAACTTGATGGCGGCATAAACATTGGAGACGTCAGTCATTGCGACCGCAGGCATGTGAGCTGACGCGGCCGCTTCCGCAAGCTCATCGATCCGAACAATCCCGTCCACCAGGGAGTATTCCGTATGAAGATTTAAGTGAACAAAAGAAGTTGTCACGATCGCTTCGACTCAAGTGCGTTTTCTGAAATCAATTAAAGTCTCCCTGGTGTTCGCAGAGCCTCGCGGACGGGTCTAAAGGAAAACCGATGGACTGCGCTCGGACCAAAATGCTCGAGGGCCTCCAGGTGGACACGAGTAGGATACCCCTTATGCTGACCAAAGCCATACTCTGGAAATTTTTTATCCAATTCATGCATATAGCGGTCCCGATAGACTTTAGCCAGCACCGATGCCGCTGACACGCTTGCCTCAGTGGCGTCCGCCCGAGGCCGTGCAGTGCTCGCCCAAGGGAGTCTCGGAGTAAATTTTCCGTCTACGATTACTCTTTCGGGCTCAAAGGTCAGCCCCAAGACAGCTCGCCGCATCGCGATGAGCGTCGCCATGTGGATATTGAAATGATCGATTTCTGTGGCGCTCGCTAGCCCTATCGACCAGGCCAGCGCGGCCTTTCTTATCTCGAGGTTTGCCTCTTCTCTTTTTCGTTTGGAAAGTTTCTTTGAGTCCGCCAGCCCTTCGTATTGAAAGCCGCTGCCCAAAATCACCGCGGCAGCAACCACAGGGCCGGCCAGAGGGCCGCGGCCGGCCTCGTCTACGCCCGCGAGACCGGGAGCCAAGCTGACGGTCACGGACGCCTCACCAAATCCAAAATCGTATCAACGATCCGTTCATTGGTATCCATGTTCAAGGCCTCCTGAATCCCCAGAAGCGAGCAGCGCATCCCCTCTGCCGCTTCCGTATCCAAGAGCAGTTGCTGTATCGCCGGAACAAGGTTTTCCTCGGTCGCGTCTTTTTGAAGAAATTCCGGTACGAGTGGCTCGGGCATAAGATGGTTGGGCATGGACACGATGTGGGTGGAAGCCAGGGCTCGGGCGAGCCGATAAGAGAGCTCTGAGACCCGATACGCCACTACCATCGGACATCCGACCAGCGCCGCCTCAAGCGCAGCGGTTCCGGATGCCAGCAACGCTACGTCGCTGGCCGAAAGGCACTCCCGCGCCTGGCCATCAACTAACCGGAGCTGTCTGGTGAGCCCTTCGAGTGACACCAAGCTGAGGAACTGTCGCTTGACTCTGTCACTCGCAAACGGGATAAGAAAGAAGAGCGTTGGGTCGGCCTCGGCCAGTCTTCGAATCGAGGCAACAAACGTTGAAGACAGATGTCGGATTTCAGACTCTCGACTTCCCGGAAGGATAGAGACAATCTTCTGGTTTGGCGCGAGATCGAGAAGCTTTCTCGACCCTTCTTTAGAAAGGTGGGCGGTCTCTCGTGCCGCCGGATGCCCGACAAATGTCGCTGGCACTCCCCGTTCTTCGTAAAAGCTTTCTTCAAACGGAAACAAGACCAATATCCGGTCAACCGCTTTACGGATCTTTCGTACCCGGTAACTCCTCCAGGCCCAGACTGTCGGACTGACAAGATGCATCACCGGAATCCCCGATTTGCGCAACCGCCGTTCCAGGTTGAGATTGAAGTCCGGTGAGTCAATTCCTAAAAAAAGGTCGGGCGGGTTTCGTCTGAAATCCGAAATCAGGCGATTTCGGATCTTCAGAGCATTGGGGAGTTTTCGCCACAGATCCTCCAAACCCATAATAGAGAGATCATGGATGTCGCAGGTCGACTGCAGTCCTAGCCGGCTCAGTTCCGGGCCGCCGATCCCCTGCAACTGCAGAGTCGGTGCGCGCCGCAGCAGAGCCGAAACCACGCCGCTTCCCAAACGGTCCCCTGAGGGTTCAGCAGCAACGACGCCAATTCGTAAGCGCGACGCCACCGGCAGGCCTTAGCGAATTACGCCCCGCTGTGATTGCGAGAGAAAATCCAGAAGTTGTTCTGCTTCCGGCGAGGACGTTTGGCCGCCTGTGGATGATCCAGTGTTACTGGCAACACTTCGCCCACGAAACTTGTGTTTATAAACCTCGCGAAGTTCCGCAATCACCTCGTCGCTGAAATCCCGACGGCGAAGTCCGCGGACGTTGATGCCATAAGTCTTTGCCGGGCTGCCCGCAACGATGAGGTAAGGAGCGACATCCTGTAGGCAGACCGTCCCTATCCCAGTCAACGAATGTGGCCCTACGCGACAGAACTGATGGATCAACGTGAATCCGCCGAGGATTGCGTAGTCCCCCACTTCGACGTGACCTGCCAGGCTGGCGCCGTTGGCGAAAATGATGTGATCTCCTAATGTGCTGTCATGCGCGATGTGGCTATACGCCATTAGAAAGTTGTTGTTGCCTATATGGGTGACGCCAGTTCCTCTGTCCGAAGTTGAACCCCGATTCAAGGTGACGTATTCGCGGATGACATTCGCGTTGCCAATCTCCAGGCGGGTGGGTTCGCCGGCGTACCCCGCAAACTGCGGATCTTCGCCGATAGAAGCAAAGGAATAGATTCGGTTATCCCGGCCAATCTGCGTGCCCGAACGCACAACGACGTGCGAGCCAATTCGGGTGCCCCGTCCAATTGAGACATCTTTCTCGATGACGCAGAACGGACCAATCTCAACTTCTTCTGCGAGATAGGCGCCGGGGTCAATAACCGCCCGGTCGCTAATCACTCAATTGGCCTGTGGGTGAAGAGCACATCGGAGGAGCACACCAGCTTATCCGACACAGAAATGGTTCCTGAGCACTTCCATAGGGCTCGTCGCTGGGTTTCCAACTGCACGTCAATGATCAATTGATCTCCCGGTTCAACGGGCGCCTTGAATCGCGCCTTATCCACACCGGCAAAAAGATACACGTTCTTCTGACTGGCTTTCGCGTCAATGATCAGACTCACGAGAATTGCTGAGGCCTGAGCGATACTTTCCAGCATTAGAACACCGGGGAACACCGGTCGATGGGGAAAATGGCCGTCGAAAAAAGGTTCGTTGGCCGTTACGTTTTTCAACGCGCGCAATCGCTCACCCGGTGTCACGTCCAGCACCCGGTCAATCAACAGAAATGGGTAGCGGTGCGGGAGGATTTCCCGAATACGGTGTATGTCTATTTCGTTATCTTCGATTTCCACACCTAACTACCCAGGACAGAGAGTGGCCGAGAACGTAATTGGCCCGTTAATCAGACAGTTTACGCTTCAAGGAAGTTGAGCCAGTCGTTCGAGAACAAGGTCTGTGATATTGACGGCTTCACTGACGTATACCGCCTGCTCCACTACGAGGTCATAGTTCCCTGCCCTGGCAAGCTCTACGATGACCTCACGAACCAGGGCCTGGAGTTTAGCGAGTTCTTCATTCCGGCGGAGATTGTAGTCCTCTCTCGCTTCCTGTTGGTCTCGCGCCAGTCGCCGCTTCAGGTTCTCTATCTCACGTTGGCGGGCCTGCGCGGTGGTGGCGTCCATTATCAGAATGTTCTTCTCAAGGTCCGCCTCCATATCCTGTATCTGGCCGTGTCGCAGCTTGAGGTCCTGATCGCGGGATCGGAATTCCTCTTCAAGAGCGGCCAGCGCAGTGACGCCCTGCGGCGCCTGTTCAATCAACCTTACGGGGTCTACAAACCCGATCTTGGACGCACTCTGAGCGGCCGAGGGTCCCGAAACGAGCAGCCCGATCAACACGATCGTGCCCCATTTGGCAAAAAACGAGGATCTGGAAATTTTTGTCATGATGCGAGGTCCCGATTAGCGCCCGTCCGGTTTAGCGCAGAAGTGAGCCCAATGTGAACTGAAGACGTTTGACGTCATCACCCGGCTCATCATTTAACGGTTGGGCCATAGTGAGAGAGATTGGACCGACAGGAGAAAACCAGTGAAAGCCCGCCCCGACGCTTAAGCGAATGTCTCCGACGTCGAAATCGCTGCTCGAGGCAAACACCTGGCCCGCATCGGCGAAAAGGCTCAGGCGTTTATCGTTGTCCTCTTGTAATCCGAACACCGGAAAGTACATCTCGACGCCTGCTACGGTCCTGATACCGCCGCCGAGAGGCGCCGCGTCCGCGCCGGTGCTTACCGGACCTAAAGAACGGGCTTCGAAGCCGCGGACGCTACTGGCCCCGCCAGCGTAGTAGTTTTTAAAGAACGGCAATTCCTCAAGATCGCCGTATCCGTCGCCATATCCGACGTCTCCGCGAAGATTCAAAATAAGTCGGCCAACCAGTTGACGGTACCAGCTTCCACGAACGGACAACTTGTAGTACTCCAGATCACTCCCCGGAAAACCAACCTCTGCGGATATTCTTCGAAAAAATCCCTGCCGAGGAAAGAAGATACTGTCGCGGGTGTCCTTTGAGAAACCGGTAGAGAGATTGAAATTCAGATTGTCCGGGTATCGATCGATAAATGACTGATACTCCGGCGGCGTTGAAGAAGTGGAAGCAAGGCTGATGTCTTCAATCGCCGCGCTGAGACTGAGCGCGTTGTATTCAGACATCGGGATGCTATACCGAATACCCCCGCCGTTCGTTTCCGACGTGTAATCCGCTGTTGTGACCGAGTCTGTATCGGTCTTTTCCCGGTTGACAAACAAAGCGCGACTGACGCCCTCTGCTGTGTGGTAGGGATTTCGGTATTCGATATCAAAAGTCTGTTCAACTTTCGACAACTCTGCCTTGACATTGAGTTCCCGGCCCGTACCGAACAGATTTCCCCGATGTACCTCGGCCAGCACAAAGAGTCCGTCGGAGTCTTCATATCCGGCCCCGAACATGAAATTACCTGTGGCACGCTCTTTAACAACCACGGAAAGATCGACCTGGTCAATGGAACCCGGCACCGAGGTCAGATCAATATTCACGTCATCAAAGAATCCCAAGCGGGCGATTCTTTCACGCGAGCGCCGCAGCTTTTCTGCGGAAAAGACGGATGATTCAAGCTGGCGCATCTCCCGCCGGATGACTTCATCGAGCGTCGCCTGGTTGCCGCTGATGTTGATCGTGCGCACATAAACCAGAGGGCCCGGATCCACGGCAAAGACAAAATTCACCTGGTAATCTGCCTCATTAATGTCGGTAATGGCATTGACGTTGGCAAACGCATAACCATGGTCGGCCAGCTTGCTCTCGATCGCCGAACGCGAAGCAACCAGGTCTGTCTGGGAAAAGGGCTCGCCAGTCGGCATATCAATCAAGCCCAGGAGTTCCTCAGCAGAAAAACCCCCGCCCCCTTCAACGTCGATGTTGCCGACACGAAACAGTTCCCCTTCTTTAAGCGCGAAAGTAATAAAAATGTCCTGTTTGTTTTGGCTGATCGTCACATCAGAGGAGAGTAATTCGAAGTTCATGTATCCTCTGTCGAGGTAGAAACTACGCAAGGTCTCCGAGTCGGCAAGCAACTCCTCTTTCGAATACTGCCCGATCTGGGAGATGAAACTGTGCCACCGTTCCTCTCCCAACGAAATTTCGGAGAGCAGTTCCTTATCCGTGAAAATCTCGTTGCCAACGATGTTTATTTCCCGGATACGCGCCACGCGACCTTCGTCTATCGTTAGCGACACAGAAACGCGATTGAGGTCGACTGGGGTAACCACTGCATCGACTGTTGCAGAGTATCGGCCTTTGGCAAAGTATTGTTCTTCAATCGCCTGAACCAATTGCTCCAGGAGCGGTTCGCGAAAAATTCGGCCCTGTGTGACGCCTACCTGAGTCAGCGCTTTCTCGATAGATTCATCATCGATATCCTTGTTGCCGCTGAACTCGACGTCTGAGATAGCAGGACGCTCGGAAACCGCAACGATCAGAATATCCTCTTGACGCCGAATCTCCACATCCTGGAAAAAGCCGGTGGCAAACAATGCCTTGATCGACTGATTAATCAGTGCCTCATCGGCGACGTCCCCTACCTTGATGGGCAGGTAGTTGAAGATCGTGCCCACCTCGATGTTTTGCGCGCCGTCGACGCGGATATCTTCGACAACGAAATCCGCCACCGCTGCCGCGGAGAAAACCAACATGGCCAACCCTGTGACCCGGGGTGTGAAGCCTCTTAGGAGGGATTTGACTAACTTCATGTGTGTTTTCATGAAAGCAGGCTCAGAAAGTCATTATAAAACGCCAGGCCCATTAACAGCACAATAAATACGATCCCGAATTGCTGACCCCACAACAACACTTTTTCCGGGAGCGGCCGCCCCAAGAGTCCCTCCACGGCAAAATAGACGAGATGCCCGCCATCCAGGACGGGGATGGGCAGCAAATTGATAATCCCGAGACTGATGCTGAGGACAGCGAGAAATGCCAGAAACTGTGTCAAACCGAGACTCGCGGATTGGCCGGCATATCTCGCAATTGAAACCGGCCCGCTCAAATGCTCTCGAGAAGCGCTGCCGGTAAGCATCTTTCCAAAAAGCCGCACGGTTAAAGACGACATGAGCCAGGTCGTCTCCATCCCCCGTACGGCCGCGTCGAGGGGTCCGTACCCTACCCGGGTGATGTGTTCGCTGAGATCAACTTCAGTTGGGCCATAGATCCCTATTCGCCGAACGCTTGTGCCGCTCACGGTTTGAAAATCTGCGACAACCGGAATACTGATTCTGGTCCCGTCGCGATCGAGTGAAAGGCTCAATTCGCTACTGGATCCTGAGGCAATCTTCCCGACGAGATCAGCCCAATCCGCAACGGAAACGCCATCAAGTGCCAAGATCCGATCGCCCTGGACGACGCCGGCCCGCTCCGCGGGACCCCCTTTCACCAAGCCAGCCACTTTTGCCTCCGGAATCGGCAAAGCGGGTATGAGACCGATCACGCTCGAGAGCACGGCCGGATTGAAAAACCCTTCTTCCTGCTGATCAAGAGAAACCAACAATGTTCGCCGGCCCAAAGACGGCCGATCGATCACAAATAACAACTCCGCTGAGGCTGCAGCCCGATCGAGCAGGTAGAGCCGCTGATCGGACCAGCCGCGTATGGGTCTGTCATCGACGGACAGAAGTTGATCGCCGGGCATGAACCCCGATTGCTCGGCAATGCTGCCAGGGGTCACCGAGCCGACAACGGGCTTCAGATCATCGGTCCCCATCATGCCAATAAGCCAATAAAGCACCACTGCTAACAAAAGGTTGGCGGCTGGACCCGCCAAAACGATCAGGGAACGACTTGAAAGCGGCTTGCGATTGAATGCATGGTCGCGTTCTTCACCGGCGACGTCTCCTTCGCGCTCATCCAGCATCCGCACGTAGCCGCCCAGAGGAATTGCTCCGACCGCATATTCGGTTTCTGTGGGCGCCCTCTGCCAGCGCCAGATGGTTTTGCCGAATCCAACCGAGAATTTCAAGACGCGCACGCCCAGCCACCGGGCGACGATGAAATGGCCAAATTCGTGAAAACTGACCAACACCGCAATGGCGATCAAGAAAAACAGCGCGTTATTGAGAATTTCCATGAGACCGTATTCTACTTGGCTAAGACGACAGGCCCCGTTGAACCATCTCGCTCGCCAGCGCCCGCACCTCCAGATCAATCTCGACTACGTGCGCGAGGTCGGAGACCTCTGACGGCTCATGTATTTGCAAAATCCGGTCCACCACTTGGGGGATCTCACAAAACCTGATCCGAGTCTCAAGAAAAGCCTCAACGGCGATCTCATTTGCGGCATTCAGGGCGATGGGTACGCTTCGGCCAGATTTTGCCGCCTCCCTCGCCAGTACCAGGCTTGGGAAACGCTCAAGGTCAGGCTGCTCGAAGCCGAGTTGACCAATCTCAACAAGATCGAGCGCCTCAATCCCGGAAGATGCTCTCTCAGGATAGGCAAGACCGTAAGAAATAGGAATTCGCATATCAGGATTCCCCATCTGCCCAATAAGAGATCCGTCGCTGAACGCCACCATCGAGTGCAGCACGCTCTGCGGATGGATAATGATGTCGATTTGGCTTTCGTCGAGGCCGAACAAGTTACAGGCTTCAATGAGTTCAAGACCCTTGTTCATTAAGGTGGCTGAATCGACAGAAATCTTTGGTCCCATGTCCCACGTTGGATGTGCGAGCGCTTGTGCGGGGGTTGCGTTAGCAATCGCCGCCGTAGATGCCCGCAAGAACGGCCCGCCGGACGCGGTCAGCGTAATCCGGGACACCCCAGCCCCTGCCGACCGGCTGCCGATACCGCGACCGGAGGTCACATCTTGTTGAAGCTCGAGCGGCAAGCACTGGAATATCGCATTGTGCTCACTGTCGATCGGCATCAGACACGCGCCAGATCCCAAAGCCGCGTTACGCACGAGCTGCCCACACATGACGAGCGGCTCCTTATTCGCGATCAAGACACGTTTTCCAGCCTCAACAGCCGCTAGCGTTGATCCCAGGCCCGCCGCCCCGGAAACTCCCGCGATTACCGTATCCACGTCGGGGTGGGTCGCGGCCGCTATGAGGCCCTCTTCACCGCCGAGATAACGACTCCCTTTGCATCTGTCCAAGACAGTTGCGTCAATCACTGAAACAGACTCGGATTCGGCGGCGATTTGGACAGGAGCGAACTCTTTCAATAGAGGCTCGAGCGCCGCTATCCGTCTCCACCCCGTCAGGCTCACCACCTTATATCGGTCCCGATGCAGTCGAACCACGTCGAGTGCGCTGGTTCCGATGGAGCCCGTTGCGCCAAGCACGGCTACACCGCTCTGCTCAGTCATTAAGTGACACGCCTTCCTTCCCTCGTTAAAGCAGTAACATTAATCCCGAGAAAACAGGGACCGCCCCCAAAAGGCTATCGATTCTGTCCAGAACACCCCCGTGCCCTGGCAGCAGATTCCCGCTGTCTTTTTTTCCCGCGCTACGCTTGAGGATGCTCTCAAAAAGGTCGGCCAGAACCGCCGCGACCGCGGTGCCTGCAAGCACGGCAAAGATGATGACCGGATCGGCGGGAGCACCAAACAGAAAGAAAATCGCCGTACCAACGGAGACGGCAAGAATCAAGCCTGTCCACGCCCCCTCCCATGTTTTTCCCGGACTAATCAAAGGGGCAAGTGCCGAACGGCCGAAGCGGCGACCGCCAAAATACGCCCCGATGTCTCCACCCCAGACTACCAGCAGCACTGTCAGCAGTTTCACCACGCCGTTGTCGGACTGTCCATGGATATAGGGCAAGAGCGACAATGCGGGGACCAACGTGAACAATCCCAGTCCAAGGCCAGGCGCACAAGATGCCGCAGTCTTTCGGACCACCAGGCTGGCAACCCACCCGAGGAGGCCCACCCATCCAATCGATACGATGCTCACCACGACAGCACTGTACTCAAAGAGCTTCCACAAGATCACGACACCGAGTGCAACGAGCCCAGCATAGGCAAAACGAAAAGCGGCACTTGATCCCTGTTTTCGCAGGTCTGCCCATTCGAGGGCTCCCAGGAACCCTACGACCGCAGCGACTCCTGCAATCGCAATCGTAGGAAGAAAGAACAACGCCATAAGTGCGAGGGACGCGAGCACTAGCCCGGTAAGTACCCTGGCCCTTAACATCAGCGCCCCCTGGACTCAGAGTCTATTTGCTCGCCGATCCGGCCAAATCTTCGTTGTCGGCTCTGATAAGCTCCGATGGCATCCCAAAAAAGCGTTTCATCGAAGTCCGGCCACAACACATCACTAAAGAATAGCTCGGTGTAAGCGAGCTGCCACAACAGGAAGTTGCTGAGGCGGACCTCACCTCCCGTTCGGATAAGGAGATCGGGGTCGGGAAGTCCGCGGGTATTCAAAGCGCCCTCCAGATCCGATTCTGAGATGGCCTGTGGGCTAAGGTCGTTGGCGACGCATGAATCCGCCAACCGACGGGCTGCGGTTAGCAATTCCTGACGGGCCCCATAGTTGAGCGCTATGGTGAGAGTCAGGTTTGTGTTGCTCGAAGTTTTCTCTACTGCGCTATCGATCGTCTTGGCCAACTTTCGCCCAAAAGAGGTCGGATCGCCAATAATATTAAGCCTCACTCCAGTTTCATGCAGACGCCCTAACTCTTTTTCCAAAGAAAGCGCGAGCAACTGGGTAAGAAAGCGGACTTCGTCATCCGGTCGGCGCCAGTTCTCGCTACTGAACGCAAAGAGTGTGAGGTAAGGGATGCCAGCTTCACCGCACAGGGTCGTGGCCCGGCGGGCCGCGTCGACACCACGTCGATGACCCTGCACCCGGGCTTGGCCCCGGGCTTTTGCCCAGCGTCCGTTACCATCCATGATGATAGCGAGGTGTTGGGGCAAATTTTCGGGAGAGTCGTCTTTGTTGGGAGTCATGGGGGTCATGGAGATTATTGGTTCCGACCCTGAAGGCATGCTTGAACTCAGACCTCCATCACCTCGGCTTCTTTTTCCTCGACCAGACGGTCGATCTGGGCTACCGATTGATCGGTCAACTCTTGCATCTGCGTCTCCGCGCGTTTCTCCTCGTCTTCGCCAATGAGCTTCTCTTTGACCAGTTCGCGAAGATCGCCTAATGCGTCCCGTCGGATATTGCGAATCGCAATTTTTCCGTTTTCGCCTTCTTGTTTAACCACTTTGGTCATTTCTTTTCGGCGCTCCTCAGTCAGGGCTGGGAGCGGGATTCGTATAACTTCGCCTGCAGTGACAGGATTTAACCCAAGGTCTGACTCGATGATCGCTTTTTCAATAGCGGGAATCATGCTCTTCTCCCAGGCTTGAATCACCAGCGTTCTTGCATCACCAACGCTTACCGTAGCCGCCTGCGCGATGGGAACCGGATTCCCGTAATACTCAACCAGGATATGGTCCAAAAGTGCCGTGCTGGCACGGCCTGTTCGGATTCTTGAGAACTCTGTCGCAACAGACTCTGTGCTCTTTTGCATCCTGGTCCGAGCGTCCTTGAGAATTTCATCGATCATGAGCTGCCTCCTGAAACATCCACCAACGTGCCTACCGGTTCTCCTTTGACCGCGGCCTCGAGATTACCGTCGATTCCGAGGTCAATGACCCGAACGGATAGCCGGTTTTCTCGACATAACGTAAATGCGGTCGCATCCATAACCTGCAGCCTGTTCGAGAGTGCAAAGTCATAACTGATGTGATCATAACGTACAGCGTCGGGGGTCTTTTCCGGGTCGTCGCTAAAAACGCCATTCACGCGCGTGGCCTTGATCACCGTCTGTGCGTTTAGTTCCAGGGCCCGCAGACAGGCCGTGGTATCTGTTGTGAAAAAAGGGTTTCCCGTTCCGCCCGCTAGAACCAAAATCGAGCCCTGGTCGAGCACTTGTCGGGCGGCGTCAGGGTCAAATTGAGCAAGCACGCCCCCAACTGGAAAAGAACATGCGGATTCAGCCCGCAACCCTGCCGCCCTGAAGGCGTCTCGCAATGCCAGGGCGTTCATAGCAGTCGCAAGCATACCAATCTGATCACCGGTGACACGACCGATCAGTTCCGGTAACGCTCGGCCCCCGCGAAAAAAATTGCCGCCACCCACGACCACGGCGATACCGTTCGCATGGCTCTGCGCCTGTTTCAGTTCCCGGCTGACCTGCGCCAGACGTTCTGCACTGAAACCTGAACCCCCTTCGCCCCCAAGATATTCGCCAGAGAATTTGACGAGAAAACGGTTCGGCGTTGCGTTACCGTTTTCCATAATGACTTAGCCGCCTTGGGCCTGAGCCATAACCTCGGCAACAAAGTCATCGGAGCGTTTCTCCAAGCCTTCGCCCACTTCGAAACGTTGCATTGTGAGCACGGCAGCACCATGCGTCGCGAGCAGTTCGCCTACTGTCTGGTCGGGATTTTTCACAAAGGGTTGCCCCACGAGAGTGTTTTCCTTGAGAAACTTGCTTATTCGGCCAGAGACCATCTTTTCAACGATCTCAGCCGGTTTCCCGCTTTCTGCTGCCTGAGCAGAATAAATATCCCGTTCTTTTTGGAGGACTTCCGCTGACATTGCGCTTTCGTCAATACAAAGCGGACGGCTCGCTGCAATATGCATCGCGATGTCGCGACCGACCTCTTCCGGCGAAGAGGTGCTCAATTGAACCACCACCCCGATCCGAGATCCATGAACGTATCCCGCCAATGTGCCAGCCTCTCCTTCGATCAGTTCAAAACGGCGCAAGGAGATGTTCTCCCCGATCTTGGCAATCAGCTCCTGCCGAGCAGCTTCAATGGTCTGCCCTCCGCTCAACTGTAGATCCGCTGCGTCTTCAACAGCTGCCGGCCGGCTGCTCATTACAGCGCCGGCAATGTCCCGAGCGAAACTCTTGAAAGAGTCATCCTTGGCGACGAAATCTGTCTCGCAATTGAGTTCCACGAGAACAGCCAGCGATCGATCGGGGTTGACCCCCAACTCTACGACTCCCTCTGCTGCAATCCGACCGGACTTTTTTTCAGCACTCGCTGCGCCTTTCTTGCGCAATAACGCAATGGCTTCATCGAGGTCTCCGTTGGTTTCGGTCAGCGCTTTCTTGCACTCCATCATTCCGGCACCAGTACGTTCACGCAGGGCCTTAACCTCGCTCGCTGTGATTGGCATTTTCTTTCCTCTAGAGGTTGAACCCAGTCAGCCTGCTTAACTGGCCGAACTTTTGGGGGAATCAGTGGGGGAATCAGCGTTAGCGCTGTTATCCGTCTCCGCGCTACTATCTGATCCAGCAGTTGACCCAGCAGCTGACCCAGCAGCTGAACCGTCAGTGTCACTCTCAGCAGACGCTGATCCGCCCGCTGCCGCCGTGTCAGCCGTCTCAGCTTCGCCACTGACCCCTGAGTTCACGGGAGGATCCTGCGGATCGTCAGACACCTCGACGTAATCGTCGGCGTCACCCTGAAGGACGGGAGCGGCGGCAGCACGTGCCTCCAGGACCGCATCCGCCGCTTCCTGTAGATAAAGTCGAATCGCACGGATCGCGTCGTCATTGCCCGGAATTAGATAGTCAATTCCCTCCGGGGAACTGTTCGTATCGCACACTCCAACCACGGGAATACCCAATTTCCTCGCTTCAGAAACGGCGATGCGTTCATGGTCTACGTCGATGACAAACAAAGCATCCGGCAAACCTTTCATATCGCGGATGCCGGACAGGCTGCGATCCAACTTGGCCCGCTCACGCTCGAGCATCAGGGTTTCTTTCTTCGTGAGACCCATCGTTGCACCACTGGAAACCATCTCATCCAGTTCGACCAAACGAGCGATTGAGTTCTTAACAGTCTTAAAATTCGTCAACATTCCGCCCAGCCAACGATGATCAACGTAAGGACAATTGCACCGTTGAGCCTGCTCCCGGACCACCTTCCCCGCTTGGCGCTTGGTTCCAACAAAAAGAATCTTTCCCCGGTCTGCAGCGACGCTTCCGAGGAAGTTCAGCGCGTCCCGAAACATCGGCAGGGTGCGCTCGAGGTTAATAATATGGATCTTGTTTCGTGCACCGAAAATGTAGGGAGCCATTTTCGGAGACCAAAACCGCGTCTGATGGCCAAAGTGCACGCCCGCCTCTAACATCTGGCGCATGGAAACGTCAGTCATTTTTTGCTCCTATTGGGTTATTGTTCAGTGCAGCCGGGAACGCCGACCAGACAAGACTCCATCTGGCACCCGGGCGTTCGATGTAGGGACTGCACCAGGATTAGGGCGCGGTATTCTACTCTACTCACCTAGTAGTTGCCAGCCCGACCGGGAGACCCGTTCAAACCCTTCTTGGCGGGTTGGCCACGTAGATTCGTCTAGAATGCGAGGAAAACACGCGGGATTCTAATGGCCATACAACTCAAAACCGAAAATGATCTTTCCCGGATGCGAACCGCCGGACAACTGACCCGGTCAGTCCTGGACATGATCGGGCCGCATGTTAAACCGGGTGTAACCACCGGAGAGCTTGACGAGATCTGCCATGACTACATCGTGAATACTCTCGAGGCAGTTCCCGCCCCGCTTAACTATCGGGGCTTTCCAAAGTCGATCTGTACCAGCGTTAATCATGTCGTCTGCCACGGCATCCCGGGAGACAAGCGCCTGAAAAATGGTGACATCATTAATATCGATATCACTGTCATTAAAGATGGATTTCATGGTGACGCAAGCCGAATGTATCCTGTCGGCAAGCCGCCCATATTGGCGCAGAGACTCCTAGAAACGGCCAAAGAATGTCTTGAGTTGGGTATCTCCGTGGTCAAGCCTGGGGCGCATCTCGGAGATATCGGGTCGATTATTCAAAACTATGCGGAATCCAAAGGTTTCTCGGTGGTCCGAGAGTACTGCGGACACGGGATCGGCCGGGGTTTCCACGAAGACCCACAGGTTCTGCATTACGGGACTCATGGAGAAGGTATTGAGATCGTCCCAGGAATGACTTTCACTATCGAACCAATGGTCAATGCCGGAAAAGCCCAAACCCGCCTCCTCTCTGACGGCTGGACGGTGGTCACCAAGGATCATTCTCTCAGCGCGCAATGGGAACATACGCTTGCTGTCACTGACACCGGGGTTGAAGTGTTGACTGGCGTCGCCTGATGCGGCTGGACTCAGACCTCAGGATCTAGCCATGCCCCAGCGCGCGTTGCGACTGCGCTTTGACGAGAAAGCCGTGGACTCGGTGGAGCAGTGCCGTGCCCAACTGGCAGAGGCCAAGGCCGGGATGCTCGCCGCACACGACGCGAGGATTCGTCCGGGTCGCTTATTGAGATCACACAGTGACTTCATCGACAAAATGCTCTCTGTCCTTTGGAGCGGCCTTGTCGAAGACCGATCCCGCCCCTCCCGAATTGCTCTCATTGCGGTCGGCGGATATGGGCGCCAGGAGTTGCACCCCGGTTCAGACATCGATCTATTGATTCTCAGGGCCCGTGATGGCTCTGAACGGGAATCCGCCAAGATCGAGGACTTTATCCGCTTCCTTTGGGATGTCGGACTCCAGGTCGGGCACAGTACTCGGACCCTCCAGGAGTGTGTAACCCAGGCTCGCAGCGATATTACGGTCGTCACGAATCTGATGGAGGCCCGCTACCTGTCGGGCGATCCGACTTTGCTGGAAAGGCTGGCGACCAGGGTTTCGCCCGAGCGCATGTGGTCGCCGCGAAAGTTTTTTGAAGCGAAACGCGAGGAGCAAGTCCAGCGTCACCAGCGTTATGGTGAGACGGCCTATAACCTGGAACCGCATGTCAAAGAGGGGCCGGGAGGATTACGCGACATTCAAACAATCCAGTGGGTCGGGCATCGATATTTCGGTACACCGGACCTTGAAAAACTCTCCGATGAGGGATTTCTGACCGACGGGGAAGTGCGCGAACTCCTCAGTGGCAGAGAATTACTGTGGCGGTTGCGCAATGGCTTACATCTTTTGACCAGCAGAAGCGAAGACCGCCTGCTCTTTGACTATCAGCGGGAAATCGCCTCCCAATTTGGTTATCGCGATGATACCCAACTCGCGGTAGAAAAGCTGATGAAACGATATTTCCGGACGGTAAAAAAACTTCGCGTGCTTAACGAGATTCTGCTCCAGCATTTTGAAGAAGCGATTCTGACGACGAGCAAGAGACAAGTGACGCCCATCAATCGTCGTTTTCGCGCCGTCGACGGTCTATTGGAGGTGGTCAACCCCAATGTCTTCAAGCGCCAGCCGTTTGCCCTGCTGGAGGCTTTTCTAATACTGATACAGGAGTCCGATATTCGGGACTTTCGAGGGGATACTGTCCGACTGATCAGGAAACATTTGAAACTGATCGATGGCGGTTTCAGGCGGGACATCCGCTGCCGGTCCCTGTTCATGGAGATACTCAAATCGCCAAGCGGCCAAACCCGCGCGTTGCGTAAGATGGATGCCTATGGCGTTCTAGGCGCTTATCTCCCTGCCTTTGGTCGAGTGGTCGGCCAAATGCAGCATGACCTGTTTCATGCGTACACCGTGGATGCGCATCTGTTGTTTGTGCTGCGCAACCTTCGACGGATGGATCTTCCGCGGCACGACGACGAGTTGCCTGACTGCAGCCGACTCATGCAGGGTTTGTTCAAAAAACATCGACTGTATCTGGCGGCACTCTTCCATGATATTGCCAAAGGTCGCGGAGGCGATCACTCTACATTGGGGGAGCGTGACGCATTGCGGTTCTGTCGCGCTCATGATCTCAGCGACTACGACAGGAAGTTTGTTGCCTGGTTGGTGCGGACTCACCTGCGGATGTCCTGGGTTGCCCAACGCCAGGATATCTCCGATCCGGATGTTATCGGTCAATTCGCGTCCGAGGTGGGTGACCAGGAGCGGTTGGATAACCTGTATCTTTTGACAGTTGCCGACATGAGAGGCACCAGCCCAAAGGTGTGGAACGATTGGAAAGCCAAATTGCTGCAGGACCTGTATCACGCTACCAGTCAGGCGTTGCGCCGCGGAAAAGGCCAGTCCGTTCAACTCGACGAACGCATCAAAGACGTTCAGCAGGAAACGCTCCGAATTCTCGGTGACGAATCTCACCCGCTAGCCAGTCAGTTGTGGGATCGGTTTGATCAGGACTATTTTTTGCGAAACAGTCCAGAAGAAATGGCCTGGCACGCAACCTTATTGCTCGAAAGACGTGCTGCCGAATTTCCCCTGGTCGAAATCCGGCACGATGCTTCGTCGGGAACTGCTCGGTTCCTTTTCTGTTGCCCGGATTCGGAAGATCTCCTTTGCCGAGTTACTGCGGGTCTCGATCGATTAAACCTGAACATCGTAGATGCAAGAGTACATCGACTTTCGTCAAATCTTGTGATCATGATCTTTGTGATCCTGACCGCAAACAACGAAATGGCGCAGACGCTTCAGTCTGATGCGGTCGTCGAACGCCTTCGGGCAAATCTCCTCACCAGGGATTGGGAGCCACCAGCACGCCGCGTGAGAGTCCCCAGGGCGTTAAAACATTTTCCCATCGAGACCACAGTACAGTTTTCAGACTCCGAGGCCGAGAATGGGCCAACGGTCATGGAGGTGGTAGCTCAGGACCGTCCTGGACTACTGCTGCAGGTTGCAAAGGCTCTCCTTTCCTGCAAAATACACCTCGCCAACGCGAAGGTTGGCACCTTTGGTGCACGCGCTGAGGACATTTTCTATGTGACTGACCGGGATGGCTTCCCCGTCAAAGACATCGGTCAGCGTGAATTGATCGCGGATCAGATTCGATCGGCGTTGCCCTGATAACAAAAACGCTCTCCAGCATCGCGATACAGGAGTCCTCGATGGCTAACGCAAAAGACATTATTGAAACCGCTTTCGAAAACCGCACAGAACCCGGTCTGGCCGAGACAATCGGTCTGCGTGAAGCGGTCGACGACACCCTCGCTCAATTGAATTCCGGGACCCTCCGTGTCGCGGAACCCGGCGCTCAGGGCTGGACAGTGAATGAATGGGCCAAAAAGGCCGTCCTGCTCTCTTTTCTGCTTCAAGACAACCAGGTCATTAAGAGCGGTGACACCTGCTATTTTGACAAAGTGCCGGGCAAGTTCGACGGGTTTGCGCATTCGGATTTTGTGTCGGGGGGTTACCGGGTGGTTCCACCGGCCATGGTCCGTCGCGGGGTATACCTTGGCCAGCGTGTGGTCCTGATGCCCAGTTACGTCAATATCGGCGCATATGTTGATGATGGAACGATGGTTGATACGTGGGCCACCGTCGGGTCGTGTGCTCAAATCGGCAAGAACGTGCATCTTTCTGGCGGTGTTGGCATTGGCGGAGTCCTTGAGCCGTTGCAGGCCTCACCTACCATCATCGAGGACAATTGTTTTATTGGTGCACGCAGTGAGGTCGTCGAGGGTGTGATTGTCGAGCGTGGTTCAGTTCTCTCAATGGGCGTATATATCGGCCAAAGCACGCGGATTCTTCATCGCGAGACAGGAGAAATTACCTACGGCCGGGTGCCTGCCGGATCGGTCGTAGTCTCCGGATCCATTCCTGCCAAAGATGGCACTCACAGCCTCTATTGTGCGGTCATCGTGAAGCAGGTGGACGAAAAGACCCGCGCCAAAGTAGGCATCAATGAGTTGTTGAGAGATGTCTGACAGGCCAGAGCGCGCACCCCGTTAGGTTTCAACGGGTAAACCGGTTCAGCCCTAGCCCTCGCGCTCTTGGACGACTGAGTTCAATTCAATCGCGCTTCGCAGCGCAACGACAGACACGCCTTCTACCACCTTACGGGATTTCAGCTTGTTCGCGGCAGGAATCACCAGTCGCGAGAACCCTAATTTTG
>Ga0208127_1000066_pt1 | contig 48128 bp, 27 predicted proteins | sample ETNtaG_6_FD_185751 | JGI IMG/M metagenome (GOLD analysis project Ga0208127, IMG submission 185751) | Marine microbial and viral communities from oxygen minimum zone, Eastern Pacific Ocean - ETNP201306SV45 (SPAdes) (version 2) | ecosystem: Environmental > Aquatic > Marine > Oceanic ... | reverse complement strand
GAAAAGGTGATGTCGATGGCGCTCTTCCGCGCATGCAGTTCGATTGGCAAAAGGACGGGCGCATCGGTCTTTCGGATACGATAGAATCCTCCTGCTTGGTGCATTTGGGACGTTGCCCAGGCAGACATGCCACAGAGATAGAGATGGCCATTGCTGGGGTTAAAACGTCCGCGCATAATACCGGTTGGAAAGTCGGGAATGGGCAGGGCGGCGAGACCGCCTTGAACTTGTCCCTTTACGAATTCGTGCGGCACGATCTCGAGGCGACCTTGTCCGTAGGAAAGATTGAGCAGTTTTCCGTTGAGAGGTCCCCAGGATGGACTGTCGATCCAGAGCAATTCCGCGGGCGAGCGATCGAATCCTTTGTCGACCCAGGCGAGCGGTTGCTCCATCGCCGAATCGGCAGTATCATCCGGCGCTCCGTAGCTCCACATGTTACCGTAGAAGCGATTTCCAGGCTCGACCCAATTGATGCGATTCATGGGATTCCAGTGGCCTTCTTGGTCGGTGACGATGAAAGTGCCGTCAGGATTGATGCAGACGCCGTTGGCGGCTCGAAAGCCGTTCGCGAGAATCTCGCTTTTCGATCCATCCGCGCTTACTTTAATGAGCGTTCCGTGTTGCTCGATGAGTTGGGTTCGGGCGTGGCGAGCGCTTTTCGCGTAGTAGAAATTCCCTTGGTCGTCCGTTTGCAGTCCCATGGCGAATTCATGAAAATGCTCGGAGACTTGGTGATCGCTGTTGAAGGATTTATAGAAGTCGGTTTCGCCATCGCCGTTCAGGTCTTGGAGCTCGACGATCTGGTCTCGGCAGGAAATGTAGATTCGTTCGTTGACGATGCGAACGCCGAGGGGTTGGAAGAGTCCAGTGGCGATACGTCGCCATTTTACTGTGTCAGCGCTTTCGTCGGCGATCCCATCGACGCGCCACACGTCTCCGTCCCAGCATGACACGATTGCGGCTTTCCCATCGCTAGTGAAGTCCAAGCCTGTCGCTCGCATTCGACTCATCCAAGGGTTGGCGAAAGGAATTGTGAAACTGTCCCACTGGAAGGGTCCCTCTTGAGCCCCGCGGATTATAGGGGACTCGATCGCTGCGGGGTATTGGGCCGAACCGGGCATCGTTAGGGCTTCAAGATCGAGCGAATCTTCCTCGAGCGTCGCTTTCGAGGATCCGTATATGAAAGCCAGATTGAGCGGCGTGGCATTGGCGGGGATGGTCGCTTCGATGAAGCCGTCGATCGTATCTAATTTCACGTTACGCGCGCCAACGGCATTTAAAGAGACTCCGTCATTCGCGAGGCGAAGACGTAAATCGGTTGAGGATTTTCCCACATTTAGGATACGGGCGATGCCATCGTGTTCGAGCTGTCTGTGATTTTCGAGAATTTTGGCGTCACCCACTCGGTAAGCGATGACCACCTTGCCCCCCTTCCTGTAGAGCCCTTCATAGCGAGCCCAGGATCTCGGAAGGGGACCGAAGCGACGTCCGTCTACCCCGACAAAGCGTTCGTCTTCGAACGTCCCCGTCTCGGGATTGGCCCAGCCTGGACTGTCGGCGGTTTCGAATATCGGATCGCCGATGGTTCGCGGACGCACGACGTGACCGCCATCGAAATTGATGCCTCGCCAATCGATGAAGCCCTGGCCGGTCCAAGCGCCGGCGACGCGAAGCGTGTCATGTTCGAAGGCGACCCAAGTATTGCCTTTGGAGACGCCGCCCGGATGGGAATCCAGTTGAATCGCGATGGCCTTGTAGGCTATATTAGCGTTGGATTCGACGTGGTCAGGCTTCCCTGTCGGAGGCGTTTTGGCGGCTACTCGATTCTCCTCATCGGCGATTTGGAACGTACCCATGAGAAATGGCCCGTAATCCATATCGCTCCAAGGCGATCGCTTGACGGGTTCCGGGCCTAGCGAGGTTCCTTTAGGGAGCCCGTCCAAATAGGATTCCGTTACTTCGAAATATTGATCGGGGTTATGGCCTTTGAGGAAGTGTTCTCGAATGTAGTTGATGACTGCGTACTTCTCGCTCGGAACGAGCTGTACTTGCGGCGCCATCTGCCGCCAGCCGCGAGTGATCGTTTCGTACATCGAATAGGGGTCGTTACCGCGTTGGAAAACGCCCTCGCCGAATCGAAGCGAATTGGGAATGGAGCCAGGTAGAGCCAGATCGCCGTGGCAGTTGTGACAGATCGTTTGATAGATCTCCTGCCCTTGGCGGAAGATCGCTCGATCCGATTGTTCGATGAGGGCCGCGTGATCGATGTCGACTTCGTAGGCAGGAAGCTGCGATTCGGGAAGCAGCAGCGGCTCTTGTTCGGTTTGAGATATGGCGTATTGCGTCAGGCAATACGCGTATATTAGGATTAGCGCGCGAGTTAGCATTGCGTGTTTTCTAGCGAAATTCATTTCTCAGTGGCTTTCGCTTCGGCGGCCTTCTTTTTCGCCTCGCGATCCGCCTGCCTTCTGGCTTCGGTGAGTTTCCGCAGTTCTTCTCTCATGGGGGCGTTCGCTGCTATGAGCTCTTTCATGTTTGGATGCTGGCCCCCAGGCACTGCGTTAATTGTGAGATAGGCTTGTTCCTCGAAACTACCGCCGTCCGAGCCGAGAAGATCCAGATTCAGCTCCACTTGGTTGACCGGTTGGATGTCCGGTATGCGGAGAAAGACCGATCTACCACGATTGCCAAGGATCGCTTTCTCGATCTTGACTTGGTCTCGACCTGCTTGGGTCCCGTTCTCGATCGAGAACTGTTCCGATCCGTAGGCTTTTGTCCAAGCGTAGTTCCATTGGGTTAAATCGTAGCGCGAGAGATCGGAGGCCGCTTCGGGCGCCAGGGCGAAATTGAACTCCAAGCGAATTCCATCGGAAGCGACTTCGACATGAGTGAGCAGTTTGTCGGGAGCGCCCGTGTAGCGAAAACGAGCGATACCCCCCTGGCCGAGTCCGAGTCGCCCGCTTCCATTCCATCCGTTCAGGCCAACGGCGTAGACTTGGCCGTCGGCAGGATTGACGCGAGCTCGGTGGATACCGGTGGAAGCATCCAAATCGAATTTAACGATGGCGGCCTGGGAGACGCCGTCCACTTCTTGCATCATTGTATAGTAGAGCCATCCCTTGCCGAAGCTAGTGTGGAGCAGTCGTCCGGAGAGGGGCCCCCAGCGTTCGTCGTCGATCCAAACTTGTCCCCCTGAGGAATTGTCGAATTCCTGGGGCATCCATATGATTGGCTGATCGAAGGTGTCGGGACCCACGACTTTCGTGTGATCGATTAAGCCTCCGTCGGGCGCCCAGTGCTTCGTTCCGTTGGTCTGAACGTATCCATAAAATCCATCCGGTTCGACGATACTTACTTTTGACGCAGGCATCCAGTTTCCCTGATTGTCGCTGACTGTGGGACGGCCGTCCGGCATCATGCCCATGCCATTGGGCGTGCGCAGTCCTGTGGCGTAGACCTCGTGGGTCTTGCCGTCGGGCGATACCTTGATGATTGAGCCTGGCAGCTTGTAGGAGGTGTACTGACCGGCTTTCGCATAGTAGAGATTGCCTCCGGCATCGCGTTGCAGATCGAAATTGAAGGCGTGGAACCAAGTCGAAACATCGTCGTCCGCGCTGAAGGACTCGTAGAAGTCGGCTTCGCCATCGCCGTTGTAGTCGTGCAGGCGAGTGAGGCGATCCTTGCAGGTGACGTATATCAAACCATCGATGACTTGCAGGCCAAAGGGTTCATAGAGCCCCGCGGCGTGTCGTTTCCATTGGAGATTGGAAAGGTCTCCATCGATGCCTGACACGATCCAGATATCGCCCCCGTGAGTGGAAACGACCATGCGTCCATCGGGGAAAAAGGCGAGGGCGGAAGTGCGAAACCAAGCGCCGTAGGGATTTCCAGCGTCGTTTGGCGGTAGACCGAACTCATCGAGCGCGTAGGCTTTATCGTTGGAGCCTAATCGACCGCTCGTCTTCAATATTTCGGGCCATCGAGTCTTGAGTTTTCGAATGCGCGCGGATGGCTCTTCCATCGACGAGAAAGCGTGGCTTTGAGAGCGGACGTAGTTGGCAAATGAGAGCAGCATGCTTTCGCCTCGATCGGCATAGCGCGTGACTTTCAGTACGCGCTTCTCTCTGTCTTCGGGAATGCTCAGGATAAGCCGATCATCGCGGTCGAAGATCCACTCTATACCTTGGGTGTCTCCGAGGGCAATCGCCGCTGCAAAGGCTCCCAGAAGATTGGCATTCGAACTGTCGGCCGCGCCGAGTACTTGAATTTCGCCCTTGGTCCCGAGAATGACGTTTCGAGAATTGGCGGCGAGAGCGCCGGATTGCGAATCGCTTGCGTTTTCGATATGGCCGAGGCTCAGCAGAAGCGGTTTGCCAGGACCAATTTCGAGGGTCTGCTCGATCGCATTGAAACCAGTAGGAGCTGAGGGAATCTCGAGGATCTCGCGGCCGTCGATCGAGTATGAAAGGGCGATGCCGTCTTCGTGCAGGTAGTGTCCGCGATATTCCATCCAATGGGCAGGCAGGGGACCGCGCGGCAGCAAGCCTTGGGTGGGATAGTTCAAGGAGCCCTCGTGCCCCCATCGCCATTCTTGCAATCCGACGATTGGCGCGCCGTCAGGTTCGGGTACTCCCCCGCCTCGTTCTCGGTAGTGCTGGGTTGCGCTAAGGTCCAAGAAACCGCCCGACCATAGACCGGCGTGGTCCATTGTATGGAGGTTGTAGGAAACGGATACCTGAGAGTTGAGCTGCACGGTCAGAACGCTGGAGATGTCCCGTCCGAGCTGCGATGCCAGGGCGCGTCCGAAGTCGCGTTCGACTGCGTCGGGTTTGGTTGCAATGGCGTGCGCTATAGGAAGCGTCGCAAGGTAATCGGGACCGATATCCTTGAAATCGTCTCGCATGGGACGCATGAAGGTTTCGCGAATGTAGTGGATGACATGATACCGTTCTTCCGGCGTCATCCAAGTTTGGGGTCCCATGAGACCGTTGCCGTTGGTCAGAGTCTGAAACATCGAATACGGATCGGTTCCGAATTTAAGATCCCCGGCTCCGAATGCTCGCGCAGTGGGAAGCGGAGGCGTGATGCCGTCGGCTCCATGGCAATTGACGCAAAGCGTATCGTAGATGGTCCTGCCAGCAGCAAAGGCTTCATCGTCTAGCGAAGCGAGAATCCCGGCGTGATCCACGGTGTTTTTCTCTGCGGCGCTGGATGGAGGGAGAGTCGTTTGAGCGGTCGCTAGATAGGATGCGAAAGCGAACAAAGAGACTGAAGCGAAGAGGTGAAACATGTTTGGAGAGGGGATACTTAGGATAGTAGAATATTGCGTGTGTATTTCCCTTTGGCGATGGAATTCAGGACGAATTCGTTTGATCTGGGCGTTCTGAAGGCGTGTACCGTTTGGTATTAGGCTATATAATGTCGGTTGGCGGCGATTGATTCGGAAAACGTAAACTTCGGGAGGAATGAGTCGATTACGGGAGAGTCCTTTTTCACGACCATGATTGGCTCCGCCACCGCAGATTCCTTTCACTCCGGCTTCAATCTTCTCCAGAAGGAGAGGTTGAGCCCTTCGCAAGAAGCGGAAAAGCAGCGTATCGAAGCGCGGTTGGCCGTTTTGGAGAAGAAAATGGAGCAGGACGAAGCGACTGGGCTCGATTCGGCCGAACGGGATCAACAGGATCGACTTCAGGCTCGAGATGCAGAGGTCAGAGCTCATGAGAAGGCGCATCAGTCCGCGGCTGGAGCCTTATCTACTGGAGCCGTGAGCTTAGTTTATCAAATGGGTCCGGATGGAAAACCCTATGCGATCGGTGGTAGCGTTAAGATCGACACTTCGGAGGGCCGAACCCCTGAGGAAACTTTAGAGAAAGCCCAGCGGATTCGGGCGGCTGCGCTAGCTCCATCGGATCCTTCGGCTGCGGATGTGGGAGTGGCGGCCCAAGCGAGTCGAACGGAAGCTCAGGCTCGAGCGGAAATCTCCAAAGGAGAGGCAGGCGACACTGGGCCGGAAGCAGTCATTTCGCATTCCAAGCAATTGGCGTTTTTCAGTGAGGAAGGCGCGGACTGATGCGCTGCGCTACAATACTGCTACGCGATAATGTCCTTCACTACATGGCCGTGCACGTCGGTGAGACGGAAGTCGCGGCCTTGAAAGCGGTAGGTGAGGCGTTCGTGGTCGAACCCGAGCAGGTGCAATAGAGTGGCATTCAGATCGTGCACATGTACCGGATTTTCGGTTACGTTGAATCCGAAATCGTCCGTGGCCCCGTGGACGTGACCGCCCTTGACTCCGCCACCGGCTAGCAGCATGGTGAAGGCTCGATTGTGGTGGTCGCGTCCGTTGTCGCCTTGGGCCATCGGAGTGCGCCCGAATTCGCCGCCCCAGATGACGAGCGTGTCTTTGAGCATGTCGCGATCCTTGAGATCCTGCAGTAGGGCAGCAACGGGCTGGTCGGTGTCTTTGCAGTTTTTGGGTAGAGCCGTATCCAAACTGCCATGCTGATCCCATGCCTCGTGAAAGAGCTGCACGAAACGCACGTCGCGCTCTACGAGGCGTCGGGCTATGAGGCAGTTGCGAGCGAAGTTCGATTCCTTGGGATCCTTGATATTGTACGCATCCAAGGTGGCTTGCGATTCCGACCCGAGGTCCATCAGCTCCGGAGCGCTACTTTGCAATCGGTAGGCCGTCTCGTAGGCTTGAATACGCGAAGCCGTTTCCGGATCGGCGATGCTATCCATCGTTTGCTGATTGAGCTGCTTCAGCGCGTCGAGCGATGAACGCTGAGTCCGTTCGTCGTATCCCTTTGGATTGGAGAGGTAGAGCACGGGATCCCCCTTGCCGCGGAAAGGAACGCCGCCATAAACGGTAGGCAGGAATCCGCAACCGTAGTTGCTGGCTCCGCCGCTCGTGCCTTTGGCGCTAGTGAGCACGACGTAGCCCGGGAGGTCTTCGCTTTCGTTGCCGAGACCATAGAGCGTCCAGGCGCCGATACTGGGACGACCGAATTGGGAGTGACCGGTGCTCAACATGATTTGAGCGGGGGCGTGGTTCACCGCGTCGGTTTGCATCGACTTGATGAAACACAGATCGTCGACGTGCTTGGAAATATGGGGCAGGAGCTCGCTGACTTCGATACCGCTCTGGCCGTGGCGGGAGAATTCGAATTTGGAGCCAAGCAGGGCGGAGTTTGGATTGATGAATGCGGCGCGGTAGCCCTCTAGCAAGGAAGGCGGGGGAAGCTCGCCGTTGCGCTTCGCGAGTTCGGGTTTGTTGTCGAAAAGGTCGAGATGACTCGGGGCGCCCGCTTGAAAAATATAGATGACGCGCTTGGCTTTCGGCGCGAAATGGGGCGAGCGAGGAGCCAAAGAGTCGGTCGCTCTAGCGGCATGGACATCGCGTGAAAGGAGAGAGTTGAGTGCGAGTCCCGCCATGCCGATGCCGCAATTGCGGAGGAACCAGCGTCGCGATTGAATTTGGGCGGCTTCGTTGCGTAGTTCGAAATTCATGACGGTTTAGTTTTTGTTTAAGGTCTCGTCGAGGTTGAGCAATACGCGCGAGGCGATGGTCCAAGCGGCGGCGTCGCGAGGGGTTGTTCCCTCTGGCAGTTCAGGCGGGTTATCTGGATCTCGGAATGCGATGTCTTGCATGTCGATCCAACCTTCGGCGAGGCGTTGGCGCTGTTCGCTGACCAGGTCGGTGATGACTTTGGTTTCGGTTTTGGTAGCCGGACGTCCGGTGGCGAGGAGATAACCGTAATTGGCTCGAGCGGCATCGGTTTTTCCGCCTTCTCGCAGGATGCGTTGGCCCATGGCCTGGGTCGCTTCTACGAAGATGGGCTCGTTCAAGGAAGTGAGCGCGGAAAGCGGCGTATTCGAACGAATGCGCCGGACGCATGAGAAATCGCCGTTAGGAGAATCGAATGAAGAAAGAGAGGGATCGGGCATTGCGCGTTTTCGGAATATGTAGAGCGAACGTCGGTAGCGATCATCGCCAGTCGCTTCCTTCCAGTAGTTCACGGGCTGATAGTTATCTTTCAGCATAGCTTCCGGAACGGGTGGAAAAACGCTGGGCCCACCTTGTTTCGGGTTGAGCAGTCCGGAGGCGGCGAGCGCGATGTCGCGTAAAACTTCGGCTTCCGCGCGAAAGCGAGGACCGCGGGCGAGCAGTGTATTGCGAGGATCCTTTTCCACTAGGTCGGGCCTAAGCTTCGAACTTTGCTGGTAGGTTGCGCTGGAAAGAATCCCTTTGATAAGGGTTTTCTGGCTCCAATTGGATTCCATGAAATCCACCGAAAGCCAATCCAGGAGGTTCAAGTGTTCGGGCATGGGAGCGCGTGAGCCAAAGTCTTCTGGCGTGGCGACTAGGCCGTCTCCAAAGATCGCTTGCCAGATGCGATTAACCTGAACGCGGGCGGTTAGCGGAGCATCTTCGCTGGTTACCCAATGAGCAAGGTCGAGTCGATTGGGATTGTCCTTTTTGAGAGGATTCAAGATGGCGGGAACGGATCGTTCGACCGTGTGTTTCGGCTTGTTCCAGACGCCCCGGTCAAGAAGGCGAGTCTCGCGAGCGAATAACGGATGGGTCGCTTCGGAATGGAGAACGCTGGTCTCAGCCTCGGGGTAGCTCGCCTCAAGCTTGGCGATCTTTGTATTCAGATCTTCGATGCTGTCGATCGTTTGGGTCCAAGCTCGAAAGAGCGAATCCTGTTCGTGTCTGGAGCGCTGGCTTGCTGGCGTTTGGAGCGCTAGATGGGCGGCGTGATCGAATGCGGTCGCCTTTGGTTCTCTCCGGTCGGTGAGCGAGAGGCGAAAGCGTCCAAGCTGTTGGTTATCCAATCCAAAGTTGCCGCCGCCATGATTCTTGATGAGACGAATGCGGAGTTGGCTTCCTTCTGGCAGAGCAAGCGGCTCTTCAAGAACGACCACGGCGCTTGAAGGCGCGTGGCGAAGGATGGGCCCGCGGTCTGGACTCCAGGCGGTTTGATTGTCGCCGTCGATGAGGAAGCGAGCGGGACCAATACGGCGCTTATTCTCGGGATCGCTTTTTCCGTCGTGGAAATATTTGCGAAGCTCGCGTGGCTTGAAATCGTAGTCGGCGGTTGCGGAGGCTAGTTTGACTTTGGTCCAGTCCTCGTCGCCTGGCCACTTACGGTAGAGTTCCCACTCGCCGATGGCGAAGGTCCCCCAATAGCTCCGCCCTGGGCCTTTGAAGGGAAGATCCTCGTGAAGCAGCGCTTCGATACGCATGCCCGTGATCATTCTCAAAGGAGACTCGCCTTCGATCTTGGTAGTCCCACGAACTGAAGGATGGCCTAAAATAAGAATGCTTTTGTCGATGAGTTCGATGGGGTGATTCAGTCCGCCTTCCCATTCATGCGTATCGGTATCCCAGGTCGTCCAAACAGTTTGATTGGCAAGCTGATTTTGGCTCCAGGCGTCGAGCTGGTCCTGCCAGTCGGGAATGCGAGATTTGATCTCGTTTTCAAGCTTGGCGATGTCATCTCGGATCGAATCGATCTTAGCTTGTTGCGAATCGCTGTAGACCCATGACTTGGCTTCGGCGGTGTCGTTGAAAAACGCGAAGAGACCGAAGTATTCATCGTGGCTAATGGGGTCGTACTTGTGGGTGTGGCACTGGGCGCATTGCAAGGTGAGCCCGAGCGTGGCTTTGCCAAAGCAATCCATGCGATCGAATATGCCTTCGATGCGGAATTGCTCGGGGATGATCGCCCCCTCTTCGTTTACCATGCCGTTGCGCATGAAGCCGCTGGCGATCAGTTGATCCTGGGTACGATTGGGCAGAAGGTCGCCTGCGATCTGCTCGATCAGAAAACGGTCATAGGGCAGGTCACGATTAAGGGCTTTGACCACCCAGTCCCGGTAGGCCCATTGCTCGCGCATCTTGTCTTTTTCGAATCCATTCGTATCGGCGTAGCGAGCGACGTCGAGCCAGTGGCGAGCCCACTTTTCGCCGAACGCGGGGCGAGCCATGAGCTCCTCGATAAGATTGTCGATCGCTTCCTCAGGATTCTTGCGATGCGACGCGACAAACGCAGTGACTTCGTCTGGGCTGGGAGGTAGCCCAATCAAATCGAGATGGAGGCGGCGAACCAAAGTGTTTGCGGATGCGGGAGAGGAAGGCTTGATGCCTTCTTGGGAGAGGCGATCTCGAATAAATGAGTCGATGGGATGAGATGCGATTGATGGAACCGGTTCCTTTTCGGGAACTTGGAAGCCCCAGTGTTTTTCGTAGACGCCGCCTTGGCTTATCCATTTCGCGAGTGTTTCCTTCTCGGCTTCAGTCAGAGATTTCTTGGAATTCGGCGGCGGCATCCGCTCGTCTTCGACGTCGGAATTGATGAGGAAAATTAAGTCGCTGGCTTCTGGATCCCCGGGCACGATGGCGGTGGCGCCGTCCCGATCGGCATAGGCGCTATCGGCCTGGTCGAGGCGCAGGTCGGCTTCGCGCGTCTCGGCGTCAGGGCCGTGGCACTCGAAGCAATTGCCAGAGAGAATAGGTAGAATGTCGCGGCTGTAGTCTATGTCGTTGGCGACGATGAGAGGGACCAGAGCAAGGCTGGCGCAGGCGATGGGTAGGCGTTTGGGCATGATTCGATCGAAAGGGGTCACTCTAGTTTAGGCGATTGGCGGAAAAATTCAATGGCCGATGATGGCGGCGCAAAGAGAACCCGCAGAGGCGCATTACGCTCCTGCGCGAAGACGTTCGGGCAACTAAAATCCGTTAAACGATTTTCGAGAAACTCGTGTGGGCCATCATACCGATTTCTCTGATAAGTTCTTGGATGGGAGGTACTATTATTTGTAAATTTTCCCCATGTTCGATTTGCGAGTGACCTTTCGACTAGGGCGCGTTCTCGGTAGGGGTCGGTTTGAAAAAGAAAAAGAGGATGAGCATTCCGATTCCGGACAGCCCCGCTGCGGTGTAAAGCACCGTGGCGGTATCGGCGATTTCGCGTATCCAGCCGGCAAGCAGAGGGCCGATGAATCGTGTTGGCACGACCACGAGGACAGTAAAGACGCCTTGGATGGAGTTGCGAAAGCCGTCACTGGCCACGCTATTGAGGTAGGTGATCGGAACGAGAAACACGGCTAGGATTTCGATTCCATGGAGCAGTTGGATCGCTAGAGCAGTGGTTACTGTGGGAAAAACAGCGAGAATGATTAACCGCAAGGACATGGCGCCCAATCCGACCACGAGTAGGCCGCGGATTCCCAGCCATCGCCGCAATGGGCCGAGCCCGAAAATGTAGGCGATCTCGATCGCGACGCCGAGCGATAGAACCAAGGCGACCCACTTGTCGGCAATGCCGACGGAGTCGGTTAGAAAGACGGAGAGCACGGGATAGTAGGCGGTTGCTGAGGTAAGGGCGAAGGCGATGCCGATGCAGAGTGGAAGCGTCGATCGCGACATGAGGATCCGCGCAGCGCTCAGAGTAGGCGCTTTGCTGGGCAAATCTTGGGCGCCAAGACTTGGTTTGAGAGCGAACGTGCCGGCGAAGCCTAGCCCGCACCAAGCGATTGCGACCCACAGGGCGGCTGCGATATTGCCGCTGCGAGCGATGGCGAAGTAGAGAACCAGACTGGGGATGAGAAAGCCTATGGTACCCCAGACGCGAACGAATTGGTAGGCGCCTTCCGCTCCGCCGCTTCCCACGCTGCCCCGGCGCTCTTCATTGAAGTAGTATCCGTCGAGGAGGGGCAGTACGGGAAGGAAGGCGATGCTGTAGAAAGCCCAGGCAGCGGTAATGACCCAAATCGATTGAGCGTACAAAACTGCGCTCAAGGAGATAGCGGTTAGGAAGTAGGCCGCTCGAAGAATCGAGCGGGTATCGAACTCGCGATCGGCGAGCCATGTGACGATGGCGGGCGAGAACAGCAAACCAATCGAAGCGATTGCAAGCGCGAAACCGAATTGCTGCGGAGTGAAGCCTTTAGCGTCGCGTAGTAGGATCGCTGCGATGGGGCTGATGCTTCCCATGACGCCATAGGCCAAGGAGAACTGGATTTTGATCGGCAGCGCGGACATTGGGCGGTTCGAATTGGGCGCAGCGTGGCGGCCCTAAACCGCTAGAGCAATTTTCAATTGAAAAGCATTAGCGCGGGTCTGGGTTCCTAGGTGGGGCCGTCGCGTTCCGGGGCGCCGCGGGTTTGGGCGATTTCTTCCCATGCAACACGGACGCCTCTGGTTTTGATTTCGCTGAGCGAGCGGGCGATGATATAGGAGGGGAACTTGCCGCGAGGGGTCCCGTGGGTGAAGCGGCAATGACTGCCTTGCCGGCGCTTTAAACCAACGCGCTACGATTTGGAGCTTGGGGCAGGGCGTTAGTTTTCCTGGGCGAGCGTACTTTGGATGTCGGATACGTACTGCGCCTGCAGCTTGGAAAGGCGTTCGACGACTTCCGGGTACCTGCTCGCGAGGTTGGTCATTTCGGTAGGGTCCATGGCCAAGTTGGCGAGAAAGGGTCGATCGGCATCCGTGATGGGCGCCTTGCGGCTATTGTCCTGGGGATTGCCGAGCAATTTCCAGTCGCCTTCGCGCACAGCCCATTCCGGATTCTTGCCTTTGCCGAGATGCCAGTAGAAGGTGTCGTGGGGAGAGCGAGCGGAATCCGATTGGAGGACGGGCTTGATCGATTTCCCGTCGAAGCGTCGCTTAGGCAGCGCGATGCCGCAAATGTCGGCGATCGTCGGCAGCCAATCCACGCCGGTGACCAATTGGTCGCGAACTTGACCCTCGGGAATGACGCCTGGCAAAGCGACAACCGAAGGAACGCGAATACCGCCTTCGAAGAGGCAGCCTTTGGCTCCGCGATAGATGCCCGCGGAACCGCCGCCGTGGAAGGTTCGCTCTTCGGTGGAGTGACCGTGATCGGACTGAAAGAGAACGAGCGTTTTCTCAGTGAGCCCGGTTTGGTCGAGGTGAGTCAACATTTGACCGATTCGCTCGTCGAGGGTGGAGACGAAGGCATTGTATTTGCTGCGTGGCGACGGGAGATCTTTGTAGTATTCGCGCCACTTGGCAGTGCCTTGCAATGGATAATGGGGGGAGTTGAGGGCCCAGTAGACGAAAAAGGGCTTGTCGCGATTCCGGGTGATGAAGCCGTTGATTTCGCGAACCATGCTGTCCTGGAAGTAGAACCCGTCCTCGTAGATGTGTTCGCCGTTGCGCCAAAGGTCGTGGCGATTGGGGCCGACCCAATAGAAGAAATGGGAGTAGTTGTCGATGCAGCCGCCCATGTGCCCCCAGGAGTAGTCGAACCCTTGCTGGTTCGGCATTGTTTCCGGAGTGTATCCAAGATGCCACTTCCCGATATGTCCTGTGGCATAGCCGGCCCCCTTCATTAGCTCGGCGATCGTAAACTGGTGGCCGGGCATTCCTGGCTCGCCTTCGAAGGAGCTGACGTTGCCGGGCACGCCGGCTCGAGCGGGGAAGCGTCCCGTCAAGAGACCCGCGCGACTGGCGGAGCAAATTGCCGAGGGCGAGTACATCTGAGTGAAGCGCACGCCGCGGTCGGCGAGCGAATCGATATGGGGCGTGTGGATGTCCTTAGTTCCGTAGCAGCTCAGGTCGACCGTTCCTTGGTCATCGGTGTAGATGATGATGACATTGGGCCGATCGGCAGCGAGGACGTTGAGGGCGAAGGCGAGAAGGGGGAGGAGGAATGGGATGCGTTGGAAGAAAGAAAGTAGTGGCATGGGAATGGGATGATTGGGTTTGGTGTCGCAATAGGTTTTAAGCGCATGCTCGCAAAGTTTCGATAGCCGCAAGAAGGGGCGAAAAGTCACAAAAAGCAGGCTCAATGCTTAGTCTTCTAGCGTCTCTTAGCCCGTTAGTGTGGCGGTAGGCAATTCGTGTTTGCATAGGATCGCGGGGTAAACTCTCTCCTACGGGTTACTTTTTCTTGCTGAGGTCGGTTCGTTTGGCCCAGGCGTCGTGCTGTCGTTCGAGAGCGGCGACCTTTTCAGGCATGGACTTGGCAAGGTCGTCGAGCTCAGTAGGGTCGTCGTCGAGGTTATAGAGTTCCCAGGGCTTCTTGTTTTCGGATACGAGCTTCCAATCGCCAACGCGAATCGCTTTGCCTTTGCTGTGCTGCCAGTAGAGAGCGTCGTGTTCGGCAACCTGCTTAGGCTTACCCTTTAGAACGGGATAAAAGGAACGGCCTTCGAAGGAGAAAGGCTTTTGTTGAGTCTGCTCGGCTCCGGCGATGTCGAGCAGGGTAGGCATGAGGTCGACGACGTGGCAGACCTTGCGATTCAGCTTGCCGACGAGGCTGCGTTTGAGTCCGTCAGGCCAGGTCATGATCAGCGGCGATCGCGTGCCGCCCTCGTGGTCGTGTTGCTTGAACAGTCGGAAGGGCGTATTGGAAGCATTGGCCCAGCCGTAGCCGTAGGACTGCCAAGTGCTTTGATCGCCGGGCATGATATGGGGCAGATTGCCGGGACGAACGGGACGGTTTTTGCCATCGGTGGTATGGGACTTGGTCCAAGAGCCGGTGCGCGTGGGCGGGTACTCCACGTGGCAGCCCCCATTGTCGTGCTGGTATATAAAGAGCGTGTTGTCGTAGTCGCCGCTGGCCTTGAGCTGATCGATGACGCGGCCGATGTTGTAGTCCATGCTCGTGACTTGGGCGGCGTAGACTTCCATGCGACGCTCCTGCCAGGTTCGATGAGGTTCCTCGGTCCAAGCGGGCACGTCGGGATGCCGGGGAGAAAGGGCCCAATCTTCGGGAATGATGCCGAGCTCCTTCATCCGCGCGTAGCGTTGTTCGCGCATTTCGTCCCAACCCATGGAGTAGCGACCTTTATAGTGGTCGATGTCCTCGGGTTTGGCGTGAAGGGGCCAGTGAGCGGCGTTGTAGGCGAGGTAGAGGAAGAAGGGTTTTTCGGAGTCTCGTTCCTCGATGAATTTGACGGCGTAGTCGGTGATGGCGTCGGTCTGGTAGTAGTCGTCGCGGTTGCGCCATTCGTGTTCTTTGTTCACGCCATTCAGATTGAGATCGGCGGGCGCGAAGAAGTCGGTGGTGCCGTGGTAGGTGGCGTAGGAGCGATCGAAGCCCCGCTTGTGCGGAGCGCTGGGACCATGAGGTTTGCCGGGATCGGACAGGTGCCACTTGCCGGACATGAAGGTCTCGTAACCAGCTGATTTCAAGGCCTGTGGCAGCGTTGTGAGATCGTCGCGGAATCCGCCAGTAGAGGATCCGTCCTTGAGGACGCTTTTGGGGTAGAGTCCGGTCAGCAGGCTGGCTCGGGTTGGCCAGCACATGTTGTTCACGTAGAAATTGGTGAAGCGGATGCCTTCGTTCGCGAGATCGTCGAGTCGCGGGGTCTCGATCTCGCCCCCGTAGCTGCCGAGGTCGGAGTAGCCCATGTCATCGGAGATGACGAGCACGATGTTGGGCTGTTCGGCGGAACGAGCGATGCAGGCGATTGCCAGTGATGCGAGAGCGATGAGAAATCGATGGTACATGAACGCTGATAGAGGCTTGGTTTGAGGCCGTGGGTTTCCGTTTCCAGGGTCAATTTGGGGCGACTAGACGATGTTCGAAATCGAGTAATCTTGTAAAGGTTACACGAAGGAGCGTTGCAATTGGACGCCCAATGACGAGTCTCGGAGGCGATTGTCCTTGATATCCCTGGGGTCAGCGGCCCTAATCCGCGCCCTTTTCGTTGAACGCAGTAGCGGTGACGGAAGAACCGAAGCGAGCGAAACATGAGCGAAGAAACGAAAACGGAAACGAAATTTGGCGACCTAGGATTATCGGACGAAGCTCTGAAGGGTCTGGAAAAGATCGGCTATGAAAGTCCTTCGCCCATCCAAGCGGCCATCATTCCGCATGTTCTGGCCGGACGCGATGTGATTGGCCAAGCCCAGACCGGGACGGGCAAGACGGCGGCGTTCGCCTTGCCTTTGCTCTCGCGCATCGATCTGCAGCGAACGAAGAAACCGCAGGCCCTCGTTTTGACGCCGACGCGCGAATTGGCGATTCAAGTGGCGGAGGCTTTCCAAAAGTACGCGTCGGCTCTACCGAACTTCCACGTCATTCCCATTTACGGTGGGCAGGATTTCGGGTCGCAGTTGCGGCAGATGAAGCGGGGCGTTCATGTGATCGTAGGCACTCCCGGCCGCGTCATGGATCACATGCGTCGCGAGACTCTGGATCTTAGCGCTTTGAATTGCCTGGTATTGGACGAGGCCGACGAAATGCTTCGTATGGGTTTTATCGATGATGTGGAGTGGATTATGGAGCGGACGCCCGCCGAACGGCAGGTCGCTCTGTTTTCGGCGACCTTGCCGGATCCGATCCGTCGCATCGCCCAAAAATACCTGAGTGAACCGGAAGAGATTAAGATCGAAGCGAAGACGACGACGGCGGATACGATCCGTCAGCGCTTCTGGATGGTCAGCGGCTTGCACAAGCTCGACGCCCTAACGCGCGTTTTGGAGAGCGAGGAATTCGAAGCGATGATTATCTTCGTTCGTACGAAGACGGCGACCAATGACTTGACCGAACGTCTTCAGGCTCGGGGTTTCGCAGCAGCGGCGCTCAACGGTGACATCGCCCAGGTGAAGCGGGAGCGAACGATCAACCGACTGAAGGAAGGCAAGCTCGATATCCTCGTGGCTACGGATGTGGCGGCCCGAGGTCTCGATGTGGAGCGGATTAGTCACGTGGTCAATTACGACATTCCTTACGACGTCGAATCCTATGTGCATCGCATCGGCCGAACCGGACGGGCAGGTCGCAGCGGAGAAGCGATCCTCTTTGTTGCGCCGCGCGAAAAGCGATTGTTGCGATCCATCGAACGGGCGACCAATAAGCGAATCGACTTGATGGAGATGCCCACCACGCAGTCGATCAATGATCGTCGTATCGAAAAATTCAAGACGAAGATCGTCGAAACATTGGAACAGGAGAACCTCGAGTTCTTTACGGACATCATCGAGCAGCTCAGGCAAGAGCGCAATGTGCCCTCTCTGGAGATCGCAGCCGCCTTGGCGAAAATTGCCCAAGGGGATGAACCACTATTGCTGGAAGAGCAAAAACGCAAACGCTCCCGGGACTTCGATCGCGATCGACCGGAGCGCGATGGCGATCGACCAAGCAGGGAAGGTCCTCGACGCGATCGAAGCGAATACAAGAAAATCCCTCCCGAACCCGGAATGGAACGTTTCCGCATCGAGGTGGGTTACACACACGGCGTAAAGCCGGGGCCCATCGTTGGGGCGATTGCTAACGAAGCGGGCTTGGATAGCAAGCACATCGGTCGCATCGAACTCTACGATAGCTACAGTACAGTGGACTTGCCGGCAGGCATGCCGCGCGAGGTACTGCAGGTATTGAAGAAAGCTTGGGTAGCCGGTCAGCAGATACGCATTTCCCGAATGGATACGTCATCCAAGCGGAACAAGGATGCCAAGAATCGGGCCTTCAAGAAAGAGCAGCAGCGCGGTGGCGACAAGGATCGCCCTAGCAAAGCGCGCCGACCTGGGGAAAAGAAGCGGAAGTTCCGCAAAGAGGGGTAGTAGGAGCGGGTTTACCCCGCGATAATTTGGGATCGGATCGTTTGAAATCGCGGGGTAAACCCGCTCCTACGAGTATTGAAAATGGGTCCCTATCTTCCTTTCAATTCGTTCAATCGTCGCGACAGTTCGTCGATGATCGATTTGTATTCGGGAAGAACGGCTAGGTTTCGGTTTTCTCCGGGATCGCGATCGTGGTTGTAGAGCATACGGGAAATCGTTGGACCATCGCCTCCGTCTTGCGAACTTGTGTATTCAGTATAGCGCCACTGATCGGTACGGATGGTGTCGCCGTTGCGAAAACGCCCAATAGCGTAGCCTTTGCCTTGGGTGTTCGGGTTTTTGAGAACGGGCGCGAGCGACTGGCCGTCGAGGTGCTCGGGCAAGGATATGCCCGCCAGGTCGCACAAGGTTGGATAGATGTCGACGAACTCGGCAAGCGCTTGGCTCGCTTGGTCTGGCTGAACACTCTTGAGCTGGGGGGCTCGGATGATGAGTGGCGCGTTCATGGAAGTTTCGAAGGCGCAGTGTTTGCACCAGAGCGTATGCTCGCCGAGGTTCCACCCATGATCGCCCCAGAGGACGACAATGGTATTGTCGCGAAGACCGTTCTCGTCGAGCGCGTCGAGTACGCGTCCGATTTGAGCGTCGGTATAGGAAACGCATGCATAGTAGCCGCGGATTAGGGTCCGAGCCATGTCATCGCTGACCGGTCCTTTCTTAGGGACGGCCGCGTAGGCGCGAAGTTCGCCGAAATTGTGGATGGCCTCTTTGGGCGCATTTTCCGGAACGTGATAATTGTCCGGCAAGTCGATGGGCGTGTCGTCATAGAGATCCCAATACTTCTTAGGCGCGTTGAACGGCAAGTGGGGCTTGTAGAAACCCACTGCGAGGAAGAAGGGGGTTTCTTGTCGGGAGAGGCGCTCGATGTGTTTGACCGCTTCAGAGGCGACTTGCCCGTCGCCCAGCGCGTCGTCGGCAACATTGAAGGAAGCGAAGGGGAGTCGTTTGTTTTTGGAGGCTTGAGTCAGTTCATCCAAATTCGAAGGTGGAGTCCATCCGGGTATCGGCTGATGGGCGAACGGTTCCTTCCGATTGGGTCGCCAGGGCTTTTGGCTCCACGAGCTTTCGAAGTCCGCGGGGTAGTGCAGAATTTTGCCTAAGCTGATGGTTTCGTATCCGTTTGTCTTCAGATGTTGGTGAAGTGGAATCGCATTCGGCGCATCTTCGTCGATGCGAGCGGTAAAGCTAACGAAGCGATCAGGCGCGGGGCGCAGTCCGCTCATCAGGCTGGCTCGCGAGGCCCCGCAAGTGGGTACCATGCAATAGGCGCGATCGAAGCGCGTGCCGCTGGCTGCGAGGCGATCGATGTTGGGCGAGTGGATATCGCTCGCGCCGTAGCTGGCAAGCTGTGGCCGCAAGTCGTCGACCGCAATCATGAGAATGTTGGGCCGATCGGCTAGCGTTGAGAGGGAAAGTAGGAGGGAAAGGAGAGGAAGGGTGAGGCGCATGGATAAAGAGGGGTGAGACTGAAATATGCGACGAGCATCGCTTGCGAGCAAGCTCCGACCTTGGCGAGTGGGATTTCTTGTTGTGACTCTGCCCTGAGGCGACTAGTTATCCGAACAATGATTATGAGCGATACCTTGAGAGTGGGCGTCTTGGGATTGACGCACGATCATATTTGGGGCGAGGCGGAAGCGTTGTCGAAATGCGAGGAGACTAAAATCGTGGCTGCGGCAGACCCGAATACTCCTCTGACGGATCGCTTTGCTGAACAATTCAGTTGCCCCACCTACGCTTCGGCAGATGCCTTGTTGGAATCGGAATCAGTGGATGCGGTCTACGTATTCGGTAGTAACCGGGAAGGGGCCGAGCTCGCCATCGAAGCGCTTGGGAGAGGATTGCATGTGGTGATCGAAAAACCGATGGCGGCAGATCTCGATGGGGCGAATCGCATGGTCGCGGCAGCTAAGGAAAGTGGGGCTCAACTCATCGTCAATTGGCCCTTCAATTGGTGGCCGCAGTTGCAAAAGGCCCTGGACTTGGCGCTTTCGGGCGAGATCGGCGAAGTGATCGGCGTGACCTATCGATCGGCGCACGCGGGCCCTGCCGAGCTCGGTTGTTCGGAGTATTTTTGCGATTGGCTTTACGACGCTCAGCGGAATGGAGCGGGGGCCATGATGGACTACTGCTGTTACGGCAGCGTTTTGGCGGCGGCCTTGATGGGCATGCCTGAAAGCGTAGTGGGTATGAGTGGCGGACAGGTCAAAACGCATCTGTCGGTGGAAGACAGCGGCGTGATCGCCATGAAGTATGCCAAAGGCATGGCAACTGCCACGGCGTCATGGACTCAGATCGGCGACATGACGAGCTATTATACGGGGATCTATGGGACCACTGGAACGCTGTGGGTCGAACCTTATGGCGATGGTAAACTGTATTGGGCAACCAATGACAAAAAAATGGGCGAAGCCGTCGAGGTTCCCGCCGCTCCTAATTGGCTGACGAATTCGGCGACGCATTTGGCGGAAGTGGCGAAGCGCGGACGCGAACCGTGGCTATTGAACCAAAGTGGATATTCCCGCGACGCCCAGGAGATTCTGGAAGCGGGCATACGGTCGGCGAAAAGCGGCGAGCAAGTGGCGTTGCCGTTGAGGTAGGGTGATCCCGCTGAGCGGGCGAAGCTTGGGCGAAGACTGGTCCCGTAATGCCGCTGGTATTGGCTCTACTTATGCGGCGCGCTGGGGACAGCGCTGCCCTACCTTTGCGAGGATCGTTTTTCTGCGATTCCGCGCTTGCGAGCTAGGGGGTAAGTTCTCAACGTCGCTTGCGTTATGATCATCCTCCGCGGAGCGCCCTCGCATTCGGAATTTCGTCTTCAGAAGCTCGTGTCAGAGCTCCAGTCTGCCGACCTGCCTGCGCAGGGGCTATATGCCGAATTCGTACACGTTGCGGAAGTCTCGGAAAACCTGAATGCAGACGAGCAATCCGTCTTGGAGAAACTGCTTACCTACGGGCCCAAGCTGGAGGAACATGAGCCGGAGGGTATGCTTCGCGTGGTAGCTCCTCGCCCAGGCACGCTGTCGCCTTGGTCGTCCAAGGCAACGGACATTGCTCATATCTGCGGCCTCGAGAAATTGAATCGCGTCGAGCGCGCGGTAGCATTCTGGGTAGACTTGGGCGGAGCGGCGTTGAGCGACGCGCAGTTGAAGACGCTCGATTCGAAGCTGCACGACCGCATGACTCAGGCGGTGTTCGGATCGAACGACGAACTAGAGATTCTCTTTCGCCATGATGAGCCGCGTCCGTTCAACAGCGTGCCGGTGATCTCAGGCGGTCGCGATGCGTTGGTTGAAGCGAACAAGACATTGGGCTTGGCCCTAGCCGATGATGAAATCGATTATCTTGTGGAGAACTTTCAAAAGCTCGGTCGCGATCCCAACGATATAGAGCTGATGATGTTCGCTCAGGCGAATTCCGAGCACTGTCGTCACAAGATTTTCAATGCGTCCTGGGACATCGATGGAGAAGCGCAGGAGAAGTCGCTCTTCAAGATGATCAAGAACACCTTCGAGAATCGCAGCGAAGGAATCCTTTCGGCCTACAAGGACAACGCTGCCGTATTCGAAGGCAGTCGGGCGAAACGCTTTTTCGCGAACCCGGAGACCAACGAGTATGGCGCGACCGAAGAAGATGTAGCGATTCTCTGCAAGGTTGAGACGCACAATCACCCGACTGCCATCTCCCCATTTCCGGGCGCAGCGACGGGATCCGGTGGCGAGATTCGCGATGAGGGCGCGACGGGCGTGGGTTCCAAACCGAAGGCGGGTCTGACGGGATTCACGGTGTCCAACTTGAAGTTGCCCGACGGAGAGCAACCTTGGGAGAAAGACTTCGGCAAGCCGGATCGAATTGTAACGCCGCTTGACATCATGATCGAAGGTCCCTTGGGCGGCGCGGCCTTCAACAATGAATTCGGTCGCCCGAACATCCTCGGTTACTTCCGTACCTTCGAACAGCAGGTGCCGGGCGCCAATGGACCCGAGATTCGCGGCTATCACAAGCCGATCATGCTCGCAGGCGGGCTGGGCAACATCCGTCACGAGCACATTGAAAAAGGTCAGGTTAACGAAGGCGACAAGCTCGTCGTTTTGGGCGGTCCGGCTATGTTGATCGGTCTAGGCGGGGGCGCGGCAAGTTCCGTTGACAGCGGCGAAGGGGCCGAGGACCTCGATTTCGCCAGCGTGCAGCGCGACAATCCGGAGATGGAACGGCGCTGTCAGGAAGTCATCGATCGGTGCTGGGCCCTGGGTTCCGAGAATCCAATCGCTTTCATTCACGATGTAGGCGCGGGCGGATTGTCCAACGCCATGCCGGAGCTCGTGAACGACGCTGGGAAGGGAGGCGTTTTCGATCTGCGTGAAGTGCGCAATGACGAGCCAGGCATGACGCCGCTCGAGATCTGGTGCAACGAGTCGCAGGAGCGCTACGTCATGGCAATCCCCGCCAATCGCATCGATGCCTTTTCGAGTATCTGCGAGCGCGAGCGCTGTCCCTTTGCGATCATTGGCGAAGCGACGGATGAGCGTCAGCTCGTCCTCAACGACCCTCATTTCGACAACCGTCCCATCGACCTTCCACTGGAAGTGTTGCTTGGCAAGCCGCCGCGCATGCATCGCTCGGAGACTAAGCTGACGCGACCCTTGGAGCCGTTGACTCTGGAAGGCATCGATTTGAAGGAAGCGATCCGACGCGTGTTGTCTCACCCGACCGTAGCGGACAAGACCTTCTTGATAACCATTGGCGATCGCACAGTGACGGGGCTCATTCACCGCGATCAGATGGTCGGTCCCTGGCAGGTGCCGGTAGCGGACTGCGCGGTTACGGCGACTTCATTCGATGGATACACGGGCGAAGCGATGTCGATGGGCGAACGTACGCCGACCGCAGTTAATAGCGCGGCGGCATCGGCCCGATTAGCGGTTGGTGAGGCGTTGACCAATCTAGCGGCTGCACAGATTGGCGATCTGAAGGGAGTGAACTTGTCGGCCAACTGGATGGCCGCTCCTTCGGTTCCTGGCGATGCCGTCGATCTCTACGAAGCGGTGAAGGCTGTAGGCATGGAACTCTGTCCCGAGCTCGATGTGACGATCCCCGTGGGCAAGGACTCCATGAGTATGAGCACGGTGTGGAAGGATGGTCATGCGGAAAAGCGTGTCACGGCGCCCACTTCCTTGATTATCTCCGCCTTCGCTCGCTGTTCGGATATTAGGCTATCGTTGACACCGCAGCTTATTCAAAAAACGGATACGATCTTGATTCTAGTCGACTTAGGCCGTGGCAAAAATCGCTTGGGCAGCTCGATCCTCGCTCAGACTGTTTCGCAAATGGGAGACGATACGCCGGACGTGGACAGTGTGGCTGATTTGGCGGGTTTCTGGAAAGCGATTCAATCGCTCGGCAATGAAGGTAAACTGCTCGCCTATCACGATCGTTCGGATGGAGGACTGCTGGCGGCAGCCGTCGAGATGGCGTTCGCAGGCAATGCTGGGCTCGATCTCGATCTTTCGGTGGGCGTCGATCCTTTCTCGGCTTTATTTGCCGAGGAGCTGGGAGCTTTGATTCAGGTTCGCAATGAAGACCGTGACGCTGTCATGGCAACCTTGGCGGATCAAGGTCTTGGCGAGTGCAGCGCGGTGGTCGGTTCACTGAATGATGCCTACTCCCTGCGCGTTCTTCAAGGAGGGGAGGCGATCTTGGACGAAAACCTATCGGAACTGCGGGCAATCTGGTCTGATGTGACTTTCCGTATGCAGAGTCTGCGCGACAATCCGGAGTCAGCTGCATCCGAACATCGGATACGCCAGGATGTATCGAATCCAGGAATCAGCCCCAAAGTAACCTTCGACCTTAATCCTTCATCCTTCAACCTTCAGCCTTCTGCGGCGAAGCCGCGCATCGCCATCCTGCGCGAGCAAGGCGTAAACGGGGAAGTCGAGATGGCGGGCGCTTTCGATCGGGCTGGTTTCCAGACGATCGACGTTCACATGACCGACATTCTTAGCGGTCAGGTTTCGTTGAGCGATTTCAAGGGATTGGCTGCCTGCGGCGGTTTCAGCTACGGCGACGTGCTCGGCGCGGGCGAAGGCTGGGCTAAGAGCATTCTGTTTAACGAGAAGGCGCGCGAAGAGTTCAAGGCCTTCTTTGAAAGAGAGGACACGTTCTCATTGGGTGTCTGCAATGGTTGTCAGATGTTGAGCAATCTGCGCTCCTTGATTCCCGGAACGGATCACTGGCCGCGCTTCGTACAGAATCGAAGCGAGCGCTATGAAGGCCGCTTGGTTTCCTTGAAGATCGAAAAGAGTCCCAGTGTGTTGTTTGCGGGCATGGAAGGATCGGTCCTGCCGATCGCAGTGGCTCATGGCGAAGGTCGAGCGGAATTCAAGAGCGAAGACGCCGCAGAGTCTTGCAACGGTTCCGGTTTAGTTGCCGCTCGTTACGTGGACAATCACGGCGAGGCCACCGAAGCGTATCCATTGAATCCCAACGGGTCGCCGTTTGGCATTACTAGCCTGACCAGCGAGGACGGTCGAGCGACGATTCTCATGCCGCACCCGGAACGCGTTTTCCGGACGACTCAGCTCAGCTGGGCCCCAGAAGATTGGGGTGAAGATTCGCCGTGGATGCGACTCTTCCGCAATGCTCGGAATTGGGTTGGGTAGATGATGGGAGCAGTCTGAAGAGCTGCTCTACTTGTGGTCCGGTTTCGCGAAGCGGACTGTTTGATTGGCGTCCCGGTGATTGGTCCAAAAGGCTTCGCCGTCGAAGGCAAGGGCTCGCGCTTGGAAGGGCACGGTAGCGATGTCTTCGGCTTGACCTGTCGCCTGGTCGATCCGGGTGAGAAAGTACTCGGTCGTTTCCTCGGCATCCGTAGTGATCAGGTAAATACTCCCATCGACAATGCATTGGCCTGCGATCCCGTGGGGAGAGTTATAGATTTTCTCGACGCCGCCTTCTTTATTGAGAGCCAGCACCCGTTTGTTGTACCATTGACTGACGTGGAGCTGTTGACCGTCGAAGCCGAGCTGGGACCCGGTATCTTCAGGGCAAGGCTGTTTGAATGCGGAATCAAAGCCGCGTCCCGGCATGAGTCGTCGGATGTAGCGATTGTCCTCTTCGGTCTCGCCGCAAAGGACGCGTAGCTCGTCGCCGATGACGGTGATGCCGAAGGGCGTTCCAGGGGCCTGAACTAGCCATTGGATGGTCCAGGACGAGGGATCGATCAGGTAGACGATTTTAGTATCCATCGAGCCCATCCAAAGAGTGCCGTCCTGCCAGGCGAGGCCTTGCGGAAGAGGCGCGAGCGAGTTGAGTCGGGAAAGTTCGTTGATTGGGTTCATTGGTTTTTGTCAGGAACATGAGTGTGATTGTAATGATTGCAAGAGGGGATATTCATGAGGGACACGCTCTCTCGATGGAGAGAGCTGGATCCTGGTTTTTTTGAAAGAATTAACAGAATACAGTCCAATCTGCGGACCTGTCTGATCAGGTTGCGCGTTTGCATGATAATCATCATGTGAGCGAAGCCATCATGTAGAATCGCGGAGCGATGTGTATCCTGTTTCTATTATAAGTCATCGAAATGGGCATGAAAAAGCCTCGCGGCGCGAGGGCGGCGAGGCTTGAAAGAGAAAAAGTTCTGCGGCGGTTTAGCCGTTGATGATGGGCACGAGGTGCTCTTGGCAGTATTCGCCGTCATGTAGGGTGACGCCGTCTGGGTCTTCGATGGCCTTGTCGGCTTCGTCTTCGCAGATAATCCAACCGTCGAGGTCTTGGTCGACGAGCCATTGGGTGATGCCCTTGAAGTCAACCTTGCCTTCTCCCATGAGAGTCCACTCTGGATTGCCATCCCAGTCCTTGTAGTGGACATGGTTGATGAGCGAGCTGAACTCTTTCATCTTGGTCAGCGGGTCCATGCCTCCGTTGGCGATGTGGCCAACGTCAGGAGTCCAACCGGTAACGCTGGCGTCGAGGCCGTTTAGAATAACTGCGTAGTCTTCTTCGGTACGGTTGATCGAAGTGTCCGGCGAATTCGGGTGGAAGGAACAGCGGAGGCCGGCGTCGGTCGCGCGCTTTGATACGGCATTGACGCAGGAAACGAGGTTCAGGCGGCGTTGTTCGAGATCGTGGCGGCCATTGGGCATTTGCACGGTGCAAAGCGGAGCGCCGGGGAATTGCTTCAAGGTTTCGATGACGGCGTCGGCTTGAGCGCGTTCTTCGTCGGTTTCCTCGGGATTGTTCCAGTCGAGGACCAGAGCGATGCCGGCGAGCTTGACGTTGTGTTGCTGGAGCTTGTCGGCCAGCTTGGCGGGATCGGTGAGATCGCCCATCCAGAAGTGCATCGGCTCGATGCCTTCGAATCCTGCCTTCTCGACCATTTCGATCATGTGGCCGAGCTTGTTATCGTAAGCGGCTCCGGTTTCCCGCATGAACCATGTGTAGACTTCTGCGCCTAGAGAGATGTTAGCCATTTTTGCTATTTCGTGTTGGGGGTTGATAATTCGGGCGCGCTTCGTGAAAAGCGCGCCCTTAGTCTAAATTATTCGGATACGACTGATTTACGCTTCCCAGCCGTGAGCGTCGCGGACGTCGATCATGGCCTTGAGAATGGTGTTCCAGGTTTCAGGCGTTTCGAGCATGGCGTTGGGGAACATGCAGCCATCCCAGCAGATATGCTTGATGCCGCGTTCCGCTGCGCCTTCGAGCCAGTAGCCCGCGCACTTCGTCATGTCGAGCTTGCCGTTTGGATCGTCGGCCGGACAGTGCTTGCCGGTCTTGTCGTGCGAGCCCGCTCCGTGAACGGTGCCGTCGTTCTGGGCGACGTGGAAGTCGATGGTCCAGGGACGCAGGGCATCGGTCATAGTCTTGTAGGCTGCGTAGAATTCTTCCTCGCTGTAGCCGTCCTGAAGCAGCGCGTGCTCCGGAGCATTGTAGCCCATCAAATAGAGATAGGTGTGAGCGAGATCGCATTGGAATCCGAGCGACTCGGGCATTCCGACCGCTTCGAGAAGATCAAGCATGTCCTTCCAGGAGTGCATACCCGCCCAGCAGATTTCGCCTTCGGCAGCGAGACGCTCGCCATTGTCGGCAGCGATTTGGGCGGCCTTTTTGAAGGTGTCTGCGATACGACCGGTGTTGGCGGCTTTGTCTTCGCGCCATTTCTCGACGCCGAACTCGGCGGAGTCGATACGGATGACGCCGTATTCGCGCACGCCGTGGTCGTTGAAGATCTTGGCGATGCGGCAGGCTTTTTCGACGGCTTCGAGGAACTTGCCCTGCTGCTCGTCGTCGCCCATGGCAGAATCGCCTACGGTGCCCGGCCAAACGGGAGCCACGAGCGAACCGACCTTGAATCCGTGAGCGGCAATCTTGTCGGCAATCGCCTTCAGCTCGTCGTCGCTGGCATCGGGATCCGTGTGCGGATGAAAGAGGAAGTAGTCGATGCCGTCGTATTTTTGTCCGTCGACTTCGGCTCCGGCTGTCAGTTCAAGCATGCGGTCGAGGCTGATGGGCGGTTCGGCGCCTTCTTCGTCGCCGCCTTTGCCCACGAGGCCAGGCCACATCGCATTATGGAGTTTGGGATAGCTCATAAGAAAATAGGGATGGGTGAAACGTTAACGAACAAGGATATACCGAAATGGGCAACCCATATTGTACTCATTTGGCAAAGCGTTGTACTTTTTAGCGCTTAGCCATTGGCGGGTAGCGATTAGGGACGATTCTGCTTCGGCTTCTCCTTCTGCTTCCGCTCTCAAAAATGGGAATAGTGAGGTCGTAGGAGAGGACGAATGTAGAAGGAGAAGAAGAAGGAGAGGCGGAAGCAGAGGAAGAGGGTGAAGCGGATTAATTACCGCCAGCGCTTTTTGGCTTCGGGGTGGGTGGCGAGGAGGATTTCCTTGATGGCGACTTTGTCGTTGCGGCTCAGGTTTTCGTAGCCGCTTCGTTCGCCTTTCGAGTCGAGGATGCGTTCTATCTCGTCCCAAATATAGTCCAGGGCTTCGTTGGGTAGCTTGTCGAAGGTATCGGAGTAGATGAGGTAGCTGAGCGGGTAGCGGAGCAGGCGTCCGTCCATCTTCAGTTGGTAGAGCGATCGTCCTTCGGAGTCCCTGGGACCGCGTTGGTTGAAGCTTTTCGCGAAATCGGATTTCGACAGGTCGATGCGCGGCAGATCGATCTCGTCAGCGAAGAACATGGCCTTGAGGACTTTGTCGGAGGCGTGCCGGATGCGACTCTTAGTCGATGAGGAAAGGGGAGCGGTCCGTTGCAGCAGCTCGTCCATCACTTTCTGGTCGTGCAAGGCGCGGCGCGTTTTGATGGTGAGATCGGCCAGCAAGTTGTGAACCTGGGTTTGGTGGCCGAGCAGGAGTAGGGAAGCGATGTCGCTGCCTTCGGCGAGGTAGCCTTTCTCGGGCAATGTGCGGTGGCTTAGGAAGTCGCCTTCCGCGGCGCCGCGATCGGTCTCGTTATAGATTTGGTTGCCCATATGGCGTACGGGCGAACGGGATACGAGCCAGCCGCCCCAGCGATCTTCAAGCGGAGTGGATTGGTCGGTAAAGTGTGTGCCCGCTTTGAATATGGGTTGCCCGGTGTTGTCTGGATAAACAGAGCGGACGAGGTGACCGGGCACGTCTCGTGTGAAGGATCCGCCGTGGCAGCGTAGACAATCGTGCCCTTGGCGGACTAGATTGGGAACTCCGTTTTCCGGTTCGATCGTATAGAAATTGGTTCCCGTCGTGGGACTGGAGACAGAAACCTCGAGAAGCTGGTTGCCGGGAACCCATCCCACGTAGATATCGTCGTTGTAGTAGATGGCGCGCGGGTTCTTGGGGGAGATCCGATCGGCTTGAAGGCTGGTTTTGGAGAAGACGAGCGTTTGGGTGTCAGCGGGAATGTCGAATGCCTCGAGAAAGGCCGCTAGGTAGCCGCTGGGTCCTAGACGCTCCCAGGACGCCGGCTTTTCAGGGTCGGAAAAGTATTCGCTGACTACGTCGATCGCCTCGCTCTCCGAATAATTGATCGGATCGAGCTCGTAGAATTTCTGGCCGAATACGGGAGCTAGAACGGCGGAAGGCAAGACGATGTAAACGAGCGATCTCATGAAGATGAGGCAGAAGCGGAGTGAATTCGCTACTTCTTCCACTTGCGACCAGAGTACTTATCGTCGCGAATCTTCTTGGCGTCGTAAGGATAGTCCTGGTTCTGCTTCAACTCTTCGTTGGTCGGGGTTTCTGAAGGAACCCCGTTTTCGGGGACATTCTCATGAGCGATCCAGCAAATGGCGTTGAGCACTACTTTGCGGAAATTGTCATCCTGCCAGTTGTCGTGCCAGTGGCCTCCGGTGAAACCGAATCCGCGGCTGCCATTGTCGTTTTGGGAAACCCACATCACGTGCTGCAGATCCCCGCGTTTGACGGCCGCTCGCCCGTCGGGCGTGGAATTGTGGTGGTGATCCCTCTCGGGCAGCAAGTCGATCGGAGGTACAGCTGACAGGATGGGCGTGACGCCTTTCATGTCCTTGCGAAAGCGCATGTTGAAGTACCATTCGTCGTTGATGCTGAAGGGCTCGACGCCGTTGGCGACCGGATGATCAGGCAGATTCTCGAACTTCGGGGTCCAGTGCGGATTGACCGACTTGTAGAGTTGATAATAACCGCCCATCCAACGCAGGAAACCTTCGCTGGCTTCGCCGTCCACAGTTTCGACGGCGTAGTGAAGGCAGCCCACGCCTACGCCTTTGGCCTGCAAGGCATCGATGGCGCCCACGTGATCATTGGCGAGGTGCTTCTTGCCGCCATCGCAGTAGATGACGACCGCCCTGACGTCTTTGAGAAGCTGCTCGTTGCGCGGCCAGCCGGGATCCTCTTCGTTGTAATAAACCGAGGCGTTGAAACCCAGTCCACTCGCATTGAGGCGATTCGCAAGGAGTAGGGAGCCCGCGTTGTGCTCGTGCGCATTATAGCCGTGGCTCATTTTGCCGGCAACGAAAAGGATCTTGGCATCGTCAGCGGCGATATATGCGGACGCGCTCAAAAGAGCCGCAAGAATCGACAGAAAGCGGGTTGTCATAATTGGGGCTACTGGTTTGGGAGCAGAAACGCGGAGTCCCTAACGAGCCGAAGCGGTCGTTCGCTTGCTCGCCCGTTGAATTGCGTACCAGGCAATCGCGGCGAGAATCGATAGTCCACCGATGGCGAGGATGGAATTCAAGACGCCCGTTTGCTCAGTATGCGGATGGCTGTGAGGCAAAGCGGACGTGTGAGCGGCGGCCTTGGCGGCGAATAGGGATGCGATAATGAGAAGGCTGTTAACGCGTTTCATGGATTGGCTGGAGTTCTTGGGGAAAGGCTGCGGATTGTCAATTAGCGGGAGCGGTTGAGGAGAATGAATTTTTCTATTGAGGATTCAGGTCCCTCCTTGATTTCGCGCCAATAGTTTGCATCCGCGGGCCGCGACTCTAGAAATGTTGTATGTCTGATAGCGATACGACAATGGAAGAGCTTAAGCGATCAGTGGCCGAATTCTCGACCGAGCGCGAGTGGGAGCCGTTTCACTCCCTCAAGAACTTGGCAATGTCGATCGCGATTGAATCGGGAGAATTGATGGAGCATTTTCAGTGGACTGCAGGCGATGATGCTCAAGCGAGCCTAGAGGATCCCGGTCGGCGGAAGGCGGTTGAGGAGGAATTGGCGGATGTCGCGATCTACGTTCTTCAGTTTGCGAATCGTGGCGACATCGACTTGGCGTCGGCAATTCGACGAAAAATGCGAATCAATGCGGAGAAGTACCCGGTTGAGCGCTCGCGGGGAAATTCTCGCAAGTACGATGCTCGATAGTGTCGGGAATATTTCGGACCTTCTTAATACTCGTACGACTCGTTACGGATGGCGTCGCTTATGAGGCGGGTTGAAGTCGAAGGAAGCGTATCCAAGCGCTGAGTTATTTCGGGTTGCGCTGGAGATTCGGATTGTTTGTGTGATGGCCATGACGTTTTTCCGCTCTTTCGCCTCTTTGGGCGCTCTATTCGCCGTTCTCGCGCTCCCCATCTCGAGCCAAGCTCAGAAAACCCTTCCCATTCCCGCCGGTCCCTTGCTCGGCTACTCCTTGGATTGGCTGGCTGCGGGCGGGCAGGCGACTTCCTTGCCCAAGGAGATTCACGTCTACAGTTTAAGCTGCGGCAAGTGTATCGATGAGTTGGCGGACATTTCGAATGGCCGAAGCGTCGCTCCCGATGTATTTATGCTGGCGACCTTTCGAGGGGTGGATCGCCAAGCGACCATCCCGCTTCTTGCGCTCGGACTGGCCATTAACGACCCTAAGGAACGGCGAGACGAAATACTCGATGCCCTAGGGCAATTCACTTCGAATGCGGATCACTACCTGGAAAATATCGACGAGTGGAAGACGTCGATCGAGGCGCGTTGGCCGAGCGGTCGAAGCGAGCAAGACGACGCTCTTTCCTGGGCCTTCGCCACCAATCTCGCCGATATGAGCGCTCGCATTCTCGCGTTGACGGACAGCTTGGGAACGCCGGGCGTTATTTCTCTTGAGGGACCTGTTCTTGCGACGGAAGTCGAACGGTCGAGCGATCGCTATGATGCCTTGATTCACTCTCTGGGCCTGTCGTGGATGCGTCCCGAATTGAATAAGGAGTCCTTGAAAACGATTGGAGAGAAAATTCGTTTCGTAAATCCGCTCGTTTCGCTTTCGCGCGATCAATGGCGCGATCTCAAGGAATGGGCCAATGGAGGCGCCTACTGGCTTTGGGGAGGTCAGTTGAGCGGACCGATCTTAGCAGCAATTACCGATTGGGAGGCCAGTTACGTTCTCTTGCCGAATGACGAAGTCCGTATGGAGCGTTTCAACAAATGGTTCGATGAAACGATCGAACGGGCGAGCGCCGGCGACCTGAGTCCGATGGACGCTTTTGGAATTACGGATATGTCCGCTTTGGCGTCTCCAGCCTGGAATGCGGCTCAGTCGGATGCGATGGAGCACTTGCGCCTGGCGAGCATGTGGGGCCGCTTGCTCGTTTCCGAATAGGATCAAGCGGCTCGCTTCAGGAATTGACGATAATCGTCTTTCCAGATTTTCCCATCTGGGCGGATTCTTCTCGCCGTCGTTTAGGTTGGGAAGCGTTACGCCTTCGTTTCAACGGTCTGTTACGGCGATACGGATCGGAGTTTGGGGAGTTTCGTTTTCGTTGCGTATCTATTTATTAATTACTTGATTCAGGGCTGTGATTCCCGCTTCTCGCAAGCCCGCGCTAATGCCCGCTACATTTGAGATTCCGCTGTGCAGGTATCCAGCTGGGACAGGATACGCCCTCGGGGATGGGCCGGCCCGTTTCAAGAATCCTATCGGGAATGCGCGATAAAGCGCAGGGGACAACCTGCAGCGAATTGGACTCGATCCCTGTCTTCAGACCGAAGTCGAACGGGCATTGGCTTCGCGTATAGAGAGATTGGCTATCTTGGCGAATTTGTTCCGGGCGATTTAAAGCCCCCGGCTCCGATCTACTTGCCGGTCGCGGTTTCCTACTAAGATGTCACGCTCCGGCATTGACTTTAGCGAGTCGCATGATTTCTAGATGGAGTAGTTTTTCGCGACTGGCGATTCAAGCGGGATTGACCGCTGGGAAGCTTCAAGATTCTATCGCGCGCCTGGGTAGAATCGATTTCAAAAACACACGGAAGCTTCGAAAATGTCTGAATTGCAAACATCATCACCTGTCTCCGAATACCTGTCTTCGCGTAGCGCGGAGGAGACTAATGCAGCTATGGTTGGCTATGTCGCGAACCTTCAGCAAGTTGCGGCGGTCAACGCTCCGATTGCCGCGTCGATCGTCAAGGAACTCGAGGATCAGCGCAGCAATCTCAAGCTGATCGCGTCGGAGAATTTCACTTCGCTTAATACGCAGGCAGCCATGGGTAACCTGCTCACGGACAAGTATGCGGAAGGTTTTGCAGGGGCTCGCTACTACGCGGGCTGCGATAATGTCGACGATATCGAGAGCGAAGCCTGCGCCCAGGCCTGCAAGCTGTTCGGCGCGGAGCACGCATATGTGCAGCCTCACTCGGGGGCAGATGCCAACATGATCGCATTTTGGGCGATCCTGCAGGCCAAGGTAGGCACGCCCATGCTGGAAGAGCTGGAAGCGAAGAATCCGGCTAACATGTCCCGCGAAGACTGGAACAAGGTCCGAGCGGCCATGGGCAATCAACGCATGCTGGGCTTGGACTACTACTCGGGCGGTCACTTGACGCACGGCTATCGCTTCAATGTTTCGGCTCAATTCTTCGACGCCTACAATTACTCGGTAAGCAAGGAAACGGGTTTGCTCGATTACGACGACCTCGAGAAGCAGGCCGAAGAGATCAAGCCGTTGATTCTGCTGGCGGGCTACAGCGCTTATCCGCGCAAGGTGAACTTCCGCCGCATGAAGGAAATCGCCGACAAGGTCGGCGCCGTCTTCATGGTCGATATGGCTCACTTCGCGGGTCTGGTGGCAGGTGGCGTTTTCGAGGGCGATTACAATCCGATGCCCTTCGCCGATGTGGTTACCACTACCACGCACAAGACGCTGCGCGGTCCGCGTGGAGGCGTGGTGCTTTGCAAGAAGGAGTTCGCCGAGTATGTGGACAAAGGTTGTCCGCTCGTGATTGGCGGTCCTTTGCCTCACGTAATGGCCTCGAAGGCCGTCGCGTTCAAGGAAGCGAATCAGTCTGAGTTCAAGGCTTATGCGGCCAAGGTCGTAGAGAATTCGAGAACCATGGCTCAAGCGATGATCGACGAAGGCCTGACGATTTGCACGGGCGGTTCCGACAATCACTTGCTCCTAATCGACGTCACTGGATTCGGTTTGAACGGGCGCCAGGCGGAAGCGGCAGTGCGCGAGTGCGGCATTACCTTGAATCGCAACTCTCTGCCGTTCGACCCGAATGGGCCGCACTATACCAGCGGCTTGCGCGTGGGAGCTCCGGCGATCACTTCGCTCGGCATGGGCGCTGAGGAGATGAAGGAAATCGCAGCCGTCTTCAAACTGATCCTTTCCAATACGACTCCGAAGATTCTGGAGAAGGGCAAGAACGCGGGCAATCCGAGCAAGGTCAAGTACGTCATCGCCGAAGGCGTGGTCGAAGAGGGCAAGGCTCGAGTGAAGGCCCTGCTGGATCGTTTCGTCCTGTATCCGGAATTGGATCTCGAGTTCCTGAAGGAACATTTCGGGGCGTAGGAAAGCGAATCGTATTGTAGGAGCTCGCTCGCGAGCGATGAGCGTTAGACGGAACGATTCAATCGTTCCGCTACTCTCGAAGGGTAGGGCTGCTTGTCCCCAAGCAGCCGAGCGCTTTCCGATGTCGGTTCTCTCCTTGAGCGGTCGCTTAGGGACAAGTCAACCCAACCTTTTTCGATAATAAAAAAAGCCGCGCTCCTTGCGGAAGCGCGGCTTTGAAAGTCTTCAATCGACGGACTGGGTCAGTTGGCGACCAAATCGACGTAGCGTTCGATCTTCATGATCTTGAGCAAGCTGTCGACGCCTTCGATATGCAGCTCCACCTCGTCGTCGACGGCCTTGCCCAGGAGGGCTTTGCCGAGCGGCGTCTGGTAGGAAATGATCTGCTTGTCGGGGTCGCTGTCCCAAGCGCCGAGAACGGTGTAGGTGATCTCCTTGTCGGTCTTTTCGTCGAGCAGCTTGACGATGCTGCCGATGCCGACGTTGTCGGTGCCGATTTCGCTGAAGTCGGAAATCTTGGCCCGCTGCAAGTCCATTTCCAGCTTGTTGCGTCGAGCCAGCAACAGGGCTTGGTCCTGCTTGGCCATCTTGTATTCGGAATTTTCCTTCAAGTCGCCGAGCTCGCGAGCGACGCCGATGGCCTTGCTGTTTTCCGGGATTTGCTTGGTGACCAAGTCGTCGTACTCGGCGACGGCCTTGTCGTAGCTCTCGCGGGAAACGACCAGTCCGGTCGCTTGCGTTTCTTCGCCGGTCTCGAGCAGCGACTGCACTGCCGGGAAGATCTTGATGAAGCGAGCGAGCAAGGACTTCTTGGTCAGTTCCTCGAAGCCTTGGTTAAGGAGCAAATTGTTAGCCAAGTCGCGAGCCGTTTCGGAATCGGCTTCGGCGAGCAGGTCTGGAATGAGTTCGGCGTCCTCGCTGAGAATGTCAGCCAAGGGAATGCGTCGCGATGTGACGATCTGCAGCGCTTCGTAGTCGATCGCGTAGAAAATCGCGTTCAAGAGGCGCGGCTTGATCATTGGGCGAACGAGGTTGCCGTACTTGCGCGAATTGCGGTTCTTAACGATCCACAGAAGCACAGGCTCCTTGAGATTCTGCTCGGTCTGCCAGCGCTCGAATGTTTCGAGCAACTCTTCGTCGAATCCATTTTCGAGCAGGAAGTTGACGCAGTCTGTAGTGAACTTGCCGCTGCTGGACTTCAAAAGATTGAAGGAGATTTCCTTCCAGTCGGCAGGGTGGGCTTCCTTGATGAGAGCCAAAGCGCGCGATTGGAGGCTGGTGGCCAGTTCTTTTAAAAGAGCGTCCAAGCCTTCGACGTCGGCGACCAATTCGTTCAGCTGAGGTTCGAAATCCGCGATGTCGACTTCCAGGATGTTGGCGAGATCGTTGCGAATCCAAGCTCCCTTGAGCTTTTCCGCAGGCGTCAGTTGGTTACTGTCCTTAACGGCGGTCGCGAGTCCGTGCAGAATAACCGCGAGCTGCTCCTTGATTTCCGGCTTTTCCTTCACCGTTTCCAAGAGCTTTTCGGAGATCGCGACGCGGCGCTTGGCGGATTGGGTCGCGTTGTACTCCTCAATCAACTCGTCCTCGATGCTGACAGGATCTTCGCGTAGAACGTACATGCCTGTCTTGCGAGGCGGAACGGCAATGCGAGGATCCTTGGCGAGGATCTTCTTGGTGGCGGTCCACCACTTCTTGAACTTGGTCGCTCCGACCACTTGGGTCAGCAAGCTCTCCACTTCCACGGCGCTGGTAGCCCCATTGGGACACTGCTTGAGCAGCTCGACCACGAGCTCGGCTTGCTGATTCGAGATCATCTCTTCGATGACGTCTGGCTCGGTTTCCTTGCGCACGAGCAAGTGCTCCGGCGGCAATACCTGCATCGTGATGACGCAGAAGCCAGGATCCATGCGGTGTCCTTCCTTGCCTTCGAAATCGATGATCAGCTTCGAGCTGGCAGCATCGTATTCCTTGATTTGGCCGAACCCCCAGCTCTGGTGGATACAGTAGCTGCCGGGCTGCATTGACTCGAGCTTGGCCTTGGCCGGCTTAAGCTCGGGTTTCCGCGTAATAAGTTCCAATACGGCTTCTTCGTTCATCTGAAGTTATGAGACTAAAAGTTCTAGAGAGGCGGCTTTTTATGCAGTTGTCAATGGGCGACTCTTCCGCACTCTACTTCGTCCTTTCCGATGAGCGATTCTTCCTGGCGTAGAGCGGTCGAGCTGACCGCCCGATTTGTAAAAAAGCCGGCTCGCCTGTCCCATTTGCTCGAGCGTCTGCCCGAATCCATGGACAGGGGGGCTCGCCGCCGCTGCCAATATCTGCTCTACGGCGTGGTTAGGAATTGGAGCTTCCTCGAGTCGCGGTTCGATAGCCTTTTGAGCAAACGGCCTCGCCCAGGCCTGTGGTCGGCCCTCTTGGTGACTGGATTCGAGTTAATGCAATCCGTCGAGAATGGACCGAAGATCGTCGATCACGCGGTGGGAGAGATAGGCAGGCGATACAGTCGGCCGGAACGAGGATTGGCCAACGCAGTGCTGCGCAAGGCTTCGGAGCGGATGGCTGATTGGAAAGCTATCGTTGTCGAGGACGTTGATTCTCTCGCTATGCGATTGAGCCATCCGCGATGGCTGGTCGAGCGATGGGTAGAGGAATTCGGTTTCGAGCCCGCGCTCTCGATGGCGGAATGGAATGGGCGAGAGCCCGAGTTGTATGCGCTGCCATTGAGAGAGAAAGGAGCTCGCATGGGCTCGGATTCAAATTGGTCGCCTCATCGGAGTTTATCCGGTTGCGATTGGAAATCAGTACAGGAGGCGCTCGATGCGGGCACCATCTACATACAGAATCCGGGAGCCCGCCTGGCTCCTTCGATGCTTGTCGATCGCTTCGAATCGGGTCGCATCCTCGATATTTGCGCGGCTCCTGGGGGAAAGAGCCTTTTTTTGGATGCAAGGCTGAAGGAGAGGGCCTCTGAGATCGTGGCCTTGGATTTGCCCGGGCCGCGAATGGCCCGATTAAAGGAAAATATCCAACGGTTCGGGTCGGAGCGGCTTCGCGCTTTCGAAAGCGATTTATTCGAGATCGATCCTCAAGAGCTAGGCCCGTTCGAAGCGATATGCTTGGACGCGCCCTGCAGCAATACCGGCGTTATGCAGCGAAAGCCGGATGCGAAGTGGCGATTGCGGGCTGAGGATTTCGTCTCCCTGACGGAGCTGCAATTGCGGATGCTGCGCCATGCATCGCGCTTCTCTGCGCCCGGAGGTTGGCTATTATATAGTACCTGCAGCATTGACGGCGTGGAAAACGAAGGTGTCGCTAGTCGTTTTTTGGATACGGAAGAGGGGAGCGCGTTCCAATTGGTCGATGCGATAACGAGTCTGCCCTGGAAAACGGGACACGACGGGGCAGGGGCTCGATTGTTTCGAAGGCGCCCAGTTGCGAGCTAGCTTCCGAAAACCGGATATCAATTTGGATCGGGAAGCCGAAAGCAAAGCGCTCCGGAGAGGAGGACAATCGCTGCTCCGGCTAGATACAAGTACTCGGACCCGAACCACCAGAATACGAAGCTGGCGAGTATGGGGCCGATGGCTCTCGCAAGCGAGCCGATCGCTCGAAAGGCTCCGATCGCTCGTCCCTGCTCCGACTCAGATGCGAAGAGCGATACGAGAGAGGTTAATGTAGGACTGCTCAGGCCCATGCCCAAGGCCATGATGCCCAGCCCAAGGTACAGCGCTCCAACGGACGGGGCGAGCGCGAGCGTGGTCAGTCCGATGGCTACGAGAAACAATCCGATGGTCGCGAGGCGTCGTTCTCCAACTTTGGGGGCGAGTTTACGGACGATGCCGCCTTGCACGATGACCAGAACGAGCCCGACGAAAACCATCATCCAGGCGTTGTCAATCGGACCGAAGCCGAAGCGATTCGCGCCCAGGAATGTGAGCGTGAATTCCATGCCGGCGAACGCGAACATGAATACGAAGTAGACCCGATTCGTTTTGGAGATGGGCCTGGGAAGCTTGGCGACGAGTCGAGCGATGGGATTGCGGGACTCTTCCAGGCCTCGCTTTGCTGGCGGCAGGCTCTCCTTGAATCGCGATAGAACCCAGACGAAATTCAGCAGGCCGATGCCGGCAGCCGTGAAGGCGACGATGGAAAACGGGTTGATGCCGTAAACCATCCAGTCTGGATTGGACTCTAGCAGGTCGAATTGACTGAAGTAGCCCCCAATGGCCGGCCCGATGATAAAGCCGAGCCCGAAGGCGGCTCCCACCATGCCCATGCCCTTGGAGCGATTGGCCTTGGTCGTCACGTCGGCGACGGCGGCTGTGGCTACGGAAATATTGCCGCTCATGCACCCGCCAATGAAGCGGGCGGCGACCAATTGAATGAAGGAGCCGGCCAACCCCCATAGAATATAGCTGGCGAATACGCCTAAGGTCGTTAAGAGCAGGATAGGCCGCCTTCCGTACTTGTCCGACAGCCCGCCCCAAATCGGAGCGAAGAAGAACTGCAGGATCGCATAGAGAGATCCGAGAATACCTCCAAAGAGTACGGGCGTGAAGCGTTCGCTGGCCCCCGTCGCCTCGGAAAAGGCATCCAGCGCTTCCGTCAGGCTCTTGAGCAATCCGCTTTCTCCGTAGTGGTCCAGAATGGCCGGGAAAAGCGGGAATATGATGCTGAAACCTACCAGATCGATAAAGATAGTGAGAAAGATAACGCCGAGCGAAAGCGGCTTATCGTTCGATTCGGAATATGCGGGGGCGTTGCTCAAGACGCTGGTTTATCGTGGGGTGGCAAACCGAGGGCAAGTCTGAAAGAGATGGGCTTGGCTTTACGGGAGGCCGGCGTCGTTCGCTTGGCAGGGCTAGGAAACGAGAACCCCTTTCGCCAGGGCCAGAACGTATTCGAGCTCTGCCTGCTTCAAACCGCTGCCGAAGCTGATTCGCTTGTCGTCGGAGACTGCGATGATCTCGCGTTTAGGGCCGAAAATCGAGCCTGCTTTGCCGGCTCTGGCGCTGCCGGGTATGCCAATCAGGCATTCTTCGATGCGATCTTTGGGAATCGTTTCCCGCTTCTTGAAGATCCACCCCTTGAGCACTTCTAGGTTTTGGTCAGTTACGCGCAGGGTCTGCGTCCCAAGGGCGCGATTGAGAATGAACAGAATCGCTAAGGTCGGAAAGCCGAGGAACATCAGACAGAAGATCGCCAGCACGAAAACGGGAATTCCCCCGGCTTCGCCCCGCGAAAGCATGGGTATTGCGAAAACGCTCAGAAAGAAGACTTCGAAGAAGGCGAAGGCTGCGATGGCCAAGACGATGGGAGCTTTGAAGCCGGGAGCGGGAGCGATAACGAGCAAACTGGATCCGTCGAAATCGATTCGCGAGTCGAGCGCGGCCGGCGGTTCCGGGATCGCATTGTCTTCGGCTCCCATGGCGAACTTCTCTTTCAGATTGCGATCAAGCGTATTCGGATCTCGGACACGCAGAGCGCCAGCGCTTTCGTCGTGAATGGGGTAGGCGAGGAATTTGGCGAGAGCTTCCGTTTGCGTTCGGGCTTCGCTTTCCTTGCGCGGTTCGGCAAGGGTGAAGTCTTCGCTGTCGGGCCCTTGCAGTCGAATGGGATAGACCGTGTAGGTCGATTTGTCCGAGCGACGTATTTCCGATCGCAGCGATATGCGATCGAAATCCTTGAGGTCTCGACGATTGGATCGAACCGTCTTCGAGAGGAGGCCCCAGTTTTTTTCGATTTGTCCGCTGCGTCGGTCGATTAGGAGCGTTTGTCTTCCGAAAAGGATGGCTCCTCCCACGCATAGGAAGACGCCTCCGAATGGAATGGCTACGTAGAGTGGAAACGGATCGCCGCCGCGAACCTCGGGAGGAATGAAGGCGAGGATGATGACCCCGATTCCTACTAGAAAGAAAGGCAGGCCAAAGAGGGAAGTCTTGCCGCCTCCGGACCGTTGGATAAAGAGGTCCGGATTCGGTTCTGTGGGCTCAGGCAGAGGCATGGCGATACCCTGAGCTCTCGAGGCGTTCGAGGCAATCCCGGATGTTAATCGGGGATGCTCATTGGGGTTCGTCTGGGAGGTTCTGCGTCTAGAAACCGAGCTTGTTCAGTTCGTCTACCGTCCAGGGCAAAACCCGGTCCTTATGCGATTCGAGCGTCGGCCGTATTTCTTTGTCCGATACAATATCGGCTTTGTTGCCCCAAGCGGTTCGAATGTAGCTCAAGACCTGGGCTAAGCCCTCGCCTTGGAATTGGGGCATGGGACCATGGCCAGGCATGACGCTATTCCAGTCCTCGCCCTTTACTTTGATCGGTCCGCTGATGCCATGAAAGACCATGAGGGCGAGCTGTTCTTTAGAACCGGTTACCCATTCGGACTGATTCAGGGTAGGAGCGAGTCCCGCCATTCCATTGCCGTCAGGCTGATGGCAAGCCATGCAAGTGGCGGTGTAGATGGCTTTGCCGTCATCGATGAAGGCCAGTTGCTTCTTGTTTAGATTGTCGAGCGGGTTGTCGCTGACTTTGCCGGGCCAGGCGAAGGCCTTTGCCAAGCCTTTTGCGTCGAATCCGGCATCGGAGGGCAGGGTTTCGACAAAAGCGTAGTAAGCTTCGGGACGTTGGTCGATTTTGATCGGGCGCGCTTCAGGGCGTCCGGCGGTACGGGCCAGACCTGCGATAAGGGCAGCGCTTTTCCAATTGTTGGGGCCGGTTTCCTTAACGAGATCGACCAGATCGAATAGGCTCTCGGTCTCTCGCTTTTCGAAAAGCGCTCCGGCGAGTTTACCGAGCACAGCGCTTCGACCCTCGTCTTGGGTCCATCGTTCGTCCTGGAGGGCTCGTTTAGCGAATGCGATTTCCCGTCCGGACAAGCTGGATACGAGGGCGTCTTCCATATACGCGTTGGGCAGATCGGGGTGGAAGATTCGCTTGGCTTGCTTGAGGGCGAATGATTGGTCCTGTACGACGGCCAGTGCTTGCGTGGCTTGCAGCCGAACGCGAAAATCAGTGTCCTTGAAACTCTGCTCGTATACCGCGAGAAGGCTAGGGTCCATCCGCTTGACGGCCAGTCTGTCTTCGCCAGCCCGCAGGGCATGAACGCGTACCCACGCCGACGAATGGCCTAATGCTTGGACGACAGTCGCCGAATCGAGTTGAGCGCGACCTTGAAGCGCCCAGAGAGCGTGAATCGCTTCCAGTTCGGCCCCTGAACTCGCCTTGGCTTTGAGCCCGCGAATCGCTTGAGCGCTAACTGTCTTCCTGTCGACAAGCAGATTTTGGGCGGTGTCTCTAATCCAGCCATTGTCGCTCGCCAGCGCTGAGACCAATTCAGTATCGCTCGATTCCGAAAGGCGCGGCCATTCGCCCCGCTTGGGCGCGTTGTCAGGCAGGACGCGATAAATGCGGCCGAGCCCCGTAGGCTGGTCCAGTTCGCGTTCGAGAATCTGCTTTCTGAGGAAGGTCGTAACGAATATCTTGTGCTGCAAGATGCCGCGATACATGTCGACGATGTAGAGATAGCCATCGGGACCTGTACTTGCCTCGACGGGACGAAAGCGTTCGTCGGTTGAAACGAGGAAGTCGACCTTATCCCAGAGGGGATCGTCTTCGACTTGCTTCTGGGCGGTGAAGCCAAAGCCGTCGTCCTCGATCGTGTAGCGCAAGACGGCATTGCCGCTCGGTTCCGTGACGAAGAGATTGCCGTAGTGGCTTTGCGGAAAACGATTGCCGCGATAGATCTCGGCGCCGGACACGGCAGTTGTGGTGTTCAGCCGGTAGTCCGATCGCAGGGTCGCGGATCGGTAGCCGCGGTTGACGCCGGGATTGACGCGATTGGCGAAGACGCGTCTGTCGGAAGCGATGTTCACGTTGATTCCCGCCTTGGATGCGTATCCCGGGTTGCGGTTCGAGTATTCGAAGGGTTGGAAGTCGGCGAGTCCCGGATTGCTGTTGGAGGTGTAGAAAAGGCGACCATAGTCGTCCATGCTCATGCCCCATTGACCCCGACGCGCCGTTTTCTCTTCTAAAAGAGTTGCGCCGTCCCATTTGAAGCGCCGATCCGACTTCGCATTGTAGATCCAATTATCGAGTCCTCGTTTAAGGGCGTTCTCACGGTGTTCGACTGAGCCGGTGACGGCGTAGTCGGCGATCTTAGTCTTGCGATCCGATTTAAGGTCTCCGTCGAGATCTTCGCAAAACCAAAGGGTTGGCGGCTCAGCCACGAGAACGCCGCCCTTGACGATGGAAATCGCTCTAGGGGTTACGAGGCCTTCGAGGAAGGGCGTGGACTTATCCATTGAGCCGTCCTTGTCGGTGTCTTCGAGAACGACGATGCGTCCAATAGGTTCGTCTTCGCCATGGCCGTCGACGTCGGGCATATAAGCGGGCATTTCCACTACCCAAAGGCGGCTGTCGGCATCCCAAGCAATGGCTACAGGATCGTTGATGAGGGGCTCTGAAGCGACCAGTTCAACCCGAAATCCTTCAGGCGCTTGGATAGAGGCGAGACCCTGCTCGGGAGAGAGGATTGGAGCGGCGGGAACTTCGATGTCCTTCCAAACTTCTCGCTGGATATCTCCTTCCTTGTCCTTGCGATCTCCAAGCTGGGCTCGAACCGAGACGGCAGACGCGAGGGCGCTGATCAAATAAAGCGTGAGGCGTGAAAATCGACTTATCTTCATGACGTGAAAATCGAAAGAAAGAGGGAAGCAAACACGTGTTGGTATAATCGCAAGCGTTCTTTTGCTCGACGCGATTTTTTAGTTCGAGCCTGCCGGGAAGGCTACCGGGTATGGGTGTCGGCGGTAATGCCCGGCCAATCGTCCGTGCGAAAGGGCGTGGCGGGCAGGCCCTCTCGGCTGAAGAGATTGCACACGGGATTATCGCTCCAAGCGTAGCGAACAGCGACAGGCTTGCCGATATTGTCGCTCCATACTTCGACGGTGTTCTCATCGACGAGATTCGCTTGGGCCCATTCCCACTTTCGGTCCTTGCCGGCGATTGCAAAACCGACGGGTTCCCGCGTGTCGAACGTGTAGAGGCCGTTCCCAACGTGATCGAATTCGAGGACGATTTTGGATCCGCTGACTTTCATCGAGCGGTAAGTGGGGCTCTGGTAGGGTATGTCGTATCCGTAGTCCTTAGCGAGCGCCCAGCGAGCGAGGCGGTTGGCGACGGTGTGTTTGTCGCGCGGGTGAATGTCGCGTCCCTCGCCGACATCGATGATGACGGCTTGTCCGACGTTTTTCAACTGGGACAGCGTCATGGTCTGAGCTTCGCGCAGTTCCGCCCAGTCCGAGTCGACGGGCTGATCGACTTGATCGCGAAAGTCGGCGAGCTGTACCCAGTAGAATGGAAAGTCGCCTTGATCCCACTCGTCGCGCCAATGTTGGATCATGAGAGGGAAGAGGCGCCGGTATTGGTAGGCCCTGCTGGCATTGGATTCGCCCTGGTACCAAATAGCGCCTTTTATTCCGTATCCAATGGTTGGTTTCAGTACCCCATTGTAGATATTCGCCGGTCGATGGTTTCTCGTAAGGGGATTGCGGGGAGCTCTCGGTCGCTGGCCTTTCTTGCCGTTGGCATTCCACTGGGCGAGCCTCTGCTCGTATTTCTCGGTTTCCGCTTCGTGATCGTAAGTCGACTCGATTTCTCTCCATTGTTCGAGCAGCGGGGCGTAGCGCTTGTCCTTTTGGAGCAGATCGCGCCGTACCCAGGCTTCGGCAGCGGAGCCGCCCCAAGCGTTGTCGATGAGGCCTATGGGCACGCCGAGGGCTTGGCGCAGCTGAAGTCCAAAGCGGTATCCGACCGCTGAAAAATCCTGAACGACTTCGGGGGCCGCGCGTTCCCATTGACCGTCGAAGTCTTTTTGAGGCTCTTGGGTTCCGACCTGGGGAACGGAGATGAGGCGGATGTCCGGGTCCGTCGCTGTAAGGGCTACCAATTCGCCGTCATAGGATTGGGAGACGGACCATTGCATATTCGATTGCCCGGAGCATATCCAGACTTCGCCTACAAGCGTATCGGCATACGATAGCGTGTTATTCCCTTTAATGACGAGCGTGTGCGGTCCTCCGGCGGGCAAAGGCTCGAGGGTAACGCGCCAGTTGCCGGAGCGATCGGCTTTCGTGGAGTGGCTTTGGCCGGCGATGGAGACGCTAACCTTTTCGCCAGGGTCCGCCCAGCCCCATACGGGATTGGCCTGATTGCGTTGAAGGACCATGTGATCGCCGAAGATCGCAGGGGTTGAAACGTCGGCAAATAGGCTTGGCCCAAGCAAAGCGGCAAAGGCGACTGCGATGCGCTTGGATACACGAATGCTCATAGGTATTGGGATTCGGTGTTCGATCGTGTTCGTTTGGGCGGCTATTGCGTTTCCAGAAACTCCATGACGCGAACGTCATAAGCCTTGTAGCGGCCCATCCACGGAGCGATTAGGTCCTTCGCATCGGTCGGCCAGATAGCGGCCGATCGTTCGAATACCGACTGGTCGTAGGGATAGGACTCTCTTACGTGGTCCAGAGCGTTGATCGCCTGAAGGCGAGCCATGACATTCGGGTTGTTGAGCAATACATCATTCAATACGGGTCGCGGATCCTTCTTGCCCAAACGAGCGAGGAATTCAGCGGCGGCGATTCGAGTGGGGACGATGGGACTGCGGGTCAACGCGTTGATTCGCTTGAGGGCCCGCTCGTCTTCGGTCTTCAGGACCATGCAGTTGACGAGAGCCCAGTACTGGATGATCGGATTCTTGGAATTGAGGGAACGAACGAGCTTTGGCAGAGCCTTCTCGCCTTTGTCGAGAAGCATGTCAGCGGCGTCGATTATTTCCTCCAGCGGATACTGAACGTCGTCTCGAGAAATATGATACGGCGTCTTTCCAGATCCTCGGCTCCATTCCACAAGCAGCGCTTCCGGGATAAATCCCGAGTCGCGAATTTTCAGGAGGTGCTGGCGATTCGCTTCCCGCATGCGTAGCAAGACATCGCGGTACTTCGGGTCGTCGGCGAGATTGTTGACTTCATCCGGATCGGCCTCGAGGTCGAAGAGCTCTTCCAGCGGAGCAGGCAGGAAGAAGGCGCTTTGCTCGGGAGTTGCCTTGCCTTCCTTGAAGAGCTTTTCCAGTTGCGGGGCAACGGGATTGAGCCAGAGGTAGTTCACATGTTGGCCCGTGGGCAGATAGGCCAAGTAGTTGCGGATGTAGTTGAATTTTCCATCGGTCACGCCTCGCTTGAAGTCGATGCGCTCGTCGGCTCTCGCCCGAAAGGTGTAAGCGTATTCAGGCGCGGATCCGCGCTTTTCGCCGAGAAAGGCTCGGCCTTGCATGTGCGATGGGATTTTCGCTCCGACAAGGTTGAGCAAGGTAGGGGCGAAGTCGACAAACCCCACGATCTCGTCGGTGCGCGTTCCGGGCTTGTGCGGCATCAAGTGGGCCCATTTCTCGGGTACTCGGATCACTAAAGGAACATGGGTGCCGCTGTCGTAGATGAAGCGCTTGCCGCGCGGCATGATGCCGCCGTGATCGGAGTAGTAGAATACGATGGTGTCCTCGGCCAAACCCGCTTCTTCAAGTTCCTTGAGATGCTTGGCGACGAATTGATCCATTTCGTTGATACGCGTGTAGTAGTTGGCGATATGCTCGCGGGCCAGTTGGGTATTGGGGAGGTAGGCGGGCACGCGTACCTTGTCGACCGGCGCCCCTGGGCCGAGGACGTTTTTCCTGGGATGGAGGGCGCTTTCGTGAGTGACGTTCGTATTGAAGATAGCGAAGAAGGGCTTGCCCTTGGGACGATTCTTCCAATGAGCCTTGTTGCTGCTTTCATCCCAACCAGCCGTATCCTGGTCGATGTTGTAGTCCTGCTTGCTATTGTTGGTGGTGTAGTAGCCAGCCTCGCGGAGGTATTGCGGATAGATCTTTATGTTAGCGGGCAAGGGGGCTTGGCTGCGCATGTGCTCCCCGCCCACGGATGGCGGATACATGCCGAGGATGAGCGTCGTCCGGGCAGGACCGCAAACCGCGGCGTTCGCGTAGGCATTTTCGTAGAGCACGCCGTCGCGGGCCAGTTTGTCGATGGTGGGCGTCTTAGCGAAAGGATCGCCATAGCAGCCGAGGTAGTCGGGGCTGTTGTCTTCGCTGGTAATCCAGAGAATGTTAGGCCGATCGGCGGCTTGGGCGGCGTATGCCAAAGCGAGCGAGGCGAGGGCGAGTAGGAACTTTAAGGGCATCATAATTGTAGCGTGGTTCAAGCGATTAGCTTCCAGTCTATTCCGATGCGAGACCGGAAGGTTGGACATCTTGAGGGCTCTATTGTCGGGAGCCAGTCGAATATCCTGATTGACGGAGGAAAACTCCTAGGCGGAGTCGCGCGCGACCAGCTTGGGGGCCACGACGATCTGTTCCGATTCCTTCTGCCGATTGTCCGTTGCGCAGAGAAGTCGAATCTTCTCGGCAGCGATGGTCGCCATCTCTTCGAAACGCTGCTTCACGTAGGTCAAAGGAGGGTTGGTTTTAAGTCCATCGAATGTGCCGTCGATGGAGATCACTCGCAGATCCTCGGGAACGCGCAGCTTGCGATGTTCGAGAATGCTCAGCAGATCGATGGCGGATGTTTTGTCGAGACAGTAGACGCAGTCATGTTCGTAGAGTCCGCGGGCGATCCCTTCGAGTTCGACGACGCGTTCGTAGGTGTTGTTAGCGGTGACCCAATGTTCCGCGATCGATTCGATCGATTCGCCGCATTCGACCCACTGGGTTTGGAAACCCAATTTGCGAAGGATGTGGCGGGTATCCATATTCTCGTAGGAAATGATGCACGGCCGCTTCATTCCGGCCTCTACGAAGCGTTGGGCTGCCAGGGCGCCGGCTTCGCGATTGTCGGTATCGATGAATAGGTCGAAGGCGGAGCTTTGGTGGGAAATAATGCCGACTGAAGGCAGGCGCGCAAGGAGGGGATCTAAGGCCTCGGGTCGATCCAGGTAGCCGCCGATCAGGAGTCCGTCCATCCCATCGAGCCAACTGGGGTCGATTTCGCGCGCGTCGACGACGCATTTCAAATGAGTCCGAATGCCGTATAGCTCGCCATTGTCGACGATCGCCTTGTGGAAGCGTTGAAGTCCAGCGAATCGAATGGTGTCTTCCCCGGCAGCGATTAAGCGAATGTCGAGAGCTCTGAGCTGCGAACTGCGAATTGAAGGATGAATTTCGTAGCGCTTATTGGCTGTTGCCTGGATATAGCCTTCTTCCTCCAAGTCGCCATAGGCTCTCCAAACCGCGTCTCGATTCAGTCCGATCAGTTCGGCCGTTTTGCGTACGCTTGGCAGATAGCCCTGGCCTGACAGCTTGCCGCGCTGGATCAATTCTCTAATGCGCTCCTTGGCTTCGTCCCTCTTGGAGAGGGCGGAGAGGCGAGGAAGCTCTTCGGGTTGGATCGTCATGGAGGAAATTGTCAGGCTCTGACAGTATGACAGAATGAGATGTTCGATTGAGGGAAGATGGCAAATCTAATCGAAATGCTCGGATGTGTTCAGTCGAGGTTGATGTAGGGGTTGAGGCCTTTGCAAGTGGTTGCGTGTCAGGAGGAGGCAAATGAATTTACCGGTCGGATCCGGCAATTGGACGTCGTGGGATATCGCTGAAATTTTTTGTCCGAAAGGACTCTGTCCAGGCTTGACCTGCCTATGAGCTTCTGACAAAGAATTCATCATAGGATGGCATTCGAGGGAAAATTCATCCTATATTTCTCACTTGGCGCGTTTCGCCGCCTTCTGTTGCCAATCCCTGAAAACTATCAAACTCACTATCTGGAAATCGGACTCCATTCAGACCCCCGACGGATCCTTTTCTAGCTGCTACTTACAGTCGAAAGCGCTAAATTATCTGTAGAAATAGCAATGTTTCTACTATTCTAGGCGCGCTAATCTCTAATCGATACCAAACTACATTAGCCCTCGTTTTTCCTATTTCGTCCTAGTCTCGCTTTGCTCTTATAAACTGAGTATGGTGGCCAGGGCGTTTTGAGGTCTCACCCATATTTATTTACAAGACTAACCTACCTAGAAAACAAGCGCTCCCAGATGCCACCCAATTAAACGCTTCTGGAGGCGACCCACCCATCTATTTTGAGACCTCGCGTCTCACTATCAGACTAACCTACCTAGAAATTAACCCCTTCTAGAAACCACCCACCCATCTATGATGAAAATGAATAAGACCAAGCTGGCGATAGCTGGCTTTCTAACTACGGGTCTGCTGTTGCAGGCCCAGGAGGACGACGACGAGATCTTCGA
>Ga0208127_1000065_pt1 | contig 48590 bp, 46 predicted proteins | sample ETNtaG_6_FD_185751 | JGI IMG/M metagenome (GOLD analysis project Ga0208127, IMG submission 185751) | Marine microbial and viral communities from oxygen minimum zone, Eastern Pacific Ocean - ETNP201306SV45 (SPAdes) (version 2) | ecosystem: Environmental > Aquatic > Marine > Oceanic ... | reverse complement strand
AAAAAACAAATTCGCATTGCAGAAACAGAAAAGTATCCGCATGTTACCTTTTTCTTTAATGGTGGTCGAGAAGAACCTTTTGAAGGAGAAGAACGCATTTTATGCCCTTCGCCAAAAGTAGCTACCTATGACCTCCAACCAGAAATGAGTGCTTTTGATATTCGTGATGCCATTGTACCAAAACTGAAAGCGCAAGCTGCAGATTTTGTCTGTTTAAACTTTGCCAACCCAGATATGGTAGGACACACAGGAGATATGGCTGCCGCCATTAAGGCTTGTGAGACTGTTGATGTTTGCACTGCTGATGTAGTCACCGCTGCCCAAGAAAGTGGCTATTCCGTTATCATCATCGCAGACCACGGAAACTGTGATACCATGATAAATCCCGATGGTAGTCCCAATACAGCACATACCACCAACTTAGTACCTATATATCTGATTGATGGAGATGCAAAAAGCATTAACAAAGGAGCGCTTTGCAATATTGCCCCCACCGTTTTAGATCTGATGGGGATATCACAACCTGAATCCATGACAGCAAAATCATTACTTTAGTACAATGAAGCGTTTGTTATTTCTAGGTCTATTTTTGTTTATGTACACCACTTATGCCCAAGACTTAATCGGTGATATAGCGCTTGAAGATTTAAAAAATGAACCGTTTGCCGAATGGTTTAATACAGAATACAAGAACTACGCCCCTTTTGGCAAAACCATAACACAGCTTAATGCGGTAATTGAAGGTACATCTGTTGCTATTTTTATGGGCACTTGGTGCTCTGATAGCCAAATGCACGTCCCTGCCTTTTTTCGCATTTTAGACGAAATGGAATTTTCGGGTGATGTGCACATCGTTGGAGTGGATGAGGACAAGAAAACACCGTCAGGTAGCGCCACAGAAAATGGCATCAACTACGTTCCGACATTTATCTTTTACAAAAACAGCAAAGAAATCAATCGAATTGTGGAGTCGCCCGTTGCGTTTTTGGAAGACGATATGTTAGCTATTCTAAGCGGGGCTGATTACGAACATACTTACGAAAACTGATGTCGCTTCAAAAAACAACAGAAGAAATTGAGCTCATTCGCAGCAGTGCATTGTTGGTGTCCAAAACACTTGGTATGCTGGCAGCAGAGATAAAGCCTGGTGTTACGACACTTGAACTCGACAAAAAAGCCGAAACATTTATACGTGACCACAATGCCATTCCTGGATTTTTAGGGCTTTATGATTTTCCAAACACCCTTTGTATGAGTCCAAACGAGCAGGTTGTTCATGGCATACCAAACAACACACCGTTGAAAGAGGGAGATATCATTTCCATAGACTGTGGCGTATTGCAAAATGGATACTATGGCGATCATGCCTATACCTTTGCAGTAGGTGAAATAGACCCTGAAACCAAAAAATTATTAGAGAGAACAAAAGCATCGCTATATAAGGGGATTGAAGCCTTTTGTTTAGGTAATAGGGTTGGTGATGTGGGTTATGCTATTCAGCATTATGTTGAGCAGTTTGGATATGGCGTGGTTCGCGAACTGGTCGGACATGGTTTGGGAACCACCATGCATGAAAAACCTGAAATGCCTAATTACGGAAAGCGCGGCAGGGGAAAAAGTTTTTTAGAGGGAATGGTAGTCGCCATTGAACCCATGATTAACAGGGGCACGCATCGCATCAAACAATTGCGAGATGGTTGGACCATCCTGACTGCAGACGGCGCACCAAGCGCACACTTTGAACACAATGTTGCCATTGTGAATGGAAAGCCTGAACTGCTTTCTACATTCAAATATGTAAACGAAGTATTGGGCATTACTACAGATGAAGAAACGCCTTTTAGGGCTGATCCGTTGGAGATATGAAAAGATTAGCCCGATGGATGCTTGGCATATTCCCAAGAACTTGGCTACAACGGCTTGCTAACATTCTTTTGCCTTTTTTAGATTTTTATTATCGTGGTAATCGATTTACAGATCCCATTAATGGCAAATCATATCGAAGCTTTCTTCCTTATGGTTATGTGAAAATAAGACCTAACGCACTCAGCCCTGGTACGCTTTCCTTAGAACGCCACCGGCTTATTTGGCTTTATTTACAACGCCAAACAAGATTTTTTTTAGAAAATGCTGCCGTATTGCACATGGCACCAGAAAAGGCACTTATGACACGCCTTAGCAAATTGAAACACATTGATTATACTACTTGTGATTTGGAATCACCGCTGGCCAAGGTCAAAGCTGATATTTGCGATTTGCCATTTGCCGATGCGACTTTTGATTGGATATTGTGCAATCATGTATTGGAACATATTCCCAATGACACCCAAGCCATGAAAGAACTTTATCGTGTGCTCAAACCAGGAGGCAAAGCCTTATTACAGGTACCTTTGGATACAAATCGCGAAAAAACTTTTGAAGACGACAGCATCGTTGACAAATCAAAACGTACTGAAGTTTTTGGGCAATATGACCACGTTCGCGTTTATGGAAAAGATTATTTTAATAAGCTGCGCCAAATAGGATTTGAAGTAAGTGAAATACAATTTGGGAAGTCACTTTCCGAAGCAGAAAGAGTGCGATTTGCGGTAAAAAAAGATGAATATATTCCCCTCTGCCTACGCCCTACTCAAGATCATAGGTAAAATCAGGGGTGGTGACTACTTGAACGCTGTCATTTTCCGCCAAAACCCACATGGCTTCAGTATCGGTGAGACTTTCAATCAATGTTTCGCCTTGCTCGTATGGCATGGCCATAAGCGCTGTTGCATAGGCATCGGCCAGCATGGTGGAAGGCGCCAAAACTGATGTGCTCAACACATTACTCTGCACGGTTTTTCCTGTTTTTGGGTTCACGGTATGAACATAGCGTTTACCTGAAACATCCGTTCTAAATTTTCGATAATTACCTGATGAGGCCATACCTTGATTTTGCAGTGGAAGTGTGGCGATAAAAGTGCGGCCTATGTCTTGTTTTGGGTGATCAATGGCCACACGCCACGGCTTTTCTTTTTCTGGATTTAATCCCGAAGCAAATAATTCGCCCCCTACTTCAACAAGATATTGGTCATACCCTAACGACTGAAGCATACTTGCCAAAGCATCAACCGCATAGCCTTTTGCAATAGCATTAAAGTCGAGATAGGTGTTTTTGTGTACTTTCTTAATGGTTCCGTCGGGCAATAGTGATACTTTATCAAGGCCGGTAAAATTGAGAAGACTGTCAATTACAGCTTGGTCAATTTGCTCCAAAGACTTTGCTGGGCCAAAACCATAGGCATTCACTAATGCACCTACTGTTGGATCAAAATATCCCTCGGTTTGTTTCCAAATAGTTTTAGCTGTTAGGAAGACCTTTTTAAAATCTGCATCTGTTGTTACAGATTCGTTTCTGTTTACTTTAGAAATAATAGCATTTGGCCAGTAGGTTGACATAGATTGATTCATGCGCAAGAAAACAGCATCTATAGAATCGGTAATAATGTCATTTGGTGTGGTGTCAAAATAAACTACGTTATAGGTAGTACCAAGGGCATTGCCTTGGAAACGCTGCACCTTGTGTTTAGTTTGGCAAGAAGCCATGGCTAGGAAAAGTACAATAAAGCTATATTTCTTTAATCCCATTAAAATTGATGGCATAGGGTTCGTTTTTAGAAAGTGGTTTGTTGTAGTCTGAAGCACGAGCAAAGCCAACCCCGGCATAATAGGTTTTGGCCTTAAACTTTGTTGCATGCTCCTTGACTTTATTCATAAGTTCGCTATCAAATTCATTTGGATTTTGTGGGTATCGCACATGACGCACTACCACAAAATGCAAGGTTTTATTTTTAGTACACACAAACTGTGGGTCTTTTTTGGGTGCACTGTTCACCGCTAAAAATTCATAGCCATCCGCTTCAAGCGATTGACCTACCGTGGTCATGGCAAGTTGGTGTAATTCGTCTTCTGATAATTGACTCATAGCACAAATGTAAAATAAAAAAGAGGCCGAAGCCTCTTTATATGTTATCCACCGAAGTCGTCGAAACGAACATTCTCATCTGGGACACCAAAATCTTCAGCCATTTTTTCAACTGCTTGATTCATAAGTGGAGGTCCACAGAAATACACTTCAATATCTTCGGGCGCTTCGTGGTGGTCTAGATAGTTATCAATCACGACTTGGTGAACAAAGCCAATAAAGCCATCACCATCGCCATCGAGTCCATCCTTTACTTTCCAATTATCTTCCTCAGATGGCTCAGACAAAGCAACGTAAAACTTAAAGTTAGGGAAGTCACGCTCTAGGGCGCGGAAGTGTTCTGTATAGAACAACTCACGCTTGGAACGACCGCCATACCAAAACGTAACCTTACGACCTGTTTTAAGTGTACGGAATAGGTGATATAAATGCGAACGCATCGGAGCCATTCCAGCGCCACCCCCTACATACAGCATTTCAGCTTCAGAATGATTGATAAAGAATTCGCCATAAGGTCCTGAAATCGTTACGGGATCACCTTCTTTAAGCGAGAATATATAAGATGAAGCAACACCTGGATTCACATCTGCCCAACCGTTTTTAGCACGGTCAAAAGGCGGGGTTGCAATACGAACATTCAGCATAATTTCTTTTCCTTCTGCAGGGAAGGAAGCCATGGAATAAGCACGCTCTACTAGTTCTGGGTTTTTCATCTTTAAGTCCCACAACTTAAATTTATCCCACTCCAATTTAAATTTATTTACATCGTCAGGATGCTCCTCTGGGTGTGCTGAAATATCAATATCCTTAAAATCCACCTCACAGGCAGGTACTTCTATTTGGATATAGCCACCAGCTTCATAATGCATGTCCTCAGGAATTTCAACAACAAATTCCTTAATAAATGATGCCACGTTCCAATTACGGACAACTTTGGCTGCAAATTTCTTGATACCAAATACTTCTTCTGGTACTTCAATGACCATGTCTTCCTTTACCTTGACTTGACATCCCAAACGCCACCCTTCAGCAATCTCTTTTCTTGAGAAGTGCGGTTTTTCAGTTGGGAGAATTTCACCTCCACCATCTTTTACAATACACTTACACTGGATACAGGTACCTCCTCCTCCACAGGCTGATGGTAAGAATATTTTGTTATCCCCAAGAGTGGACAACAAAGTACTTCCAGATGAAACCTCAACATCTGTTTCGCCATTAATAAAAAGCTTGACAGGTCCGGAAGGCATCAATCGAGCCTTAACTCCCAAAAGCATCCCCACTAAAATAAAAGTGATGGCTAAGAAAACAACAATACTTGCAATAATGACAGTAATATCCATAGGTTTATAATTTAATTCCCATAAAACTCATAAATCCAATAGCCATAAGACCAGTGATAATAAATGTGATACCCAACCCACGCAATGGTGCGGGAACGTTAGAGTATGCAATTTTTTCACGAATGGCTGCAATGGCCAAAATAGCTAACAACCATCCAATTCCAGAACCAAATCCATATACCGCAGACTCACCAATAGAAGCAAAACTCTTTTGCTGCATAAACAATGATCCACCCAAAATGGCACAGTTTACCGCGATAAGCGGTAAGAAAATACCCAAAGCACCGTAAAGTGCAGGGGCGAATTTCTCTACAATCATTTCCACCAGCTGAACCATGGATGCGATAACAGCAATAAACATAATAAAGCTCAAGAAACTTAAATCTAATGCGGCATATTCCTCACCCAACCATGACATTGCACCAGGCTTTAGAAGGTAGTTGTCTAATAAGTAATTTATTGGAACTGTAATCGACAATACAAAAATAACGGCAAAACCAAGTCCAACGGCAGTCTTTACAGTTTTAGATACAGCCAAATAAGAACACATCCCTAAAAAATAAGCGAATATCATGTTCTCTATAAAAATACTTTTTACAAAAAGGTTTACGTAATCCATAGCCTAGTTTTTTTCAATGAGTTTACGGTTACGTGCGCGCTGCACCCAAATAATAATCCCCAGTGTAATCAGGGCCATTGGTGACAACAGCATCAAGCCATTGTTTTCATAGCCCATTTCATAAATAGAATCAGGAATTACTTGATAGCCGTACAATTTTCCAGAACCAAAAAGCTCTCTGAAAAATGCAACAAGAATAAGCATAAATCCATATCCGGCGGCATTACCTACGCCATCTAAAAATGATTTCCAAACACCATTACCCAAGGCAAAAGCTTCCAGGCGACCCATTACAATACAGTTTGTGATGATAAGTCCAATAAATATGGAAAGCTGTTTACTTACATCATAAGCATAGGCACGCAATACTTGATCAACCAAGATTACCATGGAGGCAACTACAACAAGTTGTACGATAATTCGAATTCGATTTGGAATGGCATTTCGCAAAATGGAAACAATTACATTACTGGCTGCCATTACAGCTATAACGGACAGTGTCATTACCACAGCAGGCTTTAACTGTACTGTAATAGCTAAGGCAGAGCAAATACCTAATACTTGAACCGTAATGGGATTATTGTCGTCTAGTGGATCTTTTAACAAACCGCGGTTTTTCTTTGAAAAAAGTGGCTCACGCTCCTTGGCAACAAAGAAAATTGTGGGTTTTTTATTTGGTTTTGGTTTGGACATAATTAGTTGTTATACGCAAGGTCTGCGGATGTTGCTTTTAGGTATGGTAAATAGTGTTGTAAACGTTCGATAATCATATCGGAAACACCATCGCCAGTTATGGTTGCACCGGAAATGGCATCAACCTCGTGGTCGTCTTTGTCTGTATCGTTGGGGTCATTATTGGTTTTAGAAACGCTAATACCAACTAAATCTCCAGACATATCAAATATCTTTTCGTCAACAAAGCGATCCATAAACCACTGCTGCGTAATTTCGGCACCAAGTCCTGCTGTTTCACCTTGATGGTCAAATACAACACCTTTTATAGAATTTTTGTCTTCGTTTAGTGCAATGTAACCCCAAATGGCATTCCAAAGTCCAGCACCACGTAGCGGAATAATGTAATATTGGGTTTCTTCAACTGCTGCAACATACAATGGAAAGCGTTGCGCATCAGCATCTTTCTTAATTTCAAGCGCTAATTTAATGTCAGAAAATGCATCTACTGCATCGTCCACAGTACCATCGTTTCGCAATGCCAATTGTTCTACTATATATGTGTTGAATAACTTCTCTGCTCCTTCTCTATTGGTTTCAATACCAATAGTAGAAAGTATGTTTTGCATCTTTTCTTTGCGGACATTTTCCGACTGAAGGTCTTTCAATGAACTAGCAGTAAAAGCTAAAACAGAAGCGACTACCAAAACCATGGCAGCAGCAAAACCAAAAGTATAACTGTTCGAATCTCTGTTCATGTTGCAGGAGTTAATGTTGCGTTAATAAGACGCTTTTTGCGTCGTTTAATATTAGCTTCAACCACATAGTGGTCAATTGTAGGTGCAAAAACATTCATCAATAAGATAGCCAACATTACCCCTTCTGGGTATGCTGGATTAAATACACGGATAAGGATACAGAAAACACCCACGAGCAGGCCGTATATCCATTTTCCTTTGGTTGTTTGTGCTGCTGAAACAGGGTCGGTCGCCATAAACACCACACCAAAAGCAAAACCGCCAACAATCAGGTGATTTGCCCAGTCAAAAGACATAAGTGCATTGGCACCCCAAAGGTTAAACAAGAAAGCTGTAGCAGCTGCACCAAGCACACCACCCACCATAATACGCCAACTTCCAACACCTGTAAGTATCAGAATGGCTGCACCAACCAATACCCAAAGTGTAGAGGTCTCGGCTATCGATCCAGGGATAGCACCAACAAACATGTCAAACATGGAGTAGCTAACTTCATTACCAGCGGCAAGACTACCTAAAACAGTTTCGCCAGAAATGCCATCAACATTAGTTGCTTCCGAAACCCATACTTTATTACCCGACATGTAGGTTGGATATGCAAAGAATGCGAAAGCACGTGCCGTAAGTGCAGGATTAAGTATATTCATCCCTGTTCCGCCAAAAGCTTCTTTTGCAATAAACACGGCAAAAGCAACGGAAAGACCTACCATCCAAAGGGGAATGTCCACAGGCATAATCATGGGAACCAAAAGTCCAGTTACCAAATAGCCTTCATTTACCTCATGTCCACGGTAAACGGCAAAAGCAAATTCAATTGCCAAACCAACACCATATGACACAGCAACCATGGGCATAATTTTAAGTGCACCGTGCAACATAGCGTCCCAAAAGGTGAAAGCAAGGCCAGATTGAATAAAATATTGGTAGCCAGTATTATACACTCCATAAATGAAGGCTGGCAATAGGGCAATAATAACCGTCACCATGGTACGTTTCAAATCAACACCATCACGTATGTGGGCACCCTTTTGGGTGGTGTGATTTGGAACAAATAAAAAGGTATCAAATGCATTAACTGCAGGGGCAAAACGCTCCCACTTTTGGCCTTTACCAAAAGGTTTTTTAATTGCATCTATGCGCTTGCGTATAAAATTCATATATCTAGTTTAGCCTACTTCTTTTATCATTAAATCAAGTGCCTCACGAATAATCGCTTGGGCTTCAATTTTGGAGGTACTGGTATAATCAACCAGTGCGAAATCTTCTGGTGCTACTTCATAAATACCAAGACCCTCCATTTTTTCAATGTTCTGCACCATGCATTCTTTAAGGAGTTGCATGGGAAATATGTCCATGGGCAATACTTGCTCCATTTCGCCAGTGACAACCAGCGCGCGTTCTTCACCATTCATGTTGGTATCCAATGCGTATTTACGTTTAGGCATTAACCAAGAAAGTGAAGTGCGAGACATGCTGAATATATTACTACCAACAAAAGGCAGCCAACCAAACATACGGTAATGGTTTCCTTCCGATAAGACAGTAAGTGTGTTATTATAAAACCCGAGGTTTCCCTCAGCGTGTATTGCTGCACCAGAGAGTGAATCGCCGTTTATAACCCGTATCTGACCGTCAGTATAAATTCCTGCTTGTTCTAAAAGTGGCGCAATAGCTGCACCAAGGTGAGATTTAAAATATGAGGGGGACTTCACAACTGGTCCTACTACGGCAATCGTCTGTGAGGCATCAAAAACACCTGTTGAAAAGAAAGCGCCAATACGTGCCACATCAACTGGACCAACAACCCAAACGGTTTCGCCTGCATTTACAGGATCTATATGATGAATTTGAACACCTACATTACCTGCTGGGTGAGGACCTTTAAAACTGTGCAATTCTACGTTAGACACCTCAGTTAAAAAAGATGCTACTTTAGCATTAACAGAAAGGTGAACCTTCGGTGCCAGCTTTGCAAGTACGTTTATCCCATTTTGGAAGTCTTCCTTTTGAGAGTTAAGCATGAAGGGTACATCAGCTGCTAAAGGAGCTGTGCTGAATCCAGAAATAAAAATAGCTTTTGGCGTACTGTTGGGATTTGCAATCACATCATATGGACGTTGCTTCACAAAAGGCCAGCAGCCTGATTCAAGCAAGTATTTTTTAACATCTGCTGCTCCCAATTTATCAAGTTTTGCCAACTTGTGTACAACAGCTTTATCTTTTCCGTCAGCCTTAATGGACAAGGCTGTTATTCGTCTTTTAGCACCACGCTCGATTTTGGCAAGTGTTCCGCTTACGGGGGAAACAAACTTAATTTCGGGATTGGCTTTTGAATAAAAAATCGGCTGTCCTCTCAACACGACTTCACCCTCTTTCAAGACCATTTTTGGCACAACGCCATGAAAGTCGTCAGGGTAGATGACAAATTCGTCAGCAGAATCAGCAGATGAAATTTTAAGGTCGGCCGTTCCACTAACGGGAATTGTTAGGCCTTTACGCAGGATTATGTCAGCGGACATATGTGGTTTTTTTTGCGATACAAATGTAATATATGGTGCTTAAAAAACGAAGAGTTAAACCATATAATTACACAAATTTATTAACCGTGAAATAGTTTGTTTAACTTTGGCATATTAGCAACAAAAAGAGTAAGCTAGCTTCTTATCTATAAACAAGCTTAAATGCGCTATAAGCACGAAAAATAATGATTAAACAAAAGCTTTTTTTTCTACTAGGTTTTCAACTCATTTTTGGACAAGAGTTAAGCGTATTTGCCCCTCCCGAGCATATTAAGTCAGTTCTTTTTTATGTAAATGAGCAAAACACGTCGCTACCTATTGTGGGGTTGAACGAACAAATCACACTAAAGTTTGATGATTTAAATGCGGATGATAGCGCCTACTACTACACCATTGAACGCTTTGATGCTGATTGGAAAAAAACGAATTTATTTCGAGCTGATTACATGATTGGATATGATGATATCCGTATACAAAACATGTCCTATTCAGTAGGAACACTACAGTCATACATTCACTACACCTTAACCCTTCCCAATGCTCAAACACGCTTAAAAAAGAGTGGCAATTATATGCTCAACATTTGGGACGAGAACAGGAGCTTAGTACTTCAAAAAAGGTTTTTGGTAGTCCAACAATCATCGTCTGTTGGAGTAAGGTTACAAAGATCACAACAAATTGAAGAGATTCAAACCCATCAAAGTGTTCAGTTTGTAGTGAATTTAGATGGTCTAAACGTGAGGCTTCCTGAAAAACAAATAAAACCTTTTATCGTACAAAACCAACGCTGGCAAACATGGCGGCAGGCAGGAAAGCCAACCTACAATCTGAACAATCAATTACAGTTTAACTACATGCACGAAACAACTTTTGCTGCTGGCAATGAGTATCTCTTTTTTGATACGCAGGACATTCGCAGTGGAGGCGGCAACGTAGCTCGTGTGTTTCGTGACGATTTATTCATCTCTGTTTTAAACCCGCAATGGGTTCGCTCGGGAAGACCTTATACCTACGCACCTGACATAAATGGAGACTTCCGTATCAACACTTTTCAAGGGGGTAATCCAAATACCGAATCTGATTACAGCAGGGTGGTTTTTTCACTTTTTGCAGAAGATTTCTTGTTTGATGGAGAGCATTTTGTTGTCGGGGATTTTAATCAACATATAATTAGCGATGAGAACAAATTGAATTATAATCTAGAATCAGGTCGCTTTGAAACTGAATTATTGTTGAAGCAGGGAATTTACAACTACAAGTTTGCAAGTCAAGATAGCGTTGGAACCCGTTATGACAACCTCATTTCTGGAAATTATTGGCCTACTGAAAACGATTATTGGGTGCTGATTTACTTCAGATCCATAGGAGCTAGATGTGATGAATTAATTGGCGTTGGAAATGCAAACGCAAAAGACATTGGCTTATAGAAAAATGATTATATTTATAAAATGATACAGCAAGTAACACAGGGTATTCGCATTTCAGTAAATGCATTTTTTGAAGGTACATTCTTCAAAAATTACCGCTTGCACTATTCATTTGGTTATCGCATATCTATTTCAAACCATGGGAAAGATACAGTTCAGCTTCAATCAAGACACTGGAAGATTTTTGATTCCTTAAAAGCCACAGAAATAGTTGATGGGGAAGGTGTTGTTGGCAAAAAACCTGTTATTAAGCCTGGTCAGGTTTACAGTTATCAGTCTGGCTGTTTGTTGAGATCGCCTATTGGCGCTATGCAAGGACATTATGAGATGATTAATTTAGCAACTACCAAAAAGTTTCGTGCCTATATTCCTAAATTTGAGCTAAGCCCTGCTTTTGCACTAAACTAATCATAAAATATTTTTGTATGAATAACGGTTTTTTCTCAGCTCCAAAGCCCGTTAACGAGCCAGTACTCGACTATAAAAAAAATAGCCCTGAACGAAAAGAAGTATTAAAAAAATACAAGGAATTATATAACAGCAATATTGCCGTTCCGCTCTACATAGGCAGTAAAAAAATTACAACAAATATCCGTGCGAAAATGGCACCGCCTCATGACCATAAGCATATAATTGGCAGCTTCAGTATGGCTGAAGCTTCTCACGTAACAGAAGCCATTGAGGCTGCACTGACGGCGAGCCCTGACTGGGAGTGTACCTCTTCTGAAAATCGTGCAGCTGTATTTCTAAAAGCGGCTGACTTGATTGCAGGACCGTATCGAGCTAAAATAAACGCCGCCACCATGTTGGCACAATCCAAAAATATCTTTCAAGCAGAAATTGACGCTGCTTGCGAGTTTGCCGATTTTTTAAGATTTAATGTTGCTTTTGCATCGGACATATATGCACAACAGCCTATGCAAGGGAATGGCGTTATCAACCGTCTAGAATACAGACCGCTTGAGGGATTTATCTATGCGGTAACCCCCTTTAATTTTACAGCTATTGCAGGCAATCTATGTGCTGCACCTGCATTGATGGGTAACGTTGTGGTCTGGAAACCGAGTGACCATCAAATGTTTTCTGCTAAGATCATCATGGATATATTCGAGGAGGCTGGTGTACCCCCCGGTGTCATCAATCTCATTTCAGGTGATCCAGTTATGATTTCAAATGTTGTACTAGACCATCCGCAGTTTGCAGGACTACATTTCACTGGTTCTACAGAAGTGTTTAAACATTTATGGCAAAAAATAGGATCTAAGCTTTCGGGCTATCAGAATTATCCTAGAATTGTTGGCGAAACAGGTGGCAAAGACTTTATTTTTGCGCATCAAAGTGCCGACATTCCAACCCTAGTGACCGCTATCACACGTGGTGGGTATGAATTTCAAGGACAAAAATGTTCAGCTGCATCACGTATCTACCTCCCTTCATCCATTGCCGATGAAGTAATTGCTGGAGTAGTTGAGAATATTAAAAGTTTTTCAATTGGATCACCTGAGGACATGAACAATTTTATTACGGCTGTTATCCACGAGAATTCTTTTGATAAACTAGTAAAATATATTGAGCAGGCAAAAGAAGACAAAGAAGTAGAAATACTTGCAGGTGGAACTTATGACAAAAGCAAGGGCTATTATATTCACCCTACATTATTAAAAACAACCAATCCATATTATACAACCATGGAAACAGAACTGTTTGGGCCTATTGTTACTGTATATATTTATGAAGACAAGGAATGGGAAAGCACATTGGATATGGTAAACACAACCTCAGACTATGGTTTAACAGGCGCAATTATATCTCAAGACCGTCATTTTATTGAATATGCATCTGAAAAGTTGCGCCATGCCGCTGGTAATTTCTATATCAATGACAAGCCCAGTGGTGCAGTAGTTGGGCAACAACCCTTTGGAGGTAGTCGCGCATCTGGAACCAACGACAAGGCTGGTTCAGCATTAAATCTATTACGATGGGTATCCCCAAGGCTAATAAAAGAAACTCTTGTTCCAGCAACAGACTATCGTTATCCATGCATGGACTAAAGTGCTAAATGCACTACTTTTTTTGTGACAAAAAAATCTTCTTTAAAGTGTGTCCCTAAGTTATAAGTTTTGGCTTTTGGGAAAGGGCTAAGTTCTTCTACAAGATCGCCTCCTTTAAGATAGAGAATTCCGTTTGAAAGCGCATGCTTACTTTCGGATTTAATTTTATGTTTTACCCATGGCACAAAACGCTCCATGCGAGTAACGGCCCTACTCACAACAAAATCAAATGTACCATCAACATCTTCAGCACGTTTGTGATAAGCTTTAACATTATCTAGCTCCAATGCTTCTGCAACAGCTTGCACCACTTTAATTTTTTTTCCAACAGAATCAACCAGTGTAAACTGTGCCTCTGGAAACATAATGGCAAGAGGAATTCCAGGAAAACCACCACCAGTACCCACATCTAATATGCTCGAATGTGATTTAAATGTTATCACATTGGCAATACCTAGAGAATGGAGCGCATGACGGATGTAGAAATGCGCCATATCGGCACGAGAAATAACATTTATGCGTTCATTCCATAAGTCGTAGAGTGGCTTGAGCAATAAAAACTGTTCTCGCTGTTTATCGCTTAATGTGGGGAAATAAGTTGTGATGCTTTTATGCATAATATCACAAAAATAAGAAAGCTGTTAATTAAAATTTTGTGCTTGTTGTTTTATAGCTATTATCTTTGGCGAAATTTTTAATATGAGTAAAGCATTATCCGAACGTATAAAGAGTCTACCTGCATCAGCTACTTTGGCTATGGCTGCCAAAGCACGTGAGTTAAAAAATGAAGGTAAAGACATCATTGGATTAAGTTTGGGAGAACCTGATTTCAACACTCCTGATTTTATAAAAGAAGCCGCAATAGAAGCCATTAATGCCGACTACAACAGCTATACTCCAGTTGATGGATATGCCGAACTCAAAGAAGCCATTTGTGAAAAATTTAAGCGAGACAATGGGCTTGACTATGTGCCAAACCAAATTGTAGTTTCGACTGGTGCAAAGCAATCAATTGCAAATGCAGTTCAAGTACTAGTTAATCCAGGCGATGATGTGCTCTTGGTAGCGCCATATTGGGTTAGCTACTCTGCCATGGTAATCCTCGCGGAAGGAAATCCCATAGAAATTCGTTCTGATATCGAAACCGATTTCAAGATCACTCCTGCGCAATTAGAAGCTGCCATTACGCCCAAAACCAAATTGGTAATGCTTAACTCACCCAACAACCCGAGCGGTTCGATGTATACAAAAGAAGAGTACGAGGCTCTGGCTAAAGTATTGGAAAAACACAATAGTATATATGTGCTTTCGGATGAAATTTATGAACATATCAACTATGACAATGCAACGCCATTTAGCTTTGCTGCCATTCCAAGTATGTACGAAAGAACCATTACGGTCAATGGTTTGGCAAAAGCATTTGCCATGACAGGGTGGAGAATAGGCTATTTGGGTGGTCCTGCATGGTTAGCAAAAGCCTGTACTAAAATTCAAGGGCAGGTAACCAGCGGAACAAACTGTATTGCACAACGTGCTGCTATAACGGCTGTTCGTGCATCTGTAAGTAAAATCAAATACATGGTTGATGAGTTTGATTTTCGTCGAAAGCGCATCATAGAGCTCGTTGAGGACATTGAAGGTTTTGAAGTAAATGTACCAAAAGGTGCTTTTTATATTTTTCCTGATATATCTTCGTTTTTTGGAAAGAAATTAAACGGTAAAAGCATTAAGAACGCCTCTGACTTTGCTATGTATCTTTTAGAAGAAGCCCATGTTGCAACCGTTACCGGCGATGCTTTTGGATGTCCAAAAAACATACGCATATCTTATGCTGCTTCTCTTGAAGAAATTGAAGAGGCCATCAGACGTATTAAGGCAGCTGTATCCTAATGATTGCGCCAGTAATAAGGTGTAAAGAGTATCAATACGGTAAACAATTCTAGCCTTCCTAGAAGCATAAGCACAGAACACCAGTACTTTCCAAAATCGGGTAGTGAATAAAAAGTACTTGCCGGACCGACATCACCCAGTCCAGGCCCGACATTACCTAATGAACTTGCGGCAGCACCAATAGCTGTTGTGAAATCCAAGCCTAGGGTGCTTAGCACACCTGCACCGATAATGAAAAGTATCATGTATAGAATAAAGAATGCCAGTACATTATAAACGATAGACTGCTCAATGGTAAGCTTATTCATCCTAACCATTAGGATTGCATTGGGGTGTAGGGCACGTTTAAATTCCAGGAAGCCATTTTTAATGAGTATCAAATGACGCATAACTTTTACTCCACCAGATGTAGAACCTGTTGATCCACCTAAAAACATCAGCCCAAAAAACAGCATGGTAACAAATGGTGTCCAAGCGGTAAAATCTGCTGTTACCAAACCAGTTGTAGTAATTACAGCAACTACTTGAAACAAGGCATGGCGAAAGGCTTGCTCCCAAGCTGTAAACATACTAACCTCAGCAGACACATAGGAAGTTTGACGCAAAATAGAGACCATCACAATAAATGCAAAGACTGCTATAAAACCCGTATACCACCTAAACTCAGTATCGCCAAAAACACGTTTAAATTTTCCTTTAATAGCATAATACAGCAATACAAAATTACTTCCTGCCAAAATCATAAAAAAGATAGTTATGTATTGAATTTGCGGCATGTGATTCCAATAACCGATACTGTCATTTTTAGTAGAAAACCCACCTGAAGCCATGGTACTCATAGCGTGATTAATTGCGTCAAAAAGTGGCATCCCAGAAAAGAAAAGCAACAAAGCATTGGCAAGCGTCAGACCCACATAAATAAGCCATAAACGCTTAGCTGTGTCACTAATTCGAGGATGTAATTTGTCTCCACCCAAAACAGGTGCTTCAGCACTAAAAAGCTGCATTCCTCCAATGCCAAGCAACGGAAGGATTGCAATGGCCAAAACAATAATTCCCATACCCCCCATCCAATGAGTGAGAGAACGCCAAAGCATGATACTTCTTGGTAATGACTCAATATCGTCTAGAATGGTAGCGCCAGTTGCCGTATAACCAGACATGGTTTCAAAAAAGGCATCTGTACAGGATGCGATTGTGGTTGTGAACAAATAGGGAAACATACCAAATACAACCATAGTGAGCCATCCAAAAGCAACAATGACATAGCCTTCCCGTTTTTTTATTTCCTTGCGATGATTCAATGTAAGACCTAGTGCCAAACTTCCAACAACCACATTAAGAACAAGAGCCTTTAACAGTCCTGTTGTAACACCATCATTTTGCAAATAACTGAAAAGTGTGGTGATTGCCATAAAAATTGAATTGAACAGCAAAAGCAGGCCCAGAATATGCAATATAAGCTTGAGGTTAAATCCCTTCATAACCTACGAGAAAAGTTGTTCTACTCGTTTGATGGATTGCGGTAAACAGCAAACCAAAACAAGATCATTTTCTTCAATAATGAAGTTGCCAAGTGCAATTATACCAGCGCCATTTCGTATTACACCGCCAATGGTAGCTGTTTTTGGAAAATCTAAATTTTTTATTGCCTTTCCAATTACCTTAGCAGAGGGTTTCACTTTAAACTCCACGATTTCAGCGTCCATATTGTTGAGTTTAGCCAAATCAACAACCTCTCCCCTTCTGATGTATCGGAAAATGGTATTTGCCGTTAACATTTTTTTATTTACTAGTGTATCAACGCCAATAGACTTGGTTAAATCAAAATAATCCATATTCTCAATGAGCGCAATGATTTTCGGTACTTGCTTAGATTTAGCCATCAAACAAGACATGATATTGGTTTCAGCATCGTTTGTTACACCAAGGAAAGCATCCATTTCATCTAGATTTTCTTCAAGCAGCAGCTCAACATTTCTACCATCACCATGGATTATAAGTGTATCGGGAAGACGTTCTGCCATATCAATGGCGCGTTCTTTTTCAAGTTCAATGAGCTTGACCTTAATTCCACGTTTACACAAGTCTTCAGCTGTTTTAAGACCTACGCGACCTCCGCCCAAAATCATCACATTCTTGATTTTACTTTTGATTTCCCCTGTTAAACTATACAGTTCTGAAACGCCTTGCGGTAATGTTGTAAAATATACCTGGTCCCCTTTTTCAAAACAAGTATCCCCCCTTGGAATTATAGTATTATGAGACTCAATGCGCTTTATGGCAATAGGCATAAAATGAACGCCTGGGAATACAGCAGCGGCCTCACGAACTGTTTTTCCAATAAATGGTGCATCATCTTCCAATGTGGTACCCATCATAGTGAGTGCACCATCTTCAAATTCGTGGCTGTTTTCGAAAGCTGATTGATGAATTAGAAGTTGTATTTCCTCTGCAGCTAACTCTTCCGGAGAAACCAGTTCATCTATTCCCAAAGATTTAAAATCAACGTCGTTCTTATATTTTTCAAAATCAATATCAGTTACTCGTGCAATAGTTTGTTTGCACCCCAGCTGCTTGGCCAATAAACAACACATAAGATTCGTTGTTTCTGAAGAAGTAACGGCAATCATCATATCGGCCTGGTCTACACCTGCAAGTTTGAGTGTAGCCAATGCAGAAGGATCACCCTTAACTGCACGAAGATCTAGGTTGTTATCAGCATAATTTAATAGTTCCTTATCAGCATCTATAAGGGTAATGTTCTGTGCCTCAAACGAAAGTAATTTGGCTAAGTGAAATCCGATATCGCTAGCTCCAGCGATGACAATATTCATCTTTGAAAGAAATTATATGTGCAAATATAGGAAGTTTCTATTCGGTACAATTAAAACAGCTTCAATAGATAATACCTACATTTGCCAAATATGAGTAAAAATGTGACCCCCTACGCTGATTCTAATCTTTCAAAAAAAGAACAAGTAACACTGATGTTTGACCGTATTGCTCAAAAATACGACAACTTAAACCGTGTGTTATCACTTGGTTTAGATAAGGGCTGGCGCAAGCGACTTATAAAGCTTGTACACAGGCAAAAGGCAGTAGATATTTTAGACGTTGCGACGGGCACTGGTGATGTTGCGATAGCCCTTAGTAAAATTCCAAATGTTAGGATTGATGCAGCAGATCTATCCACAAAAATGCTAGCAGTACAAGAGAAGCAGCTTGAAAAACGCAAACTAAAAGACCGTATAAAACTTCATGTTGCCGATGCAGAAAGACTTCCCTTTGATACGCAATTTGATGCGGTAACGGTTGCTTTTGGGATTAGAAACTTTGCTAATTTAGAGAAAGGGTTAAGCGAAATGTACCGTGTACTAAGACCAGGTGGCTGCTTGTATATATTAGAAACATCAAAGCCAAAGAAATTTCCAATGCGCCAAGCGCATTTTATCATGTCAAGAATATTGATCCCTTCGATGGGTAAATTTTTTGCCGAAGACAAGGGTGCTTATGCGTACCTTGGTGAATCTGCAGCGCACTTCCCTGATGGCAAAGAAATGTGCAATAAATTGCGGGAAATTGGGTTTTCTAAAGTAATGCATAAGCCTTTGACAGGTGGTGTAGTTACTTTATACAATGCTCAAAAATGAACCTTCGATATTCATTATTTATTATTATTTTTTGTGGGATAGTCCCCCTTCATGGGCAACTTAATAAGATAGAAAACCTTAAGGAGGACGATTTAAAAAGAATTCGTTTTGGTTATTATTTGGGTTTGAATTCAGTTGGTGCAAAAATGGAATATAAGCCAACCTATACAGACACGCCTTTTCGTATATCTGTAAAGCCAAAACCAAGTTTTGATGTAGGGCTTTTGGCGGACTACAGAGTAAATGAGTTTTTAAACATACGCTTTCATCCGGGTGTAGCTTTTGTTGAACGCGAAATTAAATTTCCTTTTTCTGAAGATGATACTCGTTTTTCCAAAGCATTGATTGAACGTGTTGTAAAGTCTAGTTATGTCCGTTTCCCAGTAGGTATTAAATTGAACACACGCCGCATTCGAAATACCCGTCCTTTTGTGATGGGGAGTATTTCATACAACATAAATTTAACAAGTGAAGAAAAAAATACAGAAGATAATAATTCAGGAACTTTCAGAATGAAACAAGATGTGTATGCTTGGGAGTTTGCTATTGGTACGGATATTTACTTGCCCTACTTTAAATTTACCACTTCAGTTCATGGTTTTTTTGCAATTAGTGATGAGTTTGTGCCTGATGCAAGTTCAAATAGTGTCTATACCCGATATATTTCCAGCATGAAAAGCCGGGGTGTATTCTTGAGGTTTACTTTTGAATAGACCCCCTTTTTCTGCTAAATTCAGCTAACATAATTCCCGTTACCATGGCAACATTTAGGCTCTCGGCGGCAGGATTACCATAAGAAGGTATGCTTATGTTTTCTTTAATTTTAGTACTGACCCTTTCAGAAATTCCCTGTCCTTCATTTCCCATTATCAACACAGCATTTTGAGGAATTTCTGTATCATATACGCTTTTTCCTGAAGTATGGGTACCAACTGGAAATAAATCATATCTGTCGAATGTTTCCAGAAGATCAACATAATGCAATTGCACACGGGCTAAGGAGCCCATACTTGCTTGTACCACTTTGGGATTAAAACAATCAACAGTATCTGTTGAGCACAGCAAATGAGCAACACCAAACCAATCACACAAACGAATGATTGTTCCAAGATTACCCGGATTACGGATTCCATCTAAAGCTATATTTATGTTTTGCAGAGCAAAATCAACTGACTTTGGAAATGAAAAGGCCGCCCATACATTAGGAGGCGAACTTAAATTACTCAGTTTTTTCATCTCAGAAGTACTGATTGTTGTTGTTTCTAGCTCCCCAATTTGTGATGTTTCGATTGAAAAACAGTATTTTATTTCAAATCCATTTTGGTGGAACGTTGCTATGGCTTTTTTACCCTCAACAGGGAAAAGACCACTTTGTTCACGGAATTTTTTTTGACCCAATTGAGCCAACCGCTTTAGTTCGTTTTTGCTAACCATGTATTTGGTGTATTTTTGACTTTTACAACTTTTCTATTGACCACAAGATTTTCAAAAATACTAGGTTTTGGTGTGCTTTTAGGCATAACAGCTGGATGTTCTGCTATTCGCAACTTGCCAGATAATGATTTATTATTACGCAAAAACTCTGTAATTGTAGATGATCAAGTAGCTGTTGACACGGTTTTAAATATTGTTCAACCTAAGCCTAATAATCGTTTTTTAGGAATCCCCTTTGGCTTATTGTTATATCAGTCCGCAAAAGACAGTACGAATATTACTTTTGACAATTGGTTAGCTAAAAAGCCAAGGCGAGAAAAAAGAATGAACGCCATATGGTCTGAAAAGCAAGTAAAAAAAATGAAAGCCTACAAAAGTGGTTTTCAATCGTGGAAAAGAAAAACAGGTGAAGCACCTGTCCTTTCAGACTCAATTTCTACTGCAATAAATGCACAAAAGCTTAAAGCCTTTTTTTCAAATGAAGGTTACTTTAATGCTGCCGTTAAGACAAATGTCATTAGTAGGAATCAAAATGCCTCTGTAACATATGAAGTTATTACAAATACACCATACTTTTTAGACAGCATACAGGCTAATATCCAAAGCCCAGTGCTTGATTCCATATATAATGCAAACAAAACCAACAGTAAACTCAAGCAAGGAGATCGCTTTCGTACAAAAGCATTTGAACAAGAAAGAAATAGGTTATCTGCATTGTTTAGAAATGCGGGGGTTTATCCATTTCAGCTCAACTCCATTGACTTTAGCGTTGGTGTAGATTCAACTGGAATAGACTATCGCTTGCCTGTGCAGCTTAACATTGGAAACTATATCGAAAACCAAGAGGGAAACCCAGTGACAAAAGAGTATAAAATCTCAAAAATGAATAATGTCTCCCTTAAAGTAAGTAAGGCGGGTAACACTGCTAATGAGCCTTATGATTCGATTGGTATTTTTGATGGAGTAACCATTTTCAGTCAGGGTAAAATGAAATACAACAGTAAGTTGTTGCGAGAATCAATTAACTTTAAAACTGATGAACCTTACAGCGATATCTCGCGAAGCATCACCCTGAGACAACTCAATAGGTTGCAAAGTTTTGATTATCCAACCATAAAATATCAATATGCTAATGAAGAAGAAACACTTTTAGACGCCTCCATTTTTTTGATGCCTAAAAAACGCTATTCTCTGGACTTTGCCTTAGACGTTACCCAATCTAACATTTTAAAAAGAGGTATTGCTTTTAGCTCTGGTTTAAGCGTATTAAATGTGTTCAAAGGAGCCGAAACCTTGGAATTAGGTGCGAGGGGTTCATTTGGTCGGTCTGCTGATGTGGCCATTTCAGAGTATGGCTTTGACATTCAACTACGTGCGCCTCAGTTTTTATTGCCCTTCAACAGTAAAATCAATAATCAAAAGCTTGCTCCGCTAACCATTTTGAGAGTTGGTGTAGGTTCACAAGAAAATATCGGTTTGGATAAGCAAAGTTTGACCGGAAGCATAGAATACCAGTGGAATCCTAGAGAAAATCGCAAGTGGACCTTTTCACTAATAGACATTGAGTTTGTAAATAATAAAAATAAGGCGAATTACTTTGGTGTTTATACAAATGCCTACGGCGAATTAAATCAAATTGCAGGAAATACCAATACAAATCCTAGTTATTTTCTAAATGACAGACTGATCATTCCGCAAGGAACTGAATCTTTTATTGCAGATGTGCTAGTTGGAAGCACCAACATTTTATCTACCGAGCCAAGTTTTCAAAGAGTGCAACGTATTGAAGAGCGCAGAAGAAGATTGACACAAAACAACCTAATAATAAGTTCTGGTATTAATTTTTATAATTCTTCCAAGCAGGGAATTTTTGATAGGGCTTTTACTCAATTTAGGGCCAACCTTAGTTGGTCTGGAAATCTATTAAACAGTCTGGCTAGGTCATTTGACTGGAAACAAGATAATGGGCAATACCTTTTATTCGAAGTACCTTTTAGTCAATTTATAAAATTGGAGACAGATTGGGTAAAGCACTGGTCAGTTAGCGAAAATCAAACTATTGCCTTTAGGGCTTTTGCTGGTGCTGCAATTCCTTACGGAAATGCGGATAACATACCATTTAATAGATCTTTTTTTGGTGGTGGTGCTTATGACAATAGGGCTTGGGAAGTATATCGACTGGGGCCCGGTTCAAGTGATTCTGGAAATGAATTTAATGAAGCAAACCTAAAAATGTCTCTCAATGTTGAATACCGTTTTGATCTACTTGGTGCCTTTAAGGGAGCGTTATTTGTTGACGCTGGAAACATTTGGAATGTTGCGGACAACGTAGAAGAGTCGGCCAGAAGATTCGATGGTTTTCGGGATTTAGACGAACTGGCGGTAGGCACAGGCTTCGGGATTAGATATGATTTTGGTCTGTTCTTATTAAGGCTTGATATGGGCTTTAAAACTCACAATCCTGTACTGCCTAGAGGAAACCGTTGGAATTGGAATTATCAGTTTAAAAATGCAAATCCCACACTTGGGATAAATTATCCTTTTTAAGCCCGTAATAGTTTGTTACTTTTGTACCAATAAATTAAAAAAAACATGTCGCATTCCGTAAAGCCAGGTGTAGCCACTGGTAATGAAGTTCAAGAAATCTTTGCTTTAGCAAAAGCCAAACAATTTGCTCTACCTGCAGTAAATGTAATTGGATCTGACTCTATTAACGCTGTTTTAGAAACTGCAGCAAAGCTCAACGCACCCGTAATTATTCAATTCTCAAACGGGGGCGCACAGTTTAATGCTGGTAAGGGCTTGTCCAATGAAAATCAACAGGCTGCAATTGCAGGAGCTGTTGCTGGTGCAAAGCATGTACATCAAATGGCAGAGCTATATGGTGTAAGTGTTATTCTTCACACAGACCACGCTGCCAAAAAGCTACTTCCTTGGATTGACGGACTTCTTGATGCAAGTGAAAAGCATTTCCAAGAGACAGGGAAATCATTGTTCAGCTCACACATGATCGACCTCTCGGAAGAACCAATTGAAGAAAATATTGAAATCTGTAAGAATTATTTGAAGCGCATGGCCAAAATGGACATGACTCTTGAAATTGAATTAGGCGTAACTGGTGGTGAAGAGGATGGTGTAGACAATACAGACATCGATACCTCCAAGTTATACACCCAACCAGAAGAAGTAGCTTTTGCTTTTGAAGAATTATCACAAGTGAGCCCCCGCTTTACCATTGCAGCTGCATTTGGTAATGTACATGGCGTTTATAAGCCTGGAAATGTTGTACTAACTCCAAAAATATTAAAGAACTCACAAGCATTTGTAAGCGAAAAATACGGAGTTGGACCAAATACGATTGACTTTGTATTCCACGGAGGATCAGGATCAACTGTTGAAGAAATAAGAGAGGGTATTAGCTATGGCGTTGTTAAAATGAACATCGATACCGACATGCAATACGCCTTTACTTCTGGTGTACGTGATTATATTCAGGAAAAGTCAGCATATCTTCAAAAACAAATTGGAAACCCGGAAGGAGATGACGTGCCCAACAAAAAATACTACGATCCACGTGTTTGGTTACGTGAAGGAGAAAAAGCTTTTGTTACACGATTGGAGCAAGCCTTTGAAGATCTAAACAATGTGAACACACTATAATTCATAGTGTTTTATATATTTGATAAAATTCATATTCTATGGCGTGGTTCAGACGTACTGAAAAAGGAATTCAAACACAGACAAGCGAGAAGAAAGACACGCCGCAGGGTTTATGGTATAAGTCTCCTACTGGAAAAATTGTCGATACAGAGCAGTTAGCGGAAAATTTTTATGTATCCCCAGAAGACGGTTATCACGTACGTATTGGAAGCAAGGAGTATTTTGAAATCTTATTTGACAATAATAAGTTCAGAGAACTTGACAAAAAGCTAAGTTCTAAAGATCCACTTAAGTTTGAGGATACCAAAACTTACAAAGAACGTGTCAAAGCGGCACAGAAAAAAACCAAACTCAATGATGCCGTAAGAGCAGCTGTTGGACTTTCCAATGGCAACGAGATGGTGATTGCTTGCATGGACTTTTCATTTATTGGGGGATCTATGGGCTCTGTTGTAGGTGAAAAAATATACCGTGCTGCTGATTATGCACTAAAAAAGAAAATTCCATTTGTGATGATATCAAAATCTGGTGGAGCTCGTATGATGGAAGCAGCCTTATCCTTAATGCAAATGGCAAAAACCGCTGCAAAGCTCGCACAACTTGCAGATGCTAAAATTCCATATGTATCGCTTTGTACGGACCCAACTACAGGCGGAACAACTGCTTCTTTTGCCATGTTAGGCGATATCAATATTTCTGAACCAGGTGCACTCATTGGCTTTGCGGGACCAAGGGTGGTTAAAGACACTACTGGACAGGAGCTACCTGAAGGCTTCCAAACTGCAGAATTTCTACAAGAGCATGGCTTTTTAGACTTTATTACAGATAGAAAAAATTTGAAAAAGAACATTAACCACTACCTCGATTTAATATTAAATCGACCGCTTTCAAAAGAGGTGTGATTTCAATCAATTATTGTATTATATTTGCAGCCTTCGAGATAGACTTGAAGTTGCATAAGAATCATTTACAATAATATTGGCATGTTAAATAAAGAAGAAAAAGCAGCGATTTTCAAAAAGTACGGAAAGTCTGAAAAAAATACTGGAAGTACGGAAGGACAAATTGCACTATTCACAAAACGTATTAACGACCTAACAGGACATCTGAAAAAAAATCATAAAGATTACAACACAGAACGTTCATTGGTTATGTTAGTAGGTAAGCGAAGAAGTCTTTTGGATTATTTGAAAGACAAGGATATCGAACGCTACCGCTCCTTAATTAAGGAATTGGGCATTCGTAAATAAGCACTTAAAAGCATCCGCATCATCAGTTTTTCAAGGGTATCTACGACCACAACACAACATCACAGATACTAATTTTTAAATTGAAAAAGTATGATACCCAATGTACATACCTCGACTATTGACTTAGGCGATGGTCGCACTATTACCTTAGAAACAGGCAAGCTAGCCAAACAAGCAGATGGTTCTGTTGTCGTTAGAAGCGGTAACTGTATGCTGTTAGCCACCGTTGTTTCAGCTCGTCAGGCATCGCCTGTTGACTTTCTACCCTTAACGGTAGATTACCGAGAAAAATTTGCAGCCGCAGGACGATTTCCTGGTGGCTTCTTTAAACGTGAAGCTAGACCTAGCAACGAAGAAATCCTTACCATGCGTTTGGTTGACCGTGTGTTACGTCCACTTTTCCCTAAAGACTATCACGCGGAAACACAATTGATGATTCAATTGATGTCACACGACGAGAACGTTATGCCTGATGCACTAGCAGGCCTTGCCGCCTCTACCGTTATTCAGCTTTCAGATATTCCTTTTGAATGTCCTATTTCTGAAGTTCGTGTGGGACAAATAGACGGCAAGTTCATTATTAACCCTAGTAAAGAACAGCTTAAAGAATCTAATGTTGATATCATGATTGGTGCCAGCGCCGACTCTGTAACTATGGTTGAAGGAGAGTTCGACGAGGTTTCTGAAGAAGTAATGGCAGATGCCATTCGCTTTGGACACGAAGCCATAAAGCTTCAAATCGCTGCTCAAGTTGAGTTAGCTGAAGCTGTTGGTAAAAAGGAAACGCGTGAATACGAAGCTGAAGACAGCGACGATACATTACAACAAAAGATTCACGATTTCGCTTATCAAAAATGTTACGATATTGCCAAAAAAGGCAGTTCTAAACAAGATCGTGGTATTGCTTTTAGTGAAGTAAAAGAAGCTCTATTAGAAACTTTTTCTGAAGAAGAAATCGAAGAAAAAGCAAAACTAATTAGCAAATACTTTAGCAAAGCGCAAAAAGAAGCAGTTCGCGAATTGGTATTAAGTGAGGGTATTCGTCTTGACGGTCGTAAAACCACAGATATTAGACCCATATGGTGTGAGGTAGATTACCTACCATCAACTCATGGTTCTTCTGTATTTACTCGTGGCGAAACACAAGCACTTGCAACTGTAACACTCGGAACCTCTAGAGAGGCTAATATTATTGATCTGCCAACGGCACAAGGAGAAGAAACCTTCTATCTGCACTACAATTTTCCACCGTTTTGTACTGGTGAAGCACGACCACTAAGAGGTACATCTCGACGTGAAGTAGGGCACGGTAACCTAGCGCAGCGTGCGCTTAAAAAGGTAATGCCTGATGATTGTCCTTATACCGTTCGTGTGGTTTCAGAAGTTTTGGAATCTAACGGCTCTTCTTCAATGGCAACTGTTTGTGCCGGTACTATGGCGCTTATGGATGCTGGAATTCAAATAGCTAATCCAGTTTCTGGAATTGCTATGGGGCTAATTTCTGACGGAGAACGTTTTGCAGTTTTATCTGATATTCTAGGAGATGAAGATCATCTAGGAGATATGGACTTTAAAGTTACGGGTACTGAGAACGGAATCACAGCTTGTCAAATGGACATTAAAATTAAAGGTCTTCCCTATGATATTTTAATTCAAGCATTAAAGCAAGCACGTGATGGACGTATGCACATTTTAGATAAGTTAAATGAAACCATAGAGGCGCCAGCAGCAGATGTAAAAGAGCATGCGCCAAAGATGGTGATGCGTACAATTCCTAATGAATATATTGGTGCAATTATTGGTCCTGGAGGAAAGGTAATTCAAGAGCTTCAAAAGGAAACCAATACCACTATTGTTATTAACGAAGATCCTGACACAGGTGAAGGTATCATTGAAATTTTAGGTACTGGACCAGAGGGAATTGATCAAGTACTTGCACGTGTAGATGCACTAACATTCAAACCTGAAGTTGGTGAAACTTATGAAGTTCAAGTAATCAAAATTCTTGATTTTGGAGCAGTAGTTGAATATACTGATGCCCCCGGAAACGAAGTGTTGCTTCACGTTAGTGAATTGGCATGGGAGCGTACAGAAAATGTAACTGATGTTGTAAATATGGGTGATGTATTTGATGTTAAATACTTTGGCATAGACTCGCGAACTCGTAAAGAAAAGGTTTCTAGAAAAGCGCTTTTAGAAAAGCCTGAAGGATATGTAGAGCGTAAATCTAGACCAGGCGGTAACGACAGAAGAAGAAATGGCGGAAATAACCGTAAACCAAAAAGAGACTAAATAATTCTCAAACAACAACTTAAATCCGCTAAAATTGTTTTTAGCGGATTTTTTTTGATTTAATGTAACCTTGCAGTGCATACAAACGTATAACACATGAAATCCTTATAAAAAAACAATGAGACAGTTAAAAATTACAAAGCAGGTTACCAATCGTGAAACAGCTTCTCTGGATAAATACCTTCAAGAAATTGGCAAAGTTGATCTGATTACTGCTGAAATGGAGGTTGAACTCGCCCAACGCATTAAGGCTGGTGATCAAATCGCCCTTGAAAAACTCACCAAAGCCAACCTTCGTTTTGTGGTCTCTGTTGCCAAACAATATCAAAATCAGGGCTTAACCCTGCCCGACCTTATTAATGAAGGTAATCTTGGACTTATTAAAGCTGCAAAACGCTTTGATGAAACGCGTGGATTTAAATTTATTTCATATGCGGTATGGTGGATTCGCCAATCTATATTGCAAGCCTTGGCAGAACAATCTCGTATTGTAAGGTTACCACTCAACAAGATTGGTTCTATTAATAAAATTAACAAAACATACGCCTTTTTGGAGCAAGCACATGAACGTGTCCCATCAGCAGAAGAAATTGCCAAGGAACTCGACATGACGATATCTGATGTAAAAGAGTCCATGAAAAATTCAGGTCGCCACGTATCCATGGATGCACCGCTGGTTGAAGGCGAAGATTCAAATCTATACGATGTATTACGAAGCGGTGAGTCTCCAAATCCAGACAGAGAGCTTATGCACGAATCTTTACGTACAGAGATCGAGCGTGCACTAGAAACATTAACACCAAGAGAAGCAGATGTAGTTCGTCTTTATTTCGGTCTAGGAAATCAACATCCAATGACTCTGGAAGAAATTGGAGAAACATTTGACCTTACTCGTGAGCGTGTGCGTCAGATTAAAGAAAAGGCCATCAGAAGGTTAAAACATACTTCAAGAAGTAAAATTCTAAAAACCTACCTCGGCTGATGGGTACAATTAAAATTGCGCCGTCAATATTAGCGGCAGACTTTGCAAATTTGGAGCGCGACATTCAAATGGTAAACCAAAGCGAAGCAGATTGGTTTCACATGGACATCATGGACGGCGTTTTCGTTCCTAATATTTCGTTTGGAATGCCAGTGCTCAAGGCAATGGCAAGACACACCAAAAAAACTTTGGATGTACATTTAATGATTGTGGATCCCGATCGCTATATTGAAACTTTTGCCAAAATAGGTGCAGATATTTTAACAGTACATGCTGAAACCTGTCCCCACCTTCAAAGAACTCTTGAGGCCATTAAAGATGCTGGTATGCAAGCAGGAGTTGCGCTAAATCCACATACACCTGTTGGTGTATTGGAAGATATAATTTCAGATATTGATGTGGTGTGTGTGATGAGTGTAAACCCTGGGTTTGGTGGTCAAAAATTCATCACAAATACCTATGCTAAAGTACGTAAGCTACGTGCCATGATTGATGCGCAAAAATCATCAACACTAATTGAAATTGATGGGGGCGTTAATGCCACCAACTGTTCGAATTTGGTTGAAGCTGGCGCTGATGTATTGGTTGCTGGGAGCTTTGTTTTTTCTTCGGAAGACCCTTCTAAAACCATCAAAAACTTACGGCAAGTTGCCAATACATGAGCATTTTTAAACATTTTATTTCTTAATTTTTTTAATTATCATATTCTTTCAATAAAATAAACTTATGATTTTAGTTACAGGCGGACTAGGTTTTATTGGATCTCACACTGTTGTATCATTAATAGAAAAGGGGTGTGAAGTCCTTATCGTTGATGACTTATCCAATTCTACAATAGAGGTACTAAATGGTATAGAGGCTGCAAGTGGTTACCGCCCTAAATTTGAGGAGCTAAATTTGCAAAATGGTGAGGGGCTTTCTAAGATTTTTCATAACCATGAGATCAGTGGAATCATTCACTTTGCAGCATCAAAGGCAGTAGGAGAAAGCGTCCAAAAGCCCATAGCGTACTACCAAAACAATCTTGGGTCATTGCTTAATTTATTGGCAGAAGTGAAAAAAGCCGCCTCTCCTATCCCTTTTATTTTTAGTTCTTCTTGCACTGTTTATGGAGAGGCCAAAACACTTCCTATAACGGAGCGTGCTCCAATTCAGCCAGCTATTTCGCCATATGGCAACACCAAGCAAGTAGGTGAAGAAATATTAGTAGATGCTGTAAATGCAATTGAAGGTTTTAAGGCAATTTCACTTCGCTACTTTAACCCAATTGGTGCCCATCCTTCTATTGCAATTGGAGAATTGCCACTTGGAAAACCACAAAATTTAGTGCCTTTTATCACCCAAACTGCTGCTGGATTGTATCCAAAACTAACTGTTTTTGGTAACGATTACCCAACCCCCGATGGTACTAATGTCAGGGATTATATTCACGTTGTGGATTTGGCAGAAGCACATGTGGTTGCGCTTGAGCGCATCAGTAGAAATGATGTTTCCCAAACCTATGAAGTATTCAATTTGGGTACAGGCAAGGGCAGCAGTGTTCTTGAAGTGATTGAAAGCTTTGAGCGCGTTTCGGGGAAAAAACTGACTTATGAAATTGGAGGCAGACGAACTGGAGATGTAATTGCTGCCTATGCCGACACTACAAAAGCCAATGAAATCTTGGGGTGGAAAACCAAACGCAGCCTTGACGAAGCCGTGGCATCTGCTTGGGCTTGGGAAAAGAAAATTAGAGGGCTATAAAATTCTTGTAGACAATAATACTGAATCACAATTTCCGTTGTAGTCGACATTTTCATTAATAAGGTTTATACGACCAGAAGATTTTAAAATGATGTTAGCCTCGTTTGTGTTTATGGCCATTGGTTTTGGTTGATTTTATTTTACTGAAAACTGAAACCAAGTTTCACTTGCAAATGACTCTCCAGGGTTTAGAACGGTTGTGGGAAAATTGGACTGATTAGGTGCATCTGGAAAATGTTGCGTTTCCAAGCAAAAACCTGTTTGCGGTCCATATGTTCCGCCATTCTTAGCAGTTAACGTATTGTCCAAAAAGTTACCTGTATAAAGCTGGATGCCTGGTTGGTCAGTAAAGACCTTCATCACACGTCCGCTTTTGGGGTGATGTACTACTGCTGCTTCAACCATTGCCGTTTCTGAGGGATTGATAACAAAGCAATGGTCATATCCGTTTCCTATTTCGAGCTGTTTGCTCTCGGTATTAATGTCTTGTCCCATGGTTTTGAAAGAGGAAAAATCGAATGGCGTTTGCGCCACAGCTGTATAGGCTCCCGTGGGAATCTGATTTTCATCAACAGCCAAAAAAGTATCGGCGTTTAACATGAGTTCATGATCTAAAATTTGTGAAGTAAAATCCCCAGACAAGTTGAAGTAACTGTGTTGGGTCAGGTTTATTATTGTCTTTTGGTCTGTTGAGGCCTCGTAACGTACTTTTAAAATATCATCGTTTGTAAGCGTATACGTTACGCTGACCGATACGTTTCCGGGATAGCCTTCTTCCATGTGCTTGGATAGGTAGTGCAACATTACTCCTGAGGCATTTATATCACTAAAACTTTCTGCACCCCATAATACTTTATCAAAACCCTTGATACCACCATGCAAATGATTGACCCCATTATTAATAGCGAGTTGATAATCTTTATCATCTATCGAAAATGAACCTCCTGCTATCCTATTGCCAAAACGTCCGATAATAGCGCCGAAATAAGGGTGCCTATCAAGATATTGTCTAGGATCATCAAAGCCCAAAGCTATGTCTGCTATTTTTCCATTTCTATCAGGTGTCTTGATAGACGTGATGATACCGCCTAGATTAAGTAACTCAACGACAATACCATTGTTGTTTTCAAGTCTGTATTGTTCAATGTTTTGATCTTTCATAGAAGTAGTTATTACAATCTTATCTAACTTGGGTTTGCCCTTTTTTTTGCACGCAGCAACCAAAATCAATATCATTGATAAAACAAAAAAACTTAAAAAACGCTTTAATACAAGATGGTTCATTTTATTTTTACTGTTGGACAATTCGTTTTAGTAAATGTAATGCAAACAACCGATATTGTTGACCAATAGTGAATGCTATTTTTAGGTCAATACCAATTTTATCAAAAAAAATATCAAACATAAAAAAAGGAGAACCAATTTCTGTGAATCAATTCTCCGATTGCGTGACCCAGGGAGGATTCGAACCCCCAACCCTCAGAGCCGAAATCTGATATTCTATCCAGTTGAACTACTGGGCCAGTGGCTAACAAAAATAAGCTTTTGAGTAATGCTACGATAGCTTTTGGCGCACTATTGTAGAAATGGTCTTACCATCTGCCTTACCAGCCATTTCTTTTGAAGCCATGCCCATCACCTTGCCCATATCTTTCATGCCTGCTGCGCCTATTTTGGCAATAATCCCAGTGACTATTTCAGTTATCGCAGCCTCATCTAGCTGTTCAGGTAAAAATTGCTCTATTATCTTGATTTGCGCCTCTTCTGGCTCTGCCAAATCTAAACGGCCCTGTTGATGGAAAATCTCAGCACTGTCTTTTCGCTGCTTGACCAATTTTTGGACAAGTTTAATTTCATCTTCCAGAGTGAGTTCTTTTGCGCCTGCTTGGGTTTGTGCCATCATAATAGCTGTCTTTATCGCACGTAAAGATTCCAAGGCCACCGTATCCTTAGCTTTCATTGCAGTTTTAAGCTGCTCGTTGACATTTTCTTGTAAGCTCATATTAATCTACGTTATCGTGTAAAAATGAATTATTAGTTCTTATCTGAACTTCATTTTGACTATCAACGCTTAGCGAAGTTCGAGAAGCAGCACCACCATTATCAGGTTCGGTTAATTCAATTTCTTGACGCTTGTATGCCGGCTCTCGTTCCAAGTCTGCAATTCTAGTATTTTGATTAAAACGGTGGTTAAACTGTTTAAGCTTTTCCTTACGTTCCTCAGTCCTCTTTGCCAAGCCTTCTGCTATGGTTCCGTCTATGGGTGAAAAAAGATTTTCTTCTGTTTCTGGCTTTTCTTTTGGTTTTGTTTCAGACTTCCGCATCACGGGAGTGGGCGCTGGCTCTTCATCCATTTCCAAAACAAAACGTTTGACTTCTTCCTTAGCTTTTAATACTTGTGGTGAGGTTTCTTCTGTGTCCAAATGAAATAAAACAGCAGGTCCATTTTCCTCTAAAGGAGTTCTTTTTTCCAATGGTTGATCAATTGGAGACACCTTCTCGGGCTCAGGGGTAACTTCTTCGGCATCAACAACCTCAATTTCATTAACCGCCGGCGTTACATCACGAATGGTAAACGAAGTTGGTTGTGGTACATGATCTGCAGCAGGTGCTTTTACTTCTTCAAACGAAAGGTCCAAATCTCTTAACAAATCTGTTGTTGGTACAATGCTTTGATCACTTTCATTGACAGCTACTGACTCTGTAACAGATATTTTATCTGGTTGAGCTTTCTGTGTTTCAAATAATGGAATTTGACCAACTGACAAATCGTGGGTTACTTTTTGCTCGTCATTAAGAGAGTGAATGATTTTTTGTGGGTCAGCATGTACAATTTCTTGTTGCATATCTGGCGCAAAACCAGTAGCTATGATGGTAACCGAAATGGCATTGTCAAGCGTATCATCTTCGCCTATACCCATAATAATATTGGTACTATTGCCTGCCTCTTTTTGAATGTATTCATTTATGGCGCTTATCTCATCAATGGTAACCTCATCACTGCCAGACACAATTAGAAGCAATACATTTTTAGCGCCAAGTATTTTATTATCGTTTAATAGTGGTGAATCCAATGCTTGTACTATGGCTTCATTTGCCCGCTGACTGCCACTAGCAACACCAGAGCCCATAATGGCTGTTCCGCTATTAGCCAAGACGGTCTTTGCATCCCTTAAGTCAATGTTCTGGGTATAGTGATTGGTAATCACTTCTGCAATACCCCTGGAGGCATTTGCCAGTACCTCATCTGCTTTTGCAAAGCCTTGCTTAAAGCCTAAATCACCATAAACCTCTCGAAGTTTGTTGTTGTTAATTACAATTAGTGAATCGACGTGTTTACGCAGGTTATTAAGACCCTGTTGAGCTTGCTCGTTGCGCAATTTCCCTTCAAATTGGAAAGGCATGGTTACGATACCAACAGTTAATATACCCATCTCTTGCGCCAACTTTGCAATTACAGGTGCTGCGCCAGTACCAGTACCACCACCCATACCAGCGGTGATAAAAATCATCTTGGTGTTCGCGCTAAGCACGTCAGATATTTGATCCAAGCTTTCAACCGCTGACTGTGCTCCTACTTCAGGATCGGCACCTGCGCCAAGTCCTTCAGTTAGTGAAACGCCCAGCTGAACCTTGTTGGGAATCGGGCTGTTTTCAAGTGCTTGAGCATCAGTATTACAAACCACAAAATCAACGCCGTTGATACCTTGTTTGTACATGTAATTTAGAGCATTGCTCCCGCCGCCGCCTACACCAATCACCTTAATTACATTGCTCCTGTTTTTGGGCAAATCAAATGTTATGTTGTCAAATGTTTCCATAGAAAAAAATTTATTCTGCGCTCTCTAAAAATGTTTTTAATCTTTCTGTAAATCGGTCAATAACGGATGTCCGCTTTGGGATTTTATCTGGGGGGTTTTCATCTCCTCCATCAGTTTCGTCTGCTTTTGTAATAGCCTCTGCGTCTAACAATGTCAATTGAGTTTCTGCTGCATTCATAACCAACCCAACTGCCGTCGCAAAAAGAGGACTTGCAGTAGATTTGTCTGTATCGCCTGCCAAATGTTCGTTTGGATATCCAATACGTGTATCCATCCCTGTGATATATTCTACCAATTGTTTTAAGTGTTTAAGTTGGCTTCCACCTCCTGTCAATACAATACCTGCTATCAGTTTTTTCTTCTGCTCTTCGTGTCCATAATTCTTGATTTCCGCATAGACCTGCTCAATAATTTCTGTAACACGAGCGTGAATGATTTTAGATAAATTTTTAAGTGTGATTTCTTTGGGATCCCTTCCTCGTAATCCAGGGATAGAAACAATTTCATTGTCTTTGTTTTCACCAGGCCATGCAGACCCAAACTTAATCTTTAGCAACTCTGCCTGTTTTTCAATTATGGAACAACCCTCCTTTATGTCTTCAGTTATCACATTTCCCCCAAATGGAATAACAGCAGTATGACGAATAATACCGTCTTTAAATATGGCCAAATCAGTAGTGCCGCCACCAATATCAATTAATGCAACACCTGCTTCTTTTTCTTCTTGGCTTAATACCGCGTCTGCCGAAGCCAGTGGTTCCAATGTGATGCCCCCAAAGTCAAGTCCGGCAGACTTTACACAGCGAGCTATATTACGAATGGAGGACACTTGGCCTACCACGACGTGAAAATTGGCTTCTAGCCTACCGCCATACATACCAATAGGTTCCTTAATTTCGGCCTGTCCATCAACCTTGTATTCCTGCGGGAGTACATGAATAATCTCCTCGCCTGGAAGCATAACAAGTTTAAATACTTGGTTCTTAAGTCTTTCAATATCTGCCTCATCAATTACTTCGTCTGCATTGGTACGGGTGATATAATCACTGTGATGCAAACTACGAATATGTTGACCTGCAATTCCTACCACCACACTGGTAATTTTCTTTCCAGAAATAGCTTCTGCTTCTTGAGCAGCCGCCTGAATAGATTGAATGGTCTGAGTTATGTTATTTACGACGCCCCGGTGTACACCTTGGCTTTTTGATTTTCCAACGCCGACTATTTCAAGTTTGCCATAGTCATTTTTGGTGCCCAACATAGCCACAATTTTGGTGGTTCCAATATCTAATCCAACTGCTAACTGTTCTTGTTCCATATTATATTATTTTGAACAAACTACTTGCCCGTGAAACGAAAGATTTACTTTTTTATAGGTTTTTAAAACTGCGCTATCCTGCATTTTTGCATAGAAAGCCTTGTAGTTTTGAATTTTGTCATGCAGTTGATCTGGAGCACCAAGAACAATCGTATAATCTTGGTGACGGGGCTCAACAACCAAGCCATCAGACATCCACTCATAAGCAACAATGTGGTCAGACATAAAAGCGTCTTTTGACATTTGCTGAACTACATCAATTAGTGCATGGCGCTGCTCCGTTGTTGGATTCCCATAAACAAATGGAACTTTAACGGATTTGAAAGCAGACAATGGGAAAGGGTCTCCATAATTGTCTACATAATAATTGCTATCACTCTGTATTCGCACTATTGGTATTTTGGTTGTAACGTGAACGCCAACACCTCCGTCTATGGAAACATAGCTCTGGGCATCTTCGACCCAAGCGTTTTGGTTAAGTGTTTGTTCAATGTTTCTCAAATTTAGACCACTTTTAAAAGCAGATACACTATCGCTTAAAGCAAGTGTCAACAATTTATTAACGGAATCTTTTGGCATCCAAATTGGGCGGTTATCTTCCCACGAAACATGGCTTAAAGCCACCGATCTTTTTTGATTGCGTTGATGCATTAATACGCCAAGTGCAACTATGGAAACAAACAACAGCATGGAAATTATTGTTTTATGCATCCTGTTGGTTTTTAAGAGTTTGTATGACTTTTGGTACTTCAAAAGAAATGTCGCCAGCACCCATAATGGCCACAATAGTAGCAGTGGATTTTACTATCATTTCTGGAAGCTTTTGTTTGTCTATCAAATAAGTGGCACCGTGATTAGCATCTACTAATAACGTACTTGTAATTCCCTCAATTGGCAGTTCACGGGCGGGATAAATATCCAAAATCAACACTTCATCAAAGCGAGCAAGGGCCTTTTTAAATCCTTTTACAAAGTCACGTGTGCGCGAAAACAAATGTGGTTGAAACACACCCAACTTGGTTTGATTTGGATAAAAAGCTTCCAAAGCATCGGCAATTGCATTTATTTCTGTTGGGTGGTGGGCATAGTCATCAATCACTACTTTAGGTGTAGTAAGTCTAATGCTAAATCTACGATCAATCCCTTTAAATGTTGCCAATCCTTCTTTGAGTTGCACTGGCTCACAACCCGCTTCCAAAGCCAATGCCAATGCAGCAGCTGCATTCATAACATTGTGTTTACCAAGGTAGGATAATGAAACATTCAATATGCTAACACTTGGTGTAACAAAATCGAACACATAACTACCTCCCTTTATATGCAAATTACGCACACTGTGCGAGCCCGTTTCTATACCAAATGTATAGCCGTCAACTGCTAAGCCATGGGCAATAAATCGCTTGTCAGTTGATGCTTTCTGAGCAAAATCATGAAAGGTTCTAGACAATTCATTTGCTGTGCCATAAATGTCCAAATGATCAGCATCCATAGAAGTGAGGGCTATGGCCGTGGGCTTCAAATGCATAAATGATCTGTCGAATTCATCGGCTTCTACCACCATAAAATCATTGCCCTCAAGCAAGAAATTGCTATCAATATTGGTAGCTATGCCTCCCAAAAATGCGGTAACCTTTTTGCCACTTGATCTTAGCAAATGTGTAAGTAACGCAGAAGTTGTTGTTTTGCCATGTGTACCAGCTACTGCTAAGCATGGCATTGTTTGGCTAATCTCTCCAATAACTGCTGCACGTTTTTTTAATGCAAAACCATTATCCTTAAAATAAGTAAGTAATAGCGAGTTGGCTGGAATTGCTGGAGTGTAAATGACCTTGGTGTTTTTTGGGTCTTTAAATAATATTGGAATAGCAGTTGGCGCATCAATATCGCTTATTAGAGCGCCAAGTGATGATAGCTTCTCTGTAAGAGGGGTAAGTACGCGGTCATATCCCGCCACAGCATGTCCCTGTGACAAAAAGTACTGCGCCACTCCCGACATACCTATGCCACCTATGCCCACAAAAAATATCGATGCTTTATTCATGGGTCAGGAGTTTGGTTAGTATATTCAGAATTTCTTTGGTCGCAGCTGGATGCGCAAATGTTTTAATGTTTTGACCAAGCTTGGCGCGTAAAGATGTATCCGTAATTAAGGGCTTGAGGGTTGTCCAAAACTGATCATCTGCATCGCGCTCTGCAACCAACAGTGCCGCTTTTTTGTCGGCTAGTGCCTGTGCGTTTTTTTCTTGGTGGTTTTCAGCAACATTTGGTGAAGGAATAAATAGGGTTGGTTTACCCATCAAACAGATTTCCGAGATAGCCAATGCCCCTGCCCTAGATACTACTACATCAGCCAAGGCATATGCCGCTGGCATATTATCAATGAATGGCATAACATGAATGTCTGCTGATGCAAAGCGTTTGTAATCGTTCTCGTATAAACTCCCACATTGCCAAATAAGCTGGATATCACATTTTTGAACATCATCCAAATGTCGATATATGAGTTGATTTATTTTTCTTGCCCCCAAGCTTCCGCCCAAAACTAAAAGTGTTTTTTTATCTGCAGCTAGGCCAAAGATTTCAGCGGCAGTAGCCTTGCTGATGTTTTTGTTCAATGATGCTCTAATAGGATTCCCTGTTACTACAATTTTGTTATTTGGGAAAAACTTACTTGCAGCCTCACTGCCTAGACAAATGGTATTGACGCGTGAGGCGAGTTGTCTATTGGTAATACCTGGAAATGCATTTTGTTCTTGAATTAGTGAAGGTATTTTAAATAGGGATGCCATAAAAAGTAATGGGCCACTGGCAAAGCCTCCGGTACCCACAACTAAAGAGGGGCGGAAACGCAGAACAATAGCCATAGATTGAAATAAACTCCATACGAGCTTCAGTGGAAATAAAATATTTCGCAACATATTTTGTCTATCAAATCCTGAAATCCACAAGCCTTTGATTTCATAACCAGCCTTTGGAACACGCTGCATTTCCATTCGGTTACTTGCGCCTACAAACAAAACAGCTGCTTGTGGATAATGCTCCTTGAAAGCATCAGCAATTGCCAAGGCTGGGAAAATATGCCCTCCTGTTCCACCTCCAGAAATAATCAGTCTAGGCTTCATGACTCAATTCGGCTAAAGGATTGGACATGTTTTCATTTGAAGTAGGTTGATTTGCACTGACGCTTAGAACAATTCCAAGTGCTAAAAACGTCATCCACAATGAGGTACCTCCACTACTAATAAGTGGCAAAGGCTGTCCTGTTACGGGGAGTAATGCCACGGCAACACCCATATTAATAAATGCTTGTGTGACTATTGGCAATCCCATTGCTAAAATTAGCAGCTTACCAAAAAAGCTATCAGATTTATTGGCATTAATAAGAATACGAAATAACAGTAACATAAATAAAAATAGCAACGATATGGCTCCTAGCATGCCGTATTCCTCAGCAATGATGGCGTAGATAAAATCAGAAGTGCTTTGAGGCAGTACATTTTTCATCATGCTTTTTCCTGCGCCTATACCCAAATATCCACCAACAGCTACCGCTGCCTTAGCGCGTTCAATTTGATAATCTGTATTGTCATCTCCTTGACCCGTAAAACTCTCTACACGGCTCATCCAGGTATCTACTCTATTAGGAAAAGCATCCGGGTAAGCCTTAGCAAGAAGAATAAAAAGTGTCAAAAAAAGAACTGCCGCACCTAACAATGCGGCTAAATATTTTAAGGGATATCCGCCCAAAAAGGCAACGACCGTTACCATGAATAATATCAATACGGCTGTGGAAAGATTAGCTGGTAAAATCAATCCAACAATAAGTAATACAGGAATCCAAAACGGTAAAAAACTCTCAGTGAATCGAACTTTTTCATCCTTTTTATTGGCAAAATAATCTGCTGCATAGGCTAACAATACAACCATGGCTAGGGTGGAAGTTTGAAAAGACATGCCTATAACCGGAATGCTAAGCCAACGGCTTGCATTGGCGCCATCTATGGTGGTGCCTTGTAAGGCGGTAAACAGTAACAAAACAACTACTATGGGAATTCCCAGTTTGGCCAAACCAGAAAAATACTTAAATGGAATAAGGTGAACAGCATACATGATAATCCACCCCACACAAACGATTGCAACGTGCTTTAATAAATGTCCAAATACAGAACCAGAACCCACCAAATACACTAAGTTTGAGCTGGCGCTATATACTGGAAGAAATGAGAAAATAGATAGTAAAACTACTATTCCCCAAATAGATTTATCTCCCAGTAAGTAATTACTAATTTTCACGTCTATAATTTTCTTACCGCAATTTTAAATTGATTTCCTCTGTCCTCATAATTTGTAAATAAGTCAAAGCTAGCACAGGCAGGTGATAACAATACGGCATCTCCTTGGGAAGACAAATTATAAGAAGCCTTTACGGCATCATCCATATTTTTTGCCTCTACCAATACATCAACAACAGATGAAAAAATATCTATTATTTTATGGTTATCAACACCTAAGCATACTATTGCTTTTACTTTTTCATGCACCAGTGGCAGCAGACTCGAATAATCGTTGCCTTTGTCTACACCACCTACAATCCAGATAGTAGGTTTAGACATACTTTCAAGGGCATAAAAGGTTGCATTGATATTAGTTGCCTTTGAATCATTAATGTAGGCTACTTTTAAAATATTGACCACATGCTCCAGACGGTGGGCTGCGCCTTGAAAGGTTTGCAGACTGGCCTGAATATCTCGATTGCTCAATTGAAATAATTGTGCAATCGTTGCGGCAGCCATTGCATTTTTAGCGTTGTGGCGACCAAGTAAAGAAGGGTTGTTAACTGTAAACATGGCATCTTTGTTAGCGTTATTATAAGGGTATTGTTGGGCTTTGACATTAAACTGCACGACACCCGCGGCAATATTTTCATCATCAGCCTCGTAGAGAAAATGATCTTCATCTGTTTGGTTTTTGCTGATGTTAAACTTTGTGGCGCAATAGTCTTTAAAAGAGTTGTTGTAGCGATCTAAGTGGTCTGGACTAAGGTTTGTTATAACCGCAATATGTGGATGGAATTTCTTGATGTGTTCAAGCTGAAAGCTGCTTATTTCCAATACGTAAACGTCGTGTTTGTCTTGTAAAAGTGCTTGGGCAAAGCTATTGCCAATATTTCCTGCCAAGCCAGCATTAATACCACCATCAGAAAGCAAGTGATGCGTAAGCATTGCGGTAGTTGTTTTTCCATTGCTGCCAGTGATTCCAATTAATGTCGCATCGGTATAATTACTCGCAAATTCAATTTCTGAAACTATAGGGATTTTAGCTGCCTCAATATCCATAATTACAGCCGCTGTATTGGGAATACCTGGACTTTTAACAACAAGTTCAGCTTTAAGGATTTCTTCTATGGTATGACCTCCCTCTTCATAGCTTAACCCTGAGGCCTCAAACTCTTTCTTGGCAGCGGCAGTAAGCATGCCGGCGTCAGAAACAAAGACATCCCAGTTATTGTGTTTTGCCAAGGCTGCAGCCCCTATTCCGCTCTCTCCACCACCAAGTACAACTAACTTTTTCATTATCTTATTTTGAGCGTTACTAGGCTAATAATGGCCAACATAATTGCTATAATCCAGAAACGGCTCACGATTTTACTTTCGTGATATCCTAGTTTTTGATAGTGATGATGCAGCGGAGCCATTTTAAAAATACGCTTGCCAACACCAAGTCTTTTTTTGGTGTACTTGAAATAAGATACTTGAAGAACAACAGAAAGATTTTCAATCAGAAAAACTCCACAAAGAACAGGGATAAGCAATTCTTTACGTACAATAATTGCCAAAACAGCTATAACACCGCCTATGGTTAAACTACCTGTATCACCCATAAATACTTGAGCAGGGTATGCGTTATACCACAAAAACCCAACAAGAGCGCCAACAAAAGCTGCAACAAAAACAACCACCTCACTTACCTGAGGTATATACATGACGTTTAAATAATTAGCAAAAATGATGTTACCCGAAACCCAAGCAAATAACCCCAGTGTGAGCACTGCAATAGAAGCCGTTCCAGCTGCTAGACCATCTATACCATCCGTAAGGTTTGCCCCATTAGACACCGCCGTAATAATAAATATTACAGCAGGTATGAAAATCAACCATGCGTAGTCTTTTGCTCCCGCTCCTGCCCAAGTAATAACATCACTGTAATCAAACTCGTTATTTTTAAATAACGGAATGGTCGTTTTAGTCGACTTTTCCTCCTGCAAAAAACTATCGCTATCGATTGCTTGTTGCTTAATGGTTACTTCAGGGTGGAAGTATAGTGTAGCGCCTATAATCAGTCCTAGCGTAACCTGCCCAACAATCTTAAAACGACCTTTTAAGCCCTCTTTGTCCTTTCGTTTAATCTTAAGATAGTCATCAATAAAACCAATAATTCCCATCCAAACTGTAGTGGCTATTAATAATAAAATATAGATATTATCTAGTTTTGTAAGTAGTAAAACAGGGATAAGTGTACCGAAAATAATCATCAAACCACCCATAGTAGGTGTTCCTTCCTTTTCTTGTTGACCTGATAGCCCCAAGTCACGAATGGTTTCGCCCATTTGATGGTGTTGCAACATTGCAATAATGCGTTTCCCAAGCACAGCGGTTACCAACAAAGAAAATATGATGGCTACCGCTGATCTAAACGACAGATATCCAAACAATGATGCTCCTGGAAACTGGTAGACACGCTCTAAGTATTCAAATAAATAGTACAACATTATCTTTTGGATTGAAGGTTTTGTGTTAGCTCTTGCATATCATCAAAAGGCAGGCGCTCTCCATTTTGATCTTGATAATTTTCATGTCCCTTTCCTGCGACTAAAATGATGTCTTGATTTTGTGCCATGGTACAAGCGGTTTTTATGGCTTGGGCACGATTTAATACTGTTAAATATTTTTGATTTGCCCCCACAGGAACTCCCTCAATCATGTCGTCTATGATGACTTTCGGATCTTCGTTTCGCGGGTTATCAGACGTAAAAATGGTCAGGTCGCTTTTGGCAACAGCCGCCTTGGCCATGAGTGGTCTTTTGGCCTTATCTCTATTACCACCACAACCCAAAACAGTGATTAGCCTTTCGTTACGCGTACGTAATGCAGTTATGGTATCTAAAACTTGTTTTAAAGCATCGGGAGTATGGGCATAATCTATAATGGCTATAATTTGACTATCGGTATGGGCAATTTGGAATCTACCGGCAGCACCTTTTAAGGTGCTTAAAACAGGAAGAAAATCGCCTTGCTCAATATTCAGCAATGCGGCTATGGCATAAACACTAATAAAATTAGACGCATTGAATAAACCAACCAAAGGGGTCCATATTTCATTATGCCGAAGCTTAAGCAACATACCCGAAAAATCTTTTTCCAATACTTTGACATGAAAATCAGCAATTGACTTCAAACCAAAATAATGTTTAGAAGCCTTAGTGTTTTGCAACATATATCGTCCGTTTTTATCGTCGGCATTGGAAAGCGCAAAAGCATTTGGAGCAAGTCCGTCAAAAAATATTTTTTTGGTGTCACGATATGATTTGAAATTATTGTGATAGTCCAAATGGTCATGTGAAAGGTTGGTAAACACCCCACCAGTAAAGTGAAGGTCAGCTATTCGATCTTGATCTATTCCATGGGAAGACACCTCCATAAAACAATGTGTCACCCCCGCATTTACCATATCGCTTAAATGCTTGTTTATAGACAGTGAATCTGGTGTGGTGTGTGTGCTAGGCGCAATTTTTTTAATTATCCTAACCTCAACCGTTGACAAGAGACCTGTTGCATATCCCATCTTATCAAAAAGCTGATATGCCATGGTTGCCACTGAGGTTTTGCCGTTGGTTCCCGTTATTCCGATCAGTTTTAATTTCTTGCTTGGTGTATTGTACCATTGTGAAGCTACAGTAGCCAAGGCACGGCGGGAATTCACGCAAGAAATATAGACAACATTATCAGACAAAACTTTTGGAAACTGTTCGCATAAAACAGCAACTGCCCCATTTTTAACAGCATTGTTTATGTGCTCATGACCATCATGTTGTGTGCCCTTGATAGCTATAAAAAGAGCGCCCTGACTTACGACTCTAGAATCAAAAGCAACATCGCTAATTTGAACAGCTGTGCTACCCGAAACGGTTTGCAACGGCACACCAAACAATATGTCTTTTAACTGTTTCATGAAAGTGTAAGTGTTACTTTTTTTGTTTTACCTAATGCTTTGCCCGGCTGTTGCGATTGACGCTTCACCCTGCCCTTGCCCTTTAAAACTACCTCTATCCCCAAGCTTTCGAGAACAGTTACTGCGTCCATGGCTGGCCATCCAAGCAGATCAGGCATCTTATCAAAATCGTAAGCATTGGTAGTGTTTGGAACCGGTGATTTTAATTCAACAACTTTATTTAAATCGAGCGAAGTGTTTTTTGGTATGTCGTGGATAACTGCCTGTGCGATTTGTTTTACCACCGGTGCAGCAACCAGGTTGCCGTAATAGCCTATTTTTTTATTGGGCTTATGCACCACAACGATGCAAGAGTAGGTTGGGTTTTGAGCAGGAAAATAACCCACAAAGCTGGATACATATTTAACATCATCTGTTGTGTAATCAATTTGACAAGTTCCTGTTTTACCAGCAATGGCTAGTTTTTCGTCATGAATATTATGTGCAGTTCCCCATTTATTTTTCACCACACCCTCCATCAGTTTTTGTAGCTTACCTAAGGTCTCTTTTGAACAAATGGCCGGATTGATAACTTGTTTGGGATAAGATTTAACCTTTTTTCCATCCAATGTTTTTACTGCCGAAACAAAACGTGGCATCAATAATTCTCCATTGTTTGCAACTGCATTGTAGTAGCTCAAAGTCTGAAGAGGTGTAAGCATTACACCATAACCAAAAGCCATCCATGGCAAGTCCAAACCATCCCAGTCAGCATCCTTAGGGTGCGGTATTTTAGGCCTACCTTCTCCTGAAATTGAGATCCCTAAAGGTTTATCAAGACCAATCGCCAGCAGCCTATCTGTAAACTGTGAAGGATTTTCTTTATAGTTTTCATAAATCAATTTAACAACTCCAGTATTGGAGGAGCTTTCAAAAACCCTACTAGCAGGAATAATTCCATAGCCACCACGTTTTGAGTCTCTAACATGATATTTTCCATAAAAGGTAAGCTTGCCTTTTTCTGTGTCCACCATGGTCATGGTGTCTATTACTTTGTCTTCTAGGGCAGCCATCATAGAAAATAACTTAAAGGTTGAACCTGGCTCATGTGACTCACCAACTGCATAATTCAATTTTTCATAGTATTTATCACCATCTGTTCTGCCAAGGTTAGCTATTGCCTTTATAGCACCTGTTTTGGTTTCCATTACAACAACAGTTCCGTGCTCTGCTTCATATTTTTCCAAAGTAGCAAGCAAGGCGTGATGAGCAACATCCTGTAAGTTGGTATCAATTGTAGTCCAAACATCCAAGCCATCAATGGGTTCCTGTTGATATTCATTTGTTAAGGGCTTCCACTTTTGCTTGGCAATGCGCTGCCGCAATTGACGACCAGACTGACCACGTAAGGTGACTCCATATGCCCCTTCGAGCCCTACCTTTATATATGTGCCATCTGGTTTTTTCTTTTCATAGCCCAAAGTGCGTTCTGCAATTTTTCCAAGTGGGAGGTCACGTACAAATCTGCGGTCCACTATCAAGCCACCACGAATTCCACCCAATTGAAACATGGGAAATGATTTGATGCGCTGATAATCATCAAAAGGCAAACGTCGTCCAATGAGCTGATATCTGTTTTTGTTTTTGCGTGCACTTGCCAATATATTGCGGTAATATTCTTTTGGCTTTTTAAATAAAGCAGAAAGTGAATCACTCAATGCGTCTACGTTGTTATCAAATACACGTTGACTCACTGTTACTGCATCAAAGTGTATGGCATATTTTGAGACAGATGTAGCCAATAGGCTACCATCGTCAGCATAAATATTCCCCCTTAAAGGAACAATTTCAAAGTTTTTAATGCTGCGTTTTTCTGCCATTTCACGGTACTTATCTCCTTGATTAAGCTGTAACGAGACCAAACGATAACCTACAACAAAACCTAGTACGAAAAGCACAAATACAACCAGGTAGCTGCGAGACATCATATTTTTCTGCTTATTCATCTGATTGAATTATGATTTTAACTGGCGCTTTGTCTGGCGGAAAAACCCCTTGCTTTTTTAAAGCATATGCCAACTGGGTTTGCATTCTTTTATGCATCACTTTTTCGCGAGTAGATACAAACTCGCTACGAACAACTTGCAAATCTTTATTTGTTTGAGCAATTTGTACTACTTTTCGATCAACTTGGTGGGAGGCGGTAATCATTAGTCCTGCTAGAAAAAAAATAAACAGGATAAATCGCCAGTTTTTTGAGGCGCCATCTTGCACCAAAAAAGTTCCTTTAAGCAGATTTAAAATTCCTGTTTTCATAAGCGTTGCGCTATGCGCAATTTTGCACTTCGTGCTCTATTATTATTTTTAATCTCATTTTGATCAGGAACTACCAACCCGCCGCATTTTTTAAAATATAGTGTCGGATTTCCAAAGGCATCCTTTTCGGGTTCGTTATCAAAATTTCCATTTTGAATAAACCTTTTAACAATTCTGTCCTCTAGAGAATGATAGCTGATTACACTCAGACGCCCACCTGACCTTAATACATCCTTGGATTGAGTCAAAAAGGATTTTAGTGCTTCAATTTCTTTATTGACTTCCATCCTTATAGACTGGTAAATCTTTGCCAACACCTTATGCTCGTTTCCTTTGGGTAACACTTGGTTCAAAACTTCATTGAATTGCATGGTGGTTGCTATTTCGGCTACTCTATTTTGGACAATGAGTTGCGCAATTTTTTTTGCGTTCCGCAATTCTCCATAAGAAAAAAATAAGTCTGCTAATCTTGATTCGCTGTAGGTATTCACAATTTCTTTTGCAGTGAGCTCTTGATGTTGATTCATTCGCATGTCCAAAGGGCCATCAAAACGAATAGAAAAACCTCGGTTTGGTGTGTCAAACTGATGTGAAGACACACCCAAGTCAGCAAGAATACCATCTACTTTACCAATTTTGTAAAACTTCATGAAGCGTTTTAAATAGCCGAAATTTTGGGGTATTAAAGTAAAGCGCGTGTCTTCAATGGCATTATGTTGGGCATCTTCATCTTGGTCAAAAGCAAACAGCTTACTTTTGTTGTCCATATTTTCTAAGATTTCTTGTGAGTGACCGCCACCGCCAAATGTTGCATCCACGTAAACTGAAGCAGGACGAATGTTTAATCCTGAAACAGACGCAGTAAGCAAAACCGGACTATGATACATCGTCTCCTTCATCTCCCATTACCTCCTCTGCCAAGGCAGCAAAATCAACAGCTGCTTCATCTATTGCTTTTTCATAACGGTCTTTGTCCCATATTTCTATGATATTGACTGCTGCAGAAAGAACTACGGCTTTCTCAATTCCAGCAAATTGAGCTAAATCACGCGGAATAAGAAGTCTATCTGTAGCATCGAACTCGACAACCTTAACTCCCGCTGTGAAGCGCCGTATGAAATCGTTATTTTTTTTCTTAAACCTGTTGAGCTTGTTCACTTTACCCATCAACGCATTCCATTCATCCAGAGAATACAGCTCAAGACAAGGCTGAAAGACAGCCCGCTTAACAACAAAGGTCTGCTGACGTGACCCTACCAACTGCTTAGAAAGTGCTGAAGGAATTTTGATCCGCCCTTTTGGATCTGCTTTACACTGATATGTTCCGATTAAATGCGACAAATTATGGTTTTTAAACTCCGGTGTGAGTCAAAATTACATATAATTTCCCACATTTTACCACATTTTACCACTTTGTTAATAAGTTATTCCACATTAAGCTATAAGAGTATATATATCTTAAAATCAGTTTGTTATAAATAATTACGGGTGAACAAGCCAAAAGAATTAGACTCAATGATATTTTACAAACAGCTAAACAAATGACATTTCCTTGGGGTTTATTTGACTATATTTGCTTCTGAATTGAAAACATGCACAATTCTTTAAAAACATCTGGGCGTTATACCTTTTATGAAAAGGGCGAAGGAGTTCCGTTAATTATTCTTCATGGTTTGATGGGAGGCTTAAGCAATTTTGATGGTGTTGCAGCGCATTTTTCAACATCAGGTTACAAGGTTATTATTCCTGAACTGCCATTATATGATTTGCCTTTGTTGAAAACCAACGTTAAGCAATTTGCAATTTTTCTTCGTGATTTTATAGTACACATAAATGAGGATAAAGTTATTTTATTAGGGAATTCTTTGGGTGGTCACATTGGTCTACTACACACAAAACTTTTTCCAGAAAAAATCAAAGGATTAGTCATTACTGGAAGCTCTGGGCTATACGAAAACGCGATGGGAGAAAGTTATCCAAAACGTGAAGATTATGAATATATCAAAAAGAAAACTCAAGATGTGTTTTACGATCCAGCCATTGCTTCTAAAGAAGTTGTGGATGACGTATTTGATACTGTTAATGACAGAAAAAAGCTTATAAAAATTCTAACAATTGCCAAAAGTGCTATTCGCCATAATATGGCTAAAGATTTACCAAACATCAAAGTACCTACGGGTATTATTTGGGGTAAGCAAGATGCTGTTACACCACCAAACGTTGGAGAAGAATTTCATAGGCTTCTTCCCAATTCTACTTTATATTGGATTGATAAATGTGGCCATGCGCCCATGATGGAACACCCAGACACCTTTAATAATCTTTTGTCAGGCTGGCTTAACGAAAATAATTTGTAGTAATGCGTGTTAAAAGCGCATCCTTTGTGGTCAGTAACGCTAAGGTATCCGAATGCCCAAAGTCGTCATTACCCGAATTTGCTTTTATAGGCCGTTCAAACGTTGGTAAGTCGTCCTTAATCAATATGCTTACAGGTCGTAAACAGCTTGCCAAAACATCTGGAAAGCCTGGGAAAACCCAGCTTATCAATCACTTTATGATCAACAAACAGTGGCATCTTGTTGACTTACCTGGATATGGCTATGCTCGCGTTTCAAAAAAAATAAAGAAAGAGTTTCAAAGCTATATCACTTCATATTTTTTGGAGCGCAAACAACT